>Ga0105045_10002549_pt1 | contig 15415 bp, 11 predicted proteins | sample MAT02_FD_78089 | JGI IMG/M metagenome (GOLD analysis project Ga0105045, IMG submission 78089) | Freshwater microbial communities from Lake Fryxell liftoff mats and glacier meltwater in Antarctica - MAT-02 (megahit assembly) | ecosystem: Environmental > Aquatic > Freshwater > Ice > Liftoff...
GGGTCACGACGACGAGGACATTGAGGCTGGGGCACCTTTGTGTTCTGGGAGAGTAGGGATTTAGGAGAACTGGCCTAACGATTCTCGAAGCGGATGCGGCGGGTGATCATTGTGATCCCGTCTTCATGGATGAGAACGCCTGAAATCCAGCGTTGTTCGGGGAGGGCGGAGGCGCGCCCCACTTTGAAAAGACCGCCCGCTGAGAGCAATTGTAGATCCAGCGGGGCGGTGGCTAGATAGCCTTGAGCATTGGCGGTTTCTTCGAGGGCTGCGCCCAAAAGACGGCGATCGCCCAATGGCTCATTCACAATGGCGTCAAAGTAAAACGATTGGCCAATGGAGACAGCTTCGGGCAGATTCACGGCCACCACTGGCGGATTTTCGCCCGCCGTGACTTGGCTGGTTTCGGTTAAGGTTTCTTGCGCCACCAGTTGCCCCCCTTCATACCGCTGTTCGGAGGTGAGGGTGGCCTCTAGCGCCAAAACGCGGCCTTCTAAATCTTGGGTGCCTGTAATTTGGGTTGTGGTTTGAACCACAATGGCGCTGCCATCTTGCTCCCAGCTATTGACGGTGGTGCTGTAGCTGAGGTTGTCGTAGCGGCTCCAGAAGGCTTCGAGCGCCGCTGCGAGGGTGTCGTAGGTCAACCCATCAGCATGGCGAAAGGTGCGGCTGACCCCGTTCATCACGCCATCAAGATTTTCTTGGCTAGCGGCTTGATCCATCTGCCGAATCAAGGTTTGAACGGTGTTGGGTAAGGGTGTCGCCGTCTGGGCTTGCACCGGATTGCCCATCATTCCCCAGCCTCCGAGCAGCGCTCCGGTGAGGGCAACAGGACGCCAAAGCCCGCGCCAGAAGGGGTTGGAGGAATAGTGGCAATTGTGAGGTGTTTTCAGCATGACGCGGCAATGAAGGGGTAAACGTGAAGACGAAGAAAGAAGGGAAAGAGTGGCACTAATTAGAGAAATCTAGTCTTTAGAATCTAGTCTTTAAGAACTCAGCCTTTTGAATCTAGTCTTTGAGAATTTAGACTTTTGAATCTAGGACTTTGGAATCTAGGACTTTGGAATCTAGGACTTTGGAATCTAGGACTTTGGAATCTAGGACTTAAGAATTTAGGACTTGAGAATTTAGGCTTGCGAAAACTGAGACAGGCGCATCCTAAAACCCAGGATAATAAAAATCGGGTTGGATGCAGAATTCCTTTGATGCAGAATTCTTCAGAGAGCAATCCCTAAAACTGGCAATAATCGCCCCATTGCAATGGTAGGCTGAATGCCAGTAATCTAACGGATTCTACCAGGGTACTCGCGGATTCAAAAAACGGCTATGGCCGATGGGAGGGGTAGGTGCGGGTGTGGGAGTTGAGGCGACGATGACGGCATCTCCAAATAAATCGGTTAACCGATCTGAGCATAAATCTGAAAGTGGATCTCCAAAGCTGTTGATTGCGGCGAGTGGCACCGGGGGGCACTTGTTTCCGGCGATCGCCACCGCTGAGCAACTGTCTGATGTTTCCATCGAATGGCTGGGTGTTCCGGATCGTCTCGAAACGCGGCTGGTTCCTCAGATCTATCCTCTTCATACCATCGCCGTAGAGGGGTTTCAGGGCAAGCCAGGGCTGGGAACCCTGCGCACCTTGGCGCGACTGATTGCAGCAATTTGGCAAGTCCGCCAGCGCTTAAAATCTGGAAAATTTCAGGGGGTTTTTACGACGGGGGGCTACATCGCTGCCCCGGCCATTCTCGCTGCCCGGTCTCTGGGGTTGCCTGCGATTCTGCATGAATCCAACGCTCTGCCAGGGAAGGTGACGCGGTTACTCAGCCCTCTTTGTACCACTGTGGCCTTGGGGTTCGCGGAAGCGGCGGCCTACTTGCCCCGCGCCCAGACCGTGCCCGTGGGAACCCCTGTGCGATCGCCCTTTTTAGCCGATCCGGCTGATTTGCCGCCCCTGGCCTTGCCGATTCCTGCCGAGGTGCCAGTGGTCGTTGTCGTGGGGGGGAGCCAAGGGGCGGTGGCGGTCAACCAACTCGTGCGCGCCTGTGCCCCAGCCTGGTTAGAGGCTGGCATCTGGGTGGTGCATATTACCGGAGAGCTAGATCCCAACGCCCAGGATTTGAGTCATCCCCATTACCTCGTGTTGCCGTTTTTTGACAACATGGCGGCGTTGTTTCGGCGGGCCACCTTGGCGGTTAGCCGCGCGGGAGCGGGGACTCTGACCGAATTGGCGATCGCCCATCTCCCCTCTATTCTGATCCCTTATCCCTATGCTGCCGAAGACCACCAAACCTATAATGCGCGAGTCTTTGAGGCGGCTGGCGCAGCGCGGCTATGCCCGCAGCACGACCTCACCCCCGAGATCCTCCAAGCCTTAGTGCTAGAGCTGCTCCGGCCAGACGCCCACGCGCAATTGACCGCTGCTGTCCAGCGCCTCGCCATTCCTGACAGCGCCCAGCAGTTGGCGGCGTTAGTTCGCCGCTCGATGCACCTCAGCGGTGAGCCAGCTAGGAGCGCGCATGGAGCTAGCTAACTGGAACCCCGAGGAGGCTGCGAAAATCCGGCTGATCGCGACGGATATGGATGGCACCCTCACCCGTGCGGGCAAGTTTACGGCGGGCTTACTGCAAACCCTAGAGGCGTTGCAAAGCGCTCATCTGCCGGTGCTGATTGTGACAGGGCGATCGGCGGGATGGGTGGAAGCGGTGGCGCATTATCTGCCCGTGGTGGGGGCGATCGCCGAAAATGGCGGTCTGTTCTATTACGAACCCGGAGCCGCACCCCAGTTTTGCATCCCCTTAGCCGATGTGGCGAAGCATCGCCAGGGCTTGGCCGCGATGTTTCGCCAGTTGCAGGCTCAGTTTCCACAGATCACCGAAGCCAGTGACAACCGTTTTCGGCTCACCGATTGGACGTTTGATGTCCAGGGCTTAAGCCAAGCTGATTTGGGCTGGATGGGCGATCGCTGCTATGCCGAGGGCTGGGGGTTCACCTACAGCACGGTGCAATGTCACATCAAAGCCTTGCAGCAAGAAAAGGCGATCGCCCTTTCCGCCATCCTCGCGCAGCACTTCCCGCACCTCAGCCACGAGCAGGTGGTCACAGTGGGCGATAGCCCCAACGACGAAAGCCTCTTTAACCCGGCGGTGTTTCCCCACTCGGTGGGGGTGGCCAATGTGCAACATTATGGCGATCGCCTCATCCATTTCCCCACCTACCTCACCCCCGCCGCCGAAGCTGAGGGCTTTGCCCAACTCGCTCAATACCTACTTCAGAGCCGTGCTGTTGAATCCAGTTCCTGAAGCCTGCTGGCCATAAATTCGAGATTTCTGGCGGTGAACCCAGAGCCAACGGCCTTGGATTCAAAGGAAATCCAAAGCCGTCAAACATGATTCAATCCTGATCAGACGTGACTCAGCGACAGATTACGGTGAGGCTTAATGCAGTACTACTTGTTCGAGGGTATGCTGCTCCCACAAGACCTGGTAGAGGCCAGAGTGGGCGAGGAGTTCGTCGTGGGTTCCCTGCTGAACGATGCGGCCTTGATCCATCACCAAAATGCGATCGGCGATCGCCGCTGCCCCCATTTGGTGGGTAATAAACAACACCGTTTTGCGCTGGGTGCCGGTTTTGAGGTTGCCCAAGATCTGGGTAGCGGTTTGGTTGTCTACGCTTGACAGCGCATCATCCAAAATCAGAATGGGCGCATCGACGAGCAGGGCGCGGGCGAGGGCTGTGCGTTGGCGTTGCCCCCCGGAGAGGGTGATGCCCCGCTCTCCCACCAAGGTTTTGTATTGCTGCGGAAAGTTGAGGATTTCGGGATGAATCTGCGATTGCTTCGCCGCTAGCTCCACTTCATCTTGCTCCGCCCGTGGATTGCCATAGCGGACGTTGTTTTTGATGGTGGTGCTAAACAAGAAGCTTTCTTGCGGCACATAGGCGATCGCCCCCCGCAGATCCCGCAGGCGCAACTGGGTGATGTCATAACCATCAACAAATAACTGGCCGGGGGCAATATCAAGTAACCGCGTTAGGGCATTGGCCAAGGTCGATTTGCCAGAGCCAATTGGCCCCACCAAGGCCACCGTTTCACCGGGTTTGAGGGTAAATTCTACATCCTGAAGGGCAGGGGCGTTGGCGTTGGGGTAGGTGAAGCTCAGTTGGTGAGCGCTGATCCAGCCCTGCACCTCATGGAGGGGTAACGGCACCGCCTGGGGGGCATCTTGGATGCCGGGTTCTTGGCTGAGAATATATTCCACCCGGTCAATGCTGACTTCACCCCGTTGGTAGGCGGTGATCGTGAAGCCCAGCAAGGCGGTAGGAAACACGAGCCGCTCGACATACAGTAGCAAGGCAATGAAATCACCAATGCTGATGCGGCCATCGGCGATCGCCCCAGACCCGAGCCACAACACCACCAGCAGGCTGATGCTCGCCATCCCCCCCAGCAACGGAAACAGGGTCGTGCGGGTGCGGACGAGGTCAATGTTGGCATCTAACAACTGTTGATTGCGATCGCGGAAGGCTTGGCGTTCGTTGTCTTCTTGGGCGTAGATTTTGATCAACGCCATGCCACTAATATCTTCTTGAATTAGGTCGCTCAGCTCTGAGGTGCTCTGCTGCACATCTAATTGCTCTTGGCGCAGGCGATCGCTAAACAAATGCACCAAAAAGAACATCGCCGGATAAATCGTCAGCGAGGCCAGGGTGAGGCTGGGGCTGATGGTCAGCATCACGGGCAAGGTGAGCAGATAGGCAAAAAATGTGTTGACCAGGCTTAAGATCGCAAACCCCAGCAGGCGGCGAATATTATCTACATCACTGGTGGCTCGGCTAATTAAGTCACCGGGAGTATTGGTGACAAAATAGGCCGGTTCCATCGTGAGCAGATGGTTGAAGATTTTTTGTTTGAGGTCAAACTCCACATACCGCCCCACCCCAAATAGGGAAATGCGCGATACCATCCGCACCCCCCACATGCCACAGGCAAGGGTCGCGATGATCAGGGCATAGCGCAACATCACCCCATAGCGAAAGGTTTGCTGCAAGGAATCTACGCCATTCCGTAGCAGCAACGGGATCGAGATCCCCAGAAGGTTGACCAAAAATAGGGAGACAATCCCAACTATGACCCCCTTTCGGTGAGGGCGCAGATAGGTGGCCAACGTTGAAAATTTGGAGCGTGCCATACAAACCTTACACAAGTCTTCCGCAAACAATCTCTAACAAGGTCTCTTCCCATGAGGGTTCAGTGATAGCTGAGCCTGTGGTGAGTTGAGACAACCCCCTATTCTGATACGGTCTGATACGGACGGTCTGACCTGGGGCGATCGCACCTTCACCACTTTAACCAACGTCTCAGCACCGTAGCACCCAATCGCCTACCCAGTCTCATCAAAGGGTCAACGGACTTACTAACCAACCCCGTAGAAAATAATAGACAGAGGCCAAATATTCATCCACCACTCGGGTGGTTAGGGCTAGGGCATCGACATTGGGAAGCAGGTCAGACACCGCCGCAATCAACTCCCGATCGCCCAATTGAAACGCAAATTGATCCGTGGGTTGAGGAATACTCCGAATGTCGGCGTTGGCAAAGGTCGAAAGGGCACGGCTGATAGTGAGAATGGGAGCCACCAGCAAAATAGAATCTCGCTCAAAATTATAGCCAGCGTTGCTCAAAATCTCCCGAATAGCAACCGCCGTATTAAACAACCCGGTTCCTTCCGCCTCGATCAAGATCCGTTCGTCAGGAACCCCCCCTGAAACGAGGAGTTCTCGGATGGCGATTAAGTTGGCATAGTTGGCATCGTTTGGCTGCAAGCTCACCTGCGCCCCTGCGCCGACAATCACAAGCGGGTCGATGCCTGCGGCTACTTGCTCTTGGTAGAGCCGCCCCGCAAACAACAGGCGCGAGGCCAAAGAATTATTGAACCGATCTTCGCTGTTACCCACCTGCACACGACTGCGGAAGGAGGGATCGGAGGGGTTTATCCCATCTCCAAGAACCACAATTGCCTTGACGGTGCTGACATCCACATTGGAAATTTGGGGCGATCGCAGATCAACGACCGAGCGCTCTGCTTGGGTCGCCAGCCAGTAAGCCACGATGGGCATACTACACAAAAATAAAATTAACAGCGCCGCCACCACCTGATTGGTCGCTATCTTTTTTGTGCCCTCTCGAATGGAACTCAGCAGCAAAAAAATCACCAGCCCCAAGGGCTTCAGCGGTAGAGATAGAATACTCCACACCGCCGACACAGTGCCACTCCGTGGATCAAAAAAAGCCAGTAAGACAAACGTAAATACAATTAACCCGCCTAACCAGGTCAAGTAGGCTCGTGGGATAAACCGGATGAACACATACCAAATGATCGTCCCAATGAGGAGCCAAAGCAGAATTCGGGTTAACAGTTCAAACATGACGGCTGTTCTCGCAGGGGTGGCACAGGTGGCACTCACCATTCTGGCAATACACTGGCACAACTTTGCACAGATTTTGCATCGATATATCTTTCAAGTCACCAGCAAGTCACTAAAGGCTCGATCCGCAAGGCTCAACTGAAGGGCATGGTTACCCTCCAAGGCTACCGACTGATCTGACCGATCTAAAAATGCTCACTTCCCTGAATGAACGGAACGGAATGAATAGATCCGTTGAATCTATCAGGCTAAGCTCTCAAGCCTGTACCTCAACGGTATGGACAATCTTACTTGCCATGCCATCTTGAGATCTCCATTAAAAATGTCTAAGAACGGTGTAATTAGCAGATGCAATTGGACTGGAATAAATCTTTACTTTGCAAGCAGAATTAGGTTGAAATCTTTCTTGCTGCCCTGTGTTGTACTTATTGTATGTGTTGTGCTTATTTTATAAGGACTGGTGGATCTAAAAAACCAGGATTTAAATGGATGATTTATTGGTCGATCATTCTCATTTATCGTAGGGAATATGAGTGATGGTATGACGGATTTCACCCATTTAAGATGGTACGAGCAAAGGTATCATCGACAACCTGATTGCCCCCAAAAGATTGGGTATCATCTGGGCTGTCGATAGACATTTTCTGAATAAGTTGTGGTGTTGAAAGCGCTTCTATAGTTAGATCTTGGCCTATAAAATTCAAGATTGATCAGCGGTTATAGAGGGTACTCAGAGGATTGAAACAGGATCATAAATGGATTGATTTGGATCCCGAAATATTTCGTAGCTTATCAAAATGTTCGGAAATCCCCTATTAGCCGCTTTTAAAGGCTTGTGTATAATGAGGCATAAGCTTCTATTGATTGCGCAAAGCTGCAAGTTTAACTCCAGACTCTGCTGAGGATGGTAGATCACTGGATTGAAAGATCTCTCATAGAAAGAGCAGCATTCGTAAATTAGAAGCTTTAATCAGAAGGTTTTCCTGGGCAGTATGCTCATCGCTACAACATTCAAAATGACACCATTGAAACGTTACGCTTCTTGTTAATGAGACGGATGTATTGAGATGGGTGTATTGATGAACACTCCGCGTGAAGAGTGACCTAGAACTAAGCTGTTATTTAGAATTAAGCGGCCTTTTGATATCCAGCAACTAAACACCCTGTCATTGCTTGTCACGGGTTGTCACACAGTGTCAGCGAGGCTTTGTGAGATTGGGTTACTTGGCTGAGATGCCGAGGTAGTTGTCCGAATTCGTTAGACATAAGAATTCGTTAGACCTATAAGAAGAGAGGAATATCCCTATGACTACGAGCCATCTGAGTCAGTTGACTGGTCTACCCTTGCCGCAGACCCAAGGTATTTCGCAGACCCAAGGTATTTCAAAGATGCCTTCCCGTGAGCCTATGCGAAGTTCTTTATTTCCACCATTAACATCTGGTTTTGTCGCTCGGGGTCATTCTAAAACTTGGGGCATGTGTATGGTGAAGTTAGGGGTTGGGTTGGTGTTACCAGCCGCGCTAGGGCTATTCATGGGGCAAGGGGCGATCGCCCATCCCCTTCCCTCCGCAGCTAGCTCAACGGTAGAATCTCTAACCTTGGCGCAGGCTACCCCCTCCGACGACGCACCCTTAGAAATCGACAGTTCTATTACCCGTGAGTATCAGCCTGCTATTGTCTATTTGCCTGATCCCGATACCCAAGAACTGGTTCCGCAGTCTATTTTAGTAACAACAGATGCCCCCGCTGCGATGGCTGTAGGCCAAATTGTGCAAGCCTATCAGGGGCAAGATGTTGGCATTCAAGACTATGAAGTGAGTGTTGATCCCTCTGAGCGAGAGGCCGCTGTTAACTTTGAAGTCGAAGGTTCACGGGCGGTAGAGTCCTTTCAAAGTTTGAGCAGTGCTAATCAGTACAGCCTCTTTGAAGCGATTCGTGAGACCTTACTCACTCAGCCGATGTATGGAGTCGATGAGGTAATTTTTCAGGCCAATGACGATACCTTCGACATCTAACTCTTTTCTGGCTCTCTGCGAGATCTAGCCCTTGAATGATTAGATCGTTTCAGGGATCAGCAGAAAATAGCCATCAATAGCTCAATATTCCTTTGGTATATGCCCTTGGTATAGATGTGTGAGGTCAAGCCTGAACTCATCTATACCAAGGGTTTAGCATTTTTTCAAACAATCAAGATTCGGGGTGAGTAGCCTACAAAGATTACAGTTGAAGGGCGATCGCCCTCTCCTAAAACTGATTCAGAGTGCTTGGGCTTGCGGTGTGTGCTGGGATGGCGATCGCCCTACCTTTCAACAGATCTGCTATTTAGATCTGTTACTTCGAGGGAAAGGGCACCCCAATCATGACGTCAATAAAGAAGCTTCTTAACGACAACTTTCTAGAGGGAAGCGTGAACCAAAAAACTAAAGGGAAAAATTCTCTTCATCATCAATCCGAACATCCCAACTGGCTGACAACACTTCGGCCACAACGGCCTCTAGTGCTGCCGCATTGAGACGACGAGCATTTTGCTCTTCTAAGGGATTGCTGAGTGGAACAAGTCGGAGTTGCCGCGAGTCTTGTACCAAGTCAAAACATGGATAGCCCTCAGCAGAATGCCCCAGCTCTAAGTAGTCAAAGCTGCAGACATTGAGATAAAGGGTGCGGTTGGCAACCAATGTGGAGCGATGGGGATCTGCGAAGACTTCCATCACATAGCCCTCGTCTTCGCTACACAAGCGATTATCTTGGCGATAGCAATAACGCACCCGGCTCAAATCTGAGAGCAGCCGCTGCATATCTTGCTTACTGGCGATGATGCCAGTATCGACAAGGCAGGGGGCGGGCAATGGCGTGTTTCCGGAAAGTTGATCTGGATTCATAAAACTTACAAAACCTACAACCCTAGCAAACCAAGGGGAAAAGATCAGGAGTGAACCGTAACCGTAAGCTCAGCGTAACCCTTCATACGACAGAGCTAATCGGTATTCAGCGAGATAACGGTAGAATTTTTCAAACCAGGTTAGAAATCGAAATATGATGGGTAGCCTATTTACTGAAAAGGAGATCTGTTAGAAGCGATCGCCATTGAAGAAGTAGGAACCAATCTCTAGTTTCACCCGACTGTTGTTTGGCTAGAGATATTTGGCTAGAGATATTTGGCTAGAGATATTTGGCTAGAGATGTTTGGCTAGAGTCTCAACAGAGTAATACTCCCTCTGATGACACCTTGCTGACCATCGTTTTACCTTTTAGCAGGTCTTAGTCTTAACTCAGCAGAGGAGGTGGCGCTGAGTCATGATGGTTGAGGGGACAGTTCCAAAAAACCTTAAAACTGTATCTCATGTAGCAATCCTAGCTCACCTATTTGGTCTTGACAGGAGGGCAACTCGAATAATTGTTGCTAAATTTCAGGGATTCATAAGATCTTGGCAATTTTTGCTCTCCTTGACAGCCATCTTTAATGGAACGTCTTTATTGAGTGGATTTTTTGGACTGGAAAGTTTGACTGCAAAAACTATCTTTCGATTATGCCTGCTATCTGTCAGGAGAAATTCAGTATTGTGGCTGAATCTCCCTCATAGATCATGTGCTAGCCAGAGTGGACTACACAGAGATTACTGAAGACAGCCCTATGGGATGGTCGTGTGGGATAGTTATTTGATGGGATAGTTATGTGAGATGAGAGTGCAGGGGGGCAGAGGTGTTTCGTCTAGCTCGGCAAGGGATGGCGGCGATCGCCTTTTATACGCTTCTTCCTGTGCCAGATCGGTGGGCAGCGGAGTTTGAGACAGTTTCTCGCTATGTGCTTTTGGTGGGGGCGCTCATTGCAGGGCTGCTGACGGGAGCCGATTGGGGTTTGGGGGCGATCGCCATGCCCCCATTGCCACGGTGCGCCTTGCTCGTGCTGTTGTGGTTATGGCTCACGGGAGGGTTGCACCTCGATGGAGCGATGGATGCTGCCGATGGGTTGGCAGTGACAGACCCCACTCGTCGCCTAGAGGTCATGGCTGACAGCCGCTCTGGTGCTTTTGGGGGGATGGCGGCGATCGCCATTTTGTTGCTCAAAACCACTGCCCTTGTAAGTCTGCACTACCCCACGGGTTGGATGTTGTGGCTCGCGGCTGGGTGGGGGCGCTGGGGGCAACAGGTGGCGATCGCCCTTTACCCCTACCTCAAACCTACGGGCAAAGGAGCTTTCCACAAAATGGCGCTCCGCTCGAAATGGGATATTCTCCCCGGCTTGGCGCTGATGCTGGGTGTGGCGATCGCGCCATTGTTTGTGATTCCTGATTTTCCTTGGCAAAGTCTCATCCCTGGGTTAGGGGGTGGCGCGATCGCCCTCTTTCTCCCAGCGTGGTTCCACCATAAACTAGGAGGACATACCGGAGATACCTACGGAGCCGTTGTGGAATGGACAGAAGCCTTCACGTTACTCTTAGGCACCCTAGCATTAACAACGCTGTAACCTCCCCAGATAGAGCCACTTAAAGCGCCTAGTGCCATGGGGCCGATCCGCGTTTGCCGCTCCTTTGCCTCAGTAGATCAATATCCCAGTCCTAGAAATATGCCAGATTATCCATCCCCTTCGCGGCCCCAAAAAACGCTACAAGCCGTTGCTCAGTCCCTTGGGATTCCATCTATCGAGCGCCATATTTTGATCTGCGCCGAGGCTAGCTTACCCAAGTGTTGCGATCTCGCAGCCAGCCTCGATTCTTGGAACTACCTAAAGCAGCGACTCAAAGATCTTGCCCTCGATCGCCCGTCTGACTCTCGCCCTAGCTGTGTTTTTCGTACCAAAGCTAACTGTCTCCGGGTTTGCCAGCAAGGCCCCATCGTGGTTGTTTACCCCGATGGCGTGTGGTATCACAGCGCCACCCCAGAGGTAATCGAGCGCATCCTCCAAGAACATATTCTCCAAAACAAGGTTGTGGAAGACTATGCCTTTGTCGTGCATCCTTTGCCAGACACCCAGTCTTTTTCCCCAGCCGCCCAGGATTCTTCCTCTGCCGCCCAACCTTCTCCCAATCCGATCAGTACGCCCTGATCGGATTGGGATGAATAGATTTTTAGCGATTAAGCACTAAAGTATTTGGCGGCTGGGTGGTAGGTGACAATGGCCGTGGTCGATTGTTCGGGGTAGATCTGTTCGCTTTCATCCATGTGTAGGCCGATCCGATCGGCTTGCAGTAAATCAAGCTGAATGAACTGGTCTTGGATGTTGGGGCAGGCTGGATAGCCAAAGCTATAGCGAGATCCCTGGTAGCGTTGAGCTAACATATCCCGAATATTATCGGGGTCTTGGGCACCCGATCCGAGTTCGCGGCGGATGCGGGCGTGGGTCCATTCGGCCAAGGCTTCGGCGACCTGCACCGCTAGCCCATGGAAATAGAGATAGTCGGTGTATTGGTTGGCAGCAAAGAGAGATTGGGCAAACTCCGTGGCAATGTCGCCTACGGTGACCGCTTGCATCGGGAATACATCGAACGCCGTTGCCCCTGCTTTTTCTGCAAAAAAGTCTGCAATGCAGAGACGACGAAGGGATCGTTGCCGAGGAAACTGCAAGGTAGCCACAGGATCGGGCAATGGGCTGGGGAAGCTCCCGGCCAGTGCCGGGTCGTAGAGATGCAGGGAATTCCCTTCGGCCAGACAAGGGAAGTAGCCATACACCACTTGAGGATGGAGTAGATTTTCAGCCACGACGCGCTGCTTCCAATGTTCTAAGACAGGGTAGACCTGAGCTTGCAAAAAGGCATCATAGTCTTCTCGGCTCTGCTCCTTGGGCTTGCGGAACTGCCATTGCCCAGCCACCAACGCTTGCAAATCAAGGTGCCAGAAAAGGTCATCCCAGGCAATATCCGTAGGATTGAGAATCTGCGTGCCCCAGAAGGGGGGGATAGGGCGCGCAATATCTAGGGCAACGGCTTCTGATCGGCGAGTGTCGAGTACTTTTGGGGCTTCCGGATCTGGCTGGGTTGCGGTGGGTTCGGCCATGGCAGGTTGGGCGATCGTGTCATCGGCACCCCTACCATCATCAAGGGGTGCTTCATCCAAAAAGCCAGACTGATCATCCCAATTGCTGACCGCTTTAGCGGGCATGAGCTTATCCATAAAATGCAAATCGGAAAAGGCATCTTTGCCGTAGATGACTCGACCTTTGTAGTTTTTTTGGCAATCTTCATAGACAAATTTGGGAGTCAGGGCGGCCCCGCCGAGGATGACCGGAACGGTGATGCCCCGCTCGTTGAACACCGCTAGGTTTTCTTTCATGAAAGCGGTTGACTTCACCAGTAGGCCGCTCATGGCGATACAGTCGGCCTTGTGTTCGTTGTAAGCATCGATGATGTTATCGACGGGTTGCTTAATGCCTAGGTTAATCACCCGGTAGCCGTTATTTGTCAGAATAATGTCTACCAAGTTTTTGCCGATGTCATGGACATCGCCTTTGACGGTAGCAATTAAGAAGATGCCCTTGGTGCTGTTGCTATCTTCCTTATCCATGTAAGGTTCGAGGTAGGCCACCGCAGCCTTCATGGTCTCAGCCGATTGCAGGACGAAGGGGAGTTGCATCTGCCCCGAGCCAAATAACTCACCGACCACCTTCATCCCGTCGAGGAGGTAGGTATTGATAACTTCGAGGGGTGGATATTGCGTGAGGGCTTCGACTAGCGCGGTATCTAGCCCGATCCTCTCACCATCAATGATGTGGCGTTTTAGCCGTTCTTCGATGGGTAAGTCGGCTAGGGTATCTTTTTGGCGCGCGGCTTTAGCCGAGACTCCTTCAAACAGACGGGTGACTTCGCCGAGGGGGTCGTAGGTGCAGACGTTCCCCTCAAAGTCTCGCTGGTCGTAGATGAGCTTGAGGCAAATCTCTTGGTGGTCAGGGTCGATCTTGGCCATGGGTAAGATCTTGGATGCACTGACGATCGCCCCATCCATGCCTGCTGTCGTGGCTTCATGCAAAAACATGGAGTTAAGCACAATCCGTGCCGCCGGACTGAGGCCAAAGGAAATATTCGATACCCCTAGAATGATGTGAACCCCCGGCAGGTTTTGGCGGATCATCCGAATGGATTCGAGGGTGGCTTTGCCGTTGGCTCGGTCTTCCTCAATTCCTGTGGAAATAGGCAGGGCGAGGGGATCGTAGAAGATTTCGTGGGCTGGGATACCATACTCTAGGGCATCCCGGTAGGCGCGTTGGGCGATCGCAAATTTTCGTTCCGCCGTCCGAGCCATGCCCTCCTCGTCGATGGTGCCAACGACAATGCCAGCCCCATATTCTTTGGCTAACTCCAGCACCTTAAAGAAGCGCTCATCGCCATCTTCGTAGTTGGTGGAGTTGAGGATGCATTTGCCCCCGGCCATCTTTAGCCCTGCCTCCATTTTTTGCCATTCTGTAGAGTCAATCATCAGCGGCAAGTTAACATCCGTAACGAGGCGCGACACCAGCGCCTTCATGTCTTGTTCGCCGTCGCGCCCCACATAGTCCACGTTCACATCGAGGACATGAGCGCCTTCTTTAAGCTGCGATCGCCCCACGGCCACCAACCCATCCCAATCTTCGGCACTGAGCAACTCCCGCACTTTTTTAGAGCCACTGGCATTGAGCCGCTCTCCAATAATCAAAAAAGAGTTGTCTTGGTCGTAGGGCTGTGCGCCATAGATCGACGCAGCGGAGGGGATATAGCTGAGCAGGGGGCGAGGATTGTGCGGATCGGCCTGCCCATTGAGTTCCCAGCGAGGAATGCGGATCGGGCGTTCCTTGGGCTTAAGCTGGGTGGCCACCTCCGCTAGTTGGGCGATGTGGTCAAACCGGGTGCCACAGCATCCGCCAATCACTTGCACCCCCAAATCTTCTACAAAATGGTGCAGCGCCATCCGCAGCTCCATCGGGGTGAGCTTGTAGTGGGCATGGCCGCCTACGTTTTCGGGAATGCCAGCATTGGGGATGCAGGAAATCACAAAGGGGGAGTTTTGGGAGAGGTAGCGAATGTGATCGGCCATGCGATCGGGCCCAGTGGCGCAGTTTAACCCCAAGATATCGATGGGGAAGGGTTCTAGAATCGTGAGCATGGCGGCAATATCTGACCCCACCAGCATCGTGCCCTGGATCTCCATGGTGACCGAGACCATCAGGGGCAACCGACTCCCCTTTTTGGCAAAAATCTCTTCAATGGCGCTGAGAGCTGCCTTGATTTGCAACACATCCTGGCAGGTTTCGACCAACATCAAATCGACGCCGCCATCGTACAATCCTTCTGCCTGCTCAGCAAAGGATGCTTTGAGGGTGTCGAAGTCGATATGCCCCAGGGTAGGGAGTTTGGTGGTGGGGCCAATGGAACCAGCCACAAACCGGGGTTTGTCGGGGGTCGAAAATTCGACAGCGCACTCTTTGGCCAATCTAGCTGCTTTAACATTGAGGTCGTAGGTGTGCGTTTCGAGACCATACTCTGCCAACACGATGGAGGTCGCCCCAAAGGTGTCTGTCTCAATGACATCGGCTCCGGCAGCCAAAAAGCCCCGATGCACGTTGGCCACCGCTTCGGGCTTGGTTTCGATGAGATACTCGTTGCAGCCTTCATATTCTGCGCCCCCAAAGTCTTCGGCGGTGAGGTCTTGGGTTTGCAGATTGGTTCCCATGCCCCCATCAAACACAAGGACAGGGCGATCAGGACGATAGAGGTGGTCAAGAAATGGGCTGTTCATGGGTTCCAATGCAAGAGGCCGGTGAAACGGTTGATGAGACAGGGCAAACACTTTAGCTCGCCCCAAGCGCTGTAATCTACAATATCAAGCTCTTCTAGCTCTCGGGCACCCCAATCTCGCCTAATCTCTATAAAAGCGGAATCATGAAGGCCGTCATTCGATCCATCACTAGACGACCCTGGTGGTCATTTTTTGTGGAAGGGCTTCTTTAATTGAAGGGTTTCCCCTGTAGAACCGCTGCTTTTGCAGAGGGATTTTATAGAAGAGTATTTGAGACAGATTTGAGGCAGA
>Ga0105045_10002550_pt1 | contig 15415 bp, 11 predicted proteins | sample MAT02_FD_78089 | JGI IMG/M metagenome (GOLD analysis project Ga0105045, IMG submission 78089) | Freshwater microbial communities from Lake Fryxell liftoff mats and glacier meltwater in Antarctica - MAT-02 (megahit assembly) | ecosystem: Environmental > Aquatic > Freshwater > Ice > Liftoff...
AAGCTGCAGGTTGAAGGCATACCGCCCCCCGCCGCTGCGCTCGGTGGGCTGGCCATCGTGCTGGGTGAGGGCGGCATCGCCCGCGCAGATCACCCGTACCGCATGTCCGGCTGCGGCCAGTCCCCGGGCCACCTCCAGGACCACCAGTTCCCCCCCGCCACCGACATCCGGGGCGAAACGCTCATGAGCGATCAGAATCCGGCGCGGCGTCACAACACCAGGCTCCGCGCGCGCCAGGAACTGACCAGCAGTGTGCCCAGCAGCACAGCAGCTCGCGGCAGGCCAAGCAGCAGCCGCGCCAGCAATAGATGTGGCGCGCGATAACGCCCGCGCTCGGTCAAGCGGATCGCCAGATAGGGCAGGATCAGCAGCAGTGCCCATGCGGATAGCGGTGCCAGCAGCACCCCCAGCGCGGCCAGCGTGAACCCCGCCGTGAGCCGCGAGAGGAAGACGCCCAGGAACAGCGCCTGCCGGATTTCCGGAAAGGCGCGGGCAAGATACGGCCATTGGCGCATGTTGCGGGGTTCATTCAGCCAGGCCCGCAGCGGCAAAGCGAACACCTCGTGATAAACCAGCGCATCGGGCGCGTAGCCGGTGCGGTGGCCGGCGCGGCGCACGGTCCATCCCAGCGCGGTGTCCTCGGCGTAGAAGCGCTCGCGGAATTCGGCCGGGAAGCCGCCCAGTTCGTGGAAGATGGCCGCGTCATAGAAGATGTTGCAGGTCTCGAAAAACGGCGTCGGGCCGGTGACGCTGACTGTCTTCTCCATGAGGCGGCGCGGCTGGTCGGGGTGCGGCAGCGTCTGTCCCTGCACCAGGGCGAAGCCCAGCTGCAGCGCTGCGACGCCCGCGGCGATCCAGGTGGGCGTGGCCTCGCAATCATCGTCGATGAAGGCGAGGACGCTGCCCCGCGCGCGCAAGGCACCAAACTGGCGAGATGGCCCTGGGCCTGAGAAATCAGTGGCAAAATAGGCGATCGACACGGCGGCCCCGGCGGCGGCCACGCGCACCACCTCGGCCGTGTCGTCCGGCGTTGCGTTGTGGACGATGATGATCTCCATTCGGGCTGCAGGCCAATTCTGCGCGCATAGCGAGCGCAACAGCCGGGCCAGCAGCGCCGGCCGTCGGTGCGTTGGCACGATGACCGAAACGAAGGGTGGCTCCGTCATGCCCGCGGCACCCTGTCATCGGTCGTCGGGGCGGCAGAGGCCTCCGCTTGTGCCGGGCCGACGCGCCGGCGCTGGGCGCGCAACCGGGTGGGCGGGAACCAGCTTGACGCGAAGCGGTATTGGCCCCGGTTGGGCGCCAAATGAGCCCGGCGCCGCGCCGCCCAAAGCGCGGGAAGGTCCGCCATGGTGTGCCGCAGGGCGCGCAGCCGCGCCGCTCGGGGCTGGTGCAGCAGAGCGTCCAGCAGGCCGTAGGCCAAGCTCAGCGGCACCCACCATCCAAGATGCGCCGGCGTGAAGTTCTTGAGCCCCATGCGCAGCCTGTTCTTGGTGTAGTGGAATACGATGTCGGGATGGCTTGGCGCCACCGAAATGCCGACATGGTGGATCGCGAGCGCCGCTGGAACCACGCGAGAACCCCAGCCGCGTCGTGCCAGGCGCAGGCCAAGGTCAGGCTCCTCGTAGCCGTAGAAGAAACTCGTATCGAAACCACCCGCCTCCAGCACCGGCCCCGCGCGCATCAGCACCGCGGCGGTGTTGATCCAGCCGACGCTGACGGGCGACGCGGCCTTTGTGGCAGCCTCCCCCTCAAGGCGGTCCCAGCACAGGCCAAGCGACCCAGTCTCGCCGCCATAACTGTTCAGGATGTCCGGCGCATGCGCATAGACCAGTGGGCCAGCCACCTGGACCAAGCGCGCGTCCAGCGACAGGGCAGCCAAGGCGGCGGCCAGCCAGCCGGGCGTCAGCTCCACATCACTGTCCACCAACGCCACCAGCGCGTCAGGCCCGCCTTCCTCCAAGGCCCGGACCAGGCCAAGGTTGCGTGCGACGGTTGGGCCCTCTGGCGCCTTCACATGATGGGTGACGGGTACCGGCAGCGTCCGACGGAGTTCGATCATCACGGCCGCCGTGCCGTCGGTTGATGCATTGTCCACCACCAGGATGGCGATATCCGCCGCATCACGTTGCGCCGCGATGGCGGTGAGCGTGCGCGGTAAGTCGTGGGCACGGTTGAAGCTGGGGACCACAAACAGAATCCGAGGTGGCATCAGGCAAGGACCGTTGGAGGCTTAGGCGCCGTGGCCAAAAGTCCCGCGATCAGCGCCAGCGTATACCAGGACGCATCCCAGAACAGCGAGAAATCCACCGTCTGCTGAGCCACTTGCGCAACCATACCAATCCCCAGCCCGATGCAGATGCCGCGCACGCTTCCCTCCCGCGTGAGCGCAGCGTGAATGGCGCGAAACAGGATGCTGCCCAGCAGGAACAGCAGCGCGCAGAGGCCGAGCAGGCCCGTCTCGGCAAGGAAAAACAGATACAGGTTGTGCACGGGCGCGGCGGAGCGCGCGCTGGCCTCCACCTGGAAGCGCATTGACTGCTCGATATCGAGTTTCAAAAACACTGGCAGCAGCTTCAGCGCTGCGTCCACCGAGTGATTTAGCCCCACCCCCAGCCAGGGCCGGCTCTCCCAGATTTCAATTGCCACCTGGTTGTAGGCGCGCCTGAAGTCCATGGATGCGACGAAATCTCCCGTCAGGCGCTCCGCGATGAGGTCGAGAAAGGGCAGCATGGCGAGCGCAAGGGCAGCCAGGCCCAGCAGCCCGATCCCCACTGCCTGACGCAATGGCAATGACCGCGCTATCACTGCAATCATAGCCACAAGGGTGAAGGCGAGCAGTGCGCCAACCGTTGGCGCACGCGATTTGGAGACAAAGATTCCAGTGAAGCCGGCCAGGGCCACCACAAGCCCAAGCGCACGAATCCAAGGGTTACGGGCAAACAGGGCGGCACCCAGACCGGCCGGCGCGATCATCAACAGCCAGGGCGCGTAAAAGTTGGGATGTCCCAGCGTGCCCCGGCCGCGGTTTTCCGCCAGGCCTTGCATCTCCAACGGCGTGGTGCCCACTCCGAACAGGGATAGCAGCCCGGAATTGCCCGGGACCATCACTTGGAGCACGCCCAGCCCCGCCTGCAGCAGGATCGCCACCGCCAGCGTGGCCACCGCGGTGAACCAGAGCGAGGGGGTGAGGTTCCTCTCCAGCCACCACAGCAGCAGCCCGAACTTCACAATGCGGTTGTAGTCGGCGATGGCCCATTCGGGATGCACGGAGACAAGCATGGACAGCCCCGCGACCACCACGAGCGGAAGGATGGGAAGGGCGGGAAGCCTGACCCGGCCCAGCAACTCGGCCCGCATTGCCGGGCGGCGCAGCGCGCGTTCCGTCAGAGAGTGGGCGAAGAGTGCCAGCATGGGGATGTCCGCTGGCACCCAGAACAAGGCCTGCGGTCCCTCCACCCCGTTCACCCAGGACAGGTTGAAGAATTGCCGGTTGTAGGTGAGGGCCATGATGGTAGCCGCCAGCAGCAACTCCTTCGGCCGGCCGGAGAGCAGGGCCAGGACAAGCCCGCCCATGGCCCCCACCAACACGACCAACGTCTTGAGGCCTGCCCCTGCGATGAACTGCACGAGGGCCAGGCCGAGTCCCGCCGCGAGCAGCATGCCAAGCGCCAGCGGCAAGGAGCGGGCCAGCGCCGCGTTCATCGGCGCAATTGCTCGACGCGTAGCAGCGCGATCGAATGCGGCGGCACGCGTATCCGCGCCACAGGGGAGCCGTTCACTGTCTCGATGGCGACCTCGGGCGTTTCGATCCGAACTTCGTCGGCCGCGCCCTCACGGAGGCGGCCGCGCGGCCCACTGCCTGCCTGGGCCGCCCAGCGCAGCCCGGGGATCACAGGCAGGGCGGCGCCGGTATGGGCATCGAGGGCGGGGCCGGTCAGCACTTGCGCCGTCGCTCGTCCGGCCCCTGACAATCCGGCCAGCGCCACCTCCACAACCGCCGCTGCGCGTGGGTGACGGTTGATGAGAAGCACGGTGGCGGCATCCCTGCCCTCGGCTGCGCTCGCCATACCCGTCACGAAGGGGACACCGCGCTCCCCCGCCACATGCCCAATGGTTGGGCTGGTATAGACGGGAGCCTCCATGCGGCTGCCAAGCAGCAGGGGCTCCATCCCTCTCGAGACCAGACCAAACGCCATCGCCGGCGGCGTCGTGATCCAACCTGAGCCATGCCGGCGCAGCCAGCCCATGAACGAGATTTCGTTCAGCTTGAAGAAATGGGCGACATCCGTGGAAGGGTCCTGCGCCATCACTCGCAGCACATCCGCCACGAACACGGCCGAACCAAGCGTCTTGGAATGGTCGATCCAGGGGTTGGCCGGATCGACGGCGAAGAGTGGCCCCCATTCCGTAACCGCCAGCCGGATCCGGTGGGCATGGCCGGGTGCGAAGCGGGCGACTTCCTCGGCCGTGTCGCGCAGGTTGCGCGCCATCTGTTCAGGGAATGCGTGCAGCGCGGCGTAGACGCGTTCGATGTCGCGTGCGCCGGTATCCGTCAACAGCGGCGCATAGCCGTTGTGAACGGCGAACATGTCAATGACATGCCCCGCCCGCCGCAGCACGATCTCATTCCAGTTTTGGACGGCATTGAGCTGATATCGCCCAAAATTCCGGAGCCCGATGGCGACGATGCGGATTTCGGGGTCCACCGCGCGCATCGCGGCGGCGTATTCCAGCACCCGGTCGGCGTAGCGCTCCGCCGACATGTGCGCGCCCGCGAGATCGCCCGCCAGGTAGGATTCATTGCCAATCTCCCACAGCGGAACCTGGCGGTGGCGGCCGGCTTCTCCGTTCACATGGCGCACCCAGCCGGCCGCAAGCGCAGCATCGCCAGTACCGACATTGGCCGAGAGAAACAACCGGCCACCTACCGCCTTGGCGAAATCGAGAGCCTCCTGGGTGCCAAACAGGTTTGCGTGCGTCTCGCGGTCGCCGGGCACATTGGGCACGGCGCGCCTGGCGGCACGGGGACCCACGCCCAGACGCCAATCATAGGCATCACCCCAGACGCCACCGGGGAAGCGGATGGAGTCCAGCCGAAGCTCCCGCGCCAGGGCTACAAGCTGAGGGTCCAGGCCGTCCCGGGCGCGGTCCCACAATCCGTTGGCGTCTCGGATCACCTCGATGTTTGCGCCGAACAAGCCGCGTGGAATGGCCCGGACCACCTGCTGCGTCTGAACGGTCAATCGCGCTGATGTGTCGGGCGCGCGCAGCGAAGCCTGGCCTGGTGCCGGCGCGGCAATGGCGGCGGCTGTGATCCGGACGCCCGCGAAGCGCGCGACCCCACCTGTGCCTTCCGCCGCGAGGAAAAGGATGAACTGCGTGATGGTCGGGTCGTCGGGCAGCGTCAGAGTGTCGCTGAGCGAAGTGGGTGCAGCGGGCTCGCTGGCGCGCAGGAAGGCGCTGGCGGCGAGGCGCCCGTCACGCCGCAAGGCCACGAGGCCCAAGACCGCCACCGCACCGCCCTCCGCACCGAGTGACGCGGTGACCCTGACCTCGCGGCCGCGCAGGCCTGTCGCCGGCCAGGCCTGACCAAGGGCAAAGGGGCGGGGACCGGGTGTGTTGCGCGCGTTGGGCCGCAGCTCCAGCACCGGACCATTTGCACCCGGCATCACGGCCAGGGCGCCCTTCGGGGCGATATCGGCCTCCAGGGACCAACCGGCCGGTGGATTGCCACCCTGCGTGAAATCGCCATTGACCGGCATGGCCGAGGCTGCCCCCGCCAGAACGCCACCCACCAGGAGCCCGGTCAGCACCGGCACCACCAGGCGCTGATGGCGTGACGCCAGCACGTGCCGCACCGCGCCCCACACCGTGCCGTCCACAGCCTCGGTGCGCCATAGCGCCCAGGCGGCGAGGCTGGCTGCAACCACCCCGCCCAGGGCCGTGGCGATGGCCGCGCCCAGCATGCCCATCATGGGCACCAGCAGCAGGGCAGCGACAATGTTCACCACCAGCGCGGTCACCATGACCCATGCGAGAAGTCGGTTGCGTCCAGCGAGCAGCAAAACTCCTCCGGCGGGTCCCAGCAGCGCCACCAGGATCTGGCCGACTACCAGAATATTCAGCGCCGGAACGGCAGCGGCGAAGCCTTCGCCGAACAGGCCCAGGACCGCATCCCCGAACAAGAGGAGCACCCCCCCGCAGAGCGGCCCGATGAGCGCCGCGGCGGCGACTGCCTCGGCACAGCGGCGGCGCAGCGCCACCCCGTCACCCTGTGCCATTGCCGCCGCAATGCGCGGCGCGAGCACCGTCCCCGCCGCGCCCACCGCGAAGGCCACCATGATCGCGAGGCGGGACGCCGCGGCATAAGCGCCCACCTCCTCAGCGGGGCGCAACAGGCTCAGGATCAACAGATCCGCGCGCTCCATCAGCGCGACCACACCTGCCGTGCCCATGAAGGCGAGGCCGGTGGTGAACCAGGCGCGGCTGTTCGTGATATCACGCGGGCCACGCAGCGGCGCCGGGGCGTAACGAAGCAGGGCGAAAGTCAGTGCCAGAAGTGACAGCCCCGCACCCAGCGCCATCGTGAGCAAGGCTGCCCCGACCGACGGTGCCGCCAACAACCAGCATAGCCCCAATAGGAGGATGGTCAGCACGGCCCGGCCGCAATTCCCCAGAAATTCACCCAGCGCGGCCCGGCCCTGCACCTGCATGAGCGCCTGCGCGGCGGTAGAGAGCGTGAGTGTCGTGCACAGCGCGGTGACGGCCAGGATGACGAGGGGGGTGGCGATCTCCTTGGAGATAATCAACGGAAGCAACACCAGCAGGACCAACGCCCCCAGCAGGATGCCGCCTCCCAACGCCAGACCGCAGAGCCAGAGAAAGCCGCGCCAGGCCGGCCAATCGGCTTTTGCGGCATAGGCTGGAAGAAAGCGGATGGACGAGAACGGCAAGCCCGCGCTGCCGATTTGACTGACCAGAACGGCGGCGGTCAGAAGAACGGAAAAAGTTCCGAACTCGCTCACGCCCAGCCAACGGGCCGCCACAAGCTGACTGACCAGCATGGCCGCTGCTCCGCCTCCCTTTCCGAGTAGCGTTGCCGCTATCGCAAAAAATGAGTTGCGCGATGATGCGCGGCTCTGGCTGTATTCTGAGACCGTCAACGAACTGCCATCTCTTCCGCCGCTGTCAACTCTTTCGATATGATATCTTCGCATGACTGAGCAGCGTTAGTATGATTGGATATATCCAATCACCCAAAAAGCAAGATGCAAATACCGCTGTTTGACAAATAAGCACTTGTTGGATATAGATTCACCAATTAAATTCTGAGACAGAAAAAGAGAATCAGGTCTTTATCGCGCTGTTTTTCATGACGCAACCATAAGTTGAAGTTTTTGGGTCATTTGCGTTTCTTTTTACAGGCCACTTTGACGCCGAGCAGTTCCGTTTTTGAGAAGGGCAGGGGCGGCGGCGGCTTGGCGCTCTCGTCTCGTTCATCGGGTTCAACCAGGAGCGCTTGCAGTGGCTCTATCTTGGAAATTTCCGGACCTTCTGGCGGGCGCGCCTGCCATGGAGCGGCCCGCCAGTCCGATCGGCGCGTCCCCGGACGGGCCTGCCAGAACGGCGCCCAGCACGCCGGAATTCCTGCGGCCGTTGCTCCTTTTCGGCGATTGCGCGGCGGTGCTCGCCGCGGTTGCAGGGACCGTGCTCGGCTTCCCCGACGGGCAGGGGCGCGGCAGTGGGCCGGCGCTGGCGGCGGGCCTCACCGCTTCGCTTGGTTTTGTCGTGATGGGAAGCGCCACGCGCCTTTGGTCCCCCGAGGCCCTGCCCAGCCCGGTGGCCGGCACAGCGCGAGCGCTTTTGTGCTGGCTGATGGCGACCGGCTTGACCGTCGTGATCGCGTTGTTGTGGGATGGCGATGTATTGCTCAGCCGCGGATGGTTGCTCAGCCTCGTGCTCTTGGGCGTGGTCGGTCTGCTGAGCTGGCGTTTCGTCGCACTTTCAGCGACCTGGAACCTGGCGCGCTCGGGAGCCTATGCGCGGCGCGTGGTATTGGTGGGAGAGCCACAGCGGACTCGTCCCCTGCGCGACAGCCTCACCCGTCCGGAGGAGCTTGCAGCCTGGGCGTTGCTGGACGAGATCGCGCTCAGTGCCGGCGCCGATGACGCGGCCATTGCCGATGTGACCGCGCGGCTCGGCGCGTTGCTGCTGGCTGACCCGCCGCCCGAGGTGGTGATGGTGGCGCTTCCAGAGGAGGAGGCAATGCGGATCTGGCGCGTGTGCCGTGCGCTGAGGGACCTGCCGTTGGACATCTGTCTCGCCCCTTCACCGGCGGCACTGTGGCTCCCGCATTCGGGCACGCGCCGCGTGGGCGGGCATACGGCGGTTGAGGTCTGGCCGCGACCGCTGGGCGGGGTGCGGGGCAAGATCAAACGTGTCGAGGATGTGCTGATCGGTGCCGGGCTGCTGGTCATCTTTGCCCCCATCATGCTGATTTCGGCATTGGCGATCCGGCTCACGACGTCGGGGCCCGTGCTGCTACGCCAGCCCCGTTATGGCCTGGGCAACCGCGTCATACGTGTGTGGAAGTTCCGCACAATGTTCCACGACCAGGGCGACCCGACCGGCGGGCGCGCCACCACACGAGGCGATCCGAGGGTGACGCCTGTCGGCCGATTCCTGCGCAAGACAAGCCTCGACGAGTTGCCCCAGCTTTTCAACGTACTCAGCGGCGACATGTCGCTCGTAGGTCCGCGCGCGCACCCGGTTGAGATGCGCGTAGGTGCGCAATATTACCATGAGGTCGTGCAGTCGTATGCCGCGCGCCACCGCATGAAGCCCGGAATCACAGGGCTGGCGCAGATCAGCGGCTATCGCGGACTCGTGGATACACAGGAAAAGGCCGAGGCACGGCTGCGCTACGACCTCGCTTATGTGGAGCGCTGGTCGTTGATGCTGGATCTGCGGATCCTGTGGCGAACGCTGTTCAACGGATTCTGGTCGCAAGCTGCTTATTGAAATACCGCTCCAGCGGGATACGCTGGCGGCCGGCGGCTGACCTATCTCCAATTCGGCAGGGGCGGCGCAAGGAAGGATGGGATATGAAGGTTGTGATCCTCGCAGGCGGCTCGGGCACGCGCGCCTACCCCTACACCGAATACCTGCCCAAGCCGATGATGCCGGTGGGCGGCAAGCCCATCGTCATGCGGGTGATGGAACTTTACGCGAAGCAGGGAATCCGGGACTTCATCCTTTCGGTCGGCTACCGCAAGGAGGTCATCCTCGACTACTTCGAGAACCGGCAACTGGGCTGGAATGTCGAGATCGTGGATACGGGCCAGGACACCAACACTGGCGGACGCATCCTGAACCTGCGCGACCGGTTGCCGGATACCTTCATGGCCACCTATGCCGATGGCCTTTCCGATGTGCCGCTGGACAAGCTGCTTGCCTTCCATCGCGCCGGGGGGGCGCTGGGTACCATTACTTCCGTTCCGCTCCGCAGCCAGTATGGCACGGTCGAGGCCGACGCCGATGGACGCATCCATGACTTCCGGGAGAAGCCCACGCTGCGTGAACACTGGATCAACGCCGGATTCTTTGTCATGGAGCCCACGATTTTCGAGCACTGGTCCGGCGATAATCTTGAAGCGGAAGTCTTCCCGAATCTTTTGCCGACCGGACGGCTGATGACCTTCCGGCACGACGGCTTCTTCAAGTCCATGGACACCTACAAGGACCAGCAGGAAATTGAGGCGATGTATGCGGCCGGTGACCTCCCCTGGGCGAGGGCGGCCTGAGGCATATGTCCGACGCGACCGATTTCTGGGCAGACAAGCGGGTCTTCGTGACCGGCTCCTCGGGCTTCCTCGGCTCATGGGCCGTCAAGGAGCTGAACCGTCGCGGCGCCACCACCATCGGCTATGTGCGCGACCGCGGGCGGCACCTTTCAGCCCGCGACGACCCGCAGACCGAACCAACCTTCACCGTCCACGGCGCGCTGGAGGAGTATGAGACCATCCTGCGTGCGGTGAACGAGCATGAGGCCGACACCATCCTTCACCTGGGCGCGCAGCCCATCGTGGGCGTGGCCAACCGCAATCCGCGCTCCACCTTCGAGGCCAACATCCGCGGCACTTGGAATGTCCTGGAGGCGGCCCGCGAGTGCGGCCGGCTGGTGAAGCGCATCGTGGTGGCGAGCTCGGACAAGGCCTATGGCCAGGCCCCGTCGCTGCCCTACGACGAGGACATGCCTCTGAATGGCCGCCACCCCTATGACGCATCGAAATCCTGCACGGACATCATCGCTCAGACCTACCACCACACCTACCGCACGCCGGTGTGCATCACCCGCGCCGGGAATTTCTATGGCGGGCGCGACCTGAACTACAATCGGATCGTGCCGGGCGTGATTCGCTGGGCGCTGCACGGGGAACGGCCGATCCTGCGCTCTGACGGCACCATGATCCGCGACTACATTTATGTCCGCGACGTCGTTTTGGCGTATCTTGTCTTGGCTGAACGCATGGAAGACCAGGCGATACATGGACAAGCCTTCAATTTCTCGACCGAGCAGCCCATGTCGGTGCTGGATCTGACGCAGCGCGTCCTGACCGCTGCCGGGCGGCAGGACCTGATCCCCGTGATCCTGGGCGAGGCGTCGAACGAAATCCCCGAGCAGCATCTCTCGGCCGCCAAGGCACGCCGGATGCTTGACTGGTCACCCGCCTTCACCCTGGATGCCGCCCTGGCGGAGACGGTGAACTGGTATCGCAAGGCACTGGGCTTCGCTTATGGCGGATGAACTGTTCCGCATCATCGTCCCGCCATCTCTCCCAAGGGGAGATGCGGCGCCGCAACACTTGCCGCCGCGCCATGAAACCGGCCCGCTGCCGCCACGCTCGCAGCCGCGCGGTCTGCTTCCGCCCGTTTCGCTGCTGGACCTGGCAATGGTCCTGCGCCGCCGCCTTCTTTCGGCCAGCCTGATCTTCCTGTCGGTGGTGCTGGCGGCGAGCGTTTGGGTGCTGCTGGTCCGCGGGCAGGTCTATATGGCCGAAGCCAAGCTGTTGGTGCGCCTGGGGCAGGAACAAGCACCCGTCCCCACCATGATCGCTGACCGGCAGATGATGGTCGGCAGCGGGCAACCCGGCTTCGTGACGAGCGAACTGGAGTTGTTGCGTTCGCGCGATAACATCCAGGCGGTGGTGGACCGCATCGACCTCACACCCACTCCCCCGGCCCCGCCCACGAACTTCTTCGGCTGGGTTCGCGCCGCCGCGCGTGACGCCTGGCATGCGCTTTGGGAAGGGCTGGACGAGGGGCTGATCATGGTCGGCCTGCGCACGCGGCTCACTGACCGCGAAATTGCGATCGAACAACTGGCGCGAAGCCTGGTGCTGGAGGCGCCTCCCACCTCCATGGTGGTGACCGCGCGGGTATTATGGGCGCAGCGTGGCGTGCCTCGGGTGTTGCTCGAACAGATCCTTGACCAGTATTTCGAAAGCCGCGGGCGCATCATGCAGGGGAGCACCGCGGTCGCGTTTTTCCTGGAACGCCGGGCACTCCTTTCCGAACGGCTGACCGACGCCGAGGCCGCCCTCGCCCAGTTCGGCCAGAGCTCCGGCCTGTCCGACCCCGAGGAGCAGCGGACCGGCATCCTGCGGCGCCTGAACGCTGTCGAAGGGGAGATCGCCGCCGCGCGCATTGACCATGAACTTTCCGAGAGCCTGGTGCGCCAGGCGCTGGTGGCACGAGCCGGGGGGGAGGAAAGCCTCACCTCGCTGCCAATGTCCACCAACGGCAACCCCACCATGCAAGCCCTGGCCAGTGAATTGGCAACGCTTTCGGTGCGCAACGCCGGTGCTCTGACCAGCCTCTCCCAGGGGGACCAGGCCGTTCGACGGCAGCGTGCGGAGATCTCAGCGCTGGGCGCATCCCTGGTCCGGCAGGCCGAGGCCATGCTGCAGCAGCGAAGGGAAATCCTCGCTTTGCGGCAAGCCGAGCGCGCACGGCTGCTTGAGGAGCTCAGCAATCTTCAGGAGCTGTTCCGCCACTGGCAGGAACTGCGCCGCGAGGTCGCTGGCGCGACCCGCGCCTTCGAGCAGAACGAAGGCCGGCTGGTGGAGGCGCAGGGCATCGCGGCGCTGGAGCAGGCGCGAATTGGAAGCGTCGTGCTGGTGCAGCGCCCGGCCGAAAGCGCTCAACCCGTTGGGTTGCGTCAGATGAACCTCCTGGCGCTGGCCATTGCCATCGGCTTCATGCTCGCGCTGCTCTGGGTCGCCGTCCGGGAATTCTTCGACCAGCGACTGCACGAGCCCGAGGATATCGAGCCCCGGCTGGGGCTGCGCCTTTTGGCGGCCGTGCCATTCGAATATCCCGGCCGGACCCGCTAGCGCATGGTAGCCTTCCTCTCCACGGCCTCGGCGGCCGCCTTCGCGCGCATCGCCGCCTGCATCAAGCAGGAGCCGCCGGGCGCGATCGCCTTCACCGCCGCCGCGCGGGGCGAAGGAGTGACCACGGTCACCGCGGGCGTGGCCCGTCTGCTGGCCAGTGGTTTCGGGCAGCGGGTTCTCGTGATTGGCTTCGACGCCGGCAAGAGCGGGCTGACCGAGGCCCTGCCTGAGGCGGCCGAGCCGGGACCCAACGCCGCCCTGGCCCGGGCTATCGTCACGCCTGACGCCGCCGGCGCAGCCCGGCTCGATGGCTATGCGGGCGAGGCACGCTATGACCGCATCCTGCTCGATCTGCCGCCCTATCCGGACGATATGGCCGCGCTGCTCGGCGGACGCGCCGCCGGACGGGCCGTTCTCGTGATCCGCGCGGGCCGGGAGACGGAGGCCAGCCTGCGCCGGACCGCCGACGCGCTGGCGCAGGATGGCATCCAGGTGCTGGGTGCCGTCATGAACGGCGCCCCGCGCGGCCTGCCCAAATGGATCGAAAGGCTGCTGCGATGACACCGCCGGATGTTTCCGTGGTGATCTCGGTGAAGAACCGGGCCGTGATGATGGGCGATTGCATCGCGGGATTGCTGGCACAGACCCTGCCGCGTGAGCGTTTCGAACTGGTCCTGGTGGATAATTGCTCCAGCGAGGATCTGCGGGCCGTGGCCGATGCAGCGCGCGAGGCAGGCCTGAGCGTGACCTACCTGCGAACCGAGCGTGATGGAGGGCCAGCACCCGCCCGCAACCTGGGTGTGGGCGCGGCGCGCGGCCGCATCATCGCCTTCACCGACAGCGACTGCCGGCCTTCACCCGGCTGGCTGGCGGCTGGAATCGCCCCCTTCGATGACCCCCAGCTGGGGCTGGTGTCCGGCCCGGTGTTGCCAAAGCCTGAACAGCAGATCCGCCCGACCACCAAGGTCACCTTCATTACTCGGGAAGAACATCCTACCTTCCCCACCGCCAACCTGTTCATGCGGCGCGACACCTTCCTGGCGCTGGGTGGATTCGACACGAGCCTGTCTTTTCAGGACCCATTTGACCGCGCGACGGAATGCGCTGACACCGATCTCGCCTGGCGAATCATCAAGACCGGCGCCAGCCGTCGCTTCCTGCCCGACGCGGTCATGCTGCATGAACTGGAGGAGCAGGGCTGGCTGATGTGGGTCCTGGAACCGACGCGGCTTTTCGTTCTGCCAGCGCTGATCCGGCGCCACCCGGAGTTGCGAAAAAAGCTGCTGCGCTTCGGCCTGGTGTTCGAATGGCGCGCCTCGATCTTGGCCCCCACGCTGGTCTTCACCGCGCTGCTGGCGCTGTGGTGGCCCTGGCTGCTGGCGGTGCCGGTGGTGGCGGCCCTGGCCCGGGCCATCTGGCGACGGCGCACCGCGGCGCCTCGCGTGGTGCTGGCGCAGATGGGAATCACTTTGATCCACCTGCCGCGCCTCGCTGTGGTCAGCCTCTCTCTGCTCTACGGAAGCATCCGCTTCCGGTCCCTGGTCATTTAGCCTCCGCCCGTGCGGACAGGGAGATCCTCGATGACGACGCGAATGTTTCGCCTTGGTGGCTGGCAGGCCGGCCTGTTCGCTGGCCAGCAACGGGGCGGTTTCGAGCTGTCGGATCGCTGCCAAAACAGCACCCTGGCCTGCGGGGAACTCCTGCACGAACAGCCATACATGGCCTCGCCCAATGCATCACTGCCAGAGCGAATCGTCGCCCATAGCTGGTATCAATCGATCGAACTGCTTCGCGAGATGCTGGGTTCATCCGTGCGGCGAGAGCGACGAAACATCCATGACCTGACCCCGCGGCGGTTCGGCGAATTTGACAACACCCATCCGGGCGTTGTGCTGCCCTACCTGCGAGGCCCGCTGAAGGCGCTGTGGAACATGCGCCAGGTGACGCGGATGGATTACCGGCGCGGGGCGGGACACGATGTCTGGCGGCGCTTCGACGCCAACGCCTTGCGCGCCATGATCAAGGATGCGGGTTTCGCCTACGTCGAGGAAGTCGCCCGCTTCCGCGACGGCCCGCGCGGGCAGCCGCAGACGATGTGGCACATTGATTTCCGGGCCTCAGTGTGACGCGTTGCGGATCGCACTGACCCACCCGACCGCCTGGCCGGAGGTGCATCGCGGCTCAGAGCGGCTGTTGCACGACCTCGCGGCACACCATGCGGCGGCCGGCCATGAGGTGACCATCGTCACGACAACCCCCGCCGCCCCTGGCGCGGACCCGCCGGGGGTCGCGCGCCAGGTGCTTCCGCGACGGCCCTGGGCCTGGGGCCGGATGCTCCATTTTCACCACGGCTTCGCCTGGGATTTGCCGCAGGCCCTGCGCGAGGGCGGCTTCGACGTGGTGCACACACTGAACCATCATGACGCCGCGGCTGCCGCTTGGGCGCGCCGCGGTGGCGCGCGGTTCCGGCTGGTGCATCAATGCACTGGCATCCCCCGCGCGCGAATCTGGCGCCGACTGCCGCTGGAGGGGCTGGTGTTCCGCGCGGCGGTGCGCGGCGCGGACGCTGTCGTCGTCATCTCGCGCTGCGCCGAGGCGTTTCTGGCCAAGGATTACGGACGGCAGGCCGTGCTGCTGCCCGCCCCGGTCGCGACAGGGGATTTTGCCCGCATTCCCAAGCCCGCCCCTGACGCGCAGAGGCCCCGGCTGCTCTTCACGGGCGATGCAGCCGAACCCCGCAAGGGGGCCGCGCTGCTGGTCCGTGCTTTCGTGCGGCTGCGCGCGACCCACCCCGATCTGGTCCTCACCTTCGCGGGCCCTACACCGCCCGCAACCGCCGCTGCCCTGCGCGCCCTGGCCGGTGATGCGGCGACAGCGCTTGAGGTCATCGCCGCCAAAGCCAAGGACCTCCCTCGCCTCTACGCCGAAGCGAGCGTCACCGTGAACCCCGCCGTATGGGAGGCCTTCGGCATGGTGCTGGTGGAAAGCCTCGCGGCCGGGACGCCGGTGGTCGGCTG
>Ga0105045_10002554_pt1 | contig 15406 bp, 17 predicted proteins | sample MAT02_FD_78089 | JGI IMG/M metagenome (GOLD analysis project Ga0105045, IMG submission 78089) | Freshwater microbial communities from Lake Fryxell liftoff mats and glacier meltwater in Antarctica - MAT-02 (megahit assembly) | ecosystem: Environmental > Aquatic > Freshwater > Ice > Liftoff...
GTCGGGCAGCGCCCGCCGCGGGATCAAGCAGGTGCTAGCGCACGTCGGTGGCGACCCTGAAATAAGTGCGACGCAGGCCCACGCACTGTTTGAAGGCGCTTTTACCAGTGCCGATTTCGCTGAGGGTGCTGCCGCGTTTCTCGCCAAGCGGCCAGCGCGGTTTTTCTGATTCTCGACCACTACGCTAGTGCTGTTATTGCAGCGCGCATTCAACGATTCGACGGTGCCGAGTCCGGCCACGCCGCAGTTATCCACCGAAACGGAACGAAAGCATGAGCCACAAGGCCTACATGTGGATTGAAGCCATCCTTACTGACCCGCAGCAGTTCGCCGAATATGGCAAACGCATGGTCGAACTGGTGCCGCAGTACGGCGGACGCTACGTGGTTTTTCGCGGCGAGTGCGAAGCGCTGGAGGGCGAGTTCGGCGACACCCGTGTGGTGGTTTCCGAATGGGCCAGTATGCAGGCGGCGCGCGCGTTCTGGCATTCCGATGCCTATGCCGAGGTGCGCAAACTACGGGGAGGCACCGGCACTTTTCGCGTACTGCTGCTCGAATCACTCAACTCGTCGCCAGCCGTCGGCGGTGCACCATGAATGGCGTGCTGCCCTACCGCGCGCTGGCGCTGCAGACCGCCTGCCGCGCCGTCAACGGGTGCGCTGACGACGCGGCTGCACGCCGCAAAATTGCCGACAGCATCGCCCGCGTTGGCCGCCAGATTCGCGCCAGCAAGCAGTTCATCGGCGGCGATCTAAAGCTCGTGGTGCTGCCGGAATATTTCGCTACCGGCTATCCGCTAGGAGACAGCATTCCAGGCTGGGCCGCCAAGGCCGCCTTCGCGATCGACGGGCCAGAATATTCAGAGCTGGCGGAAATCGCTCAAGCCAACGGCGTGGCCATCGTCAGCAACGCCTACGAACAGGATCCGCACTTCCCCGGCCTCTACTTCCAAGCCAGCGTGCTGATCGGCGACAGCGGCGACACTCTACTGCGCTATAGACGGATGATATCGCTGTACGCGCCGACGCCGTATGACGTCTGGGATGCCTATCTTCATCACTACGGCATCGACGGCGTATTTCCCGTCGCGCGCACTCCGCTCGGACGCCTTGCCTGCGTCGCATCGGAGGAAATTCTCTACCCCGAAATCAGCCGCGCGCTGGCCCTGCGCGGGGCCGAAGTGCTGCTGCATTCGACCAGCGAAGTAGGCAGCGTCGAACTGACGCCGAAGGATGTCGCCAAGCGCGCCCGCGCGTTCGAGAACATGGCCTTCGTGGTTTCCGCCAACAGCGCCGGCATTGTCGACGGCGACTTCCCCTCGGCCAGCACCGACGGCATGTCGAAGATCGTCGACGATCAGGGCCGCGTGCTGGCCGCCGCCGGCTTTGGCGAAAGCATGGTGGCGCACGCCGAGATCGACGTAGCCGGCCTGCGCCGTCGCCGCGAACGGCCCGGCATGGGCCATACGCTTTCAAGACTGCCACGGGCAGCGATTGCGGCCGGCCTAGAGCCATCGCCAATGACGCCCAACGCGCTGCTGGATGGCGGCCAACTGCGGATCCCTGAACGCGCCGACTTTGCGCGTCGGCAGGGTTCGGTGATCGCTGCGCTGCAAGAATCCGGAGTGCTCGGCGATGACTGAAATCTTGCTGCGCAACCCGCGCACCGGTGCAAGCGACGGTGCGATTGCAGGCGACGATGTGCACACGCTTGGCGCGGCTGCCGGACGACTGCGTGCTGCATCCGCCTTTTGGTCAGCGCTCAGCGTCACCCAGCGATGCAGCGCGCTTGATGCGCTCGCCGACGCAATTGATCGGCACCGCGACGCACTGATCGATGCGCTGCTGCAAGACACCGGCCGCTGGCACGAATCGGTGCTGGAAGTCGACGCCGCCATCGCCACGCTGCGGCGCTGGGCGCTGGAAACACCCAGCTGTTTGGCCGAGCCGTCGCCGCGGCCTGGCAACATTCCTTTTATTGAGGTGCGTCAGCGCTTTGTGCCGTTCGCCCTAGTGGGCATCATCAGTCCGTGGAATTTTCCGCTGCTGTTGAGCTTAATCGACGCCGTGCCCGCGCTCGCCGCCGGCAGCACGGTGATTGTTAAACCGAGCGAAGTGACCTCGCGCTTTGTCGCGCCGCTGCGCGCGGCGCTGGCCGAGGTACCGGCGCTGTCCGAGGTCTTTGCGCTGGTGATTGGCGATGGCGCGCTCGGCGCGGCCCTGATCGATCAGGTCGATCTAGTGTGCTTCACCGGCAGCGTGCGCACCGGCCGACGGGTCGGCGAAGCCTGCGCAGCGCGTTTTATTCCGGCGTTTCTGGAGCTCGGCGGCAAAGACCCGGCCATTGTGCTGGCGGGCTGCGACATCGAACGTGCAGCGCGCGCCATCTGCTGGGGCGGCTTCGTTAACGCCGGCCAGAGCTGCATGTCGATCGAGCGCGTGTTCGTCGAGTCGAGAATCGCCGATGCATTCACCGCCGCGCTGGTGCGCAACGCCGGCGCGTTGACGCTGGCCCATCCCGATCCGCGTCAGGGGCAGATCGGACCGATCATCGCGCACAGCCAGATCGCCATCGTGCGTGAGCATTTGCGCGACGCGCTAGAGCGCGGCGGCTGCGCGCTGACCGGCGGCGAAGTGCTCGATATCGACGGCGGCAGTTGGTGCCCGCCTACCGTGCTGGTTGATGTGCCGATAGACGCCAAGGTCATCGTCGAAGAAAGCTTCGCGGCGATTCTGCCGGTGATCAAAGTCGCGGATGAAGATGCCGCCGTGCGCGCCGCCAACGACTCGGCGTTTGGTCTGTCGGCCGCCGTGTTTGCCGACTCAATCGACACCGCACAGCGCGTCGCCGCGCGACTGCAGGCCGGCGCCGTGAGCCTCAACGATGCCGCGCTGACCAGCCTGATTCACAGCGGCGAAAAGCAGAGCTTTAAGCTTAGCGGCCTCGGCGGCTCACGCATGGGGCCCGCGTCAATTCGCCGCTTCGTGCGCCCGCAGGCGCTGTTGGTCAATCCGGGCGTTGACGACCCATGGTGGTTTCCCGCGCGGTAGATTGCCGCGCTTGACTCAGTCGTCGTTCGGCTTCTGCTCGCTGCCGGCAGCCGTGCCAAGCAACTGGTTAATCTCGATGAAAAATCCATCAGGATCGTAGACGGCGCTGAACATCACCGGGATGACGCTGCCATTCAGACCGGGATACTCGACCCGCACCGGGGCGGTTTCTATTTCGACTCCGGGCAGCTTTTCGATCATAGGAAATCGCGTATCCAGATCGCTTGCGTTGAACACCAGGATGGGCTGGCCGGCCTGCGCTCTGGCGTTGGGCGCGCGCGGCGGCGGGTCGCCCTGCAGACGCTGCATCAATCCCAGATTGCCGATGAAGGTGTCGTTGGCGCGCAGCAGCACCAGCCGGATCGTGGCCGGCGTCGGCTTGCCTTCGGCATCTACGCCGGCACCGATCAGCTGGTCATAAATAACCGTCAGACCGAGGCCGTCGCGGTACAGCGGCAGCGAGGCTTCGATGTCGCGAACCACGAGCGTGGTTCGCCTGAAATCGACGGCAATGCGTTCGCTTTCGGCGACCGGCTCGGCGGCGGCGGGCGCGGGCACGGCCAGCGCCGCAAAGGTCAACATCATGGATATTAGCAGCGGACGCATGGGCGGTTCTCCATTTAGAGTGTGATCGTTTTTTGAACTGGCGCGGTTGGTGAGAAAGCACCTAAAAAAGTTTAATCGCTGAGCTTGCAGTGATCGACGATCGCTGACGGCAATGCCCGCCAGATGGCATCCCTTTGCGCCGCCAGATGAGCAAACACCCTCTCCAGCTGCGCAATGCGGTGCGGCTGGCCGATCACCCAAGGATGCAAGTTGAACGCAAGCAGTCGGCCGCTGCCCAGCGTCTGCGCTTCGCCGAGCAAAAAGTCGCAGGCGTCGATGACCTGATCGGCCCAGTGGCTTTCGGCGTGCAGGTTTTCGCCGATGCAGAAACGATCTTCCAGTTCCAGCGAAAGCGGCAGCGCGGTAATTTCGCCGGAGCAAGTAGCGAACCGATACGGCAGCTCGTCGTTGACCCAGTCGGCGCACCAGTCGATCCCAGCCTCGCGTAGTAGGTCGGGGGTCAGCGCCGACTGCGAACGCGCCGGCGACAGCCAGCCGCGAATCGGCGCTGGGGCCGCCGCGCGCAGCGCGGCGAGGCTCTCCGCAATCAGCGCGGTCTCGCGCTGGGCGTCGAGTTCGCCATCGTGCAGTGAATCCATATTCCATCCGTGCCCAAGCCATTCGCCGCCGACCTGTCGCAGCTCGCGCAGCAGCGGCGGATAGCGCGTCGCCAGCTCGGCGTTAATGGCGAAACTGGCGGGCAGCGAGTGCGCAGCGAGAGCATCAAGCACGCGGAAGATACCGACGCGATTGCCGTAGTCGCGCAGCGTGTAGTGGCGCAAATCCGGATACGGCATAGTCATCGCGCCGTGCGGTTTGAAGCCCTTGCTGCGCGGGTTCAGCGGAAAGTGCTCGAGGCAAACATTGATCCACAGCGCCAGCGGCCGACCGTCCGGCCAGTGCTGCGGCGGGCGCTGTTCGAGCATCGACCACGCGTAGCGATCGTGATCCATGCCATGACGACGACGGGGATACTGTAGATAGCTGGCGTCGAGACTCATGCGCGGCTGGCACCCTGCTCATTCGCGTCCTGCTCTATCGCGTCCTGCGCGCCAACGAAGTCATCGTAGTGATGCTGCTCGAAATGCGCGGCGACCTCGCGACCGGTGGTCTTCCACACGTGATCAAAACCGCAGATGTAGTCGAGCGCCTCTTCGAATGCGCGCAGCCGATGCGGATGGCTGACCTGATAGGCGTCCAGCGGCAAACACATCACCGTGCCGCTGTGTTCGCCCTCGGCGTAAAGCCGGTCAAAGGCGTCGCGAATCATCTGGCCGTAGCGACGCGGCTCGATCTTATTGACCACGTAGACAATGGTGTCGTTGAGCTCAAGCGAATACGGCACCGACACGAGACGCCGACCGCTGCGGGTGATGACTGGCGTCGGCTGATCGTCATGAAACAGATCGCAGGTGTAGCGGCCACCGGCTTCGGCAAACAGATCGATGGTCAACTCCGAGTGCGACAGCGCCGGCGCTAAATAGCCATCGCAGTGCTGGCCCGTGTGCAGCTTGATCGCCGCCATCGACTCTTCGATCATCGCGCGTTCCTGCGCCTCATCCATGCCGTAGGTATAGCGCGTGTTGTAAATGCCGTGGCTGAAAAACTCCCAGTCGCGCTCGGCCGCCATCGCGATTACTTCTGGATGGTGAATGCACATAGCGGTCGATAGCGAGACTGAGCCGCGTAAACCGTAGCGATCAAGCACGCGCATCATGCGCTGCTGACCGACCCGATTGCCGTAGTCGCGCGTGGCGTAGCCGAGCACGTCGGGCGTCGGTCGCGGCCAGGCCTTGCGCTGCGGATTAGGCGGCGCATCAAGCTCATAGAACTCGATATTCGGCGCAATCCATAGCGCCACCCGGGCGCCATTGGGCCAGCGGATCTGCGGCCGATTGCGGTAAGGCAGGTAGCGGTAAAGCTGCGGGTCGCTGCGCATGATTAGCCGTCCTCAGCGCAGCCGTGCAAGCTCATCAAGCACGTCGCTCACCGGCTCCACGTCGGCGTACTTCAGCATGATGTCGGCCAGGTTGGCGAAGTGCGGAATCTCGTGCTTGTCGGCCACCGCCTCCTCCGGAACGATGGTGCGAAAACTGCGCGACAGGCTGTCGACTACGCAGGCTCGCACGCAGCCCGACGTCGATCCGCCCGTGATGATCAGCGTATCTACGCGATGAAAACAGAGCAGCGACCACAGGTTCGTTTCGAAAAACGGGCTCGCCATGCGCTTGTGCATCACCACGTCGCCGGCCTGCACTTCTGCACGCGGATCGAGCTGTGCGCGCTCTGACCCGTGCTTGATGTTTTGCAGTGAGTTTGGCGTATCGGTTCGCGTCCCCCACATGCCCGCGTCTTCCGCTGAATCTAGGTAGGCCACGTACGTCCACACTACCGGCAACCCCAGCCCACGCACCGCCGCGGACAGGGCATTGATGTGCTCGATCTGCTGCGGATCAGTCTCATACGCGGTCGGAAACGCATCAAGATCGGTATACGCGCGCTGCACGTCGATATTGACGATCGCGGGCCGCAACCCAAACCCAAATTTCGCCCGGTTGGGGTTGGCTTTTACCTCGGCCCAGTACTGCCGAGGGGTGAGGTTTGAGATGTGCATTTTCGGCATAGGGGAGGGCTTTCGCGTTAGCGTAATTGGCTTAGGTGTTTGGCTTGGTCGTAGGGCGAGTCTTGACCCGCCGCCAGCGTCATGTAGACGCCTCCACTTGCTTGGTTTCCTTCCGGATTTGGGTAGACGCGAGAAACGCCACCGCCAGAAGTCCGGCAATCAGTCCAAACGCAACCTGATAGCTGCCGAAGCGGTCGAACATGACGCCGGTGAGCCAGATGCCGAGGCCGCCGCCGATGGCATCGAGAACGGTGATGGTGCCGAGAATCGTGCCGGCGGCGCTCAGTCCGAAGCTGTTGATAGCCTGCAGCTGCAGCAGGGTATACAGGCCGCCCCAGCCGAGCCCAAACAGGCCGATAGCGAACCAGATGACGTCGGGACTGAGTGAGGCCAAAAACAGCGAGCCAACGAACATGACGGCGATGTTGGCAAGGAATACCGCTTTCTGCGGCAGGTGATCAGCGAGCACGCCAAAGGCGAATTTTCCGATCAGCGCCATGCCGAACATCACGCCGAGCGCGCGGCTGGCAATAGCCGGTTCAAAGCCCATGTCGCCCATGTGCAGGAACAGATGCGCGCTGGCCGCCAGCATTGCGTAGAAGGTCATCATGCCGGTGAACGCCAGCGCCCAAAAGGTCCGCGTTCGGATCGCCTCGGCGTAGGTGAGGTCGGTGAGCGGGTTGGGCACGTTCCCACCCTGCTTCGGCGGATTGTCAGCACCCAGCGCGATGGTGCCCATCTGATCGGGTCGGCGGGCCACAAACAGACCGATCAGCAGGATCACCAGAGGCACCATCGAAAGGGTGACAAACGCGCTGCGCCAGCCGTGCTCGGCGGTCAGGCTGACGATCCATGGCGGAAAAAAAATGCCGCCGAGGCTGGTGCCGACGAGGGCGATGCCGATGGCCGTTCCGCGATGGCGAACAAACCACTGACTGACCAGAATCACCGCGACGTTGAGGCCGCAGGCAACCAGCACAAACGCAAATAGGATATGAATCATGTAGACGTGGGTGATCGACTGGATATGGCTGTATGCGAAGTACGCGGCGGCCAACAGCAGGCTGCCGACGATGATCAGAGGCCGCACGCCGAGCCGGTCTATTAACACGCCGATAAACGGCGCCACCAAGGCGGTGATCATCAGCGTCAAGAGGTCACGAAACTTCAGTGCGCCGCGCGACCAGCCGAATTCCTCTAGCAGCGATTTGTCGAACGCGGTGATGCCGGTGAGGGTCAGGCCGTTGGAGACCATCAGCATCAGCATTGCGGCCAAGGCAATGATCCAAGGGAAATAGTGCTTCATGCGTTTGGCTCCGACGGCGGGTTAAAATTTCGTTCGAGTAGCGGCGCCCAGGTGATTCCGCCGACGGCCTCGCCGCAGACTGCGCGAAAACTGATCACCTCGACCGAGCTCCAGACGCCGTTGCGATAGTAGGGATCGCCCTCCAGCAGGGCGTGCGCCGAAGGTTCGTCATCGGCGCGAACCACCAGCACGCTGGCGTGAATGGTCTGCGGATCAGCGGGCGGATCAACAAACGCCGGGCCGGCAACGATGTAGCGATCAATATGCTGCTCAATGTGGCGCAGATGACCGCTCATGTGCTCGGCCCGCAGGCGCGCCGCCCCCGCGCCGTCGCGGCACAGCAGCAGGAATACCGTGTCGCGCGTTCGCGTTGCGGCGGGTCCAGCAGTGGCGGTATCGATGCGGATCACTCCCGACAGGCGGATACAACAGCAGCGCAAAGACGGTAAAAATCGAGCGGTGGGGGCGCCGATAGCTCAGCTCAAAACAGTGCCCCGGTTTGACCGCCGGGACCCCGGCAACTAAACTTTGTACGGACAAAGTTTGCCACACGTTGTGTTGGAGAGGAACCCGTGAAAACAATCGTCGTACTTTTCAACCTCAAGCCCGGCGCGAGCCGGGATGACTACGAGCGCTGGGCGCGTGAGCGGGATCTGCCAACGGTGAACGGACTGGACTCGGTCGGCAAGTTCGAAATACTGAAAGCCAGCGGCCTGCTGATCGGCGACGGCCCGTCGCCGTACGAGTACGTCGAGCTAATTCGCGTGGATGACATGCAGGCCTTCGCCGCTGATCTTGGCACTCCGGCGCTGCAGGAAGGCGCTAAACAGTTCCAGTCGTTCGCCGATCAACCGATGTTCATCCTCACCGACGGACTGTAGATTGACCATGAGCCCACGCTATCCCGAACTGGTCGGCAAGATCGCGCTGATCACCGGTGCCGGCCGCAGCAAAGGACTAGGCGAAGCGATTGCCCAGCGGTTGGCGGCTGAGGGCGCGCGCGTGGTGATCACTGATATCGGCCAAGCGCGCGGCTCCGAGATGCCGGCCAGCGCGGTCGGCAGTGAGGAAGAAATGGCGCAGATCGCGGCTGACATTCGCACAGCCGGCGGCGACTGCACGGCGCTGGCGCTGGACGTGCTGGACGAGGCACAGGTGAACTCGGTAATGGCGTCGCTGACGGCGACACATGGCGGCATCGACATTCTGGTCAACAACGCCGGAATCGGCTATCTCATGAAACCCATAATCGAGCTCAGCTTGACGCAGTGGGACGCGGTGATCGGCGTCAATCTCCGTGGCGCGTTTATCTGCACCCAGCATGCGGCGCGAGCGATGATTGCCCAAGGCCGTGGCGGCCGCATCGTCAATATTGCCTCGCAGGCGGCGAAGTCAGGATTCCCCAACGCCGCCGCCTATTGCGCGTCCAAACACGGGCTGGTGGGGCTAACCCGAGTTGCGGCAATCGAACTCGGCGCGCACCGGATCACCGTCAACGCGGTCTGCCCGAACCATGTCACCACCGGTCTTGGCGCCTGGCAAAACGAGTATTTTTCCAAGGCGATGGGCATGTCGCTGGACGACTATATGAGTGCGATGAAAGGGCGCATTCCGCTCGGGCGGCCTGGCCTGCCTGCCGACACCGCCAGCGCCTGTGCTTTTTTGTGCTCAGACGACGGCAGCTACATCACCGGCGAGGCGATGAACGTCTCCGGTGGCGAGGAGACGCACTGATGGCAGATGCAAACTACCGTTGGCCGAACGACGCGCGCCTCGCGCTGTCCTTGGTGGTCAACGTCGAGGAAGGCTCCGAGTACAGCCTAGCCGAGGGCGATGCGATCACCGAGCCGGTCGATGAACTGGCGGTCAGCCTCAAGAAGCCCGTGCGCAACTACGGCAACGAGTCGAACTACCGTTATGGCATCAACGAGGGCCATGCGCGGATCGCCGCACTGCTCGACCGTCATCAAATGACGGCGACCTATACCGCCGCCGCGCTATCGCTGGAGCGCGCGCCGGACATCGCTGCTTATATCCGCCGTGCCGGCCATGAGACCTGCGCACACGGCTGGCGCTGGATCCACCAGTTTCGACTGAACCCAGCCGAGGAGCGCGACTTCATTCGCCGCGCGGCGGCGAGCATCGAGAAAACCACCGGCCAGCGCCCGCGCGGCTGGCTGTCGCGCTACCTGCACACCGCCGACACCCGTCGCCTGCTGCAGGAGGAAGGCTTTCTCTACCACATGGATGACTACTCGGCCGATGCGCCGTTCTGGGCGCCGGTCGATGGCTCAGACACGCCGATGATTGTTGTCCCGTATCAGCTCGACACCAACGATATGAAGATGTGGCTGGCGCCGTCCTACCTGCCGCAGCACTGGCTCGATTACGCCATTGCCAGCTTCGATCAGCTACATCAGGAGGGCGCCGAGCAGCCGCGCATGATGTCGCTCGGACTGCATCTACGCATCATCGGTCGGCCGGGTCGAATTGCCGCGCTGGATCGTTTTCTTGCTTACGTCGGCCAGCATTCCAAGGTCTGGGTAAGCACCCGTCGCGCGATTGCGGAACACTTTTTGGCGTCGGTGGAGCCGGCATGAGCGCGGCGCTCGACAACCCGCGGCGCTGCGTGCTGTTTGTTCCTGGCTCGCGCCCCGAACGCTACCTCAAAGCGCTGTCCTGCGATGCTGATCAGGTCTGTATTGACCTCGAAGACGCAGTCGGTCCGGCTGACAAGGTTGGCGCGCGTGAGGCCGCGCTGCGCTTTTTGAACGAGCAGCCGGAGTCTCGCTCGGAGGTCGGACTGCGCATCAACCCTATCGATACCGAGCTCGGCGAGAACGACCTTACCGCGCTTGCTGAGGCCCCGCGCATGCCGGACTTCCTGATGCTGCCGAAGGTCGAGTCGCCGGAAGTGCTGATTTCACTCATTGCGCGGCTCAGCGAACGCTGTCCGCCGCTGGTCGCGCTAATCGAAAGTCCGGCCGGCCTGGCCAAGGCCGACGCCATCGCTCACTGCCAGTCGATGCAGGCACTGATGTTTGGCGGCTACGATTTTGCCTCCGCGTTACGCGGCCGGCCCGGCTGGGACAGCTTCTTTTTGCCGCGGGCGCAACTGGCGCTAGCAGCAGCGCGCTCCGGAATCGGATTTATCGACGTACCGTTTCTCAGCATCAATGATCCGACCGCGCTGACAGAAGAAACAGCCCGCGTAATCGCGATGGGCGCGACCGCGCGTGCCGCGATTCATCCAGCGCAGGTCGAAATCATCCAGCAGTGCTTTCTCCCAAGCGAAGCGGAAACCAGCGCCGCGCGGCGCGTAACGCAAGCAATGGCAGACGCTGGCGGCGCAGCGGTCCAGGTCGATGGCAAACTGGTTGATCGCCCGATCGAACTGGCCGCGCAGCGCTGCCTACAGCTGGCGCGCTTTGGAACTCGCTCGGACACCCGCCCGGCATCCTGACGTCCACCCAACGGACGTCAGAACAACCACTCACCGACATTACGAGAGCAGATCATGGTCCAGAACGTCAAACAGGTCGGCGAACAGCGCTACCGCGAAACCTTCGGACGTCACTTCGAGGAGTTCAACGTCGGCGATATCTATGAGCACCGCCCCGGTCGCACGATCACCGAAACCGACAACACTTGGTTCACCCTGCTGACCATGAACACCCACCCGATGCACTTCGACAAGGAGTACGCCAAGGCCTCCGAGTTCGGCCGCTGCATCGTCTGCTCGCCGTTCACCGTCGCCCTGATGGTCGGCATGAGCGTCACCGATGTCAGCCAAAAGGCCATCGCCAATCTAGGCTGGGACGGCATCAAAATGACCCACCCCCTGTACGCCGGCGACACCCTCACCTGTGAATCAAAAGTTCTAGAAAAGCGCCCCTCCAACTCCCGCCCCGGCGCCGGCATCGTTAGCGTACAGACCGACGGCTACAACCAGGACAAAGTCCTCGTCTGCACCTTCAAACGCACCATGCTGATCGCCCGCATAGGCCACTCGGTGGAAGACCGCGTCAACTACTGAGCCGCGCCGCACCACTCGCCTTTCTGGGACTCTCCATCACTACTTAGACTCCTCAAACCTTCTAGGACTCGTCAACATGAAGTCGTATTCGTGAACAACGCCCACCTCAACCTCTGGTCTGCCGAAGAAGAGCAGGCGCTGCTCGAAACGATTGATAACTGGATCAAAAAATCGGTCAAACCGATCGCCCGTGAGCACGACCAGGAAGACATCTATCCGCACGCGCTAGTCGAAGAAATGAAATCGCTCGGCTTGTTCGCCGCGACCATCGGACAGCAGTACGGCGGTCTCGGTCTGTCAGCCAGCCTATACGCCAAAATCGTCGTTCGCGTTGCCGCGGTATGGATGGCGCCGTCGGGCATTTTCAACTCGCATCTGATCATGGCGGCGGCGATTGAGCGCTGCGGCACGCAGGCTCAGAAGGATTACTATTTGCCGCGCATGGCCAGCGGCGAGTTGCGCGGCGGCTTGGGCCTTACCGAGCCGAACGCCGGCACCGATCTTCAGGCGATCCGCTGCGTTGCCAAGCGCGATGGCGATCACTACGTGATCAACGGTGCGAAAACGTGGATCACCAACGCAATGCATGGTGGCGGAATTCTGCTGCTGGTAAAAACCGATCCCGACGCTCAGCCAAGGCATAAGGGCATGAGCATGTTTATCGCCGAGAAGGGCGAGGGTTTCATCGTCGCTAAAAAGATGAAGAAGCTCGGCTACCGCGCCATCGACACCTGCGAGCTAGTGTTCGACAACTATCGGGTGTCGGCCGACTGCCTGCTCGGCGGCGAAGAGGGTCGGGGCTTTCAGCACGCGGTTGGCGGGCTTGAGCTTGGTCGCATCAATATCGCAGCGCGCGGCACCGGCATTGCTCAGGGCGCGCTGGGTATGGCGGTCGAGTATGCGCAGACCCGCAAGACCTTCGGAAAACCCATTTGCGAACACCAGGCCATCCAGCTCAAGCTCGGCGAAATGGCGGCCAAGGTCGAGGCTAGCAAGCTGCTTCTAGAGAGCGCCGCGCGCGCCTACGACACCGGCAAGCGCTGCGATATGGAGGCTGGCATCGCCAAGTATTTCTGCACTGAAACCGGCGTCGACTGTGCGCAGGAAGCAATGCGGATTTTCGGCGGTTACAGCTATTCGACCGAGTACGAAATTGAGCGCTTCTACCGCGACGCCATGCTGATGTGCATCGGCGAGGGCACCAATGAAATGCAGCGCATCATCATCGCTAAGCAGCTGATTGAGCGGCACAAGCTGTGAGTGAGGTTGCGCCCGCATTACCAACGCCAGACGCCGAGCTTCCGCTGCACGGCCTGCGCGTGCTCAGCTTCGAGCAATACGGCGCTGGTCCGTACGGTTCGATGTTTCTCGCCGATCTTGGCGCTGACGTGGTCAAGGTCGAAAGCCGCGTCGGTGGCGACGTGGCGCGCGCCACTGGGCCGTTTTTTCTCGGCGACAACGACAGCCAGTTTTTCCAGACCTTCAATCTCAACAAGCGCTCGCTGACGCTGGACCTGAAGCATCCGCGCGGTCATGAAGTGCTGCACCGCCTGCTGCCGCAGTTCGACGCAGTGATGAACAATCTGCGCGGCGATCTGCCGGCAAAGTTAGGCCTCGACTACGCCGCGCTCGGCGCGGTGAAGCCTGCGGTGGTCTGCGCGCATCTGTCGGCCTACGGTCGCGACAACGAGCGCGCCACTTGGCCTGGCTACGACTATCTGATGCAGGCCGAGGCCGGCTTCATGAGCCTGACCGGCGACCCGGACGGCCCGCCGGCACGGTTTGGTCTGTCGATGGTCGACTATATGAGCGGCAGCGTTGCCGCGCTTGCCCTGCTCGCAGCGGTGTTCGGCGCGCAGCGCAGCGGTCGCGGGCGCGACGTGGATGTCTGCCTGTTCGACGTGGCGGTGCATCAGCTTAGCTACCCGGCGACTTGGTACTTGAATGCCGGCCACGCCACCACACGGCTGCCGCGCTCGGCGCATCCAGGCACGGTGCCCTGCCAGCTGTATCGCTCTCGTGACGGCTGGCTGATGGTGATGTGCATGCTCGACAAATTCTGGCAAACCTTCATTGCGGGCGTCGACGCCGCAGCGCTCGCCGCCGATCCACGCTTTGTCGATTTCGCCGCGCGCCGCGAGCACCGCGACGCGCTGACGCCGCTAATCGACATCGTGCTGATGCAGCACTCCAATGCGCACTGGCTCAGCCTGTTCGCCGGCCGAATTCCGATTGCGCCGGTGAATGATCTGGCCGGCGCGCTCGACGCCGGTTTCGTCGAACGCAGCGGTTTGCTGCAGCAAGTCGAACATCCGGCCGGCAGCCAGCGCATGCTGCGCTCACCGATCAAGGTTGACGGCCAACGACTCGACGGTCGCGCTTGTCCGGCCGCCGGCAGCAGCACCGACGCGCTGCTGCGCGAAGCGGGCTACAGCAGTTCCGACATAGAACAGCTGCGCGCGCTGGACGCGATATGACGCGCGCAGCGGAAATGATGGAACGCTGCCGATGAAGCTGTCCGGCGTTCGAGTGCTAGATCTCTCGCTGTTTCTGCCCGGCCCGCACCTGACGATGATGATGGCCGATCATGGCGCCGACGTGATCAAGGTCGAACCGCCGGGCGGCGAGCCGGTGCGCGACATCGGGCTGCGCCAGGCGGGAATCAGCACCTGGTTTCGCAATACCCATCGCGGCAAGCGCTGCATTGCGCTGGACCTCAAGCAGCCGGCCCAGCTCGACGCCCTGCTGCAGCTGGCGGATCACGCCGACGTACTGGTCGAAGCGTTTCGTCCGGGCGTCGCGCAGCGTCTGGGCATCGACGCGCCGACTCTGCGCGCGCGCAACCCGCGGCTGGTTTACTGCTCGATCAGCGCGTTCGGCCAAACTGGGCCCAAAGCCGGCCGACCGGCGCACGACCTCGCCGTGCAGGCCGACAGCGGCGTGGTTTCGCTGAATCTGGGCCAAGACGGTCAGCCCGCCTCGCCGCACATGCCGGTGGCCGACATGGCAGGCTCGCTGATGGCGCTCGCCGGCATTCTGATGGCGCTGTATCGACGCGAGCAGACGGGCCTCGGAGACACCATAGATCTGTCAATGCAGGATGCGCTAATGGCGTGGCTACCGAACGTGCTCGGCCCGCCGCTGGCGGAGGGGCGCGATCCGGTGGTGAAAGACGAGCGTAGCTGGGGCGGCAACGCCATGTATGGGCTCTATCGCTGCAGTGACGACCGCTGGCTGGCCTTGGGCGGCGCCGAACACAAGTTTTCCGATGTGCTTTTCAACGCGCTTGGACGCGCCGATCTGGCCTTGATTTGCCGGCTACCGCCGGGGCCGCAGCAGACGCCGGCGCGCGCGTTTCTTGCCACCACTTTCGCCAGCCGTTCATTGGCCGATTGGGAGCAGTTTCTAGCGCCGCTGGACGTTTGCTGGTCTGCGGTAAAGACGCTGACCGAGGCCCTGCACGACCCGCACACGCAGGCCCGCGAGATGCTTTTTGACGCGCCCGACGGCGGCCAGCACCTCGGCATTCCGATTCGCTTTTCTGACGAGCCGGGCTGCATCAATCCAAGACTCGATCCGTTCGCCGCTTCGACCGCCTCCGTGCTGGCCGAGATTGAGCTCGATGCCGGCGCCGCGGAGGCCTGCGTCAAATCTGTTTCCTCCAAGTGAGGGCTTCGCCATGCGCCTGCTGGGCGCCACCTTGGCTGCTCTGCTGCTCTGCTGCTCACCGCGAGCGCCTGCGCGCAAGCCGATACGCGCCACACCAATGCCAATGCCGAGGTCGA
>Ga0105045_10002555_pt1 | contig 15405 bp, 17 predicted proteins | sample MAT02_FD_78089 | JGI IMG/M metagenome (GOLD analysis project Ga0105045, IMG submission 78089) | Freshwater microbial communities from Lake Fryxell liftoff mats and glacier meltwater in Antarctica - MAT-02 (megahit assembly) | ecosystem: Environmental > Aquatic > Freshwater > Ice > Liftoff...
GCCTCGAGCGCGAACGCGCGGCCGGTCGAGACATCGAGCGACAGCATCTGCCGCGTGCCGCGCGCGGCTTCCCAGAGCGCGACGGGAAAGAGCGCCTGCAGCAGCAACGCGGCGAGAATCGCCCCGGCGAACTGCCCGGCGATGTAGATCGCGGTCTGCAGGGATGTGATGCGGCCCGTCACCAGCAGACCGAGCGAGACCGCCGGATTGAAGTGTCCCGCAGTCTTCATGAACACACTTATCATCGCAAAATAAATCAGCCCGTGGGCAAGCGCGACCTCCACGAGGCCGACGCCGGCATCGGCGTTGCGCGTCTGGATGATGGCGGCGCCCCCGATGAACGTCAGGGCGAACGTTCCCACGAACTCCGACACGAACTCACGCGCGGACTTCATGCACACTCCATTCGGTGGCGACGGGCCGCGCGACGCTGCCTCACGCCGGCATGCGGAAGACGAGCGAGGCGTTGATGCCGCCGAAGCCGAACGAGTTGGACATCACGACATCGGGGGTCACCGATACGCCTCCCTTCGGGACATGCCGCACCGTGCACGCGGCATCGGCGGTGTCGAGGTTGACAGTTGGCGGAATCCATCCGTCCTGCATGCTGAGCATGCAGATCACGGCCTCGATGGCGCCGCTCGCGCCGAGTGCGTGTCCGTGATACCCCTTGGTGCCACTGACCCAGACGTCGGCGAGGTGATCACCGAAGACGATGCGCATGGCATCCACTTCCGTCGGGTCATTGAGCGGCGTCGCGCTGGCATGCGCATTCACATAGTCCACGTCGGTGGCGGCGATGTCGGCGCGCGACAGTGCCTGCTGCATCGCCCGCGCCGCCTGCGAGCCGCCGGGCAACGGGGCCGTCATGTGATGCGCGTCGTTGGTGGAGCCGAATCCGACGATTTCCGCGTAGATGCGCGCACCGCGTGCTATGGCGCGATCGCGTTCTTCGAGAATCAGTGCGGCGCCGCCCTCACCCATCACGAATCCGTCGCGCGCCGTATCGAAGGGTCGGCTGGCGTGCGTTGGGTCGTCGTTGCGCGTCGACATCGCACGAATCAGCGCGAAGGCACCGAAGCAGAGCGGTGCGAGCGGTGCCTCGGCGCCCCCACCGATCATCACGTCTGCATAGCCGTCGCGCACCTGCCGGAAGGCTTCACCGATCGCGATGGCGCCCGACGCACAACTCATCGCGTTGGTGGAGTTGGGCCCCTGTGCGCCCGTCTCGATCGCGATGTTGCAGCTGGATGCACCGCCGAACACCGCCAGCGCGAGCGTGGCATCCACCGCGCGCAATCCACCGGTGAGGTAGCGGCCGAGCTGCTCCTCGGCGTATCCGACACCGGCCAGCGCGGTACCCATCATCACGCCGACGTTTTCGCGGTGCTCGCGGGCCATGTCGATGCCGGCATCGGCCAGCGCCATGTTGGCGGCGATCACGCTGAGCTGCCCGAACCGGTCGAGTCGCTTGACGCGCTTCGCCTCGAGATGATCCGTGGCGTGGAAGCCCCGGATCTGTGCGGCGATGTGCGTGCGGAACGGACTCGGGTCGAAGTGCGTGATCATGCCCACCGCCGAGTGTTCGGCGCGTAATCCTGCGCGCACGGCATCGAGCCCGATGCCGATCGGCGTGATGGCGCCAAGGCCGGTGACAACGACACGTCGTGATGAGGACATCAGTATTTCGCAGTGGGAAGCCTGCAACGAATCATGTGCGCGCTTCAGCGGCGCGCGCGAGTCCGGCGAGTGTGCGTGATGCGATACCGGACACGAAGACGGGACCGATCACCGCCATGGCGGCGACGCGTCCGATGAGTGGCCACCAGGGGCCGTCCCAGGCATGCACGACGCGCACGTGCGTGATCGTTGGATCATCGCGCCGGAGGAACTGCCATTCCACCTCCATGCCGGTGGTGATGCCCTGGACATGCTTGAAGCGGATGTTCGGGATCGTCTCGTCGATCGTCATCTCGGAGAGCCACCAGGTCGGCCAGTTCAGCGGGCCACCGAATGGCCGATCAGCCCGCATCTCCACGAGACCGCCGCCATCGCGCGAGCGCTGACGGAACGTGACGTAGTGGTAGTGGGCCAGGTGCCCGGGCCAGCTCAGCACATCCTTCGCGATCCCGAAGATCCGTTCGCGCGGGGCGCGGATCGTCTGTTCATCGACCACGATCATGTGCCGCTGCAACGGCATGGAACCGAGTCGATACGGGGCGCGCAGCTTCTCAGATGGTGGTGTCGTCATGGGAGAGAGATCGTGTGGACCAGCAGGTGCCGTCGTGAGAGCCGTGCAAAGCGCCGGCCTCAGGTCCCGTGACCGGGATTCCAGTCGGCGGTGACGCGCCATCCCATGTGCGTGTGTACCGCAGGCGACACGCCGGTCGCCTGCTGCACGCCGCTGCGCAGTTCGTCAGGCGCGAAGCCGCGCAACACGCTGACGACTCCGTCGTGGCGACTGACGGGATGAAAACCCAACGGGAAGCTGGTGAGCCAGAGTCCTGCAGCCGCGATCCAGCTGCGCTGCAAATCACTGACGAGTACGGCATGCCGAGCCACGCGGTTCAGCTCGATGAATACAGCCGGCAGCGCATCAGAAGGAAAATGATGCACGACCTGTGCTGCAATCACGAGGTCGGCGCAGGCTGTCGGGAGTGGCAGCGCAAAGATGGAGCCACAGATGAAGTAGCTGCCGCGCTGTCGCACGGCGGGTGCGAGTGCGAGCTCGACGTCCACGGCTACCGGCCGCGGCCGCCGCCCCGTCGCACGCAGCGTGCGACAGACGGCGTCGAGAATGTCGCCGGAGCCTGCGCCCACGTCCACGACCAGCGGCGACTCGGGCAGACGTGCTGCGATGGCCTTGACGCGCGCGACGACGGCGCGCGTGCCACCGAAGAGCGTGTTCGCGCGCGCGATGTCGATATGCGAACGCGCCACGAGCGACGGTGACACGCCCGGCGCATCGAGCACCTCGTGTCCCATCCGTCGCTCCGGCGTGAAGAACCCCACGGCCCGGCGGCTCAGCGTGTGAGCGAGGCGTATCCGCCGCGGTAGTACAGCAGCGGCTGCGGATCGCCGCGCGTGCTGCCGGATTCGACGCTGCCGACCACGATCGAGTGATCCCCCTGAGCGACGCGCGTGGTCACGCGGCACTCGATCGAGGCCAGCGTGTCGTCCAGCAGCGCCACGCCGCTCGTGCCACGTGTAAATCCCACGCCGTCGAAGCGGTCGCCCTCCTTGCTCGCGAACCGACGCGAGAGCGCTTCCTGCGCGGAGCCCAGGATGTTGATCGCGAAGTGCTCGGCACTGGCGAACGCCGGCCACACCGAGGCCGTGTGGTCGAGGCAGACCAGCACCAGCGGTGGGTCCAGTGAGAGCGACGAAAAGGCGCTGACGGTCATGCCATGGTCGCGGCCATGTTCATCCGTGGTGGTGATGATGGTGACACCGGATGCGAAGCGTCCGAGCACGGCGCGAAAGAGATCCCTGTCGATTGGCATGCGGTCAGGCGGCCCGGCGAGTGGAACGCCAGGTCCGCGGGTCGAGGAAGTGCAACAGGAACGACGGCTTGAGGACCGTGGATGCCGGTACGAAATCACCGGTGACGCCGATCAGGATGTCGGCGAGGTCGCGACGCGCACCGAGCACGCGCGCGGCGTGATTCATGAGCATCGGAGAGGACACCGCCGCGCTGATCACGCGCTCGACGAGCCACTTCTTGCGGAACTCCGCGATGCGCGCCGCATCGTACGCCTTGAGTGCACGCAATGCATTGCGCTCGCTGGTGGCGCGAATCGCATCGGCCGCGTAGCCACCGAGCAGCTCGCCCCCGCGCAATGCCGCGTAGATGCCTTCGCCGGTGAACGGATCGAAGAAGTCAGCGGCATCGCCGACCAGCGCTGCGCCGCTCGCGTAGCCGCGCCGTGCGTGCGAGGCGAACGGTCCGGTCACGCGCACGGTGCTCACGCGCGTGGCCCTGGCGAATCGCGGCGCCAAGTGCGCGTGCCGTGCAATCCAGCGCATCATGAACCCTTCGGCATCGCCGGCGGCATCCTTCGCGAGCGGCTTCGGCACGACGATCGCAACGTTCGTTTCACCGTTGCCCACATCGGCCAGGCCCACGTAGCCGTCGGCCTCCACATGCATCTCGCCATGTGCGCCGATGCCGTCGACATCACGGAAGTGTGCCACGAAAGCCACGCGTCGCGGCCAGGGCAGGCGCGCGGCAAGGCCCAGCCGTCGCGCAACGCCGCTGCGCAACCCATCGGCACCGATCACCAGCGGTGCGCGCAGCTCAGCCGTACCGCCCTTCGTGCGGACGCGCACGCCGCGCACGGAATCGCCGACCATGATCAGCGACTCGACACACGTGCCTTCACGAATCGAGGTGCCCGCGCGTGAAGCCGCGCGCTGCAGGATGGGATCCAGGTGACGGCGGCGGAGCGCCAGGCCCCGATCGCGGAACCCGCTGAACCCGTGACTGGCGGCGAACTCGCCGTGGATGATCCCGCCATCGGGGCTGCGGACGCGCATGCCGGCGAGCTGTGCGGCACCGGCCTGCTCCACATCGGTCAGGACGCCCATTGCATCCAGGATGCGCGAGCCCTGCGGACTGAGGTATTCGGCGCATGGCTTGTCCCGCGGGAACTGCGCCTTGTCGATCATGATGACGTCCAGGCCCTGCGACGCGAGTGCCCACGCCGCCGCAGCGCCGGCCGGCCCCGCGCCGACGACGATGGCCTGCGCCGTTTCGCGCGTTGAGCTCATTGTGTGCCGAATGCCATCACGAGAAAGTGAACCTGAAATGCCACACCGGCACCAATGAGGGTCGCGGCGAAGTTCACGCCGTCGTTGTTGAGCCAGGAGAGACCGCCGGCATGGACCGTAGGCGTACCATCGAGGTCGACATCCCGTTCCGTCAGGCGTCCCGTTCGCGCGGACCGACGCCGATGCTGCAGCGTCGCGCCAAGCACGGAGTCGGCCATGGCACCGGTGATGCCGCCCAGGACGGCAGCCACGGCAACCGCCGGCGACCAGCGCAGCCACACCGCTGCGGCTCCAAGCAGCACGGCACCGCCTACGGTGGCCACGAGTCCAAGCACCGATACGCCACCCGACATGCCTGGCTGCAGTTGGCCCCAGGTGAGTACCGACCGCGGCACCTTCCTCGAGAGCATGCCGATTTCCGTGCCCCAGGTGTCCGCCATGGCTGCCGCGAGTCCGCCGAGTGCCACGGCGGCGATCGTATCGCTCGACGTGCCGCCCGCCGCTGCAACCGCACCGAGTCCGAAGACACCTCCATTGGCGAGCACCTGCGCCGCGTCACGCGGTCCCTGCTTCTCGATCACCGATGCACTGCGTCGCCGCTTCTCGTCACGTCCGAATCGACCCAGCAGGACGCTGGTGAGAAAGAAGCCGAGCAGGAGCACCATCCAGTCGAGTCCCGCCAGTGCCACCGCGCTGCCCAGTGCTGCGGCTACCACCGCACCACCCGTCGTCAGCAGACCCGCCCACCACACCAGCCCCGCAACCAGCGGGCCGAGTGCCGTCGCGACGAAGGGCGACACGATCACGCTGGTGCGTTTTCGGTGGTGCGCATGTGGAGTGCGAGGGCGACACGTTCGTGCAGCGACAGCGGTGCCGTCTCGGTGCTGGCTGCGGCGTGCACGACGCGCAGGAACACCGCGTCAGCACCGATGCGCGCACGGCAGGAAGCGCACTCGTGCAGATGCGCCTCGACCTCACGAAGTCCGGCAGCGGACAGTTCGCCGTCACAGGCAGCGAAGCTCTGCGCGCGGACGGCAGCGCATGTGGCGCGCGCGTGGGGATCGGAGACAGATCGTGTCAGCATGCGCGTGAGTGGCCGACGCGTGAAATCACGTCGCCGTGTGCAGGAAAGCAGAGCATGTACCAGGAGCTGGTGTCGGGGGGAGTCCGAGTTTTTGCTAATATACCGAATGGCCGAGGCGGCGTGTCGGTTCCTTCAGCGCAGGGCGTCCTGTTTCGCTTGGAAATGCTTTTGCTTCGGTGTAATTTCGGTGCAAGCCCGGTTCGCCTCGTCCTGAGGCGGTACACCGGCCTGTGACCCGCATGCCGTCGCGCCGCGGGCGCATACTTCAGGAGCCATGCAGATGTCCAGCACCGTTGACGCGCGCCTGCCACTGAGCCTGCTCGAGGCGGTGCGCGTCGTAGATACCCCTGAAGGTGAGGTCGAGGCCGAGTACATCGAGGAGCTTCGCACCAAGCGTCTTGGGCTGAGTGACACCGTCTATGCGCAGATCAGGCGATACAGCGACGCCGTGCGTCGCAATGAGCGAACGGTGCGCGACGAGGCAGCGGCTCTCGCGCGCCTGATCGACCGGCGCACCGATGCGCACCGGGTCTTCGCTTCGGCCGGCTCGATGCTCGCGCACGAGGCAGTGTTCACGGTGTCACGATTGCGGCGCGGCGCGATCCGCCGTATGCCCGGTGTGCTCGCGCGGCCGATGGCGCTGGCTGCGGTGCGCCGGCTCAGCCGTCGCTATCTCGACGCCGATCTGGAACGTGTGGGTGCAAGCGTGATTCTCTCCGTGCACGATCCGGTCACCATCGAAGGCAGCGCCGTCGCAGGGTTCGCGTTCTACGCCTCGGCGTTCGCGACGATGCTGGAGGAACTGACGGGCGTGCCCGCCGTCGTCACACGCATCGACGTGCCGCAGCCGGGCCAGCGTTGGCGTGCCGCATGGGGCCGCAGCTGACGCTGACCATAACGCTCAGGGGCGATCGCGCGCCGAGCGCATGCGGGTCGCGATCCTCTCGCACGTCACTGACTAGTTTTCGGGTATGCGCGAACCCCATCGACTTCCCGAGATCCAGTCCGCCCTGACTGCAGCCGGTCTCGATGGCTGGCTGCTGTACGAGTTCAAGGGCTGCAACCCGATCGCCGCCGGTCTGCTCGGCTTCGAAGGTCTCTCCTCGCGCCGCGCAGTCGCATGGATTCCTGCGCAGGGTCTGCCCGTCGCACTGATGCACGCGATCGAGCTGGATGCATGGCGGAAGTGGCCGGCGACGTGGGGACGCCACACGTATCAGTCATGGCAGTCGCTGGAAGGACAGCTTCGCGCACTGGTCGACGGCAAGCGCGTTGCGATGGAGTACTCGCCGGGCGACGCCGTACCTTATCTGGATCGTGTGCCGGCGGGCGTACTCGACATGGTGCGTGCGTGCGGTGCGACCGTCGAGACGTCGGCCGAACTCGTCACGCGATTCTATGCGCTGCTCACGGAAGAGCAGCTCGCGTCGCATGTCCGGTCGGCGGAGATCATCGCCGAAATCGGGCCCGCGGCGCAGCGTCGCGCGGCGGACGCTGCACGGGCCGGCACGCCGCTCACGGAGTACGAGCTGCAGCAGTGGATCGTCTCGCGCTTCGACGAGCACGGCCTGGTGACCACGCATCCTCCGAACGTGAGCGTCGGACCGAACAGCGCGAATCCGCACTACGAGCCGTCGCCGGATCGCCACGCGCTGATCACCATGGATCAGGTGCTGCTCGTGGATCTCTGGGCCGGTGAACCGGGCCAGCCGTACGCCGACCAGACGTGGATGGCGATGATCGGTGAGCCCGTGGACGCGGATGCGATGCCCGTGTGGACGTCCATCCGCGATGCGCGCGATGCGGCCATCGCCGTCGTGCGCGCTGCCGCGCTGCAGCAGCAGATGGTGCGTGGTGCCGATGTGGACGATGCGGCGCGTGCCGTGATCACGGCGGCAGGATTTGGTGCGGCATTCACGCATCGCACCGGGCATTCCATCGATGCCCGCGACCTGCACGGCTCGGGTCCGCACATGGATGGCTTCGAGACGCGCGAAGAGCGGCACCTGCTGCCCGGTGTGCTGTTCTCCGTGGAGCCGGGTGTGTACCTCGCCGGCCGGTTCGGCATGCGGACCGAGGTCAATGTCGCAATCACGCTGGCGGGCGACGTGCTCGTGACGCCGACCACCATGCAGGCAGACCTGTTCCGTCTGTAATGGCTGGACCGGATGCGACGCCGCGCGACACCGGTGTCGCCGCACGTGCGGCCCGTCTGGGGATGGGTGTCAACATCGGGCTGACGGTGGTCAAGCTCGTCGGTGGTCTGGTGGGACACTCGTACGCACTGGTCGCCGACGCCGCCGAGAGCGCGTTCGACCTCTTCGGGTCACTGGCGGTGTGGACTGGTGTGCGGATCGCGGATCGCGACGCGACCGACGAATACCCGTTCGGGTTCGGCAAGGCGGAGGCACTGGCTGGCGCGTCGGTGGCGCTGCTCCTGCTGATTGCGAGCGTGGGCATCGCCGTCGCCTCGATTCACGAAATCCGTACGCCGCATCATGCGCCGGAGCCGTGGACACTCGGCGTGCTCGCGGCCGTGATCATCGTGAAGGCGCTGATGACGACGCGGGTGCGCCGGATCGCGACGGCCGAGGGCAGCACGGCGCTGGCTGCCGACGCACAGCACCACCGCAGTGATGCCCTCACGTCGGGTGTGGCCTTCATCGGCATTGCGGTGGCGCTGATCGGCGGTGACGGATGGGAGAGCGCAGATGACTGGGCAGCGCTTGCTGCCGCAGGCATCATTGCATTCAACGGTGTCGCACTGCTGCGCACGGCCGTCGCCGACCTGATGGATCGCGTTGCATCGCCCGATGTCGTGCACGCGATCCGCCGTGCGGCGACGGACGTCGATGACGTGCGTGCGATCGAGAAGATGGCGGTGCGGCGTGCGGGCCGCGGCTACTGGGTGGACATCCATGTGCAGGCGGATCCCGCGATGTCGCTCGAGGCCGCGCACGTGGTCAGCGGCAAGGTGAAGGGCGCGATCCGGGCTGCGACACCGCAGGTGCTCGGCGTGCTGGTGCACATGGAGCCGCACGACGAGGATGCAATTCCACCTGTTCTGGAGAAGCGGAACTGAATGCTGCTGCGCACGCTGAGTCTTGCCCTGCTGCTCGCCACGCCATGCGGTGCGCAGGGCGTGGTGCACGACGCGATGATCTGGGGTGCAGCCTTCGGTGATCACCGCATCGCGTCGAAGACGTCACTCTACTGGGACTATCATGGTCGGCGCGCCGAGTCCGGGAGCGTGTGGCAGATCAAGCTCGGTGCCGTGGGCATCACGCGCGATCTGTCGAAGCAGTGGCGTGCGACGGTGGCGCTTGGCGGATCATCGAGCCACCGGTATGGCGAGTTTCCGGCGCGCACGAACGTGGCCGAAGTGCGGCCATGGGTGCAGCTGACCGGCACGCGAAAGGTCGCCGCAGTCACCTGGTCCGATCGCACGCGTGCGGAGCTGCGACTGCTGCATGCCGTCGGTGAGCTCGCCCCGGACGATGCCGATTGGCAGCCGAGCATCGTGCGGCTGCGGCGACAGGACAGGTTCCAGCACGCGCTCACCACGGATGGACGATGGTATGCCGCTGCAACGCAGGAATTCCTCGTCAACGTGCATCCGGCTCGCGTGCGCGTCGCGATGCTCGAACAGTCACGCACGCAGGTCGTGGTCGGCCACCAGCTGTCGAGGCACAACCGGATCGAGACTGGCTACGGATTGCAGCGCATCAACCGGCGCGGCGGCTTCGAGATGAACCATACGCTGCTGGTCAACTTCCGCACGTCCGTGCCGCTTCGGTGAGGGCGCGCGGTGAGGCTGGCGCGCCGACGCGCCACGCTGGGCTACGCGGTGTCGTGTGCTGCCTGCTCGTTGCTGCGGCCGTGACGTCGTGCGGCAGCGCCGAGGGTGCGAAGACCACTGGCGAAGGTCAGTCGTCGTCGCTGGCCGCACACGCCCGCAGCGGCGCACAGTCGGCCGCGGCACGCGCGCTGCACCTGCCGCAGATGCAGCTCGCGCGCGTGCTCGCGACTGGTGCCTCAGGTGGCACCATGGTGCAGGTGCGCGTGCGCTTTGCAGGTGGCCTGCCGACGGATACCGCGATCGATCCGCAGCATCTGCATCCGACCTGTGGCGCGACGCTGAGGGACACGCTCGTGGCCCATCGTGGAGATGCCGTGATCGGCGCACTGCTCTGGGTCGAAGGCGACGTGCCGGTGCTGCCGGATCCCGCCACCACCGAGCGACGTCCCATCGTACGACTCGAGCGCTGCCACCTGCAGCCACGCATGCAGCTCGCGGCGCCGGGCAGCACGGTGCAGCTCCTGATGGCCGATGACCGCACCGACTCGCTGATCGTGGTGCCGACAGCTGCCGGCGCACGCGTCGACACGATCAGCTTCATCACCAACGGTCAGCTGGTACCACTCGCACGCGAAATCAGGCCCGGTGTGATCGCCATCCAGGCGACGATGACGCCGTGGGCGCGCGCGTTCGTGGCGATCGCACCTGCCGGCACGACGGCGATCTCGGATGCGGATGGTCAGGCCAGCTTCGTGTTCGCGCGACAAGGTCGCAAGGCGACCATCCATGCGTGGCATCCCGTGCTTGGAGTGGCCTCCGCGACGATCGCACCGTCCACCCTGGACAACGGCAGCGTCGTGACGCTCAGCTTCCGGCGCTGACGCCGGACTGGCCTCGCACGTAGTCCACGACACGTTGCACCACGCTCGGCTCGCGCAGGATCTTCACGTGACCGCTTCCCTCCGGCGCGAGCCAGCGCTCGGCACGGGGCCAATCGTTCACCAGTCCCTCCGATTCGACCAGCGGCACCTGCGCGTCATCTGCGGCATGCACGACGAGGAGCGGCGCGCCCCCGGCTGCGTCGGCCTGCGCGGCCAGCGACGTCGTGTCCATGTCGCGCCACCGGAAATGCCAGCGACGCTCGAGCTGTGCGATCATCTCCGCGTGCACGGCATCGCTGGCTTCATGGCGACGGAGGAAGCGCGACATCGGGCGGTCGACACTGCTCGGTGCGCCGATGCTGACGGCCATGGGCAGCGGTCTCACACCGGCGTTCGCACGCGACGCGATGGCGGCCAGCACCGCCAGCCCGCCCAGCGAATGCCCAACGAGTGCGTGTGGTGTGCCCGAGGCGTCCAGCACACGCAGCAGCGCATTGCGGAACGCCGGCATCGACGCGCGATCACCATCCGAGGCGCCATGCGCCGGTGCATCCATCACCACCACGCGATGCTGCACGTCCAGCAGCGCGCTGGCGAGCGATGCCCACATCGTACCGCGTCCGCCCCATCCATGGAGACAGACCACGAGCGGCCAGTCGGCGTGACCCCAGCTCCAGTACGCCACGCGCCCTTCGCGGCCCAGCACGTCGTGATGGACGCCGCCGACCGGCATGAACTTCGGCATCAGTGGCCGCTGCCCGGGGTCCGTGATGCGCCGCGTGATCGGTGGCGGCGTCGTGAATCGCCGCACCGCTTCGGCGGCCGCCTCGCTGACGTCGGGCCACTGTGTGAGCGGTGGCAGGTCAGCGGGCAGCGGCGCGGGAGGGCGGATATCGGGCGGGAGCGGCATGCGAGCAACATACTTCGGCAGGCACGACGGGCTCCGGCGGCGCGCCAGTCCGCGCCAGTCCGCGCCAGTCAGCGCCAGCGCCGCACGTGTGATGCCTGCAGGCGTGGTGCGACAGGGTGCAGCCGCAGGTCGATCAGAATGCGACCTGCCGATCCACGACCATCGCGACGAACAGCAGCGCGAGATAGAGCAGCGAGTAGCCATAGACCCACCATGCCGGCTTCACCCAATCCTTCGCCCGCATCATCTTCACGACACCACCGAGCAGCAGGCCGCCGAAGACGGCCGCGCTGATGCCGTAGATCCAGCCGAATGCGCCGTACGTGACCGGGAGCATCGTGACGACCAGCAGCACGATGGTGTACCAGAACATCTGCCGCATCGTTTCGCGCTCGCCCCAGACCAGCGGTGCCATCGGGACCTTGGCATTGCCGTAGTCCTTCTGCTTGTTCAGTGCGAGCGCCCAGAAGTGCGGCGGCGTCCAGTAGAACACGATCACGAACAGGTAGATCGCGGTGAGGTCGATGCGACCCGTCACGGCGGCCCAGCCCACCAGCGGAGGGAAGGCACCAGCCGCGCCGCCGATCACGATGTTCTGCGGCGTGGTGCGCTTCAGCCAGCGCGTATAAATGAAGACGTAGAAGTAGAATCCGCCCAGGGCCAGCGCCGCCGTCAGCACGTTGACGAAGAACGCGAACAGCCAGGTGGCGGATGCTGCGAGCGCGATGCCGAACGAGAGCACCGCCAGCGGCGTCATGCGGCCGCTGGGAATGGGGCGGAGACGGGTGCGCGACATCACGTTGTCGATGTCGCGGTCGAGATACATGTTCACGGCGTTCGCACCGCCAGCCATCATGTAGCCGCCGAGCATCACGATCGCGACGAGCCACAACTCCGGCCGGCCGGCGATGTACATCGGCGCGGCCGTCGTGAGGAGCAGGAGCGAGATGATCGTCGGCTTGGTGAGCATCACCAGGTCGCGCCACAGCGGGCGTACGGCGACGGTCTCTCCTGCGAGGACGGGCGTGGTCATGCTGCCGCTCCGGCCATCTGCGGTGTGCGCGGGCGCACGGCCGCACCGACGCCCGCGCCCTCGGCCGGTGGATGCTTGGCGCGGCGCGCCGCATACGTCAACGTCAGTGTGCTCACCCAGAGCAGCACACCCGTGGCCTGATGCAACGAGCGGATCACGATCGGGAACCCGCCAAGCACCATCAGCGCGCCGAACACGATCTGCAGCACCACCACCACCGCAGCGACACCGGCCAGCAGCGTCACCGTGCGATGTTCGCGACGGCGCATGATCAGCACGGCCATCGCCACCACATGGAGCGCCGTCAGGTACGCCAGCACGCGGTGCGTGAGCTGGATGTGCTGCGCCGCGCCACCGAGCGACCCGGCACCGCAGAGCGGGAATCCGACGCATGCGACCGTGGCGCCGGTCCACTTGGCCACCATGCCGCCCATCATCACGGTGACCAGCGCGAGCACGGCGGCGATGGTCGTGGCGCGCACCGTCGTGTCGGAAACCAGCCGGCCAGCGATCGCGGTCAGCGACGGCATGCCGCCCGCGCGGATCCAGGCAATGCTCAAGGCGGCGAGCAGCGACATCGCGACGGCCTTGTGCGCCAGCGTAGCCCACCACTCGTTGCGGAAGTTCACCGTGACGGCACCGAGCGTGGCTGCGGTGACCACGATGCCGAACGCCAGCATCGCGGCGCGCAGGACGCCGCCGGGGCCGGCCACGCCCCGCTCGGCGCGGCGCAGGAACGACATCAACAGGAACACGGCGACGACCGTGGACAGCGTGGCCGCGAAGTAGCGATGGAAGACCTCGATCACGAGGTCCGGTCGATCGAGCGGCGGAAACCAGTAACCGTAACATTTGGGCCAGTGATCACCGCAGCCCATGCCTGAGCCCGAGATGCGGACGAACCCGCCGAAGATCACGTGACCGAGTGCGGCCAGCATGGACACGCCGGCCAGGCGGCGGAGCAGATTCATACGGTGACCTCGGCCACGGGAATGCGCTCAGCGGCATGGCGCAACCCGATCGCGCGCCAGGTGGCGACAAGCACGAAGACCAGCGCGATCGCGGGCACGACGACCCAGACGACTTCGGCGGCGCGCCGGATCGGGGGCAGCGTGTGGGAATGCTGGACGACTGCGCCGGCGGCAAACGCGGAGCGCAGGATGTAGCGGTGCGCGATCACGCAGAGGACGACAGCGACCCAGAAGATCGTCGTAGCGATCATCAGATGCAGGGGTTACGGGCTGCGAACAGGTTCCCGTCGTTCGAACGGCAACCACGGGATGGAAGTTCGCCGGTTCCGGGTGGTATCGGTAGCTGCGTTGCGGATGCGCAGGCGGCGGCATAGCCTAGGCTGGATGTCCGCCGCCCCCGCCCCCACCCTCCGCAGGCAACTTGGCCTGTGGAGTGCCATCGCCGTGCTCGTCGGCTCGACCATCGGCTCCGGCATCTTCCGGTCGCCCGCGGGTATCGCGCAGAAGCTGCCGGGGCCGCTGCCGCTGATGATGGTCTGGGTGGCGGGCGGCATCGTGGCGCTCTGCGGCGCGCTGACGCTGGCCGAGATTGCTGGCGTGCACCCGAAGACCGGCGGTCTCTACGTCTACATCCGCGAGGGGTGGGGCAGGCTGCCGGCATTTCTGTTCGGCTGGTCGGAGTTCGTGGTGATCCGGGCGGCGTCCATGGGTGCGGTGTCGATCACCTTTGCCGAGTACGCATTGCGGGTGAGCGGGTTCGATCCGGCGCTGGAACCGTACAGCAGCTGGGCACGATACCTGGCGGCCGTCGCGATCGCGCTGACGTCCACCTTCAACATCCTCGGCGTGCGCTGGGGCAGCCTGGTGCAGAACATCACGACGCTCGCCAAATACGGCGGTCTGGCGTTCATCATCCTGCTGGCCTTCTCGATCGGGCTGCCGAAGACGGGTGGCCACTTTACGCCGGCTGCACCGACCGGCAGCTTCGCGCTGGGTGCCTTCGGGCTGGCGCTCGTGAGCGCGCTCTGGGCCTTCGACGGCTGGGCGGACCTGAGCTTCGTGGGTGGCGAGGTGAAGGACCCGCAGAAGACGCTGCCCAAGGCGCTGATCATCGGCACGCTTGCGGTCGTGGTGATCTACCTGCTGGCAAACCTCGCCTACCTGTCGGTGTTCACGGTGGAGCAGATCGCGAACTCCCGGCTCGTTGCCGCCGACGTGGCGCAGGTGCTGGTCGGCGACTGGGGCGTGTCGTTCGTGGCCATCACGGTGATGCTCTCCACCTTCGGCACGCTGAACGGCACGCTGCTCACGGCACCGCGCATCTTCTTCGCGATGGCGGATGACGGCCTGTTCTTCCGCGCGCTGGCGAAGGTGCACCCGAAGTACGAAACGCCGTACGTGGCGATCATCACCTGTGCGGTGCTGGGCATCATCTTTGTGCTTGCGCGCAGTTTCGAGCAGCTGGCGGATGCGTTCGTGACGGCGATCGTGCCGTTCTACGCGCTGGGCGTGGCGAGCATTTACGTGCTGCGCCGGACGCCGGGCTACCAGCCGCCGTTCCGCACGCCGGGTTATCCGTTCGTGCCGGCGCTGTTCATAGCGTCGTCGATCTTCCTGATCGGCAACGCGCTCTGGGACCAGAGCAGCCGCTGGGCGACGCTGGGCGTGTTCGCCGCAATTCTGGCAGGCATCCCGGTGTTCTACCTCGTGTTCAACCGACGCGGACCGGCGCAGGCGTGACGTCGCGGCTGCGGTGATGACGCGGTGATGAGAATCCGGGCGAAGGCGGCCACCCGGAGAGTCGACCGCCCTCACTGCGCGTCGCCGACATCGCGGTCACGCGTCGCGTGCTGTGTGCTGTGTGCTGTGTGCCGCGTGCTGTTGACTACTTCTTCGTGACGGTGTCTTCGCGCAGCAGGCGCCTGGACACGAAGAACACGAAGTAGGCCACGACGAC
>Ga0105045_10002557_pt1 | contig 15397 bp, 14 predicted proteins | sample MAT02_FD_78089 | JGI IMG/M metagenome (GOLD analysis project Ga0105045, IMG submission 78089) | Freshwater microbial communities from Lake Fryxell liftoff mats and glacier meltwater in Antarctica - MAT-02 (megahit assembly) | ecosystem: Environmental > Aquatic > Freshwater > Ice > Liftoff...
ATATAACTTTTCTATCTCAGGACAAAGAATTGAAAGTTCAGAGATCTCTTCCGACGGGAGAGCTGTCACAAGCATATGCAAGTTTCTGATCTTTTAACACGTATCTCGACCAAGGTCTTCAAGTTCCTCAAAAGAATGTACCACAACACCAGAAATGGCTTTTTGCGGGTCGAGAGAAACTTTCTCAACGACTATCCCAGGGGGGTAGATGCTTGGATTAACGCGATTGCTGGGCTCTATTAATTTTCCTTTGTTAAAATGTTAAAATATCTTCTTTATTCCCAAACTTCTCTCTTTTGCTTTCCCGCACTAGGTTGTTGCTCTGGCCTTAGTTCTTCATACGCAGGTTTTCGCTGCCCTCTAAAGATCACATGCGTAATTCCACTTTGAGGCGCGATGAACTGACATATCTTTTCCAATCGCAACATCAACGACTTAATCTGCTTCATTTTTCGCACAAGCGGACTACACAAATAACTGATCGGCGACCAAAGGGCACCACGAATAGCCGTGCTATTCCAATCAAACCACCAGCGATTTAATGCATACCTTTTGCTTAATGCCTTTTGAAAGTACTCAGGATCACCTTTTGCTTCAACAAATCTCCAAGGTGCTTCGAAAAAATCATACAAGCGAATGTGATACGCGTGATAACTAAAGGTCCAGTGCATATCCTTGAACTCCGTTTTAGCAAGCTCAACAAATCGCTGCAAGGCATCTTCTGAATTGTAATCAATAGGAGAAGAGCAAACCAACCCGGCACACTTGGCTAAAAGCGATAACTCCGCAAAATAAGGCCTGTAATCTTTTTCTGCTAAAAAAGCAATCACTTCTGTACTGTTAACAATATCGTAAAAGTCATCTTTAAGTTTAGTATGTGGCAAACAATCTTGCAAAAGCTGGATATTTTTTCTGTTATCGCCCTTAACTCTTTTTAAAGCATTGCTCGCCACATCAACAGCATCGACATGCTTGACCTTATCGCTGTAGCGCGCGGTTAATACACCATCACCACAGCCCAGATCAACAACAACTGTCGTTTCTGGATCGCATTTATCCTGTACCAGCCCGTATTCTTCCAATTCGTTCGCGCTCCATGCAGTCGCGGCGAGAATTAAATTGCTCAGGATCAATCAACCACAGTCTTTCAAATCGCGCTTGCAGTTCTTGTTTACGGGTAGCGCGATTGACAACCGTACTTTTCGTTTCGGGGCGGTTGCTATCGACGGCGACAACTTTAAGAGGATTTTCAGGCATAGTATTTAATATTCCTTTATTCTCATTCACGCAAAAGAGCAACGACGTTGATTTTTTGAGAAGATTCCAGTGAAATAGGTCGGCTAATAAAAAGGCGGTACCAGATTTCCAGCACAAGGATCGACCATAAGTGTCTAAAAGATTCGGGAGTTTTGCCGATGTGGTTCACCTGTTTTGTTAACCATCTCCCTGAAATAATCCCTGTTTCTACAAGTTGGCCTCGGGGAAGAAGTTTAAAGACCTCCTGCAGCTGAGGTTGATCGGACCACGAGTTTAAAAAATCTTTTCGTGTCGTTTTGGATCTATTGACAATGCATTCAGGGTAAATATTCCGCAAAATGCCTTTGAGAAAAAGAGCTGTCTCTTTTTCTTGTAAAGCGTTAGGTCCAGCTAAGCTGGCAAGGTACTCAATGATTTGCCTGTCCAGATAAGGGGTTTTCCAATGCAATTGGTGAGCAGCAGTTAAATTGCCATATTGAAGCATGTAATTATCAGGAAGACGTGTCTTCACATCGAAATACATGTAGGAACCCACATTGGATTTAATTCGCGTCAGATGATTAAATTTATGCAAAAATACCATCGGATCAAATAAACGGCTAAGGAACGGAGCAGCCTCCGAAAGTGTTTTTTCGCAAAAAATAGCTCCATGCCGTAAGTAATCAAACTGCCAGGGATTTGTTCTTATTCTTTTCAGTAAAGCAAAAGCTCCGGGTTTATAAACAGTTTTAAGCATGGGTATCAGTACTTGACTAATAACCGGCATCAAGCGCTGTTTGAGAATGTTCAGTCTTGTCTGGGGCTCTTCCTGGATCGTATAACGACTATGTCCGGCGAGCAATTCATCGCTACCCATCCCAGAAAAGACAATTGACGTTTTTTTTGCAGCCATTTCAGCAAGCTTCCATGTCGCTGTAATATTCGGATCGGCTAAAGGTTCATCCAAGTGCCAAACAATATCCACTAAATTATCCAGGAGATTGGACTCCGTCAGATTTTCTACCTCATGAGGAATGGCCAGTGTTTTTGTGACTAAATTCGCCGCAATGACATCCTCATTATTTTGGTCTTTAAATCCGACAGTGAATCCTGTGACCTTGTGATCGGTAATACCATTTAGATAGTGCGCAATGCTGGCCGACCCTAATCCTCCAGAAATAAAGCATCCCACCGAATTTTCTAAACCTACATTCCTTTTCACAGACTTTTCTAGAAGGGTGTTTAGGTGCTCCATGACATCGATTTTTTTTACGGGCAACCGTTTTTCAAAAAAAGAGCTGTAGGACCAATAAGGTTTGATGCTTTTATTCTGGTCAAATTTGAATTCAAGATAATAAGCCGGTAGTAATTTATTCACGCTATGAATCGGGGTCATATCTTGAGGGATATAGCCAAAATAAAGATAGGATGCGAAAGCATCCAAAGCAGGGGTTCTGGGAATGGCACCGGTTGCTAAAATGGCCTTGAGTTCTGTTCCGAAAATGAATTGATTATGGTCGTGGTACCAATAAAGGGGTTTTTTTCCGATGCGATCGCGAGCGAGCAAAATTTTCTTCTCTTGCGTATCGAGGATAAAGAAAGCGAAATCGCCATCTAAGTGACTGACAGCGGCAGATCCCCACAAAATATAAGCTTGAATAAGAAGGGCCGTGTGGTTATCTGAATCGCTGCGAAAACCATGCTGCTTGAGGGTTTGAAAAAGTTCTTCTGCGTTGTCGAAAGAACCGTCGAGACCTGCGATGATGGTTTTTTTTTCATTAAAAGCGAGCTTTTGACCGCACACACCCACTTCAACATTTTTGTGGGTAAAGCGATCCGAAGTGCCATCACAACGATGATTAAGCATAGTTAGCATGGGGTCGATGAGATTATTCATTTGTAAAGTATCGGGATAGAAGACCCCGGCAATAGCGCTCATGTAATTAACCTTTTTTATTTAAATTATACCAAAAAACAAAAAAATTACCAGAGAGAAAAAATTGGGTGCTAGTCGGAAAGTGATTGACTGTTTTTAACGCGGAGACCCGGAGACACGGAGGCTTGGAGATTCCCTGTAACTCTGTGACGTCAAAATTTTTTAGTTTTTTACAATATTTAAAATGCTTTTAACGGTACAGAGTTATAGAGAATCTCCGCGCCTCCGTGTCTCCGCTTGAAAAACGGCCAACCACTTTCCGACTAGTACCCAACTCTTTGCTGTTGCAAAAAAGGCTTCTTTTAGGCTTAATGTGCTTTTTATTAGCGGATTAATTTCATGAAAGGCTTCTGCCCCTTAGCTTCCGGCTCCAAAGGAAATTGTGTCTATCTCGGCACAGGAAATACTAAAATCCTTGTAGACGCCGGCCTAAGCGCGAAATCCATCGTCGCTAAACTTTCAGAAATCAATGTCGACATCGGGGATATCGATGCTATCCTTGTCACTCATGAACACTCTGATCACATTCAAGGCTTACGCGTTCTGGCGTTTAAGTATGGAATTCCTGTTTTTGCCAATAACGAAACGGCTAAAGGCATCGTTGAATATTATCGGGAATGTCCTAAGTTTAAAATCTTTGCAACGGGCGAAACATTCGAATTCGGCGATCTAGAAATCCATCCCTTTAGCATTCAACATGATACTCTTGATCCTGTAGCATTTACGATTAAACTCAATGACCTGAAGCTTGGATTCTGCACAGACCTTGGATTTGTCACGTCTCTCGTTCAAAACCACTTGCAGAACTGTGATTATCTTTATGTCGAAGCAAACCACCAACCTTCTATGGTGCACGCATCCGCTCGTCCAATGGTTTATAAGCAACGTGTCCTTAGCCGTACAGGACACCTCTCTAACGAGGCGTGTGGTGACCTCTTGCGCAAAATAGCATCTCCAAAGTTGAAGCATGTTCATCTCGCGCATTTATCGAGCGAGTGCAATACTCCTGAAACCGCAATCAATGTTGTGCGGTCCATTTTAGAGCAGCATGAAATCCATCTTGATATGTGTGTTGCTCCCCAAGAAAAAATCAGCAAAGCGATTTACTTTTAGCTATCCCTTGAAATTTGATCTCTAATTTGGTACTCTCCTACTTTTTAACATATTATTAAGGAGAATTCTGTGCGTTCGTTTGGTTTAACTCTAACTTTATTAGCTTTTTTAGTTGTGGGCTGTGCGCCGCGCAATGTCGACTTCTTTCCTTACACGGATGACGGTGTTCGCAAGCCGCATGTGGCTTTGCTGCCTGTTTTTGTGGAAGGTTGTGAAGATCTACCTCCTGCTGCTTCTGAAAGGATCACGCGCGGAATTAATTTCGAAGTGATGCAAAATGGACGCCTCTACTTCCACTCCCAAGAGGCTGTACAATCCGATATGAACCGTATGGGAAATGTGAACTACTTTGGTAAGGATCTGCGTTTTGCCAAAGAATTTTGCGATACAGACTATGTAGTTGTAATGGAACTCATTGGCCACCAGATACAACAGCGCGCTTGCCGCGCGATGCTTGAAATGACTTTACGCATTCGCGTCATCGATGTACGTTGTGAAGAGCCTGTTATCGCTTTACAAGAAATTGTGACTTGCAGTCAAATAGTTCCTCAGGATAAAGAGTACTTGGAGACCAACCAACGAATTTGTGCCGCGGCTCACGACCAACTCGTGAGAGAAATCACTAATCGTTTAGAAAAGGCCATCAGGAGCGTTCATTAAGTTGACCATACAAGAACTTTCGCTTTCAGATCTTTTAACAGGAGCGGGCAGTTTAATGCTGCTTTCGCTCCTTGTCTTAGTTCTCGCTTGGAGTACCGGTTTTTTCACACTGCCTCCGAGAGAGCCTGAAAAAGAATTTTCTGGTATCAACACTTTTGTAGCCTTTGCTGTCTACTTTCTGTTTGGCATGTTCGTTCTTCCCGCATTTTTTCTCTTCATTCACTACCTCGTTTACCACCAAATAAATATCGCGGAGGGGAGTCCTGAGCTTATCTTGGCAACCCTTTTGCAGTATTTTGGAATCGCTTTAGCTTTAATTGCTTATATCTATTATTTAGGTCCAGATGCTCGAAAAGTTCTATTTGGTGCGAATGGAGTCTTAGGAGTCGGCCGCGCGGCAAAAGATTTTTGCGTGGGAATGCTCACCTGGCTTGTCATGTATCCTGTCATTGCCTTTGCGCTTGTTGTTTTGGCCATCACAGTCGTCTATGGATTTCAAGGTGTTTTAGTGGATCAGGACGTGCTAAAGTTTATGAAAATGACGCAAGCTTATCGCTCCCTATTTGAGCTGATGTTTTTTGTCGTTGCTGTCGTTGTTCCTTTTTTGGAAGAGCTACTTTTTCGAGGTTTTTTACAGGGGTGGCTAAAACAAAAGTTTTCCTTGTTTTCAGCCATTGTTTTAACATCCATCGTGTTTGCTTGTTGTCACTTTTCATCAGAGCAGGCAGATTCTAATTACGTACTCATTCCTGCGCTATTCATTTTTTCCTGTTTTGCTGGCTTCATAAAGGAGCGGCAACAATCAATATGGGCCTCTGTAGGGCTACATGCGACGTTTAACTTTATGTCCAGTTTACAATCCAGTTTCACCCCGTGAGGATACTTATGTTTAAAAAACATGTCACAAGTTTGCTTCTTTTTTGTTTTTCTCTTAACGCTTTTTGCGTTGCCGACCAAGCGAAGATTGACAATTCCATTTTAAATCTCACAAAAGCCAACAATACATTTGCTTTTGAGCTGCTTCAACGCGAAGGGGGCAATGGTGAAAACATAGGCTTTTCTCCTTATTGCATCTCTTCTGCTCTGGCGATGACGTTTGCCGGAGCAGCGAACCAAACGCTGATTAGCATGGGCCAGGTACTGGGTTTTGGTGCGCTTGGGAACACTTTGAATCCAAGCTTTTCGTGGCTAAATCATGATTTAACCACATTCCCTTCCGATCTGCCAGAGGACTTTCGCCTTTACCTCGGCAACTCTTTGTGGATTCAGAAAGGACAGAAATTACTGCCCAATTTCCTAGAGACAATGAACACTTATTACACTGCAGGACTCCGCACGGTCGATTTTGAGAGACAGCCAGACGCGGCTATTGCGGGAATTAATAGTTGGGTAAACGAGAAAACAAACGGGAAGATCACAGATTTGCTTGAGGTGGATGATTCGACCCGCTTCACACGCATGATTTTGGTCAGTTCGATTTACTTTAAGTCAAAATGGGCGCTTATATTTAATAAAAAACTGACAACGCAGCGGCCATTTTTTGCTTCCCAGGACAAAACGTTAAGTGTCCCGACAATGGCTAATACGGCTTATTACCCCTATTTTGAGCATTCTGATTTTGCGATGATCGAGTTGCCCTATATCCACCCTTCGCAAAATGCTCAGGAATTTTCGATGTACATTCTTTTGCCTAAGCAGCAGCAAGGACTTGCTGAAGTCGAGTCGTTATTGCGCGCTGAGGCTTTCTCTGCGTGGACAAGTAGTATGCAAAGCAAAGATATTTTTCTTTTATTACCCAAGTTTAAGATTATCAGCTCATTTTCGCTTAAAAACACGCTGTCTGAAATGGGCATGGCGAACGCCTTTTCTCTTCAAGCGGACTTTTCTCGTATGACAGGTGACAAAGCGTTAAAAATCGGAGACGTGATTCACAAGGCCTTCATTGCTGTGGATGAGAGTGGAACGGAAGCGGCAGCTGCCACGGCTGTGACAATGATGACGACGTCGGTGATGAATCCTAGTCAGCCACTGCTTTTCAAGGTCGACCATCCTTTTGTTTTCATTATTACAGAGAAGATGACACAAGCGATTTTGTTTATGGGTCACGTCCAAACACCTGGGCTGTGAGTAAATAAGTATAAACATTTAACTTTCAAAATCTTAGATCTGAATTTTCACCGCAGAGAGACCACAGAGAAAAAAGAGACGGGCATAAAACGCGTATCAGTTTAAAACCATTGAAAATTTAAAAAAATAAGATAAGCAAGATAAGCAAGATGGGTTTAAACACCTATCTTGCTGAATCTTTTATAAGAACTTTTGAAAGGTAGGCGTTAAAATCTATTGTGCTTATCTTGTTTTTTAAATTTTTACTTGCTACTTTTGAATAATAGATGTTTTATGCCTTCTCTCTCTCTCTGGTCTTTGTGACCTCTGTGGTGGAAAATCAACTCTAAGATTTTGAAGGACAAGTGTTTATACCCATCCTGACCGGCCCTTCATATCCTATTTTTTTTTGTTTGTGCTGTGCTTTGTGTGTTTGTTGCCCAAACCTTTTTTTTTACTTTCTGTGATTGCTGCCTTTTGCTATCATAAGGCCATAACCCTGCTCATCGTCTAGATGTCATGCAGCGGTTCTCATATATTGTTTTGAGAGTAAAACAACAGCTTATGGTAGTACATTCAATGCCTTATAAAATAATTGCCTCCGGTCTTTCCGATATTGGTCTCGTTAGACACAACAACGAAGATTCCTGGGCTGAGCTTCCTCAATGCAATTTCTTCGTTTTAGCAGACGGTATGGGCGGCCATAAAGCAGGTGAAGTTGCTTCAAAAGAGGCTGTCAATGGATTATGCAAAATCATTTTAAATGTCACCGGTTCGGATAAAGAGGAACTCTCTTTTGATGAAATGCATGGGGTTCTTCAATTCGCTATCGAGTATGTCAACGATCTTATCTACGCCATGGGTTCCACAAAACAAGATCTTCATGGCATGGGGACAACCCTATGTTGCCTTTACTTCCATCCCGAAGGCTTGATTTACGCCCATGTGGGTGACAGTCGGATTTATCGCCTGAGAAACGGTATTTTAGAACAGTTAACAAAAGATGACTCCTTACTTCGCGAAATCCTCGAATCAGAAGGACATAACTCCGATCTAAAATCCCAACACCACGATCATCTTTACAAAAATATTATTACCAAGGCGATTGGAACAGAATCCGTTGTCGAGCCTGCTGTCCATTTAGCTGATTTACTAAACAGTGATATTTATTTGATGTGTTCTGATGGACTATCTGATATGCTTTCTCTACAAGAAATCGAATTGATCCTTTTACGCTATCCTGACCTCCAAAAGTGCACCGAGCATCTCATCGCTGCGGCAATTGAAAGGGGCGGCTTAGATAATATTACAGTTGTCTTGACAAAAGTGCAGGACCATAAAGATGATGCATGAAACCACGGATTTATCTAGATAATAATGGGAGCACAGCGGTAGACCCAAAAGTCATTGAAGCCGTTGTCAAGGCCCTGCACACAGCGACAGGGAACCCATCAAGCATTCATTCTTTCGGCCAAGAAACCCGCAATAGCCTCATAAAAGCACGCCATACTTGCGCCTCTTTTCTTAACGTAAAACCTCAAGAAATTGTCTTTAATTCAGGTGCCACTGAAGGACTGAATATGGTCATTAGGGGAGTGCTTCTTAAAAAACCCAAAAGTCACATCATTACTTCCGATGCCGAACACGCGGCCGTTTACGCAACGCTAAAAGAATTTGCTTCTTTAGGCTATGAGGTTTCCTTTATGCCAGCGGGTCTTTGCGGTGCTGTTTCACCTGAGGCTGTTCGCGAAGCGATTCGCCCTAACACTTCTCTAATTGCCCTGATGGCTGTTAATAACGAGACAGGGGTTAAGACAGATATTGCAGCGATTGCGGCAATTGCAAAAAGTGAAGACATTCCCTTTCTTGTGGATGCCGTGGCATTGCTGGGTAAAGAGTCTTTTTCGATTCCTGACGGGGTGTCAGCGGCGTGCTTCAGCGGGCATAAGATTCATGCTCCGAAAGGTGTTGGTTTTACGTTTTTACGCTCCGGGTTAAAGCTCATGCCCTCAATTAGCGGTGGCGAGCAAGAATTTGGACGTCGTGGAGGTACTGAAAATGTTCCGGGCGTGGTAGGGCTTGCCCGAGCGGTAGCGTTGCTGACGGAGGCACTTCCTGAGGCATCCGAAAGGATGCGTATGCTGCGAGATTTACTTGAGAATACACTTTTAGAAAAGATCCCCAATGTGCTTGTTAACGGAGAAGGGCCTCGCGTTGTGAATACGAGTAATTTGGCTTTTGTTGGGGTTGAAGGGGAGTCATTGATCACTCAATTGGACATGCAAGGAGTGGCGGTCAGTCATGGTTCAGCATGTGCTTCGGGAGCTTTGGAGCCCTCTAGAGTGTTGCTAAATATGGGTCTTTTGCCGAGCATAGCGCGTGCGTCGGTGCGTTTTTCTTTGAGTCGTTTCACGACAGAAGCTGAGATTCGCGAGGGTTGTGAGATTATTGTGAAGGTCGTCTCAAAGATGTTGCGCTGAAGTACAGACCTGATCAAAGGTCTTTGAATTGCGGCAATTATTTACCGCACTTCCATGTAACTCTTAGCTTGAATTCGTCTTTTTTTTAATCAAGTTGTTTTAGGATATAGAAGGCGGAGCAGGTGAAGCGCTCCTGGGTAACCACATTATTTTCTGTATCACAACGTTTAGACGAGACTTTGCCCTAATGGCGTTAGTCATGTCAGTATTTAGCCCCGCGTGCAGCGAAGCGGAACGCAGGGTTCACTGATTTCAAACCTCGGCTGCGGCAGCAGCGCGGCTATTAACTACACTCATAGCTTTGAAGAAGGATGCTGTAAATTTCTAAACGTTGGTAGGCAAACATGAGAACGCTTTGCTTGTATTAATGTTCTCGGTGCTACCGCGGCCACGGTTTGAAATCTGTGAACCCCACGCTCCGCTTCGCTGCACGCGGGGCTAAATACTGACATGGCTGCCGCCACTAGGACAATCTCGTTTTAACGCTTTGAGTAAACAAACTTATTCGCATCGCTACTTCTTTATAACCCTGTTACTTTCTGACATGAGGGACGAAGTTACTTGGGGCTCCAAAGATCTTCGATCAGGTCTGCGCCCGATTAAAGTTTATTTGTCAGTGAATATGATCTTGGTAGCCCCTCAAAACTTAAGTGATTTACTTTTTTAGCGCTTGGTTGGGTGCTTCCTACCCTTGCATTCCGGGCTGGTTTTGCTGAAAACTTGCTAGCAATATAGAATGAGCCAAGTGCTAAAGCTGTCAATGCGACCCCTGCAACAGCTTGTGGTACAGAGTCATAAGGGGTACAATTTTGTAAAGAAACATCTTGCACGCACGAAACTATTCGTTCAAAAGTGATAATAACACCTGCTACTACTGCTGACATATGATCTCCTTTAATAATAAAATTTTTAGCAACACACCACGTTTCTATCTCAAAAACATTTTCAAAGCAATGCTTTCTTAATTCAGCCTCGTTTTAATAGAAATTACCTTGATATCCAGACGAGAAGTTTCTTTCACTGTTAACTCGAAAGGATAGATATATACAGACTCATCAATTTCCGGAGCATGTCCCAAATGTTCTCTAACTAAATCCGCTAAGTTGATATTCGGCCTTGGATCAAGTACAACGTCGAATTGGGCATTAAATTCAGCAACTTTCATCGTCGCAGGAAATGTTCTTTCCATAATCAACACATTCTGTTTCTTCTTTTGAGGAGTGCGTATTTTGCCAAAAATCTCTGCCATCAAATCGTCTAAGATCACAATGCCAATGGCAAGTCCCGCTTGATTCAATACAATCGCCACGTTTTGGTTATTGTGACGGAATTGATTTAATAATTGCGAAGCTTTCGTTGACTCGGTGATAAACCAAGGTGAACGCACAAAATCGCGCGTCTTACGGTTGTCAGAGGCCCTAATTAAATTCCTGGGGGTTACAATGCCAATAATGTTCGTTTGCTCATTGTGGTAAACGGGCAAATAATTAGACTCCGATTTCTGGAAGATTTGCCGTGCTTGCTCGACGGTAGAACTTGATGGAATGAGAGATATCGACTTAATGGGGTTCATCACGTCCTTAGCACCTTTTTTGTGCAACTGGAGAATATTCGCTGCAATAGCATTAAACTCTTCATTTTCAATAGAAAGCGTCTTATCATCTTCTTGCGACTCTAAAATTTTCAGTAGCTCTTCCTTGGTTAGAAAAATCTTCGTTTCCGATTCTTTTCCACCAAATAATTTATCGCATAAAAACGAGATGGCCGCAAGGATCCATAAGAAAGGGGTCATTAACTTCGCCGAAAGATAAACGAGTGGAATACCCAGCATGGCCACATGCTCCGCATAACGTCTTGCGGCAAACATCGGCGCCAATTCGCCAAAAATAATGACAATGACAACCTGACTTAAAGGCGCAAGATCAGGACTTAGGCCTATGGCTTGGTGAAATTCGCGCGCGCATTCTGATCCAGCAAACATGGCCACATTCACCCCAATTAACGTTGTCCCAAACAGGCGCGACGGGTTGTGAAGAAGGTAATTTAACCAAATCGCTTGCTTAATTCCTTTTGTGACATAGTACTGTAAGCGCACTTTATTAAAAGAAACGCAAGCCATCTCCATCATGGAATAAAAGGAAAGAACGACGATACTAAGGAGATTCAAACTTAACCAAAATAAAGCATTGTAAATCATGGCTAATGAGTTCCTATTTTCCGGATATAAATACGGCGAATCCTATTGGGATCCGCGGCCAAGACTTGAAAGAGGAAGCCGTGCGTCTCACATTTTGTCCCACTTTTTGGAATTTCGCCGAGCATTTCGGTTAGCCATCCACCAATCGTCACCATATTGTTAGGGCTTTCGATCTCGGTGTGAAAAATCTCGTTGAATTCTGCAAGTTCCAATTTTCCGCTCGCAATAATCTCATTTTCACCCGCTTTCGTGTAAAGATGCTTAAGATCGCGCAGATCGCTAATTTTACCCACCACCACTTCGACGAGATCCTCGTACGCAATCAGGCCTGTCACAGAACCATATTGGTCTACAGCGATTGCCAATTCTTCATTTTTCTCATCAAAGTGACGTAAAATAATCGGTGCAAGAGTGTTTTCTGGAACGTAAAACGGTTTTGTGAGGAGGGGAATTAGATCTTTCGAGGTGTTGATTTTAGAACGCTGCACAAAAAATTGTTTCGCCGTGATGATCCCCAAAAGATTATCTAAGTTCTGCTGGCAGATAGGAATGCGCGTGCACTGCTGTTCGACAAGCAGATAAGTCAATTTGCTAAGGGGGTCGTTAATATCGTAGTAAAGGATATCTTCTCTTGGCCTCATGAGTTCTCTGACAGTTGCATCTTGAAAATTGAGATACCCCCAGACAAGGTTGGCCTCATCCGGATTGAGCACACCGTGCTCTTCTGATTTTTTTAGCACATGCCGCAGTTCTTCTTTGGAGATGTTTTCTTGCTTATGCAAAAAGAAAAAGAGAATCCGGGAAACGGGAGCGGTAATGGAGATAGCGAAATCGCGAATGGGTGCTAGAAGTCTTTGAAAGAAGTTAATGGAAGGGGCGACAAAGTCGGCCACGGCCACATTATTTTGGATGCTTATGTACTTAGGGATGATCTCCCCAAAGAGCAAAATAAACACGAGGGGAACGCCGACTTTTAGGCCCCAACCCGCAGCTTCACCGAACATGTTTGAAGCAACGTTCTGAGCGAGAATGTTGATCAGCGTGTTTAGGATGAAAATGGTCACTAATAATTCTCGGGGATGACTGACAAGAGAATAGATGAGGCGTTTAGTTGGGTCCTCACTGAGCCGATAGGTTTTTGTTTTAGTGGCTGAAAGAGAGAAAAAGGCGATTTCGGAAGCGGAACAGTACGCAGACGCGGCGATTAAACAGGCTAACAAAATGACTAAGATTAGTGATTCCATTAATGATGTCCGCTCATGGCGTTTTTAAACAGAACTTTTATTTGTCCTTCGGGAACGACGCCTAAGCCTTTCATCAGTAAAAGCTCGACCCAAGCGGGATCACTTTGACTGTTGACTTGGAGTAGGAGATCCTCTTGTTTTGCAAAAGCTTTAATTTTTTCGGTTTGGATCTTAACGAGTTGGTCGTTCAGCTTGGAATATTCGGTGTTAACTTTTCCGAGCCCTTGCTCTAAAACGGTGTAGCAAAATAGGGTAAATAAAGCTACCCACCAAAAACGAAAAAACAGGAATTCTGTGAAAGCGACAAATTTTTTAAGCATGCTGACAATTTAGCATGTTCGCAAAATTTATGCTATAAAGATCACAGGACACAAAAAAAGAAGATTAGTTTTTTCTACCCTTAATTTACCATAAAAAGCGCCTTAAAACTCAAACTCAAACAGCCCCAGCTTACAAAAACAACCTATTGCGTTTATTACGTAAAAAATGTTATAATGGGGGTACTCCCTCGATCTTTAGTAAGCATTTGTTAATAAACTTATTAAATGTGTAATACAAGAGGTTGCTATGGCCGTGCCAATAGGTAGTCCTTCTCCCCTCTCTGCATTTGCAGCTAATTATCAAGCATACAGAGCGACATCGTGCAAAAACTCCGGGGTGGAAACGTCCCCTGAAAATTTAACAAAAATTTCCGAGATTGTTAAAACTAATTTAAAGGTGTTAGGTTCTCTTGTTGGCGATAAAAAACTTCGCTTCCAAGACGATGGAACTATCACTGAAGATATGCAGTACTCTTTAACTAGGGCAATCCGTGGTTACATGCAAGAAGTAGTATTACCGGGTTTACTCCCGGATGACTTCCAATTAAAAAATTTAACGATCTTTGTTAATTTTGTGGCAGAATTTTACAAATTTAACCGTCCCACTGGCAGCCGTGAAGATTTACAGAATCTGGAAGGGGACATAGAGAAAGCTATAGGGGGATTAACGAACTTGAAAGAGCAGTATCTAAGTGTTCCTGAAAAACTGTCGCAAGTTGAGACTGCTATAAAGACAGTTAAAGAGGCTAAAACTTCTATCTTTCATTATGAAAAGTCATTTGATGGTGATATGGCAATGAGTTACATTGATCGTAGAAAGAACGCTAAGTCCTTCAGTGAAATTCTAAGCACAGAAGGCTTCAAACAATTTATCAAAACTTATACTCATTTGCGAAATAATATTTCGAATCAGCAGTCTTTCCGAGAAATTTTCAGTACTACATTTTCTAATGTTAAAATTGAGACAGATTCTTCTTTAAACAAATTTTTGACGCTAACAGAAAATTTAAGATTGAATCCCCATCAATCACTTTTGTTTGTCATCGAGTATTTGGATAAGGAAAAAAAAGATCCTTCCACATTCGTAGAAGGCAGTAAAGCGGATCAAGCGATTGACAAGGCACTTTCACGTATAGGACACATAGGGAGTCATAATGATGATGAAATTAACACTAGGTTGATTTTGCAAGAAACTTTTCCTTATGCTTGCGCTCAGCAGTTATTGGAAAATTTTGAAGAAGCAGAGCGTTCTGTTAGTGAACCTAAAGGTGGTTCTCCAAACGTCGTGGAACGCCTTAAAAATTTAGGTGCTTTAGCTATTCCTATCGCTCTTCAAATAGGTTTTTCGCCCACTTGGGCATCGCTAGCTTCAAAAACGATTCAACTAGGTGTTGGTGACCAAGCAATAAGTCTACTCAACTCCCTCCTCGCTTACTATAAAGGTGAAAATTTGAACCAAAAACCTCCATTGGGAATAAAAGAGTTAGAAGGTGAATCAAGAAAAATTCTTACTGCTTTACTACAACCACCTAAATAATATAAAAAAACAATCTTTGACAAATTGCTAACACGACGAAAATCAGCCAAATTTTAAAATAGCCATCCCAATGCAGCGCCCACAACATTCTGACTCTGCTTCAAATTAGCAGTTCCACCACCAAGCGGCCTGGAATCGCATTTCCCCCTTAATCTCGTTCTGGAAACCATGAGCATAAAACAGCGACACTTTGTGTGCGCAAATCCATTTCCAGGCAGCCCCCACCGTCACAACATTCTCAACAGTCTCTTGTGTTAACGCGTTGATCCCCGTCTGCGACCTGCGTATTGATGTGTTCTCATGGCGAAAGCCAGCTCTTACTTTCCATGCATCATTGATTTCATAATCAGCGCCAATTCGGATAAATGTTTGATTTCTCCGCCCAAATCAAGCCCCCGTTTCTCGCCAATCTTCGATACAAATAAGTTAGGCGCTAAATTGTTATGCAGTCCTTTAATCTGTTTCCATCGGGTATGCTGAACATCTAAAGCCACAACAGTACGCGGCGTGATGCGATACGCAAGTCCCACAATAATATTTGACGGAATACTAAATTTTCAATCGTTTG
>Ga0105045_10002560_pt1 | contig 15389 bp, 13 predicted proteins | sample MAT02_FD_78089 | JGI IMG/M metagenome (GOLD analysis project Ga0105045, IMG submission 78089) | Freshwater microbial communities from Lake Fryxell liftoff mats and glacier meltwater in Antarctica - MAT-02 (megahit assembly) | ecosystem: Environmental > Aquatic > Freshwater > Ice > Liftoff...
ATCCGGGTGGGTATTCTGACCATTGCCGAGAAATGGGAAAAGCGACTTGGCAGCGTCGCGTTTTCTCTGACCGAGCCATATCTGCGTGCCAAATACCCCTGTCAGACCACTTCCGATAACCTCTACATCAACGGAGCCGTTTGCCCCACCAAAGAACTGACCGAACGGGTGCAGCACCTCGCACCGGGCGAAGGGTTAGTGTCGCCAGCGGGCTTACTCTACGCCCTGCGCACTGAGCGGGCCATTACCGACGCAGCTCAGCTGACCGACCACGTTCAGCAGGTCAGCACGTTTGCCGAAGCCGTACCCACCATGCGCCACCTCTGGAGCCTGATTGCGGCCAACGGCAACCAAATCCGGGCCGACTTTGACCTGCTAACGGCGGGCCGGCAGTCGCAGCCCATTACCGATCCATTCACGCAGTGCTACGCGCCCGAAAACGTCTTCATTGAACCGGGTGCTACGCTGAAAGCCACTATTTTGAACGCAGCCGACGGGCCAATTTACATCGGCAAAAACGCCATTATAAGTGAAGGAAGCGTGATAATCGGGCCGTTTGGACTGGGCGAAGGGGCTATGGTGCATTACCAGAGCCGGATGCGCAGCAACACCAGCATCGGACCGTATTGCAAAGCCGGGGGCGAGATTGCCAACTCCATCATGTTTGCCAATAGTGCCAAAGGCCACGAAGGCTACCTCGGCGATTCGGTGGTGGGCGAGTGGTGTAACCTCGGCGCGGGTACCAACACCTCGAACCTCAAAAACGACTACGCAAACGTGAAACTGCACAACTACAGCACTGGCGAACTGGTTAATACGGGACGAAAATTCTGCGGGCTGATGATGGGCGATTTCACCAAAGCCGGTATCGGTACGCTGTTCAATACGGGCACGGTGGTGGGCGTAAACGTCAACGTCTATGGCGGAGGCATTCAGCCCAAGTATATCCCGTCTTTTTCGTGGGGCGGAACCATCGACGGTTTCGTGCCGTATCGCATCGAAAAAGCGTTGCAGGTAGCGCGGGAAGCCTTTTCGCGCCGAAATAAAGCGTTCGACGCCGTAGAAGAAGCCATTTTGCGTGCCGTGTACGAACATAGTCAGTCAGCCTAAATCAATGGACGAACTACTCCACTATTTTCCGAATCTGACTCCGCAGCAGCAGGAGCAGTTTGCCGCCCTCGACGGGTTGTACCGCCACTGGAACGCGCAGATCAACGTCATTTCAAGGCAGGACATCGACGCCCTGTACGAGAAACACGTACTGCACTCGCTGAGCATCGCCAAAATCATAGACTTCAAGATCGGCACCGAAATTCTGGATGTGGGTACGGGTGGCGGTTTTCCGGGTATCCCGCTCGCTATTCTGTACCCAATGGTCGATTTTCATCTGGTCGATGGCATTGGCAAGAAGATAAAGGTCGTTCAGGAAGTGGCCAATGCGCTGGGACTGAGCAACGTGAAAGCCGAACAAACCCGTGTAGAGCAGATCAATACTACCTATGATTTTGTAATTAGCCGGGCCGTTACGCGCCTGAAGCCGTTTCTGGGCTGGGTGCGCTACAAGATTCATAAAAAGGGCAACAACGACCGCCCCAACGGGGTTCTATACCTGAAAGGGGGCGACCTCGGCGAAGAACTATCCGAAATCACCGACCGCTACCGCATTTATGACCTTTCCGACTACTTTGCCGAACCATTCTTTGAGACGAAGAAAGTAATTTACATACCTAAAAAATAACCGATCAGCCATCACTATGAACGAGAAATTCAGTTCCAGCAGCTTCAAAGACCCCATCCGGCGCGATGAGGTCGAGTTTACCGACAAAGGCGTCACCTTCCGGGCCAAAAAACTCATTGGTGGCACCGACAACTTCGTGTTCTACTCCGACATATCGGGCGTTGAGATCGACAATGGCCTGTTCTTCGCCACGGTACGCGTTATTCCCCGCGCCCGCCCGCAGATTGTCCTCGACAATTTTACGAAGGGCGACGCCCGGCGCATCAAAGAACTGATTCTGCAAAACGTACCGCATTACGGCACCGACCCCATTACCGGACCGGGGCGTATGTAACCGACACTTTTTTTCGGCGAATTCTTGCGTTGTGTTGCACTACGCGCTACTTTTGCACCACAATAACCAACAGCACTCCCGAATAGCTCAGTTGGTTAGAGCATCTGACTGTTAATCAGAGGGTCGCTGGTTCGAGCCCAGCTTCGGGAGCAAAAAGCACTTAGCAGAAATGTTAGGTGCTTTTTTCATGTGCTTTTTCTGCAACGCGCTCACCGTACCACCGCCAGTTTGCCCGCTACGCCCTCGGTGCCGTCGGCGGCTATGACAACGATGAGGTAGATGCCGGTTTGGGCGTCGCGGCCCCGGTAGTCGCGCAGGTTCCAGGTGGCGGTGCCGCCCTGCGAGCGGGTTTCAAAAGTTAGTTGCCCACCCGCATCCACGATTTTTACCGTTGCGTTGTCGGTCAGGCCATTGATGGATACTACGCCCGTAAAATCGGGACGAACGGGATTCGGGAAAATGGTCAGTTTGCTAAGCGTCTCGGCGGGTTCGGTGGCCGGGCCGCCGTAAGAGACAATGCCCTTATCGGTCAGGATAAACACGCGCCCGCCCGTGGGTTCAATGGCCAGTGACCGGATGGTATTGCCAGGCAATGGGCTGTTATCGGCGGTGAATACGTCGAGCAGTTGCGAACCGTCGGGCGAGACGCGGTAGAGGCCGCTGCGGGTAGCAATCCATTTGCGGTTGCCGCCATCCACCGTCATCGACGTAACCACCTCGCCCGCCAGCAGTCTGCGCCCGTTGATGCGGGGTGGCTGCGATTGCACCACAGCGTCGAACGCGCCCGCCGGAAAGTCAAAGACCGTCGGGCCGAGGTCCGTACCGACCCAGATGGCTCCGTTCCGGTCTTTCACAAGCGAGCGGATGCTGTTGGTGAGCAGGTTACCTTCGTTGATAAACGTACTCAGAAAACGGGTTCGGTTGGTTTGCAGGTCAAACACCAGCAGCCCTCCGCCCCCGTCCAGCCGCATCCACAGAAAACCGGTATCGTCGGGAACGACCTGCGCAATATTGGGCTGACTCACGGCAGGAAACGACTGGAACTGTCCGTCGGCCCGGCGCAGGTGCAGCGTAGCCCGCCCGGCGTTGGGGCCAGCGGTGGTGAGCCAGAGATTGCCGGAAACGTCAGTCGCGAGGCTACTGACAAACGGGCTGATGGTAGCGGGCAGCGGCACCGGACTGAGTGTCTGACCGGTCTGTTGCCACAAGCCACCGCCGTAACTGCCCAGAAAAAGCTGTCCGGCAACGAAAGCCGCCGAATTGAACCCAATCGGTGGACCGCTCAACCCCACCCAGCGTTGGTCAGGCACCGAAAACAGCGTTGTATTTCCTGAATTCTGGCCATCGACGGTACCATCAAATGGCCCGTTCGATACGGCGATGAGTGTTTGCGGCCCGGCGAAAAGCTGTGCAAAATCGTCGCGAACCGGGCCAGCGGGCGCAATAATTTCGGACACTCCGCCCGTTCCGGTCAGGACGCCCGTTTGCCGATCAGCTACCCAGACGCGCGAACCCCGCACCAGTACCTCGCGTGGGTTGGCCAGCAACGGAGCCGGGCGCAGGAGTTGACCGGGCAGGGCGAGACCCTGCTCGGTGGCCAGCACAATACCTACCCCCGTCGCAAAAAGCCGGACAAACCCGTTGCTGACCAGCGGCGTCTGCACCCAGCGGCCCGCTTGCCGCGTAAATACCCCCACCCGATTGACCGACAGCAGCAGCCGGTTTTGGTCGGTAACAATGGTTTCGGGGGCCGGGCCGGGTACGGAGATGTTTCGCCAGTTGGCCGGGTCGGCAATGTTCACCCCCGGCGCAAACCGAATGGCCTGGAGTTGCCGACCCGTACCCAGCGGCTGTGTACCGGCAACCGGGCGGGCGGGTTCGGTCAGGGCGTAGAGACTATCGGTAGTGGCGGCTGTTTGCAGAATGGGCAACGGCGATCCACCGGCCCGGCGGCTGAAGTACGTATCGCGGATTTCGTTGCGGGTCACGTCCAGCACCACCAGCCCAAAATCCGTGCTGAGATAAACGTTGCTGCCAATGCGGTTAAGGTGGTTGATACCGCGCGACGCGGGCAGGTTGGGCGCCGAAACAATCGTATTCAGGTTCAGTATGCTGTTGGGTTCGCCCGTAGCAGACACCGTCAGGAAGTCGAGATTACCGCTGCGGTAAGTAATCAGCAGCCGGTTTTGATCGGGCAAATACAGCAACCGGCTGATACCCACGTCGCTCAGGCCCTGTGCTTTGGAAAGCGTCGTAATTTCATTGGTAATCGTGTCCCGAAAAAATAATCCGTTCTGCGTGGCCGCATAGAGCTTACTACCTACCACCGCCACCGACTGCCCCGACCGGTAGCTGACGTGCGTTTGCCACGTAGCGGGCTGCGCTTCGGCTTCGCCAATGAAAAGTAAAGAGCGAAGAACGAAGAACGACAGGGTCAGAGCGAACAACCGCCCCCGCCTTAACATACTGCAGAAAAAGAAGAGGTTATTCGCCATGCGCCGTTCTTCGTTCTTCATTCTTCACTCTGTCAGCGAGGTTGAAACAGCGTCGGCAGCGGGCTTCGTAGCTGTCGGTTTCGCCCAGCAGCACGCGCTCCTGCGACGGCACCAGCCGGTACGAGTAGTGGGCCACGTCGCCACAGACCACGCAGATGGCATGGACTTTGGTAATGTACTCGGCCATGCTCATCAGTTGCGGGATGCAGCCAAAGGGTTTACCCGAAAAGTCCATGTCCAGCCCCGCCACAATGACGCGCTGCCCCTGATTGGCCAGCGTAGTGCAGACATCCACGATTTCCTGATCGAAAAACTGCGCTTCGTCAATGCCCACTACGTCGCAACTACCGGCCAGGTTCAGGATCTGGCCTGCCGACTGTACGGGCGTCGAGGGAATGGTCAGGGCCGAGTGCGAGACAATGTTTTCGTCGTGGTAGCGGGTGTCGAGGGCCGGTTTGAAAATGCGGACGTTGAGCCGGGCAATGCGGGCGCGGGTAAGCCGCCGGATCAGTTCTTCGGTTTTGCCCGAAAACATGGAGCCGCAGATCACTTCAATCCAGCCGGTGCGGAGGTGGGGCGGCTCGCGCCGTCGGGTGGGTTCAATGAACATAGTTGGTATCAGCAGGCCGTTGGCTTTGATTTTGGAAGCGGCAACGGGCGGGTTGGCAATGAAATAGATATATTTACGACCGGACGAAAAGTGAGATACTGGCACGACTTTCGCCCGTGCCAAACAAACTCCTCAATCCTGTCTTTTATCTCAAATAGCTTCTAAGCCCTTCACAAAAAAAAGGCTTTTCCCGATGTCGAACAAGTTCAACGCCAACGCCCTTTCCGAATACTGTAAGAACTACGCCCGCAAAGTAGCCGCCGACGCCTACCAGCAGGGGCCAACTCTGAGCGGCCAGCAAATAATGTCGCTCACGGCCATTCCGCAGATAAATTTACTGGTCATCAGCAGTTTGGCCGACAAGTGGCGGGCTGACGCGGAGAAGTTCCGCAGTCCGTATTTCGACTTTACCGCTCCCGACGTGCAGGAAGCCCTGCAAAACTTCATGAACGTGGTATCGCAGTATATTGCCGTTCGGCGCGAACACCTCGAACCGCTCCTTGCCGATGCCACCTGCCGAACCATCAAGCTGGTGTTCGACCCGCGTTCGTACTTCGATGAGATGTTCCGCAACCAGCCCGATTTTACGCTGTCTGCCGATGTGCTGAAGCAGATTACGCGCTACACTAAAATCAATACGTTTATTCCGACGTCTATTGCGCAGCGGATGAATGGCAAACCGTTCATTTACGTCAACCAGGCCATTAGTTATCTGGACGAAGTGCTGAGTCAGCGCGGTCACGAACTGGAACATTACGACGGTTTTGTGGCGAAACTGGGCGAAAAACACCCGATGGACGTAGCAGCCCTGTTACGAAGCCACGTTCCTGACGCCATTCCGGCCCCGCCAGCGCGGTCGTTTTTCGATGCCGCCGAACCCGCCACTCCGCCCGCGCCCCTCGTGCCAGCCGCTGATGTTCCTAAAGAAACGAAACCTGCCCTGGCCCCGCAACCTGACCCGACACCCGCGCCGGATACCGCCGATGAGAGCGGAACTGGCGGACCCATCTTCAGTAACAAACCAGCCGGGCCAACGCCCGTTGCCCCTACGGCCTACCCGTCGCAGATGCAGACCGGAAACCTGTCGCGGCCCAGCGATACCAACGCGGAATCGCTCGTGGCCGCTGCCCATGCAGCTCCGTCGCTGAACGATACCCTGCGCGAAGCCGCTGCCGCCGACGGGTTGCCGACGATGGCGAAGACGTTTCGGCATACACCCGTGGAGACGGTTGCCCGGAGTATTTCGCTGAATCAGAAATTTCAGTTCATCAATCAGTTGTTCAACGGTAATGCAAACGCATACAACCAGGCCATTGACGAAATCGACTCGCTCGACAATTACGGGCAGGCTCTGGATTTGATTTCATACCGCTACGCCAGCCAATACCTGTGGGACATGAGCAGCGACGAAGTGAGCGAACTGGTAGAAATTTTGAAGCGGAAGTTTGCGTGACGTTACGGGCGGTTGCGCGTCAGATTGTGCCGAAAGCCTGACAGTCAATCTCTTTCAGCTACATCTCACCGTTCAATGCCCGTAACTTGATAAAATTTTACCTCACGCTGGGGTTGATGAGCTGGCTGGCTCTGACAGGTTTTTCCCAGAATTCAACTAACCAAAACCCGTCGGCTCAGCGGAACGCCGATATCAGCCAGTATTTGCAGGATTTGTTTCCGGTGCAGACCGAAGGCATCGACTACGAATCGGTGTTCGATGTACTGACGCAACTATACGCCAACCGGCTTGATCTCAACACCGCCACCCGCGACGAACTGGCTGCTACCTACCTGCTCTCCGAACGGCAACTGAGCAACCTGCTGACGTACCGCACCGACATGGGCAATCTGCTGTCAGTGTATGAATTGCAGGCCATTCCTGATTTTGACGTGCGTACCATCAGGAAGCTGCTGCCGTTTGTGACGGTTGTGGGGCCGGGGCTGTTCGGTGCGCTGCCTACGCCGGTCAATAACTACTTGGTTCTCCGCTACGAACGAACCCCCGAACTGCTGAAAGGCTTTTCGAAAGCAACCCCCGACAAAAAAGGCAACCTGCCCACGCGTTACCTCGGCAATGAGGCCCAGTGGTTTATGCGTTACCGGTACAGCCGCCCGCGCGCATTCAGCATCGGCTTCACAGTTGAAAAAGACCCCGGCGAAACCTTTAGCTGGCAACCCGACCAACGGCGGCACGGAGCTGATTACGTGTCGTTTCATGCGCAGGTGCAAAACCGGGGCCGCTGGCGGAATATGCTGGTGGGCGATTATCAGATGCAGATTGGGCAGGGGCTGGTGCTGTCGGCGGGGTTTGTGCTGGGCAAGAGTGCCGAAACCGTGCAGACCGTTCGCCGGCCTACGCTGGGTGCACGGCCCTACACCTCGCTGACCGAGTACGGCTATTTCCGGGGAGCCACCGCCACCTACGCCATCCACCCCAATCTGGACATCACGCTGATGGCCGCCCGCAACCGGCGCGATGCCAACACCATACCGGGGAGCCTGGCCGAGGGAACAATCGCTACGTCTATCCAGACATCGGGGCTGCACCGGACGCCTTCCGAACTGGCCGACATGGGTAGTATGATGGAAACGAACATGGGGGCGCATCTGCTGTATCATACACCCAAACAACTCCAGCTTGGCCTGACGGTCCTGCAAACCAGCTACGACAAATTCTTTCGCAAACGCAACCTGACCTACAACCAATATGAGTTTACGGGCAGGCAGAATCTGGTGATAGGGCTGCACGGTGGCTACGTCTGGCGCAACTGGAATTTCTTTGGCGAAGCGGCCCGCAGCAGCGGCTCGGCCACCAACAGCGGGGGCATCGGCGTGGTGGGGGGCGCGTTGGCCAGCCTGAGCAAACGACTTGATCTGGCCATCGTAGCGCGGCACTACGACCGGAATTTCCATAGTTTTTACGCGAATGGGTTCGGCGAGGGGAGCCGGACCATCAACGAAACAGGCCTGTATGCCGGGCTGAAATATACGGTATATCGCAAACTGACGCTGAGTGGCTTTGTGGATGGCTTCCGGTTTCCGTGGTGGAAATACCTTGTGGACCGGCCATCGGGCGGCTTTGATTACCTGCTTCAGGCCCGGTACATGCCCAACCGCCAAACGGCCTTTTACGCGGTCTTCCACGACGAACGCAAGGAGAAGAATTTACCGGGTAGCAAAAAAAAGCCCCGCGAAGTAGTTGGTACCACCCGCCGAACGCTGGCCCTCAACGCCGAATACACGCTATTGCCGGGGCTGTCGCTGCGGTCACGGGTGCAGTGGGGGAGTTTTGCGTATGCCGGTCGTGGTGCATCAAATGGGTTTGTACTGGTGCAGGATGCCACGTACAACTACCAGCGGTGGAGCCTGAGCGGGCGGGTCGCGCTGTTCAACACCGACGATTATGACAGCCGCCAATACGTCTATGAGCGCGACGTGCTGTATGCGTTTTCGTTCCCGGCTTATTTTGACCACGGCATCCGACACTACCTGTTGGCGCAGTACAACCTAAGCCGCCACGTCGATTTGTGGTTCCGCTGGGCCAGAACCGACCTCACCAACCAGCCCACCGTAGGCTCCGGTCTTAACGAAACCGCCGTGCCGCACAAGTCGGAGGTGAAGCTACAGGCCCGCTGGCGTTTCTGAGTTGAACAACCGCCTGTTTTGTCATTCCGACCGGTCCGCCGGTACGGAATGACAAGAGAATCACTTCTTCTCCATTTCCCGAATCAGCTTACTGGCGAAGATGAATTCGTTGAGTTCGGGGACGTCGGATTTTACGAGCGTGTCGCTGTTGCCTTCCCAGAGTTTGTGTCCCTGATAGAGAAACATGATTTGCTCGCCAATCTCCATCATTGAGTTCATGTCGTGCGTAATCACCACCGTCGTAATCTGATACTCGGCGGTAATTTCCTGAATGAGTTTGTCGATGGTAATAGACGTGAGCGGGTCCAGACCGGAGTTGGGTTCGTCGCAGAAGAGGTATTTTGGGTTCAGCACAATGGCCCGCGCAATGCCGACGCGCTTTTTCATGCCGCCACTAATTTCTGATGGCATCAGGTCAGCCGCTTTCTCCAGTTCTACCCGTTTCAGCACCTCCCGCGCCTGTTTCTCCTTTTCGTCCTCCGACTGCTCTGTCAGCATATCGAGCGGGAAGCGCACGTTTTCCAGCACCGTTTTTGAGTCGAACAGGGCCGACCCCTGAAACAAAACGCCCATTTCGCGCCGGATGGATTTTTGCTCCTCCAGATTCGCGGTCAGGAAGTTGCGGCCATCGTACAGCACCTCGCCCCGATTAGGTTTGATCAGGCCGATCATACACTTGAGCAGCACGCTTTTGCCCGTGCCGCTGCCGCCAATAATCAGGCTGGTTTCGCCCGGCTGGAACGTACCGCTGATGCCCGAAAGCACCTCCCGGTCGCCGAACGTTTTGGCTATGTCTTTTATCTCAATCATTCGTCAATGTATGTAGGTCATACACTCTTGTGCGACCAAGCCGCGAAGCGGCTAACACGGTAGCTACATTGTTAAGCCCGTACCGGGCTGATCGCACGAGAGCGTACGACCTACAATTAAGTTAAGAGTAACTGCGTCAGGACGAAGTCGGCCATGACGATGGCGATGCAGCTGTTGGTAACGGCGGAGGTCGATGCGCTGCCTACTTCCAGTGCACCGCCCTTGACCATGAAGCCCTGATAGGCCGAAATAGTCGATACCAGAAACGCAAACGAAACGGTTTTTATCAGCGCGAACACTATCCCAAACGGCTTGTAATCGAACCGCAGCCCCGACACGTATTCTTCGGGCGAGATCACCCCGGCCAGCGTCCCGGCAATGTAGCCGCCCAGAATAGACAGAAACGCGGCCATAATCACCAGCAGCGGAAACATCAGCACCGAGGCAATGACCTTCGGCAATACTAAGTACGAACTCGAGTTGATGCCCATAACCTCCAGCGCGTCAATCTGCTCGGTAATGCGCATCGTACCCAGTTCACCCGCAATGTTGGAGCCTACTTTACCCGCCAGCACAATGCAGGTGAGCGTAGGAGCCAATTCGAGGATAGTACTATCGCGCACAATAAGCGCAATGATGTTCTTCGGCACAAAGGGATTGGTGAGGTTGTAGGCGGTCTGCACGCAGGTAACGGCCCCGATAAACGTATTGACCAAAGCCACGATAAAAATGGACCCTACGCCAATGGACACGCACTCGTTAAGAATCAGGCTGAAATAAACCCGCGCTTTTTCGCGGTTACGGAACAGAGTACCGAGGAAAATAAAATAACTGCCAATTCGTGACATACAGCGCGTAGCGAAAGCCCGGCAGCGTATGATAACCGGGCAGGAAAGGTTCAGGCACAAAACCTCGATAACGATAGAATGGTTTCTGCCGTTATTTGCGGTATGAAACCACTCATTGTTGTAACAGGCGGCACAAAAGGCATTGGCCGCGCCATTGTTGATACGTTCGTAACGCAGGGCTTCGACGCCGTTGTGTGCGCCCGCTCCGTAGAAGGTGTATGGGGCGACGGGCTGCTGCCGTTTGCCGCCGATTTAGCCACGCGCAATGGCGTAAACGAACTGATCCAGTACGTAGAGTCGCTGGGCCGCCCGGTGGCTGTGCTGGTGAATAACACGGGCATTTTCCAGCCGGGGCAGATTCATAACGAAGCCGAGGGTACGTTTGAGCAGTTGATGAACACCAACGTAGCCAGTGCCTACCACCTGACGCGGGGACTGGTGCGCGACATGATGATTCAGCGACGCGGGCACATTTTTATGATGTGTTCAACGGCCAGCATCACGCCTTATACCAACGGCGGGTCGTACTGCATCTCCAAATTCGCGCTGCTGGGTATGAGCCGGGTACTGCGCGAAGAACTCAAACCGCACGGCATAAAAGTAACGGCCATTCTGCCCGGTGCTACCCTCACGGCCAGTTGGGAAGGTACCGACCTGCCCGAAGACCGCTTCCTCAAACCCGCCGACGTAGCCGACAGCGTTTGGGGAGCCTACTCGCTTTCGCCATCGGCAGTAGTGGAGGAAATCCTGATCCGACCGCAGTTGGGGGATATTTAGCATAACCCCCTTACTCAGCCTTGACCAGGTCAATCTGAAAGATGAGGATGGAGTTAGCTGGAATGCCTTGCTGTGCCTGACTGCCATACGCCAGACTGGGCGGCAGGTAGAGCGTAATACTGCCGCCGGGTGCCACAAGTGGGATACCCTGCTGCCAGCCAACAATAAGTTGGTTAAGCCCAAAACGAACCCCCGACCCGCTGTCGAAGGTCTGCCCGGTGGTGAGTTTCCCCGCGTAGTTGACCGTAACGGTCGAGCAAACGGTAGGCTTATCGCCAGAACCCAGCGACTGGATATTATAATAGAACCCGCGCGGGTCGAAGGTAGCCGTGATCTTCTGGGTGTCGATGTACTGCTTCAGTGCAGCAATTTCGGACTCAGGGGCTTTGGTTGTTACGGGCGCGCAATCTGGAGATTGATCGTTCGAATTACAGCTACTGAACGTCAGCGCAATAAGCAGGGTGAAGGCAAGGTATTTCATGAAACTGGTTTATTGATTTGAACTGGTTTACAAAGATCGGGTGTAAAAAGCTATTCCTCACAGCAACACCAGCAAACTGCCCGGCAGCACCCGCACCTCGGCGCGGCCCGATTCAATCGTGAGCGGCTCGCCGTCGGCATGGATGAGTAACGGGCGGTTGGTTTGCACCGCAGCGTTGGTGATGGCGTGGCCGTGCCAGTAGCCCGACTGATTCAGGGTTTTGTTAAACAGCTGCCAGGCAAGTATGCCGCCCAGTTGCACGGGAAAGGGGCGCATTTCGCACTGGTCGAGTTTCCCGTCGGCAATGTTGGCGTTGGGGGCCATCCAGGCGTTATTGCCAAACTGCCCGGCGTTGGCAAAAGTCATCGAAAACAGCGTCCGCTCCTGCCCATCCAGCCAATATGATTCGGGTTTATAGTTCCAAAACGCCCGGAAAGCCGTGCGGACATACGTTGGCAATCCCCGCACCGGCTGTTTGGCAAAGGCATGCGCCACGTAAGCTTCAAAGCCCAAACCGGCGGTACAAAAAAACGGATGCTCGTTAATCTCACCCGAATCGATCACTACCGGACGACCCCGCAACGCCCGCTCAATGGCTTTTTCGGGATGCAATGGTACGCCCAGATGTCGCGCCAGCCCGTTGCCGGAACCGAGTGGCACAATGCCCAGCGCGGTTGACGTTCGGCGCAGGGCGCGGGCCGTTTCGTTGATGGTACCGTCGCCCCCAATGGCAACAATACGGCCAATACCCCGCGCAACGGCATCCTGCGCCAGTTCGGTGGCGTGGCCGGGGTAGGTCGTTACAATGGCATCGGGGGCGAAACCGAGCGCATTGGCCCGTTGCAGGAATACCTCACGGATCTGATCTTTCCGTCTGGCGGGCAGCGTGCCGGAAAGGGGATTTATTATGGCCAGAACAGCCGACAAATTTGCCATTCAGGAAAAGAAAACGAAGAGCAAAATAATGAACACCACGATGAACACGTAATACCAGCCATCTGAAAAGATGTATGGCTTGTACTCGTCGTAAAACTTGTGGATTCGGTTCATGGGTGGATTGGATGATTTTGTCATTCTGAGGAACGAGGAATCTCTCTGTGGCAATAAATCCACCAACTACAAAGAGATTCCTCGTTCCTCAGAATGACAAAATCATCAGATACGCTGAATCAGCTCGGCTACTTTATGCACCTCGCGGCCCACGATGTGGTCAATGATGGCTTCGGCATGTTCGCGACCGTTCTCGATAAAGACTTTCTCGGTATAGATTCCCGCCAGCACCGTACCGCACACATACAGGCCCGGCACGTTGGTCTCGAACGTCTCGTTATCGTAATACGGCACCTGCGTGTCGGGGTTCAGTTCAATACCACACCGGCGCAGCAGGTCGGCGTCGGGGATGTAGCCGGTCAGGATAAAGATGAAATCGGCGTCGAGTTGCGTTTCATCGCCGGTTTTCAGGTTATTGACCGTCACGGTTTTTTCGTCGATCTGCGTCACGACGGAGTCGAACACGGTCTTGATTTTACCTTCCTTCACCCGGTTTTTCACGTCGGGAACAAGCCAGTATTTTACCGTACTCCGAAAGTTTTCGCCCCGGTGTACAATCGTAATGTCAACGTCATGCCGGTACAGCTCCAGCACAGCTTCTACGGCAGAGTTCGACGCTCCGATGATGACCACCTTTGTAAACGAGTATTTAAACGGCTCGTCGTAATAGTGCGAGACGTGGGGCCGGTTTTCGCCGGGAATGTCGAGCCAGCGCGGGCGGGTAAAATAGCCCGTCGCCATAATGACCTTGTGGGCTTGATACTGCTCGCCGGTGGTGGTTAACACCGTAAACGCATCGTCGTGTTTCTGTACGGTATCGACTTTCTGGAACAGCCGGATATTCAGTTTGAAGTAGGCAGCCGCTTTGCGGTAGTATTGCAGAGCTTCGTCGCGTCCGGGTTTTACACCCGAAATGGGAAATGGCAGTCCACCAATCTCGATATTTTCGGCAGTAGAGAAAAAACGCATCCGGCGCGGGTATTCACGGATGGACTCCGTAATGCTACCCATGTCCAGAATCAGGTGGCTCAGCCCCGCTTTGGTGGCTTCAATGCCAGCCGCCAGCCCACACGGCCCGGCTCCCACAATAATTACGTCGTACGTCATAAAAAACACCTGTTGTATTCGTATGACAACAAGCAAAACCCCTGCAAAGGTTGCGCCTTTGCGGGGGTTTTGATATGGAGACGCGTGCCGGGTGCTTACCTAATCCTCGTGATGATGATGGGCAGGCAGACAGCAGGACACTGGCAATCGACGCTCAATATGACGCGGTACTGGGCCGCGCACCCCAGCGTGTTACTGATCTCGATGAGGTAGGTACCAACGGCCAGTACGCTGCTAATCTGACCACTGACCGGTATGCTTCGCGGAGTGCCGCTGAACGTACTGCCCGTTGTGATGCGGTAGCCAAACTGAGTCAGGTCAGTACCGCTGCTGCCCGTCACGGTCAACTGACCATTGGTCAATGCAACGTTGCCGGCGCAGGTTGGATTTGTTCCGTCAACCGTTAGCGAGGCCGAGACAGGGGTTGGGTAAACCGTTATTGTACCCAATTCGGTGGTGGTGCTGCCGCCCGCACCCGTTATGCTGCACGTGGCGGTATAGGTCAGAGAAACCGGCGCATTGATGCCAGACAGGGCCGTTGTGCTGACTACCAGCGGGTTGCCAGTGGTGCCGTCGCTCCAGGTTAGTGTGCCGAGACAGCCCGTGGCTGACAAACTGGCCGGCTGGGCGGCACACACCGCTGTGCTAACGACCGACACGCGCCCCTGAAGGGGTACCAAACCGGCATCGACGCTGCGGTTGGGCCGTACTGCATCGGTTTCGGCCAGGACAATTTCACCCGTAAAGCCTGTGGTAGGGTTGGCGTTGCTGTCGTTGGCGGTAATGCTACCGGGGGCTGAGGGCTGCGTTAGCGAGCAGCTGGCCGGAATACTACCCGGAACAAACCGAACCTGATAGGTTCCAAAAGGCAGGTCACTGAACAGATAAAAGCCCGCGCCATCGGTTGCGGTTGTGCTGCGGGGCGTGCCGGCCCGAACCCCACCCGTGACCTCATACAACTCGACCGAGATGTTGGGTACGCCTGGTTCGTTCTGATCTTGAATGCCATTGCCATTGAGGTCTTTCCAGACCCGGTCGCCAAGGCCGTGGCGGGGACCAACCAGACACGCGGGCGTTGGGTCAGGATAGAAAATAATGGTCTCGGCAGAGGGGTTGACCGAAACGCTCATAACAATGCTGGGCCGCAGACCATCGTTCTCAACTATCCATTCGCCGTTTTCAAACCGCCAGCCGGGCCAGTCCGTAGGATTCCCCTGCGAATCGACGGCGGCCCCTGGATATAGGAGCGTACCTGACAGCGGCTGGTTGGTCAGCGTTTCGACAATGGTACCATCGACGCGTTTTTTCAGGGTAATGGCAACGCTATTCTGGGGAGTGAAGTTGACCGCCGTGATGCTGTACGATAGATATGGCGTGTCTTTGATACACAGCGACTTGCCTTCGACCACAATGCTGCGGGTTACGCCCGTTACGCTGACAGTAGTAGTAGCCGTACAGCCAAAGGTGTTGGTGCAGGTAGCCGAGAATACGTTGGTACCG
>Ga0105045_10002561_pt1 | contig 15388 bp, 6 predicted proteins | sample MAT02_FD_78089 | JGI IMG/M metagenome (GOLD analysis project Ga0105045, IMG submission 78089) | Freshwater microbial communities from Lake Fryxell liftoff mats and glacier meltwater in Antarctica - MAT-02 (megahit assembly) | ecosystem: Environmental > Aquatic > Freshwater > Ice > Liftoff...
CTTACAAGGATTACTACCAAGAACTATATGAAAACAGATAAATTAAATCCCGGTCAACATGCTGGGATTTTTGCTTTTAGAACTTTCGATCGAATAGAGTAAAGAGCTTACATTAACCAAATCTAGCCAATCAGACTTTCCAATGGCTTTTGCCAAAGAATGTAGCCCATGATTACTAGACTTAAAATAATGTATGTGATTTGTAGAAAAGGCTTCCATCCGTCTAAACCTGAAAGACCATTATGCAATCCATGAATTGATCACAATTTATTTTTTTAACTTGTTTTCCTGGTATTCTGCGGGGGTCATGGCGTATGTTTCTTTGAATGTTTTGATAAAGTAGGATGGGGAGCTGAATCCGACTGCATAGGCAATTTCAGACACGGTGTCTCCGGATTTTTCAAGTCGTTGAAGAGCCATTCTCAGCCGTTGGTCTCTGATATAGGCAGTCGTTGAGAGCCCCGTCAGTGCGGCTAGTTTTCGATGCAGTTGCATTCTGCTCATGCCTAGTTTTCTGCTGAAAGTATCAACAGTAAAACTGCTGTCGGAGAGCTCTTTATCTACGATTTCCTGAATTCTTTCCAAGAAGCGTTCGTCAGTAGAGGTAATCGCAATGTCTTTTGGGGAAATCGAATTTCTATGAGAATACCTGACTCTCAGTAGGGCCCTCAGTTCAATTAACTTTTCTATTCTGACTAGCAATTGATCGATTTTGAATGGCTTAAGAATAAAGTCGTCTGCACCAGACCGAATGCCCTCCATTCGGCTTTCTTCGTCAGCTTTAGCAGTCAGCAGGATTACCGGTATGTGGGAAGTCAATTCGTTACTCTTTATTTTTTCACAAAGCTGAAAATCATCCATTTCTGGCATCATCACATCAGATATGATCAAATCTGGGATTTTTTTCAACGCATCGAAAAGGCCCTCTTTGCCATTTGTAGCTTCACAAGTTTGAAAATATGGGTTCAATTCCCCCACAATGAATTCCCGAACTTTGAAATTATCTTCTACTATCAGGATTAAAGGAAGTTTTGTCCTTGATTCCATATCGGCTAAAGGCAATCTAGGCAAATCAAATTTCTCGCTTTCCTCATCCACCACCTCATCCGGATGAAATGCATATTTATCAATGGGCAAAAGAATCGAAACATCAAACCATCGGGTATCCTCAAAACTGAATGTTATTTCTCCGTGGTAGAGATGAATCATTTTCTTGATCAGGGATAAGCCTATCCCAAAGCCTTTTTTGCTTCCATTGGTTTTTTGGATTTTATGGAAAAGCTCAATCAAATCATTCTTGTTGTATTGTTCCAGACTCTCATTTCGGATTCCCAAGTGGAAGTTTCCCTCAGAAATAGAGCAGTCTAACGTTATCTCCGAGTCCTTTTTTGCGTATTTGATGGCATTTTGAAGCAGGTTTTTTACAATTTTATCCACCTTGTCTGAATCAAACCATACCTCTGTCATCAGTGGGATATTTTCGTTAAGTTTTACTCCCTTTTCTGATGCTTGATAGAAATAATTAGCCACGATGGATTGGAGTAGTAATCCCAAATTTCCTTTTCGAATACTCAACTGACTTTTACCTGCCTTGATCTTGGCCACTTCCAGAAGCTGATCGACAAGAGTAAGTAATCGCTGAGAATTGGTTTTCACCAGATTCAACTGAGATTTTATCACAGGATTATCTGATTGACTTATCACACGATCTATAGGTCCAGAAATTAGCGTCAACGGAGTCCTGAATTCGTGGGAGATATTGGTGAAAAGCTGCGTTTTAAAATCGTCAATCTCCTTTAAAGTTTGAGTCTCCCGATCCTTCATTTTAAGGGAAAATTGAATCTGCCACTTCCACTTGAGGTATCTGTAAATCCATAGTATGGTAAGCCCCAGAAGTAAGAAATATACTGTCTTGGCTGGTAAAGTAAAATACCATGGAGCCAAAACGGTGAATTCCAAAGCAACTGGTTCTTTGGCCCAAATACCATCATAATTGCTTGCTTTGACTAAAAATTGATAGGTTCCCGGAGCAAGATTAGTATAGCGGGCCTGATGGTTATACCCATTCGAAATCCAATTTTCATCGTAGTTTTCAAGCATGTACTCAAATTGATTTTTTCCCGGTGAGGAAAAAACCAAGCTCGCCATGTTGAATGTGAGCGTGTTTTGATTGTGTTTAAGTTGTAGGTTTGGACTTATTTTTACTTTTTGATCAAAGACAAAAAGTGCTGTAATCGCTATTTTTGGAGGGATTTCATTTAGGGAAATATCTTCTGGATTAAACCAATAGAATCCTTCTAAACTTCCAAAATAAAGATTTCCGTCCATATTCTTGAAATAGGCTCCAGTATTGAATTCCGTGGCAAGCCCATCGTAGTTGGAGTAATTGATAATCTGAAACTGCCCATCCAACCCTTCCGTAGTGCTCACTTTGGAGATTCCTTTGTTAGAGCTTAGCCATAGATTGCCTTGGAGATCATCCAATATGGAATAGATAACATTATTGGAAAGTCCGGTTTCCACATTCAGGATTTTGTTTTCACCTGTATTAAGATCCAACCGGTTTAGCCCGCCGCCATTCGTTCCGATCCATAAGTTATTGTTTGCTAGATGGAGCGACTTGATACTGTTGCTACTGATGGAGTTTGGGTTGCCTGGATCATAGTTTTGTGTTTCAAATTGGTCTGTAGTCAATTCCAATTTTGTTATTCCGTGATTTTCTGTTCCTATCCAAAATTTTCCTGAGCGCTCTTCCAGGATCGTTCGAATATTATTATCAGGAATACTATTCTTGCGTAGCGGTTCATGGACAAATTGTTTGAGCGCACCTTTTTCAGGATCAAACCAGATCAAACCGTCATTTCTGGTGCATAGCCAAAATCTTTTATTACTATCCTGGAAGATTTTCCAAACCGTAGCTCCTGGCTGCTTCACCCTACTTTCCGTATTGAAATGCTGGAATTGCTCTGAATCAAGATCAAGAATGCTGAGCCCTTCATCTTGATATCCAATCCAAAGCTTTCCTTTTTTGTCTCCTTGCAGGCTCATCACTCGGTTACTTCTCAGGCTATTTGAGTTTTTAGAATCATAAATGAAAGTTTTCCAAATTTTAGTCTTGGGATTATATCGGGTCAGTCCTTTACCGGACGTTCCTAGCCAGATATTTGCATTTTCATCCACATAAATAGCTCGAATCACATCAATATTGATGTTTTCTGGAACTTCCTGATTGTGGAAAAAATTGAATTTCTCCAAATAAACATCGTAAAAGCTCAAACCTGCACCATCTGACCCAAACCAAAGTGTGCCTGTATAATCTTCAAAAATCGTCAGGATGTCATTGTAGTGAATGGATCTTGGATTTTGTTTGCTGTAAGAATATCTCTTGAGCGTTTTGTTTTCCAAGTCGATCTGCTTGATTCCTTTTCCATAGGTAGCTACCCAAAGTTGTTTTTTGGAATCCAGTAATAAATCTAAAATCATCGCTCCCTGACCTGAGTTTTCCTTCGGATTCAAATAGGTATCCATCGAAATGGCATTCGCTCCCAAATTGGCGCTGGTCCAAAGCCCATTGTTCAATGTTCCAAACCAATATCTCCCGTTGTGATCTAAGAGTGTGACGGCCAGAACTGTCTTTAATTCAGGTTTCCATATCAGGGATGAAATTTCAGAGTTTTTATTCCATGATATCACCTCATCACTTAAGGTCAAAATGAGATGTTCTTCATCGAGAATACTGAGATTGACTATTTCTTTGCTTGGATCAGACCAAGCCATTTCGGCCTTTTTAATTTCCTCATTCCAGAAATATAGCTGCCCTGAAAGTGTCCCTAACCAAATTTTCCCTTGTGGATCTTCAATTATGCTAGTTGTAGAGGTAATTCCCTCGATGGGCAGAAACTGTTCAATTTTCCGATCAAATAGCTCAGGAATAGAACTTTCGGGTATGATCCAAACTCGATTTTTGCTATCCGCATATACTTTTCCAAGCAAAAGGCGAGTGGGCTCGGTGACGTCTAGAAACTTTCTTTCAAAAACCACAAAATCTCGTCCATCGTAACGATTCAAACCTTCCTGAGTGGCTATCCATAAGAATCCTTCCTGATCCTGCGTGACCGAAACAGCACTATTTTGGGAAAGCCCATCATTAACTGAAAGTTGACGAAAGGAAAGGTTGGTCTGAGAAAATGCATTTGCTAGTGCCCATAAGAAGATTCCCAAGGTGAGAGATAAGCGAGTTAGACAAAATCCACTTGAGAAGTTCATGGTAAATCTTTTTTGGGCTACCTGAATTAACTTATAATCGGAATGTAACCTGTCACATGTATCACATACTTCATATCTGGTAAGAATAACCAAGTCTAATTCACCTGATTTTTTAAGGATTCGATTCTCAGATCAGATTTTTCCTGCTAAAATTTTTAATTCTATTAGACTTTGGAATCTATCCAATATTTTAAGCCATTGATTTTGGCAAAACGGCAAATTTTCTCAATTAAACTATGGGAATTTCATGATTCGAGTTGTGATTATAGATGATGAACCGAAAGCTATTATCTCCTTGGAGTGGGAGTTGATGCAGTCGGGAAAATTGGTAGAAGTAGTGGGGAGGTTTGGAGAAGCGGAAAAGGCCCTGGTTGAAGTGGAAGTACTTCAGCCAGATTGTATTTTTCTGGATATTCAGATGCCTGGTTTGGATGGTTTTAGGTTTTTGGAGCATTTTCCCAATCGTAGTTTTGAGGTGATTTTTGTGACTGCCCATGCCGAGCATGCAATTCAAGCTATCCGGGAAAGAGCTTTTGATTACTTACTCAAGCCTTTAGATAGTAGTGATTTAGAAAGCTTATTGGATAGAATCCATCAAAATTTGATCAAAAAATCACTTCAAACCACTTCTTTAAGTTCATCTTTCGAAAAGGAAAAAATAGTAATCAATAGAGATGATCAATTGATCTTAATTGATCCCGATGAGGTCATTTTCTGCAAGAGTGAAGGGAGTTATTCCTATATCCATACCCTAAATGGAGAGAAAATATTGGTTTCCAAACGATTAAAATTATTGGATATACTATTTTCCAAGTTCCGATTTTACAGGATCCATCATTCCTTTTTGATCAACCTCGATAAGGTAACGTCTTATGAAAAATCTACCGGAAAAGTAAAGCTCGTTGATGGAATCTCGCTTCCCGTCTCAAGGTTGAAAAAGGCTGGTTTTGTAGAATCATTGAAATAAGCGCTGATGATTTTCTTTGAAAAAAATCTCTTAATCCAAGTACTCGAAAATAGCAATTTCAACGGATTGGGTTGGGCAGTGACCAGCGTACTTTTTTACCTGTCGCTGTACCATTTTGTGCTTTTCATCAAAAGTCGAGAGAAGTTCTATTTATTTTACAGTTTATATGCTCTAATCAATGCGACAAACTTGATTCAGCGTGTTAAAGGAGTTTTTACAGAACTCATTTACATTGAATCTGCTGAGCTTTTCAACCATTTGGTTTTTCCTATTCAGTTTGCTAGTTATCTGATATTTTCCTTTTTTCTGATCGAGATTCTCAATTTCAGAAAGCATTTCCCAAAGTTTACAACCTTCTTTTTAACCTATGCTTTGATCACAAGCTCCATTTTTGGAGTCCTGGTTTTTGGAAGATATTTCTGGGAAGGATACGCTTTTATGCGCGGTTATTACATCTATGTGTTTATGCCCAGCACGCTGGTTTTTTTGATTTATGGAATATATCTCACTATAAAAACAGGCGAAAAGGTTCGGTATTTTATGCTTTCGGGATACCTGATACTCGGGATTAGCTCTTTTATTTTTGCTTCTCTGACTTTCGGTCAAAGTATCGAGATCACCAACAAATACTATTACATCTACTATTTGGCAGTTTTAGCAGAAAACTTCCTCTACACCTATGCCCTTGCGATCAAGCAGCGGGAGGTAAATGAAGAGAAATTGCAAATGCAGACTTTGTTGGTCACGAAATTCCAAGAAAATGAAGACCTCCGCGAAAAGTTAAATGAGACACTCAAAAATGAATTGAAGCTTAAGGAAAGTCAGATCTCTTCTTTGGAAGCAGATGCTGAAGAGCAACGCATTGCCAAACTGAGCGCTGACTACGAAAAGCAAATTACCTTACTTCATCTTCAGTCACTTCGCAGTCAGATGAACCCGCATTTCATCTTCAATGCGCTGAATTCCATCAAAGTTTTTCTGATAGAAAGTGACAAGGAAAATGCGGTTCTTTACCTCAATCGATTTGCAAAGCTCATTCGAATGGTGTTGGAAAGTTCAAGAGAATTTAAAATTTCGCTGGGAGAGGAGCTTGACATAGCCAAGCTTTATCTAAGTCTGGAGGCCATTAGACTGGAGGATGGAATTGATTTCACTATTGATGTGGAGCGGGGCATAAGTCTCAGAGATACCAAAGTGCCACCATTAGTTTTTCAGCCCTTTTTGGAGAATGCTGTTTGGCATGGATTGATGGGAAAAAAAGGGTCCAAATCTATCTTGATTCGTGTTTTCAAAGCAGATGCAGGAGTGGCGGTTTCTATCCGTGACAATGGAATCGGAAGAAAGGAGTCTGCCAAAATGAAAGCAAATCAAACCATCCCAAAACAATCCATAGGTATTTCACTATCCTCGGATCGACTCGATTTTTTTAATCAAAGCGAAAAACTCCACTACTATTTTGAAATTCTGGATCATCATGGGAAAGCTGAAGACAGTGGAACCGAGGTGATATTCTACCTCAAGCGCTAGCAGGATTTGGGTAAGTTTTTTTCAAAAGTTACCTCAGTGCTATTTATTGATACATGACATTAATTCATTTCTGTTGCTTTTAAATAGCTTTGGCATAATTAAATATACTGTTCAGTGCTCGGGGGAGAGTAGTTTTTTCAAGCCCTTTGACTGTGATCGTTTGCAAAATACGCTTCTACTAAGATTGTCCATATGATAAGTCAATGAAAAGTATCAGCTCTGTTTTTCTTTTTTTCCTCTTATTATTTTCCTGCGGAAAAGGTAGAAACGAGAGTATGGTAAGTGGGGATCCGTCTAATTTGGATTTTTCAGAATCTTCTGCTAAAATACATGAGAATAGTATTGAAGCACTGGATATACAGATCCCTATGAGTAATGAACAGTTCAAAAAATGGATTCCCGAACAGGTCGGAGCAATGATGCAGCGGAAATTACTTATCGGTCATAAGCAAGGAATGAAAATGAGTGGCGCTATAGCTACCTACCAAGAAAAAGGGCAAGCGATGGAGCAGATCTCAATGGAAATTCTTGATGGTGCTGGCCCAATTGGGGCGGTGATGCTAAAGTCGATCTCTCAAAAATTGACTCTAGACTATGAAGAGCAAACGGATACTGGATATTCGCGAATTTATGAGCGTGAGGGAGTTCGGGTGTGGGAAAAGCTTGACTCGTCTAATCAGTTCGTAGAGATCGAATATGTAACAGAAGGCAGATTTCATTTTATTTTCAAAGGTCACCAAATCGAAATGGAGGAGTTATGGGTATTTGTTAGACAGGTGAATCAGGAGATGAATTGAGGAGTATTTTGTAAAATAGGCCTTCTTCATTCTTGAAACATTCAACTAATTAAATTCGCTCTTACATGAAGTTGATCAAGATAATCAAGAATTATTTGTTAACTAAACTGAGTACATCTTTAATCTCATATTTCAATAATTTTAAAAATATAGCTACATAAAACTATGAAAACCAAATCCATTTTCTTCTGCTCTTTTTTGTTCCTAATCTTTCAATATCAAGTGGTAAAAGCCCAGCAAGAGCTTCGTGGCAAAATCTCCAATTATAGTGATGGGCCTTCACAAATCGAATCATTTGATCGGTTTTCAGCTATCAGCAAAACTTGGGGTGAGGTCAATGAGGAAGGAGATTTTACCGTCATTCTCGAGGCAGATTTTCTGGGGAAAGGTCGGGAAATGGCAGAGGAGGCCCAAAAAAATGCCCCGAAAGGATTTACGTTAAGCTTTAAGACAGCTTCAGAAACCTTTACCTGTACTTATGATGAAGTAGAACGTAAAGATAGTGATGTCATGGTATCCGGACTTCCTGAACTGACGCTGATGGACGATATGGGCAATCCAACTAACGGGATTTTATATGCTGCAAGTAGTCTTGATATAGCAAGGTGGCTTTTCAGCTATCGCGAAGAAAATGCCAGTCCGGGGTATTATTTGGAGTTCTATTATTTGGAAGGTCCTGCTCAGGCTAAAGAGGAATGCAAGTTGGAAACCTATACAGGATCAGGAGAAGAATCCTTTGAAGAAATCACTACTATAGATTTGCAACTCCAGACAGGCTGGAATATAATCCGATATGGCATTGAGGAAGTTTTCACCTCTATCAATGGAAAAGTTCTTCCTTTGAAATTGTCAGTGACAAGACTAGAAACGCTACCGGAGGACCTGATGTGGTTTGCGGTGAAGGAGTAAGAAAGAATAACCAAATTAAATTGCCATCTCTCAAAGCCTGAAACCATCGTTCAGGCTTTATTTTTTACAGATGTTACATAAGTGACACTCTTTGATACAACTCTGATATAATTCCGATAAACGAAATCTCATTTTTGAGAACAGTTCCCTTGAGTTTCTCATACAGGATTTTTCTCAAAATAGGATTTTGAATCAAAACAGTTGAATTTATGAAAAGATGTTACTCGATTTTCACTCAGACCATTATAAGTTTAATCTTTTTTGTCGTGTGCTTTTCAGCCAGCATAAGTTCTTTTGCACAGGCTCCAACAATTCCAAGCTCTAACCTTAGCTTTTCAAATATTGATGGAAATCAGTTTATCGTTAGATTTAACAGAGGAGATGGTCAAAATCGGATCATCATCGCAAGTGAAAGTCCAATAACGGCTGTGCCTGTAGATGGAGCAGATTATTTAGATGGAAACTTTGGTTTGGGCAACGAAATAAGCCCAGGGCAATTTATCGTTTATAAGGGGTCCGTCGATGCTACTTGGCTTTATGGCTTCAATCATTCTACTACCTATTACTTAAAGATCTTCGAATACAACGGATCCAATTTTACCACCGATTACCTCACAGATCAATTTTTAGAGGGATCAATCACTACACTTACAGGACCTACGACGCAGGCAAGCGATCTAACTTTTAGTAACATCACGGGGAATTCGATGACCTTGAGCTGGGCCAAAGGAGACGGAACTGCCCGAATGATAGTGGCACGAGTTGATGGTCCTGTGGATGGTGAGCCAGTGGACTTGACCAATTATAATGGGAGTTCGTTTGGCAATGGTACTCAAGTGGGCGCTGGCAATTATGTGGTTTACAATTCATCGGGTACGAGTACGAACTTGACGAACCTATCACCAAACAAGACCTATCACTTTTCGATTTTCGAGTATAATGGAAATTCTGGGAAGATTTACCGGCGTCCAGGAGCGACAGGAAGTCAACTCACTGCATCTGGTCCCACTATTCCCGCAACTAATTTTAGTACCAGAAGTGTAGATGGGGATCGGTTTATCTATGAATTTGTCCGAGGTAATGGCACGAATAGGCTTGTCATAGCAAAAAAGGGAAGCCCTGTAACCGCTGTCCCTGTTAATGGGGGGACTTATACTTCAAGTGAGACTTTTGGTTTAGGCACGGAGGTTTCACCGGGTGAATATGTCGTTTACAATAGTTCGAGTACTGCGAGTTGGTTGTATGGATTGGAGCCGAACACTACCTATCACTTTGCGGTCTTTGAGCATAATGGAAATGGGGCCTTTTATCTCAAAGATCCTTATTTAGCGGGTACTGGCATTACGCTTGGCAGTCCGAATGTCCAATCAAGCAATGCTTTTATCAGCAGTAGAAGCAACAGTTCTATCAATATTTCCTGGACTAAAGGCAATGGAGCCAATCGTTTATTGATAGGTAGAAAGGATGGACCTGTCAACGTGACTCCTGAGGACTTGACAAATTATTCTGTTTCTTCTTCGTTTGGCACTCGCGAAATCGGAACGGGAAATTACCTACTTTATCAGGGAACTGGAACTAATATAAACATTACCAATCTTGAAGCCAGCACGAATTATAATTTCGCCTTATTTGAATACAACGGAGGTTCGGCCAAGCTGTATTTACGACCTGGATATCAGTTTGCACTTGAAACTTTTGGTGAAAGACCCACCATTCAAGTTTCCAATGCCAGTTTTGACAACATCGATTTTAATTCTTTTGATGTCAATTTTACCTCCGGAAATGGGACAAGGAGATTAGTTTTAGCTCGAGCGGGAGCGCCAGTCAATGCGGGGCCTGCTGATTTTGCTACTTATTCCGCGAATTCCAACTTCGGACAAGGCGATCAAATCGGGTCTGCCAATTTGGTGGTTTATAATGATTTAGGGGAAAACTTTGAACTGCAAGGTCTGGAAGCGGGGATTACTTATCATTTTGCACTCTATGAATACGCTATTTCTTCTCAAGGAGCGCTCTATTTGGCACCAGCTTATACTTCTTCCCAGCGTACTAAAACCAATGCAGACCTCGGTGTCTCCAGCATTACTTCCCCATTGTCTAGTTGTAATTTGAGTAATGCGGAAACCGTCAGCTTAGAAATCACCAATTTCAATTCCTCAACTGCAGGTGCTTTCCAAGTTGCTTATTCAATCAATGGTGGCGAACCGATTATCGAAAATATTTCAGGCACCATTACCATTGCAGGAAATGGCAAATTGACATACACCTTCAAAACAAAAGCTGATTTGTCAGTAGATGGAAATTATGAAATAATGGCCTATTCCATTTTGGAAGGGGATGTCAACACAAATAACGACAGCCAAACCATCACGGTCAACAACTCTACGGAAACCAATACCACCCTATCCCCTGACGCCAATATCTGTAGGGGAACGTCTGTTTTGTTGCAGGCTTCGGGTGGAGCTTCTTATCTGTGGAATACAGGAGCTACGACCAACTTGATAGATGTGGCCCCTATAGCAGATACAGAATATACCGTTTTGATCACCACTGATGATGGGTGTAAGGTTGAAAGAAAGGTTTCGGTTTTCGTTGAGAATACCAGTGAATTGCCGGTAATTTCTTCTACAGCTGACAGTGAGTCATGTGAAGGAGGCAAGATTTTGGGGACACAATTCAGTATCCCAGTACGTTGGATATTGGATGTGGATTCTGAAATTTACGACCTGGGAGCGTCACCAACCTTAAAGGCCGATCAATCCGGATTATATACTGCCCTTTATCTGAATGACAATGGTTGTGAAATCAAATCTGCATCCTTTGACTTCGAATTGGAAGGTCTTCCAAAACTACAAGTCTCAGGCTTAAGTACCATCTGTTCAGGTGAGACATTGACCTTGTCCGTTCAAGGGTTAAGAGAAATTGTTTGGTCATCAGGGCAATCGGGTGAAAATATTACAATCAGTCCGACTACGGATACCAAATACTGGGTAAGTGGGAAATACGGATCCGATTGTGTGTTTTCTGATACGCTTGATATCAAAGTAATCCCTGCCACCGCACCTGAAACTGTGAGGCAGATGGTGCCTGCCAATGGTTCCCTAAATCTTCCTCAGCCTATCTCGTTATCATGGACCCCAGGGGATTTTTCAGTTGTCTATGATGTATTTATATGGGAAGAGGGTACGGCAAAACCGACCCAGCCCATTGCGAAGGATATACAGCAGATCAATTATACGCTGCAAAATCTGGATCAGGGGAAATCCTATTTGTGGCAGGTCCATTCCAAAAACAGTTGCTTTGTAACTGAAGGACCTATCCAAAGTTTCTTTGCCGCAGGCCTTCCCGACCTTACCATCCAATCCTATGTGGCACCGGAAACTGTGGTGGCCGGAAATGCCATAACAGTTACCTGGGAAGTAAAAAATAATGGCTTGGGAAATACAAACAATATCCGCTGGAAAGATCGAATTTGGCTTTCAGCCGACTTGGATCTAAGAAGAGCCGATGATATCCTCTTAGGGACATTTGACAATCCGGCGTCATTGATGCAGGGAGAATCCTACACCATGACCCAAGAAGTAAGGATTCCCATCAACTTGAGAGGGGTATATTACCTGTTTATTATTACGGACAACGGTGATGGGTATTGTAGGATTGAAAACGGTGTTTGTGCCAATGACCGAAAACCACATTCACAGACTGTTATAGAAAGTAACGAACAGAATAACCTGGTGTTCCCGACTTTATCCATAGGGATTCCACCTTTGGCTGACTTGTCAGTCAATACTATTGGTGTGACCACGGATGCATTCTCCGGTGATTCCATCAGCGTGATTTACGAAGTTGAGAATATTGGCGAAAGAGATGCCAAAGGGCTGTTCTGGAGATTTAAGAGAGATAGCGGACAAATCAGTTTTTCCGGAGGCAGTTCCGGTGGAACATCAGGCGGAAGATCTAGCGTCGCTTTAGCACCGACAAATATTTCCACCACTGAGTCCTGTAGGATTGAATACTATTGGAAAGATGCTATCTATCTCTCCAAGGAGCCAGTATTCGATATCAGCAAAGCCACCAAACTTCAGGAATATCCGGTGTTTTTAGCAGAAGAAAACAATGGATTCGCCTGTGTTGTTGGGGGTAACCTTCCGGTCAACTCAAAATACACCGAACAGCAAGAGCTGAAATTGCCGGACAATGTTTTCGGGACGTATTACCTCTACATCGTTTCCAATTTTACTGGCATGTTTGAAAACGATTACGTCAACAATATCCGCAGAAGTGACCCGATCAATGTCATCCTTACCCCTCCGAGTGATTTGGCTGTCACCGAGCTTGAGGTGCCTGCCCAACATATTTCAGGCACCAAAATGAATCTTTCTTGGACCGTACAAAATTTGGGTCCCAATCCTCCCAATGTCAACACTTGGGTGGATGAGGTATTTGTTTCCGAGGAACCTGAATTCGATAAAAATAAGTCAGTTTCGCTATTCAAAAAAACCTTCACAACTCCGATTAGTAGCCCTGAATTGGGTTATAACCTGCTAATGCCACTAGAAAATGGCGACAGCTATTCGGTAGAGGCGGAGGTTTTGATTCCCGAACGCTTGGCCGGAAATTATTACGTTTTCATTCACATAGATTCAGAGAATAAAGTTTTTGAATTTCAGTCAAAACAGAATAATGTAAGAAGAAGTGAAAACCCCGTAAACCTGATTACGGGAGAAAGGGCTGAATTATCCCCTGCCTCCATCACCCTTCCTGATACGGTTTACAGGAATGTTACCTTTCCGTTAAAGTGGAGAATAGTCAATAATGGAAATAAGGCGGCAGCTGGATACACCGATAGAATCTATTGGTCCACAAGTCCCGACCCCGCACAGGGCCCTTTCAAAAATCTGGGTAACGTGCTGCAAAGAGACAGTCTTCCAGCCGGGCAGGCTACAGAGAAAACCTCTCTGGTATCTTTACCTAAAGACACGCCTGACAGTATCTATTTCCATATTTTCACGGATGTATCGGATAAGGTCTTTGAAACTGATGAGACCAACAACAGGGCAAGTAATCAGACATTGGGAGTCAAATCTCCTGTTATTTTAACACAGGAGCCAGAGGTTGAAGTCAAAGTTGTAGATCTTTCCATCCAAGAATTTTTATTGAGTTCCAGCAATGTTGGTTCGGGAGATCAATTGAATGTCAGTTTCAAAATACAAAACTTGGGTCCAAATGATGTACCAAGGTCATATGGTAGCAGGGTGTATCTGACAAGGGACACCGTTCTTACGGAAGATGATATATACCTCACCAATTTTTCCAGATCTAAACTAGGGTCTGGTGAAAGCTATAAAACTGGAAGGTCTGTGAAAATTCCAGACGAGATTTCAGGGGAATACTTTGTTTACTTATGGGTGGACTACAGCGAAAATGTGACCGAGGACAATAACAAGGCCAATAATATTGCCCTTCAAAAGATAACTATTTCGGCAACCCCTGCCCCGGATCTTATTTTAACAGCATTGGAGGCCCCTGCCTCGGTCATTTCCGGAGAGCGTTTTTATATCAAACACACCATTCAAAATAACGGTGAGGGTCCAACCAGGGTTGAATGGTATGATGGATTCTTTTTAAGTACTTCCACTGTTTTGGGTAAAGGTGCTCAGAATATTGGATATAAAAGAGTTACAAAAGTGCTGGAAGTTGGGGAGACCTATAGGGACAGTACCTTAGTCATTGTACCAAATAATTTTTCCGGAAATTATTACCTGATAACCAAGGCCGATTATCAGGATAAGGTATTTGAAGGATTTAACGGAGGAGATGCCAACAATGAGCGCAGTCAGGTAATCCTGATCAATCCTTCGGATCCTACAGATTTGACGGTCAGTTCTATTTCCATTCAGGAAGCTGCATTCCTTGGAGAGGAGACTTCAGCTGAGATTAAAGTAACGAATATCGGGGATAAACCTGCATTGGGTAATCTTTACAATGGTTTCTATCTTTCCGCCGATCAACAGTTAAACGGAGCAGTGGATCCTTTGGTAGGCAATCAGGAATCTGATGTAACCCTCTTGCCCGGACAAAGCAGTACATTTGATATCAAGGGGCCAATTCTCAATCTTGATCCCGGAAATTATTTTGGAATAGGCAGGACCAATATTTTGACCTCCATCAATGAGGTCAATTATGAAAATAACTTACTGGTTGCGGAAAAGCAGTTGAAACTGGATGTAAGATCGCTTCAACTCGATGTATCCACTTCCAATTCCCTAATTGCGGGAACCTGGCGTTATTATAAAGTCAATGTAGGCGCAGACCTTGACTTGGTAATAGACCTGAGTTCGAGCAGGACTGTCGGTTCAAATGATGTTTTTGTTTCCTTTGGCAAGGTTCCCACACCCAACGAATTTGAATATAACGGGATCAATAAAAACCGGACAACCCAGCGGGTACTCGTGCCTGAAACCAAATCAGGCAACTACTATATCCTCGTCAAAACAGACATCCCACTTTCCCAAAATATTGATTTGCTGGCAAGGGCCTTGCCTTTCAGTATTCTTTCTTCCAACCCCGGTACTGTTGGCAACGGAACGGTTACGACTACGATCACCGGTGCGGGATTTAAGTCAGGAATGGAGGTTTCGCTGCTAAAAGGTGGAAACAAAATCATCAGTGCAACAAATGTGGATCTGACCAATAGCATGAGTGGCAAGTTGGGATGGAGATTGTCAACCGTGGACTTTGGCACCTACGATGTGGAAGTCAAAAACCCAGATGGATCCGCTGTGATTTTGGTAAACGGTCTTGAAGTCGAACCTAGTACAGGCTATTCTGGATTGAGCTATACTATTCTAGCCCCTGATGTGGTCCGAAGAGGGAAAACAGCATTTTACAATATAGTCTTCAAAAATGAAGGGAATATAGA
>Ga0105045_10002562_pt1 | contig 15388 bp, 14 predicted proteins | sample MAT02_FD_78089 | JGI IMG/M metagenome (GOLD analysis project Ga0105045, IMG submission 78089) | Freshwater microbial communities from Lake Fryxell liftoff mats and glacier meltwater in Antarctica - MAT-02 (megahit assembly) | ecosystem: Environmental > Aquatic > Freshwater > Ice > Liftoff...
CCATCTGGCAGACCGGCAGCGGCACGCAGACCAACATGAATGCCAATGAGGTGCTGGCGAACCGCGCCAACCAGATGCTGGGCGCCGCACTGGGCGCACGCTCGCCCGTGCACCCGAATGACCATGTGAACATGGGGCAAAGCTCCAACGACAGCTTCCCAGCCATGATGCACATCGCGGCGGCCGAGGCGGTGACAGGCCGCCTGCTGCCGGCGCTGGAGGTGCTGCGCGCCGCGCTGGCAGCCCGTGCCGCCGAATGGGCGGGCGTGGTGAAACTGGGCCGCACGCACATGATGGACGCGGTGCCAGTGACGCTGGGAAGCGAATTCGCAATCTGGGCGCGCCAGGTCGAGCTTGGGATGGCGCGGCTGCGCGATGTGCTGCCGCGCCTGCTGGTGCTGCCGCAGGGCGGCACCGCGGCGGGCACCGGGCTGAACACCCATCCCGATTTCGCGGCGCGATTTTGTGCCGAACTGGCCACGCGCACCGGCCTTGCATTCGCACCCAACGACATGCCGGGGGAGGGGATGTCGGCGCATGACGTCTTCGTGGAATTGCAGGGTGTCTTGAACGTGCTGGCGGTGTCGCTGAACAAATGCGGCAATGACATCCGCCTGCTGGGCAGCGGGCCTTCATCGGGCATCGCGGAACTGGTGATCCCCGCCGATGGCCTGTCGAGCAGCATCATGCCGGGCAAGACCAATCCGACCCAGGCCGAGGCGCTGACCATGGTCTGCGCCCAGGTGATGGGCAATACCACGACGGTGACTGTGGCCGGCGCGCAAGGGCATCTGGAGCTGAATGTCTTCAAGCCCGTGATCATTTTCGCGGTGCTGCAATCGGCCGGCCTGCTGGCCGATGCGGCCGAAAGTTTTTCTCGGCACATGGTGGCGAAGCTGATGCCCAACCTGCCGCGCATCGCGGAAAACCTGGCCAGGTCGCTGATGCTCGTGACGGCGCTGAACCCGCATATCGGCTACGACCGAGCGGTTGCGATCGGCAAGTTGGCCCTGGCCGAGGGGCTGACGCTGCGCGATGCGGCGGCCCGCCTGGGCTTCGTCACGCCCGAGGATTTCGACCGCTGGGTGCGGCCCACCGACATGCTGGGGCCGCATGCCGCTTGAGAAGCGCAGCCTGAGCCTGGCCGGCCACCGCACCTCGGTGGCGCTGGAGCCGGAATTCTGGGTGGTGCTGGAACAGGCGGCCGCGGGCACATCCCTGGCCGCCCTGGTGGCGGCGCAGGACGAGGCGCGTGGCGAAACCGGCGAGCCCCTGGCCAGCCGGCTGAGGCTTTTCGCCCTGCGCTACGCCCTGGCACGCACCGGCTCGGCCGTGGCCGGCCGATAGACGGCACGCTGGCCCAGGATGGGTTCCAGCCTGTCGGTGATGCCCAGCGCGGTTTCCGCCGCCCCGAGATAGAGCGCGCCATCGGGCACCAATTGTGCGGCCAGCCCGCCCAGCACCCGCGACTTGGTCGGCATATCGAAATAGATCAGCACGTTGCGGCAGAAGATCACGTCGAACCTGCCGAACGACCGTAAGTCCGTCAGCAAATTGGCCTGCTGGAAGCGGGTATAGGCGCGCAGGTGATCCTTCGCCTTCCAGCGGCCCTCGATCTGGGTGAAATGCTTCATCAACTGGCGCACGGGCAGGCCGCGTTGCACCTCGAACTGGGTGAAGACCGCCTCACGCGCGCGGTCGAGCACGGCGGTGGTAAGGTCGGTGCCGATGATCTCGAAGCGGCGTGCCTTGAGGTCGGCCGCGCCGACTTCCTGTGCCTCGGCCAGCAGCATGGCGATCGAATACGCCTCCTGCCCCGTGCTGCAGGCGGCGGACCAGATGCGGATGGGCACGCCGGGCGGGCGGGCGCGGTGCAGCCCCGGCAGCAGCTCCTTCAGATGGTCGAAGGGTTTGCCGTCGCGGAAGAAGTGGCTCTCATTGGTGGTGAGAAGCTCGGTCATTTCCTGCGCCAGCTTGTCGGCGCCCGGGGTGCGCAGGCGCATCGCCAGCGCGTCCAGGCTGGCCATGCCCTCACGCTTGAGGAGCGGTGCGAGGCGGGTGTCGAGCATGTAGTCCTGATCGGCGGTGAGCACGCCGCCGGAGCGCTGCTTCACGATGCCGGCGAGGAACTGGAAGGTGGCGGGGTTCATGCGGAATGCCTCAGCGGAGCGTGGGATGGCGTGGCTTGAAGGGCGGCCATGACGTGGTCGGCCAATGCCTCCGGCGGGGCCTGGAGCTTGGGCAACCCGGCCTTGGCCACGGCGCCGGGCATGCCCCAGACCACGCTGCTCGCCTCATCCTGGGCGATGATGATGCCGCCGGCGCGGGCCACGGCCTGGCAACCCAGCAGGCCATCCTGGCCCATGCCGGTGAGGATGATGGCCAGCAGGTCGCGGCCATAGATCGGCACCATGGAGCGCAGCATCGGGTCCACCGCCGGGCGGCAGAAATTCTCGGGCGGATCGGTATTCAGCGCGATGCGCGGCGGCCCGGCATCGCGTTTGGTCAGCAGCATGTGCCGGTCACCCGGCGCCACATACAGGCGGCCGGGCTCCACCACCTCGCCATCCACGGCCTCCGCGCAGCGCGGGCCACCCAGCGTGTCCAGATGCTGGGCCAGCATGGCGGTGAAGCCGGGCGGCATGTGCTGGGTGAGAAGGATGGGCACGCGCAAGCCCCGCGGCAGCCGGCGCACCAGCGCGGCCAGCGCCTGCGGCCCGCCGGTGGAGGAGCCGATGGCGATGGCACGCGGCACGATGCCCAGGCTGGCGGCGCGACCAGCGGGGCGACCGGCCGGGCGGGCGGCGGCCGGCGCGGGGCGACTGCCCATGCGGGCCCAGCCCTTCACCTTGGCCAGCAGTTCCGCCCGGAAGCCAGGGTCGGCCATGCCGCCCAGCGCCGCGGTGGGCTTGGGGATATAGTCCGAGGCGCCGGCCTGCATCGCCGCCATCGTCTGGCTGGCGCCGCGCTGGGTCAGCGCGCTGGCGACGATGACGACCGGCCGCGGCTCACGCTTGAGCAGCAGCGGCAGCGCCGTCATGCCATCCATCACCGGCATTTCCAGGTCGAGCAGGATCACCTGCGGTCGCTCGGCCGCGGTGGCCGCTTCCAGCGCTTTCAGCGCGGCCTGGCCATCGCCCACCCGGGCGACGACGCGAATGCCGGGATCGCTCTCCAGAATGCGGGCCAGCGCGGCACGCACGACGGCGCTGTCGTCGCACAGCATGACACGCAGTGGGTTGGCGCTCATCCCTCGGGCGTTTCTTCAGGCCCGAAACCCACCATCGCCAGCTTGTCCATCAGGATCGCCTCGTCGAATGGCTTCATGACGTATTCGTCGGCGCCGGCTTCCAGACCTTCCAAGATCTTCTCCGACGCAGCCTCGGTGGTGCACATCACCACCGTGGGGTCGGACGGGCCGTATTCGGCCCGCAGCGCCTTGAGGAATTCGATGCCGTCCATCACCGGCATGTTGCGGTCCAGCAGCACCAGGCGCGGCATGGCAATGCCCACCGCGTCCAGCGCCTGCTTTCCATCGGCGGCCTCGCGCACGGAAAAGCCGTGCTTCTCCAGGATACGACGGGCGACCTTGCGGACCACGGCGCTGTCATCGACGACCAGGCAGGATGTGCTCATGGTGTGGCCCCTCAACCGATCTGCATCAGGCGTTCGACGTCGAGCACCACGAGAAGGTTGTCACCCAACCGGTGGACGCCCAGCGAGACCTCCTTCCATTCGGGGTCGAGCGTGGGCGGGTTGGCGGCCCGTTCGGCCGGGCTGAGGTTCAGCACCTCACCCACCTGGTCGGCCAGCAGGGAGTAGAGTTCGCCCTGATGTTCCACGACGACCGACATCGGGCGCTGCCCGGCCGGGCGCGGCGCGAGCATCAGCCGCCGCCGCAGGTCGACCGCGGTGACGATCCGGCCGCGCAGGTTGAGACTGCCCGCCACCTCCGGCGGTGCCAGTGGAATGCGGGTGATGGTCTGCGGCCCCAGCACGTCGCGCACCGCCAGCACCGGCACGCCGCAAAGCTGGCTGGCGACGGTCAGGGTCAGCACCATCTGCGCGGCGTCGGTGCCCAGTCCCAGGGCGGCTGCGTTCCCCGCGGCACGGCCCATCGATTGGCTGTCGGTCTGCATGAAGAAATCCTTTTGGTGGAACCGGGTCTCAGAGCGGGCTGTCTACGGGTGCCGCGATGCCGCGCAGTTCCAGCGCCTGGGCCAGGCTGATGCCAAGCGCATGGCGGTCGAACTTGGCGATGTAGTCGGTGAAGCCGGCGGCGCGGCCGTTCTCGACATCGGCCGGCTCCGCCCGGCCGGAGAGCGCGATCACCGGCAGATCCTGCCACGGCCCGCCATCGCGGATGGCGCGGACCAGCTGGAAGCCGTCCATCTCGGGCATGTTGATGTCGGAGATGATGGCGTCGAACATCTCGCCCGCCTCACGCAGCCGCAGCGCCTCACGCCCATGCGCGACGCCCAGGATGTCGTAGCCCGCGGCGGCGAGCCCGGGCACCACCAGGTTGCGGAAGAAGGCGCTATCCTCCACCAGCAGCACGCGCGGGGGCGTCGACGTCTTGGCGGCGGCGTTGGCGAACCAATCCTCGCCGCCCTGGCGCAGCCAATAGGCGCAGTCGAGGATTTCGGTGACGCGCTCGGCGATCACCGCGCTGCCCAGGAATCCCGGGCGTTCGCCGCCGCGGTCGATCTGCAGTGTGGCCTCCACCACGTCGAGGATTTCGTCCACCATCAGGCCCATGGAATGCGCGCCGTCGCCAAAGACCAGCACCGCTTGCTGGCGGCCGGCCTCGGGGGCCTGGGCGTAGCCCGAAAGCGCCACCAGCGGCATCAGGCTGCCGCGATACTGCACCACCAGCTTCTCGCCGGCATATTCGATCCGTTCGGCCGGCAGGTCCTCCAGCCGGGCGATGAGGCCAAGCGGCACCGCCTTCGGCGCGCCCTCACCAGCTCGGAACAGCAGCAGTGCCGTTTTCTCCCCGCCACGGGCGCCGCGCGGCGTCTTTGCCTGGGCGGGTGTGTTCTCGTCGCCGCCATCCACGCTCAGGCCGGTGGCACGCGCGATGCCGTTCGGATCAAGGATCATGATCACCGAACCGTCGCCCAGGATGGTGTTGCCGGAGAACATCGTCACGTCGCGCAGGATGGGCGCCACCGGCTTGACCACGATCTCCTCGGTGTCGAAGACACGATCGACGACGATCCCGAAGACCTGCCTGCCAACCTGGGTGACGACGACGAAGCTGGTGCCGCCCGCTTCCCGCTCGGGGCTTTCCAGCTCCAGCAGGCGCGCCAGCGATACCAGCGGCAGCAGCCTGTCACGCAAGCGAAGCACCGGGCTGTCCTTGATGGTTTCCACCCGGGCGCCATCGCCCTCACCCACCCGCACCAGCTCCAGCACGCCGTTCTGTGGGATGGCGAAGCGCTCGCCACCCGATTCCACGATGAGTGCTGCCGCGATGGCCAGTGTGAGCGGGATCTTGATGGTGAAGGTGGTGCCGCGGCCCTCCCGGCTGCGCAGCTCGACGATGCCGCCGATGCGCTCCAGGTTGGTCTTGACGACATCCATCCCCACGCCGCGGCCGGAGACGGAGGTGACGGCGGCGGCGGTGGAGAAGCCGGCGCGGAAGATGAAGCGCTGGATTTCCTGCTCGCTCATGGCGGCCAGCTCGGCCTCGCTCGCCAGGCCCTGGCGCAGGACCTTTTCCTTGATCTTGTCGACGGCCAGGCCGCGCCCGTCATCGCCTATCTCCAGCACGATGTGGCCGCCCTGGTGATAGGCGTTCAGCGTGATCCGCCCGGTTTCGGACTTGCCGGCGGCGCGGCGTTGCTCGGGCGTTTCCAGCCCGTGATCGGCGCTGTTGCGCACCATGTGGGTCAGCGGGTCCTTGATCAGCTCCATCACCTGGCGGTCGAGCTCGGTGTCGGCGCCGATCATGTCGAGCGTAATTTTCTTGCCCAGATCATTGGCCAGGTCGCGCACCAGCCGCGGCAGTTTTTGCCAGGCGCTGCCGATGGGCTGCATGCGCGTCTTCATCACGCCGTCCTGCAGGTCCGACGTGATTTGCGACAGGCGTTGCAGGGGCACGGTGAAGGGTGAGTTGGATGTCGAGCGCGCGAGTTGCAGCAGTTGGTTGCGGGTCAACACCAGCTCGCTGACCAGCACCATCAGATCCTCCAGAACGTCCACCGCCACGCGGATGGTCTGCGGGGCATTGCCCGGGCCGCTCTCGGCCGCGGGCTGAGCGGATGCCTGGGTGGTTGCCGCGACACTTTCGGCGTGATCGGCGGCAGGACGCGGCGGTGCTGCCCGGGCCGCGGCCGGCATGGCCCGATCGGGCATGTTTGGCGCAGTCATCATATCCTCGGGCTCGGGCTCGGGCTCGGGCTCGAGCTCGGGCTCGGGCTCGTCCTCGGCCGCCTCGGCGGCGGGCGGCAGCGGGGCCTCGCCACGGAAGGCGGCATCGAGGGCTGCGATGATGGCGCTGTCATTGCCCGGCGGCTCGGCGCCAGCCGTTTCCAGCCCGGCGACGATCGATTTGATGCGATCGACCGCCGAGAGGATCAGGCTGATGCCGACCGGGGTGACCTCCAGCGAGCCTTCGCGCCAGCGCCCCAGCACGTTCTCGCCGGCATGGGCCACCTTCTCCAGCCGGGGCAGGCCCAGGAAGCCGCAGGTGCCCTTGATGGTGTGGATGGTGCGAAACACCTCGCCCAGCACGGCCGCATCATTCGGGTTGCGCTCCAGCGACAACAGGGCGCCGTCCAGGCTTTGCAGCCCCTCATTCGTCTCGGTGAGGAAATCGGCGAGAAGATCGTCCATGCTTGGTCCCCAATGGCTCGGCGAGCATGGATGGGGCAGGGCGGGCGAAGAAAAGGTAAACTTCGGCGAGGTTTGCGCCGGGGATGGAGAATTTGTCGGCGGCCGCGCCGGCTCAGCCCAGTGGCCCGAGCAGCAGCGGCGGCAGGCGTGGTTCCTCCCCAGTGGCCGCCGGCCCCCCGCCCATGCCGATGCTCACCCGGCAATGCACCAGCCCGGCCAGGCTCAGCATCCAGGGCACCATCAGGGCGCGCGGCGTGTCCGGCTCGGCTGGCGGCATGCCGGCCAGGCGTTCCAGCAGCGAGTGCGGCCAGGCCGCTGCGCGACCCTGTGGCATCACCGACACTGTCATGCCGCCCTGCCCGCCGGCGGAAAGCGCTGCGATCCGCACCTGCCCGCCGCGCGGCAGCGCCTCGCTCGCCACCATCGCCGCGGCCAGCGCCAGCTGCCCATGGCCGGCCGGCAAAGCGGCCTGCGGTGGCGTCTCGAAGCGCAAGGCGACGCGATGTGCGGCTGGCGAGCCTGCCAGCAGAGCCTGCACATCCTCCCAACCCATCGCCTCCGGCTCACCGAACAGGGCCGCGTAGAGCCGCAGGCGCAACCGCAGCTCGGCCAGGGTTTCGAACAGCAGCTCATCCGATCGCTCGCCGCCGCCTGCGCCGCTGGCGGCCATCAGCGTGCCCAGCGGCCCGGCCATGTCATGCGTCACCCGCCCGCCGACCAACTGGGCAAGCCGGGGCGTGCTGATCGCTGTGTCGTGGTTCATCCGGCCTGCTCCTTCTGAGCTGCCGGGCCTGGCCCGGCGACATCCATCCACCCGGCAGACAGCGCCGGGCTTAGAGTTCACATTGTCAGGCGAAGTGTCGGCAGGGTTGTCGCATTCGGTCGAATGCGGTCGCCCGTCGCCGACCGCGCGCGACACGGTGGCGGCAGCCTATCGGGCCTGGATTGACGAATTCCTAACGCGCGCCCAAGGCAAAGGGATATCCGCCGGCTCAAGATACGGGACACCGCTTTGCAGCTTATCGAACCCGGCATGCGCGTCTGCAACCCGGCCAGGCCGGATTGGGGCGTGGGCCAGGTCCAGTCGGTGGTGGGCGCGCGCATCACCGTCAATTTCGAGAATGCCGGCAAGCTGTTGATCAACGTCGCGCTGGTCACGCTGGATATCCTGCCGTGAGCGAGGCATGGCCCGAGATTTCCGCCGCCATCCTCGACTGGCGCATGTTGGCCGCCTGCCTGGCGACGGTGGTGGCCGGCGTGATGCGCGGCTATGCCGGCTTTGGCACCGCGGTCATCCTGGCGCCGATCTTCGCCACGCTGTGGGGCACCCGCGCCGGTGTGCCGGTGATGCTGCTGATGGAGCTGCTGATCACCATCCAACTGGCGCCCAAGGCCTGGCATGAGGCCGACCGGCGGGTGGTGCTGCCGCTGGGCGGTGCTGCGCTGCTGACGATGCCGTTGGGCATCTATGCGCTGTTCGTGCTGGAACAGGATACGCTTCGGCGGATCATCGGCGGCTTCGTGCTCGTCTTCGGCTTCGCGTTGATGAGCGGCTGGCGGTATCGCGGCGCGCGGCCGCTGTGGTTGAACCTGTCGGTCGGCGGCGTGGCGGGGCTGCTGAAGGGTGCCACCGGCATGTCCGGGCCTCCGGTCATCCTCTATTTGCTGTCGGGCACCGAGGAGGCAAAGCGGCATCGGGCCAACCTCATCCTGTTCTTCGCCATCATCGCCGTCTTCTCCGTGCTCGGACCCATCCTGCTCGGCCTGATCGACCTGACCGCCATGGCACGGCTGGCGGTGGTGCTGCCGGTGATGTTCTTCTCCGTTCCGCTGGGCGTGCGGGCGTTTTACGTCGTGCCGCAGCGCTTCTATAAGCCGTTTGCCATGGCGGTGCTGGTGGCGGCGGGCGGCATCGCGCTGCTGGCCTGAGGGGTGACATCAGCGGGGGCTTGCATGACAGGCCCCAGGCGCCCCAAATCCCACCCATGATCGATCCCTTCGGCCGCCACATCAGCTATCTGCGCGTCTCCGTGACCGACCGGTGCGACCTGCGCTGTGTCTATTGCATGGCCGAGGACATGACCTTCCTCCCCAAGCGGGAGGTGTTGACACTGGAGGAGCTGGAGCGGCTCTGCGGTGCCTTCATCGAGATGGGGGTCCGCAAGATCCGCCTGACCGGGGGCGAGCCGCTGGTGCGGCGTGGCGTGATGTCGCTGGTCGAGGCACTGGGCCGGCGGATCGGGCCCCCAGGGAGCGATAACGGGCTGGAGGAGTTGACCCTCACCACCAACGGCACGCAATTGGCCAAACACGCCGAAGGTCTGGCGCGGGCGGGGGTGAAGCGCATCAATGTCAGCGTCGACACGCTCGACCCGGAGGGCTTTCGCGCCGCCACCCGCTGGGGTGACCTGGCGCAGGTGCAGGCCGGCATCTTCGCCGCGCGCGACGCCGGCTTGCGCATCAAGATCAACGCCGTGGCCCTGCGTGGCCTGAATGAGCATGAATTCGACCGCATGCTGGAATGGTGCGGGACGCACGGCTTCGACCTGTGCCTGATCGAGACCATGCCGATGGGCGAGGTGGCCGAGGACCGGACCGACCGTTACCTGCCGCTGGATGTGGTCCGCGCCCGCCTGCGGCTGAAATGGACGCTGACCGAGAGTGGCTACGCCACCGGCGGCCCGGCGCGGTATTTCGACGTGGCCGAGACCGGCGGGCGGATCGGCTTCATCACCCCGCTCAGCCACAACTTCTGCGAAAGCTGCAACCGCGTGCGGCTGACCTGCACCGGCACGCTCTACATGTGCCTGGGGCAGGAGGACGCGGCCGATCTGCGCGCGCCGCTGCGGGCCGGGCTGCGGGATGACGGCCTGAAGGACGCGATCCGCGAGGCGATCAGCCGCAAACCCAAGGGCCACGACTTCGTCATCGAACGCGCCCGCCCTGCCGCCGTGGCCCGCCATATGAGCGTGACCGGCGGATGAACCCCGAGGCCCTGATCGCGGCCCTGACCATCCCCGGCCTGCCGGGTTGGACCGGGCTGGTCGCGGGATTGGCGCTGCTGCTGCTGGGTCTGGCTTTCCTGGTGATGCCGTTCTCGGTGTTCGGCGTGAAGTCGCGGCTGGAATCGATCGAGGCGCAGCTGGATGAGGTGCAGGCGGAACTGCGTGCCATCGCGGCCAGGCTGGCCGATCCGCCGCGCCGGTCGCTGGTGATGGATGACCTGGAAATGCCCCAGTCGCCGCGCGCCGCGGAGCGTGGGCCAGGTGCTGTGCCCCCGGTGGTGCCGCGTGTGCTGGCACAGGGCCGCAGCGAACCACGGATCAACTGGCCGCGCGAACCCCGCTGAAATTTTCCTGACGGTTGTGCTCCGGTAAAGAATTGCACCAATGGCGCGCAATTTTCTTGCGCGATCAATCACACTTGTGTGTAACCTGGGGTTGCAAGTGGAGTGTAGGCAATGCTGTCCTCTTCGGCAGCCTCGATCCGACAAGGACAGGTCGTTCCTTTCCCGGTGCCGTTCAGGCCGGCCGATGAGGCCGTGCCGGCGCCGCAACCGCGGGTGTTTCTCTCCCCGCCACACCTCGCGGGGGGCGAGATGTTGGCGTTGCAGGCCACGCTCGAAGCCGGCTGGATTGCCCCGGCCGGGCCGGTGCCGGTCGCCTTCGAGCGGGCTGTGGCCCTTGCCACCGGCATCGAGCATGTGCTGGCTGTCGCCTCGGGCACGGCGGCGCTGCATCTGGGCTTCCGGCTGCTCGATGTCTGCCCGGGCGATGAGGTCTGGACCAGCAGCCTGACCTTCATCGCCTCGATCGGGCCGGCGGTGCAGATGGGCGCCATCCCGCGCTTTCTCGACGTCGATGCCGCCCATTGGACCATGGATGTGGCGCTTTTGCGGGTCGAGCTCGCCGCCGCCGCCAGGCGTGGCCGGCTGCCGCGCGTCGTCGTGCCCGTCGATCTCTACGGCCAGCCGGCTGACATGCCGGCCATCGTCGATGCCTGCGCCGCCTGGGGCGTGCCGGTGCTCAGCGACAGCGCCGAGAGCCTGGGCGCCACGCAGCATGGCCGCCACGCCGGGGTGGGGGCGAAGCTGGTGGCGCTCAGCTTCAACGGCAACAAGATCATCACCGCTGGCGGTGGCGGCGCCCTGGCCAGCGAGGATGCAGGGCTGATCGGCCGCGCCCGCCACCTGGCCAGCCAGGCCAAGGAGGCATCGGCGCATTACCAGCATGAGACGATCGGCTTTTCGTACGGCATGTCCTCGGTGCTGGCGGCGGTGGGCATCGCCCAGATCGCAGCACTGGAGGACCGTGTGGCCGCCCGGCGCGGGGTGCATGAGCGCTATCGCGCCGGGCTGGAGGACCTGCCCGGCCTCAGCTTCATCGCCGAGCCGGATTGGAGCCGCAGCAATCGTTGGCTGACCGTCATTCGTGTCGACGCTGACCTGGCCGGGGTTGACCGTGAGACGATCCGCCTGGCCCTGGCGGCGGAGAACATCGAAAGCCGCCCGGCCTGGAAGCCGCTGCACCTGCAACCGGCCTTCCGCCAGGCGCCCATGGCCGGCGGCGCGGTGGCGGCCACGTTGTTCGAACAGGGGCTTTGCCTGCCCTCGGGCAGCAGCCTTTCGCTTGCCGACCAGGCCCGGGTCATCGGCATCATCCGGCGGTGCTGCCGCGGCTAGAATCCTTTATCTGCACCAGCATTTTTCCACGCCCGCGGGCAGCACGGCCACGCGCAGCCATGCCATGGCGCGCGCCCTGGCACAGCGCGGCCACAGCGTGACCCTGGCCTGCGGGCAGTATGAAGGCGGTGACACAGGCCTCACCGGCGCATTCCGGCATGGCCGCCGAGAGGGCGTGGTCGCGGGCTTCCGGGTGGTGGAATTCGCCGTGCCTTACCGCAACGGCATGGGGCTGGCGGCGCGGCTGTGGGCCTTCATGCATTACGCGGCGCGCGCGGCGGTGCTGGCGCGGGGTGGTTGGGATGTTGTCGTCGCCTCCTCCACGCCGTTGACGGTGGTGCTGCCGGCGCTGCTCGGCCGGGCGCCGTTCATCTTCGAGATGCGCGACCCATGGCCCGAATTGCCGCGCGCCATGGGCGGCGTGCCGGCGCCCCTGCTCTGGGCCATGGAGCGCCTGGCCGGCGCCGCCTGCCGCCGCGCCGCCGCCGTGGTGGCGCTGAGCGAGGGCATGGCGCGGACCGCCCGCGACCGTGGCGCGGCACTTGTCCACACCATCCCCAACGGCGCCGATCTTGACCTGTTCGGCCCGCATGTCGCGCCGTGCCGGCCCGCTCAGGCGGCGAGCCATGAGGTGCTTGCGGTCTATGCCGGCGCGCATGGCCGGGCCAATGGGCTGGATATGGCGTTGGACGCCGCGGCCCTGCTGCGCGACGTGCCGCTGCGCCTGCTGCTGGTGGGCGATGGCGCCGAGAAGCCGCGGCTGATGGCTCGGGCGGCCCAGGAGGGGCTGGCCAACATCACCTTCCTGCCGCCCCTGCCCAAGCGCGAACTGGCCGGGCTGCTGGCGGCGTCGCAGATCGGGCTGTTCCTGCTGGCGCCGGTCGCGGCCTTTGCCGAACTCACCGCGCCGAACAAACTGATGGACGGGCTGGCCGCCGGCCTTCCTATGGTGGGCAATGTGCCTGGCCATGCCCAGCGCTGCTTGGAGGACGGCCCTTGCGGCATCACCGTGCCACCCTCCGACGCGCCGGCGCTGGCCGCGGCCCTGCGCCGGCTGGCGCTGGATCGCCCCCTGCGGTCACGTCTTGGGCAGCACGCCCGCGCCCAGGCGGTGCGGCGCTGGGACAGGCGGTTGCAGGCTGCTAGCTTCTGCCAGCTTGTGGAGGCTGCCGCCATTGCGCGTTGACGTCTTGATGCTGTCCGCCGCGCATCCGCCTGATGATGTGCGGATCGTGCGCAAGCAAGGCCATGCCCTGGCCGAGGCCGGCTGGCGGGTGATGCATCTGTGCCCCGGCGGCCCCGGCACGCCGGAGGTGGTCTCGGGCGTGCTGATCGGCACCTATAGCCGCCGCGCGGGCTGGTGGGGCCGCATCCGCAACATCCCCCGCCTGGCCGGGCTGGCGCGGCTGATGGACCCCCGCGTGATCCATGCGCATGAGCCCGATGCCTGGCTGGCCGCGTTGATGGCCAGGCGGGGGAAGGTGGTGCTGGATGTGCATGAGCATTACCCCAGCCGGCTCGATTCCCGCCTGCCCGCGGCGCTGCGCGCGCCCGCACGAAAAATGCTGCGATGGATGTGCCGCGCCCTGGCCGGCCGCGCCGATGCCGTGGTGGTGGCCAAGGACGGCCTGGCCGGGGATTACCGGCGGGCCTGCGTGGCGGTGCGCAACTATGCCGCCGCGCCGGCCGCGCCGCCGCGAGTGCATGCCGCGGGGCCGCTGGCACTGCTGCATCTGGGCGCGATCTCCCGCGCGCGGGGCTGGCCGCAGCTGCTGGCCGCCATGGCGCTGGCCCCGGCCGATACCAGGCTGACCATCGCGGGCCGCTTCACCGATGGCAGCGAGGCGGATTTCATGGCCCAAATCGAGGCGCAGGGCCTGCGCAGCCGTGTCGCCTTTCTGGGCTGGCTGCCGCCGGAGCAGATGGCCCAGGTGGCCTCCGGCGCCGATATCAACCTGGTGCTGTTCCAGCCCGGTGACGAAAACCACCGCCTCGCCCTGCCGCACAAGCTGGCCGATGGCATGCTGGCCGGATTGCCGGTGATCGCACCCGATTTCGCCACCGAAGTGGCCGCGATGGTGCGGCAGAGCGGCTGCGGGTTGCTGGTGGATGTGACCGACCCCCGGGCCATCGCCGCCGCCATCGCCGCCCTGGCCGAGCCCGGAACGCGCGCGGCGATGGGCGAGGCCGGGCGGCAGGCGGCGCTGGGGCACTTTGGCTGGGCAGGTCAGGCGCAGGCCTTGTGCGGGCTGTATGAGGGCTTGCTTGGCAGGCCGCCGCCCGCGGCCCTATAGCAGCCCATGGCCAGGACTGCCCCGCGCCGCATCGTGCTGAATTGCCTGCTGGACGCGGTGCTGGCGGGCCTGGCACTGACGGCAGCACTTTGGCTGGCCGCGCCGCAGGCTTCGCCGCCTGCGTTGTGGTGGCTGCTGGCGCTGCCATTGGCTTCGGGCAGCTTGCTGCTGGCCGGCTGGCCGCTCGGGCTGCCCCGGCAATACTGGCGCTTCGCCGGGCTGCCGGATGCGCTGGCGGTGGCGGGCGCCTCGGGGCTGGGCGCTTTGGGTTTCTGGGCCATGCTGCTGCTGACCGGCGCATGGCTGCCGCCGAATCCGGGCTTTTTCGTCTTGCATGCAATGGTGTTGGCGGCGGCGTTGGGCGGCGCGCGGACGCTGACGCGGGTGGCAGCGCAGCGCCGCGCCGTGGCGCCGCAGGATGGCACGGACGTGCTGGTGGCAGGCGCGGCCGATGCCGCCGACCTGTTCATCCGCGCCGCGATGCAGGAGCGTCAGGGGCGCTACCGGGTGCTGGGCATCCTCACCCAGCGCTCGCGCCAGGCCGGGCGACGAATCCAGGGCCACCCCATCCTCGGCACGGTGGAGGAGGCGGATTCGGTGCTGGAGCGCCTGCGCGCCGAGGGCCGCCTGCCCACCCTGCTGGTGCTGGCGGGCGCCGAGGTGCAGGGCCCGGCGCTGGAGACGCTGCTGGACGCCGCCGACCACCACGGCGTGCCGGTCAAGCGCGCGCCGCAGCCCACCCTGCTGGGCGCCGCCAATCGGCCCGATGAGGCCGCCCGCATGGAACTGCGCCCCGTCGCCATCGAGGAACTGCTCGACCGCCCGCAGGTGCCGCTGGACCGCGAGGGCATGGCACGCCTGGTGCAGGGCCGGCGCGTGCTGGTGACGGGCGCGGGCGGCACGATCGGCGGCGAGTTGGCGCGGCAGGTGGCCGCATTGGGGCCTTCCAGCCTGACGCTGCTCGATCACGGCGAATACGTGCTGTACGAGATCGACCTGGAACTGCGCGAGCACCACCCCGAATTGCCGCGCCGCGCCATGCTCGCCGATGTGCGCGACGCCGCGCGCATCCGCCGGCTGATGGAGGATGTGCGGCCCGAGTTGGTCTTTCACGCCGCCGCCCTGAAACACGTGCCGATGGTGGAGGCCGACCCGCTGGAGGGGCTGCTGACCAACGCCCAGGGCACCCGCATCGTGGCCGATGCCGCGCGCGCGGTGGGCTGCCGGGCCATGGTGTTCATCTCGACCGACAAGGCGGTGAACCCGACCTCGGTGATGGGGGCCTCCAAGCGTCTGGCGGAGATGTATTGCCAGGCGCTGGATTTGGATGGCCAGCGCGACGGCGGCATGCGCTGCATCACCGTGCGCTTCGGCAATGTGCTGGGCAGCACCGGCAGCGTGGTGCCGCTGTTCCGCCGCCAATTGGAGCGCGGCGGGCCGCTGACCGTCACCCACCCCGACATGCGGCGCTATTTCATGACGGAGCGCGAGGCGGTGGGACTGGTCTTGCAGGCGGCCGTGGTGGGCACGGGCGAGCGCGCGGCCGACCTGCCGGGCTTGCAGCAGGGCGGCA
>Ga0105045_10002563_pt1 | contig 15386 bp, 15 predicted proteins | sample MAT02_FD_78089 | JGI IMG/M metagenome (GOLD analysis project Ga0105045, IMG submission 78089) | Freshwater microbial communities from Lake Fryxell liftoff mats and glacier meltwater in Antarctica - MAT-02 (megahit assembly) | ecosystem: Environmental > Aquatic > Freshwater > Ice > Liftoff...
TTCAAAGCTCTCTATCAACTTTTTTCTGTCGTTATCTCAGATTTATTTTTTCATCTCATTTCCTCAAATTTATGTCCTCAAAATTTCCAAAATTTTTGAAAAATTTTGCAAAGTCGAGATTATTAGGTCGTTTAGATAAATACAATCCTAATGTTTAGTATTGACTGAGCACTAGGTTCTAAAATCTAAAAAGTAAAGCGAAAGCAAAGCTTTCGCTTTTTACTTTTTAGATTAGTAGCTGTGTTTATCCATCTTTACTTTTCCTCTAAAAATATAATAAATGACAGTTGTGTAAGAGATGACCAAAGGCATTCCAATTAGAGCAAAAATAAATAAAATCTTCAATGTAAGCTCCGAAGAAGCTCCATTGTAAACTGTAATACTCAAATGTTCAGGATCATAAAAAGAACGGATGACATTAGGATAGGTTCCAATTGCATAAAGTGCAAACAGGCAAATAATGTTTAAACAGGAGGAGAAAAAGGCGCGATGATCTCGGCCCGCTACAATTTCACGAGGAATATTTGCTAATGCAAGAATATTAACAATCGCTATTAAAAAAAAGATCGGTCGCTCTCTAAAAGCTTCAATCATATGCGGTTCATAAATTAATGTGGCCATTGTAGAGATAGTGTAAGTGATAATAAACAAAATAATGCAACTTTGCGCTCGTCCTCTCATTTTATCATGCAACTCACCTTCTGTTTTCATTAAAACATAAATACTTCCATGCATCAAAAATAGAGTCGCCACAAAAAAACCAATAAGAAAGGCATAAGGATGCAAGAGGTCTTCTAACGTTCCAATATATTCACCAAAGACATCAAGTTTTATCCCATGAATTAAATTCGCTAACATAATTCCTAAAACGAAAGCAATCACAAGACTTGCCAGAGAAAAGGCGATATCCCAAGACCAACGCCACCAAGCCATTTTTTCTTTACTACGAAATTCAATTGCAACTGCACGAAATATTAATCCTGCTAATAAAACCATAACGGGAGCATAAAAAGCAGAGAGCATTGTTGCATAAATCTCTGGAAAACCAGCAAACAATGCCCCACCCGCTGTAACCAGCCAGACCTCATTTCCATCCCACACAGGTCCAATAGAATTGAGCATAATTCGCCGTTCTTCATCTTTTTTAGCAAAAAGATGCAGCATTCCGACACCTAAATCAAAACCATCAAGAATCGCATATCCTGTTAGTAAAATAACAAAAATTAAAAACCAGGTAAACTCTAAACTTTCAACGGGAATCATGAGTTGTCTCCTCGACAAAATGTTTTAAATCGTGATAAGGAACAGTTTGATCATCATGGGAGTCATCATCGGGTCCATGTTTAATTTTTTGATTCATCATATAAATAAATAAAATAAATAATAAGACATAGACAAATGAAAACATAATGATTGATCCTAATACCTGATTAGCAGTCACGGATTTGGACAAACCTTCAGAAATCCGCAATAAGTTGTACACGATCCAAGGATAACGTCCAGACTCGGCACAGTACCAACCTGCCTGATTACCCAATTGGGGGAAAATGGCTGAGGGAACCATGAGCCATAAAATCCAACGTTGTTTATCCAATGTGCCTTTGTACCAATAAAATAGACCCACAACGGATAAAAAAAACATAATCGCCCACATACCTAACATTAAACGATAAACGTTGAACAGAACGGGAACATTGGGCCAGTCCTCTTTTGGAAATTGATCTAAGCCAATAATTTCTGCATCCGGGTCGCCAAACGTTAAATAGCTTAATAATTTAGGAACCTGAATCGCGTGATCTATTTTTTTTTCCTTAGCATTGACGACTCCAAAAAGTGTTAAGGGAACTCCGGAAGCCGTTTCATATAAAGCCTCTAAAGCTGCTAACTTAGCAGGTTGATATTCTGCTACAATTTTTCCACTTTTATCCCCTACAAAAAGTTGTAAAATTATGGAGATTAAAGCTACCCATAGAGAAATAGTCATCGATTTGCGTGCAAAGTCTAAGTGTTTCTTCTTTAACAGGTAATAAGCAGCCACACTAATAACGAGAAATGCGCCTGCTAACCAACACCCAATAATCACATGTTGCAAACGAACCATTGAAGAGGGGTTAAACACCATGGCCCAAAAGTCAATAATTTCTGCACGGGCTTTTATGCCTTCACCAACGATATGAAATCCTGCAGGTGTCTGCATCCAAGAATTGGCAACCACTATCCATATAGCACTAAAATGTGTTCCTAATGCCATCATAATGGTAGCAAAAAGATGTGTTTTGGGTTTTACGCGATTCCAGCCAAAAATGACGATGGCTAAAAATCCCGATTCCAAAAAAAAAGCAAAAATCCCTTCTGCTGCTAAAGCACTACCAAAAACATCGCCTACATAGCGGGAATATGTCGCCCAATTGGTGCCAAATTCAAATTCCATTACAATACCTGTGGCAACACCAATCGCAAAAGTTAATGCAAAAATTTTGGTCCAAAATTTGGCCATATTTAGATAAACCGGATTTTGTGTTTTAACATAAATCCCTTCCATAATAACCATTATCAAGCTTAAGCCGATGCTTAACACAGGATAAATATAATGAAACATAATGGTTAAAGCAAATTGTATACGCGCTAGAATTAGAACATCCATATAGCTACCTCGAATCTTGTCATTTGAATTTGTACAGCAGATAATTTTTACAAAGGATTAAATAAAATAAACACATCGAAAACGGTTGCTGATAAAGTTTAAATGAGACAAACTTTGCAAAATAATTTAAAAAAATTAGGATTTCTCGATGTGGTTTTTTTATTTAGTTATTCCAGGTATAGAAATCATTATCATGGCTATCATGATTTATTATTTGCTATCTTTTTTTTGGAACACACGTGCCATGGATCTGTTATACGGGAGCCTGGCTTTTTTAGCCATGTATGGTTTAGCAAAATGGTTTAATTTTCCTGTATTAGAAAAACTTTTATTTTACGTTGTCAATGTTGCTATTCTTGCCATGCTCATTATTTTCCAGCCGGAGTTAAGATTAGCTCTTTCCAAGCTCAGTTTGAAAAGTAAAAAATATCGAGAAATTACCGAATTTGATAAATTTTTAGAAAGTACTGCTCAATCCATTTACCGCTTGTCTGATCGAAGAATTGGAGCATTAATCGTTTTGGAAAACCAAGATTCTTTAGAGGATTTGGCAAATAAAGCTGTTTTACTCAACTCTCGGTTTTCCCCGGAACTCTTAGAGTCTATTTTTATTACTACGACTCCTTTACATGATGGCGCCGTGGTTATCCGCGGAACAACAATTCTATCAGCAGCAACTATTCTCCCTTTAGCTGACGACAGTACATTACTTTCTAAATCGATGGGAACACGCCACCGCGCAGGCCTAGGAATCAGTCAACTTACTGATGCTCTTGTCATAGTTGTATCAGAAGAAACAGGTAAAGTGTCAATTGCAAGAGATGGGATCATGACTCGGGGTGTTAAAATTGATCGCTTTAAAGGCATTATTAGAAGTGTGTTTAGCCCCCCTAAACCACCTGTAACTAATAAATTTAATTTCTGGGGCCTTTTTAAACTATGGAGAACTTAATGAAATCCCTCTTTCTCCATCAATGGCAAAGAAAATTAGTCGCACTTTTTACAGCGATGCTCTTATGGTTTTTTGTAAATCATACAATTATTACAACTAAGACCATTCCCTCTGTACCTATTCGAATTGTCAATTTACCTAACGACCATACGGTGATCGGATTATTACCCAATGGTTTTTTGACTAAACGGATGACATTAACTCTCACGGGTACAAAAGATGTGATTGAGCATCTCGAGCCCGGTGACTTAGAAGTTGTAGTGGATGTTTCTAACCAACCCACAGAAGGTGTGCTTAACATCACTAAAAAAAATCTCATTAGTTTGAATCCAGACATTAATTTAAACAACCACATTAATGCAGTCGATCACTTAGAATATATTTTAAAAATGAGTCCCACTTTAACTGAAAATGTGGTTGTCTCTATTCTCCCCCCCATAGGTGATCCACCTGAAAATTATGACTTCTTAGATGTCTGGCCCATGACTTTTGTACAAAAAGTCAGTGGACCTCAAGATTTAGTGATACGATTAAAAGAACAAGGATTGGAAATTACATTTAATTTAGATGAAATTTCAAAAGAAGAATTAGATGCCATCACTTCTGAAGGCTTATATGATGATGTGATTAACTATAATATACCGGAAAATTGGAAAAAAGTCTCTATTCCTTTACCTGGACATTCTTTTGAAATGATCAATGACCCTGAGGCTAAAAATGCCTATTTAACTTTTTTACGGAAAAAACTTATTCCACTAAAGATCCACTTGCCAATTCAAGTCTATTATCCTTTAAAAAATAGCACTACCATCAATCCTAGCACCTATAAATTGGCCTTAAATCAATTCATAGAATTAGAAAATGATATTACAACTCTAGCTGTTCCTTTATTTGCCAAGAATGTCAGTAAATTATTTTTAGAAGTAGTACTTGATAATATTGAACTGGAAATACTTGCTGCTCCGAAATCTGAAAGAGAAAAACTTGAGTGGTCTATTTCTTTTATCAATCAAAAGCATTTAGAAGATACCTATATCGCTTACCTTTTTAGCCACGCGCGCTCAAGAACGCGAAATAATCCTACAAAATCTCAAGAAAGAGAAACGTATTTACGTCAACGTTTTCGCAATTTTTTACGCAACTTTTCCCTATACCTTTCTATTCATAAAAAATTTGAGATAGAAAGTATCTTAGAAGATAACCAGATTCGAGTACACGTTCCAAACGTTTCATTGCCAAAGGATACCTCACATGCCGAATGAACGCTATTATATTGATGAGACCCTCTCTTTAGATCTGTCTGTTAACTTAAAAGGTAATGAATTCCACCATTTAGCACGCGTTATGCGCGGCCAAATGGGTGATGCTTTAGAACTCATAAACGGCAAAGGTGTTTTAGCAGAGGGTGTCATTACTTCTTTAGATAAAAATAGCGCGGTCATTCGTCTAGAAAAAATTAGCGAGGAAAAGAATTTACCGACTAAAATTATTTTAGCTCAAGCCTTGCCCAAAATAAATCGTCTCGATTTTATTTTAGAAAAAGGAACGGAGCTTGGGGTAGATGAATTTTGGTTATTTCCAGGACAGCAAAGTATTAAAAAAGACTTTTCTGAAAACCAAATGGAAAGAGCTAAAGCCATAACAATTGCGGCTATGAAACAATGCGGGCGACTTACCCTACCTCCAGTCAAACTTTTGCCTACGCTTAATCAATGGACAAATTTTGAAAATAATTGTTTTTTTGGTGATATCGATACGCATGCTCCTTTATTTTTAGATGCGTGGAAACCCCTGGAGTCAAAAGCTTCTCTCACAATTTTTATTGGCCCTGAAAGTGGCTGGAGTTTAAATGAAATTAATTTATTCAAAAAACAAGATGTAACGGGAGTTAAGTTACACGATCATATTTTACGCACAGACACAGCTTCTTTAGTTGCATTGAGTTTAATACGCTATCAATTATTAAGTGAATCCAGCAAATCAAAAGCTTACCTTTCAAAGTAATATACAAAAAACCTTTAGAACTTGACTATTAAAAAAAATATTTTTATATTGACTTTTTTTTTAATCAGGTAAAAGAAGGCAGAATTTATGCAACACAAATTATTTTTTTGGCGTGTTCTTTTTATTTTTTTTTGGGGAGTAATTTTTTGCCACTTGCAAAACGACTCTTATTTAAATGCCCAGGCGTTTCCTACAGCTACTTCAATGGCAGCTCCTTTTCAGGATCTTGAAGAAACACAGGAATTTGCTTGCTCAACTGCAATTGACCCTATTTTCGGTCACTGTTTAGGAAAAAGCTCACATTCCAAAAAAAATAAAAACCAACTTATTGCAATTGAAGTGATTCCCTTTAACTCAAGCCTAGCAGTCGACTTTAAAGAACAATTTCGAGCATTCGGAGTGTTTAAAGATGGCACAGTCGAAAATTTAACAAATCAAGTAACTTGGACTTCATCTGATCCACATGTTGCCTTGGTTTCTAATAAAGGACTAGTCAAAGCTTTAAAGCAAGGAGTAACAAAAATTAAAGCGTGGTTTAAGGGAAAATCTGACTCTTCTATCTTAACTGTTACAGAGGCCAATCTAGTCACTGTTGAACTTACGCCTGTATTTTCCCTTCTTCCACTGAATTTTCAACAACAATATACTTCAATGGGAATTTTTGACGATGAAACGAAACAAGACCTTACAAGATTTGCCAGATGGGGTTCCTATGATCCAACAATTGCCACCATTTCCAATTCGCGTCGTAATAAAGGCTTAGCCACCGGTTTAAACTTAGGAATCACGGCGATTACAGCAACAGTAAGAGGCGTAACTGGATTTGCAAAACTGGTGGTGGATTCTTCAAAATTGATAGCAATTGAAGTCTCAGATGTTGTCAATTCAAGTCTCCCAATTAATTTTAGACACCAGTTTAAAGCAACTGGAATCTTTGATAACGGCACCGTGCGAGATCTAACCGATTTTGTTAATTGGACTTCTTCACGCCCAAGAGTGATTGACTTTTTCAATGCTAATGGTATGCAAGGGCTTGCACGGACTATACGTCAAGGAAATGCGCAGATTCGAGCAACTTTTGGCAATATTACAGGAGTAAAAAATCTTAATGTATCAACAGCTACTTTAGTTTCTATTGATATCAATCCTGCGGATGCTTCTCTCTTGGCCGGATATACCCAACAATTTACTGCATTAGGAACATATAGTGATGGCTCTATTCGTGATGTGACACAGCTAACAATTTGGCGCTCTTCTAATAATGCAGTTTTAAGTATATCTAATACTATAGGGCAACGAGGACTTGCAGCTGTTCTCACTGCAGGAACTACTACTGTTAGCGCCACTTTCCAAGACAATATTGTGGGTTCAACTTCTGCTACTGTTACAGGTCTTCCAATCGTGTCAATTGCTATCATGCCAAGTGATTTTTTCCTCGTTACAGGAGAGTCCGTACTTCTTTTCGCAATTGCAACATTTACTGATGGCCAGACTCGAGATATTAGTGAGAATGTGTTGTGGAGCTCTTCTAATCCAAATGTTGTAGCCGTTTCTAATAGTCCTGATTACCCAGGATTAGTCACGGGGTTAATTCCTATTGATCAATTTGTAACTATTACAGCTTCAAACTCAAACGCCGGCGCCTCTGGAAGCACACAAATATTTGTAGTAGGCCCTTCATTAGCTTCTATAAGTCCAAGCTTTGGACCCTCGAGCGGCGGAAATACAGTTACTATTACAGGTGATGGATTCGATGACGTAAAAACTGTTAATTTTGGTCCAATGCCAGCTCCAAATTTTACTATCTTGAATGATAATACAATCCAAGCTCAAGTTCCAGCCGGAGAAGCTGGCACAGTAGCCGTTACCATGGAAGTGAAGGTTGGGCAAATTGTACCCTCCTCGGTTAATTATACGTATCAGGCAAGCTAGTAACTCAAGTTAATCTTAGATAAATTACGAAGGGGCTTTGCGGCTCCTTCGTATCGTGATTAGGGTTGATATCCAAATTAATTACTTTTAGAGTAAAAGATAAAGGTATCTTATACTTCAAAAATTATTTAACAAATTCTATACAATCCTACTCCTCAATATATTTATAATCTGAGTTTGGAGTTTTTCTAAATTTTAGAAAATACGAATTTGAATGTAAGGCTTCCATTGCAATAACTGGTAATCCTAAACACATGTAGTGATTAAAGTTTAGATTAATGAACTTTTTTAGTATTTTATTTCAAAATATTGGAGAAATTTATGTCTATTAATTGTCCTAAATGTCAGTCAATAACAGTTCGTAAAAATGGTTTTATTCATTCAGGTAAACAAAAATACGAATGTCTTTCCTGTAGAAAACAATTCGTTGAAAATCCTCAAAATAAAATCATTTCTGAAGACGTAAAAGAAAGAATTAGAAGATCTTTGCTAGAACGTGTTTCTCTTGAAGGGGTATGTCGCATTTTTGATGTTAGTATGACTTGGTTATTATCTTTTATGAAAACTATTTTTGATTCTCTTCCCGATGATTTAAATGCAACAGTCATAGCAGATAATGAGGAATTTGAAGTCGCTGTCTTAGAAGGAGATGAGATATGGAGTTTTGTGGGAAGTAAGGATAATGATCAGTGGCTTTGGCTTGTGATGCATTCACCAACTCGTCAAATTTTAGCTTTTCATGTAGGAAAAAGAAATAAAGCTTCGGGTGAAGCATTAATGGCAAAATTACCAGAAGAATTAAAAAAAAAGCCCGGTTTTTTACAGATAAATTTTCAGTTTACTATGAAATTATCCCACGGACGCAACATAGTGCCGTTGGCAAAGAATCTGGGAAGACAAGTTATATTGAAAGATTTAATTGTACAATTAGGCAGCGATGTTCAAGACTAGTTAGAAAAGCTTTATCCTTTTCTAAGAGCTTGTTTTCAAATTAAAAATAGCCTTTAAAATATAATTTAAATTAATTAATAACATTACGCAGCCTCCTTGAATGATTCAAACCGGTTGAGCATAAGAGAAATCATTGCTAGACGGATCCAAGACTCTTCTGTTTCACACTGTCTTTCATAATCTTTACTCAGTCGTCTATTTCGGCCTATCCATCCTAAAGTTCTTTCTACTATCCATCTTTTAGGTAATACCTCGAAGCCTTTAACATTATCATTTCTTTTGATGATTTCTAATTTAACACCAAGTTTTTTTTCAACCCAATCAATCAGCGCTCCTCTATAACCACCATCAGCCCATATTAAAACAAGTTCTGGATATTTTTCGTTTATATATTCCAATAGTAATTTAGCCCCATCTCTATCCTGAATATTTCCAGGATGAACTTTTACCTCCAATAGTAATCCTAAAGAATCTACGAGTATGTGACGCTTTCTCCCCTTATTTTTTTCCCTGCGTCGTATCCTCTAGGGCCACCTTGCTCAGTTGTTTTTGCTGACTGACTATCTATAATAGCAACACTTGGATGCTTCTTTTTCCCCGCAGCTTTTCGTAATTTTATCCTTAAAGTATCATTTAATCGCTTCCATAATCCATTTTCTGCCCATCTTCTATATGATGAATAAACAGTTTGCCAAGGTGGAAAGTCCTGTGGTAACATTCTCCATTGACATCCTGTTCTTAAAATGTAAAAAATTCCATTTAAAATGGCTCGCGGGCTATGCTTTCTCTTTCGACCTCTATTTTTTACAATAAACAAATGGCGTATCAATCTCCAAGATGCAGATGATAAAGAGCTTGAATATTTTTGATGCTTTTTTTTCTTTCGTTGGTTACGCTTAAATTTGTGACGTTTTGGTTTTTTCATATGGCGACCTTGTGATTTGCTTTTCAAAAGGTTTTTAACATAAAAAAGTTCTAATGCGTCACTTTTTTTTGCATTTTTGGTTTTTTTATTCTTTTTAAGAACATTACTTGAACTAATAGAGATGTTTTAAATAATGCCTCTAAGAAGAACGTTTCTGATCTAGGTAATATCTAAAAGCAATTTTTTGAATTTGAAAACAGGCTCTAAGAAAATTGAAAATCATATTGGTGCAATCAAAATGTTTATCTTTGATTATAATAAAAATTTAAAATCACTACATGTTTAGGATTACCCAATAACTCATAAAGAAGTCTTAGCTTTAGTTTTAAAGGGACTACATGGAAATCCATATGACGGACATACTTTATCAGAAGGTTTAAAAGAAGCAGAAGAGGCCAGTAGCACTAAAATCAATAGAGTATTCGTGGATAAGGGATATCGAAGGCATTCTGTAATAGATAAAGAAGTTTACATTTCAGGAAAAAGAGGCCTCTCAATTTATTTCAAGAAGATATTAAGATGGAGATCAGCAATCAAGCCAAACATCGGACACATGAAAAGTGATGAAAAGTTGGGTAAAAACCACCTTAAAAGTGTTTTAGGAGATTGCATGAATGCAATTTTGTGTAGCATTGGTGATAATGTTCAGATCATCATCAATCATTTTAAGAGAAATCTTCAGCCAATCCCCGCTTAAAATTGGGTAAAAAATTCTGGTGAAGCAAAAAACACAGGCACGAACACGCCTTAAAATTTTGAAAAACAGGCTTTTTTGGTCATATCTTCGGATATGTCCTCAAAATTAGGTAATAAATCTACACAAAAATTGCCTATTTTAACGAGCAAAGCGAATTTCGAAAGAGGTCTAGTATTGCATATCGATCTCCAAGGTGCATGCGGATAGCCTTTCTTTCTTTTTTCCGGCTCCTTAGGTAGTTGAGATTCAATTACTTGCCATTGTAAATCAGTTAATCCATCAAATCGTCCCATGATCTTTCCTTAATTTTTAAAAAGGAATATAACAACTCGACTTTGCAAAAAGATTTGCAAAATCATGCAGCCTGCATCAACATTCGTACCAGGAAATCCCTAACAGACTTCTTTAACCCTTCATCTTGTAGTTGAATTTTAACGGAAGGGTCTGAAAACTCCTTCCTGAAAAATAAATTATCCTTCCATATCGTCACTCGAACAGCTTTTAGTAAATCGGAGAAAGTGACTACTTTTTTATCATACCAAGCCGTTTTTTCGGCAATTAGAGGTGCTTCTTCGTTCAGACGATTCCCTATTAAACACACAATGGTATACAGCGCCATGAGTATTGGCGTCATTCTGGCTATCGCTTTATCAGACCACTGTTTTTGAGTTTCTACTCCAAGATGTTCACGCGCTTCTTGAAATGTTACTTCAAGTCCCCAGCGATCGACATATAGTTCCATTATCTTGATGGCCGTTAAGTTAACATCTGTACTCATTAACGGAAGAGGATCCATTTCACCTGTAGGGTCTCTTACTAAAACCCAGCGGATTGCTATTAGACAAAAGCCATCTGCACCCCACATTGAAGTATTTGTTAGATACTGTACTTTCTTACTTTTTCCATCGTACCCTGCTATACTCACTTCTTTCCAAGGTAAATCTTCCATTTTTAACATCTCCTTAAATGAAATAAGACGTATTCCTTTTTTTGGTTTCCTTCCACGTTTGCCTGCAGGAACTTCATCAGGAAATGCATAAATACTAGCATTCATTTTCAATCTGGAAATGAGGGCAATATTATTCTTAAAACATGTCCAAGCTAATTTTGCGCATGCGAATCCTCCATCACCAACTAAAATAAAAGGAATAGCCGGAGCCCAACGAACGAGTTGCATTACCATTTGGATGCTCCAATCAAGAGTTGTTTTATGACGTTTTCCCTGCTTTTTTGTGGACTTTTCTGAAGGTTCTAAAATGGTAAAAAATGGTAAAGCAAATGCTCGCTTGGTAAAATTAAAACGAAAGGATAAAGCCATTACCAGCCATTTTAATCCGGTTGTATTAACGACTCGTGATCGTGAAGAACGCACAGCATCCCGGTAAAATAACCTTTTGCTCGAATCTTTTTTCCTTTACGACGTTCCAGGGTTTCGTCGATTAAAATGACTGGTCTTTTTTTACCGATTAACTTCAAAAGCATCTTTAAAAGAATTTCAGATCCATGCTTAGATGACCAATCTAAAGAATTAAGAATACGGTGATATTTAGAAAATCCTTTATTCTGACTTAAACCAGTGGCTCGCAAAATTCTAGTTACTGTTCGATCACCTTTACAAAGAATTGCCCCTAAAAGTAGTTCTACCGAAGTTAGCCAGGAAGAGTTAGAAAAGAGTATAGAAAATGGCCATAATATGGTTATAATGGACGGTGATAGAGAGTAAAAGTTCATTATGGACTCTGATTTATCGATTCTGGTGTTATAAGAACCAACAGTATCGACAATTCAAAGCTCTCTATCAATTTTTTTCTGTCATTATCATTAAATTTTTTCTTCTATCTTATTTCTTTAAACTTATTCTCTCAAAATTTGCAAAATTTTTCAAAAATTTTGCAAAGTCGAGAACAAATCTAAAATCAAGTTTCCATTAGTGAGATAGATTCTTTGATTCTATTTTTTTCTATACTAAAATTTAAATAAATTTTTGTTTTTTAAGAATTAACTTTAATAAAATTAATGATTTATTAACATAATAATTAATAAATATAATTAATTATAAATTGGAATGTTGTTAACAATAAAATATTTTAATTTAACAAAAAGTTATATTTACATGAAAATACCATTCGATTTTAAGTCGCTCTATTCTGATTGGAGAGCACCTGTTTCTAGTCAACAAACAATAAAAGAAAATAATCATTTTATTTCAAATATTGTACAGATGAGTATTTCATTTACTAAAAATGTTCCTGCAACACCATTTGGGGAAATATATAAAAAACTAAAAAGTTTTTCTCAATCATTGACATCAAAAATTGATGTAAATAAAACTTTTTCACTAGTCAATTCTTATTTTAAACCTATCATGATTGAAAAACAAATAATAGAATATGAAGGTGCAAAAGTAGAGTTTGAAAATTATGCTTTAGAATTTCAACTTGCTCTGATAAATAAAAACCTGAAAAATATACAAAAAATTTTAACAAAGGAGCCTTTTTTAGTTAATCAACTAAATTACGATGGGTTTTCTCCATTAGCGGTTGCTATTTTTTTAGAAGATTTAGAAACAATCTCTCTTTTAATTCAAAATGGCGCTGATTGTCATTATGTAGACGGACAAAATGAAAACTTGATTTACAAAATTGCTGCAAAAAAAAATAAAGACATGCTCAATCTTTTTTTGAAAAGTGGGTTATCCATCGATGAATCAATTAATAACAGTCCTCCCGCTTTAATCACTGCCTGCAACAATCAAGAGCGTGATATTATGGAATTTTTAATTCAAGCCGGAGCAAATGTAAATGTTGTAGATCAAGAGGGAAATACGCCCTTGCTTAAAGCTATCGAAAATACAGATTTAGCTAGTGTGAAGATATTATTAAAGTATTCAGCTGATATCGATGCATTTAATTTAAAGATTGGGACTAATCCAATTTATTGTGCTTTGCAACATGATTTCGATATTGCAACTTATCTTGTTAAAAAAGGGGCTTATCTTGATTATATTTATCCAGAAGGGGTCACTTTATTAGAATCCATTAATTCTTTGGATACCTATTCTTTTACAGAGCTTGAATATTTGAGACAAATTTTTTATAAAAAAGGACTTTATTATCGAACTTTAACAGATAATATTTTTCATAGAAAAATGCTAGCGCATGTGTGGGGCATTGGAAAAGAATTGGGTTTCAAGGTAAATGGTGAGTTTGTAACGTATGAAATGTCTTTTGCAAATAATGGATTACAAAAACTCGAGGAAAATTTTTTAGAATGTTTGCCCTGTCTTAAAGAAAAATTTCCAAGTTTTTTTAATAAATCAGTAGAAGAAAAACTTATTTTAGCTAATAAACAATCAGTTTTAAATTATAATCAAGCTGAGACGACTGCAGAAAATATCATTAAAGATAGTCAAAGTTTTCCGCAAATTTTAATAAACCGGTGGGTTGAAGGACATATCACTTCTGTTGTCATTTACGAAAATCAACTTGTGAAGATTAATCGAGGAGCGGGCAATGGTTTTTATGGACTCCAATATTATCGTATGGATAAAGCGTTAACCCCTGAAATCATTGATAAAATTCGTAATAAGTCAAGTCGGAGTTTTTTTTATGACGAATTAGATAAATTGTTAAATTTACAATTTGAAAAAGTGCAAGAATTTTCTCCACAGGACGTTGCGAATTGTGTATGGGCTAGCCCCAAGCTGGCAGAATTTGCTGTTTTGGAACTTTTGAAGAGCAAAACAAACTATGCGTTAGATTCTGAAGATAATATTGTTAACCAAATTTATAAAGCTTTTACATCATTTGCAAGGGAGCAGGAGCTAGAAAAGTATTTGCAGCGTTTGCAGCATTATCCAGATGAATTAGATTGGCAACTTCTCTTTGAAATTAGAGAGAAAATAAATCTTAAACTTTCTTATGATAAATTATCTTCAATCCAGCGAGAAAATTTTGAAAGAGCCTTATTACATTTTGACACTTATCTTCCAAGATTTCTTTCTGTAAATTCAGAAAATAAAGAATCCATTATCTATTATTTAATGGCAGCTAAAGATAAAGAAAGGATCACTGAGGCTTTAAAATTAGGGCTAAATGGTTTTGAATTTATTCAAAAGTATGCAAACACGGGTGCACAAACCGCTAATGAGGTGGCCTTGTTTTTACTAGAGCAAGCTTTATTAATCAATTTTGAAGCCTATAATGAAGAACAGCTACAAATGTGCAAGGCAATTATTGATTTTCAAAAAAGTTTAATGGAAAAAGCTGCTTAATTTTGTCACTGTCAGTAGACAGTTTAACAAATTGATAGTAAAATAAATAAAAAAATAAAAAAATCATAACTTTTTTCTAATTCATGGAATACTCTGTTTTTGAAACTCCACCTGTAGATTTTTCTCCATCTGTTGAAGTTGCTAGTTGTTATTTAGAATATCATAAAAGACTTCTTCTTTTGAAGCGACATCCTGAAAAACCGCAAGGCAATAAATGGGGAGCGCCTGCTGGAAAAATGAAAAAAAATGAAACATCTTTGCAAACAGTTATTCGTGAGATAGATGAGAAAATTGGTGTCGACATTCATACTCCAGAAACAAAATATATGGGGCATCTTTATTGCCGTTTGCCTCGTATCGATTATGTTTTTCACATGTTTTATCATAAAGTTTTAATCCTACCAAAAATTAAACTCGAATTAAGTGAGCATGTTGAAATGCAGTGGGTCACACATGAAGAGGCTTTGACATACCCATTAATGGCAGGTGCAATTGAAGTTTTAGCTTTTTACGAACAATTTTTGAAAAATTCAAAAATCTAGAATTAATATGGATCTGCTAGATCCATCCTTTTATTTTATACGTCACGGAGATGCAGATTTTCTGGATACATTTGATCTCTATGCTGAGTTGGATGTGCTTTTAACAGACTTGAGAAAACAGCAAGCAGACTCTCTTTGTGAGTTCATTGAAAAGTTGCCATTTCAATCGATTTGTGTTAGTCCCTTAAAAAGGACTTTACAAACGCAGCAAATTCTTACTCAAAATTTATCAAACCTATTGTGATTATTAATAGATCTCTTGCATAACTTAGTGTTGTATAACCTAAATAATATAAATTAGTTGTAATAAGAATTACCTAAAAATTTTGTGTGATTTATACATGACATATTCGATTGATTTCCGTAAGAAAGTACTCTTAATAAAACAGCGAGAGAACTTGAGCTTTTCTCAAGTCGCAAAACGATTTGGAGTAAGCGTTAATAGTGTATTCCTTTGGTCTAAAAA
>Ga0105045_10002564_pt1 | contig 15384 bp, 15 predicted proteins | sample MAT02_FD_78089 | JGI IMG/M metagenome (GOLD analysis project Ga0105045, IMG submission 78089) | Freshwater microbial communities from Lake Fryxell liftoff mats and glacier meltwater in Antarctica - MAT-02 (megahit assembly) | ecosystem: Environmental > Aquatic > Freshwater > Ice > Liftoff...
CCGGATGTGCCGACGCTCTATGAGCTATTAAAAAACGAGCTCGCGGTCCAAGAATCGTGGTTCGGTCTCTGGGCACCTGCAGGGACGCCGGGCGAAATCGTGACAACTATTCATGCGGCCGTCAGCAAGACTGTCCGCACACTCTCAGTCCAGACCGCATTTGAGGCCGAAGGCAACAAAGCCACTTTGAGCGAAAGCCCGCAAGCTTTCGCCGAATTCGTGCGAAGTGAGAACCGTAAGTGGGCCGAAATCGTCAAGTTGGCCGACATCACTGGCGGCAGCTGAACCGCTGGACAAAGGAACAATCGTGTCTAAGCCATTGGAAGGCGTGCGAGTTGTCGATATGTCGCACGTCATCGCGGGGCCGCTCGCTTCGCTCTACCTCGCGCAGTTGGGTGCCGAGGTGATTAAGATCGAGCCGCCGTTGGGCGGTGAAGTTATGCGTTCGAGCAGGGTGGGGAAAGAGCAGGGAGACACGCCCTCAGGATTTGTGGCACTCAATGCGGGCAAACGATCATTTGCAGTGGACATCCGCAAGCCAGAGGGCGCAGAGTTGGTGCGTTCGCTCGCAAGCACTGCAGATATATTTATCGAGAACTTCCGCCCTGGCGTGGTTGCCAAATACGGGCTTGATTATGCCGCGATCCAGGAAGTAAAACCGAATGTTGTTTACTGTTCCATCTCCGGATATGGCCAAGAAGGCGAATGGTCGCAGCGCGGCGCCTACGACCACGTTGTTCAGGCGCTTACGGGCATGATGATGATGTCTGGTGAAGCTGCCGACGCACCGCCAGTGAAGGTGGGATTTCCCGTTATTGATGTCGCAGTCGGCATGCTGGCCGCGTTGTCAATTGTCGCCGCGCTCCACCGCCGCGACCGCGACGGCTTAGGCCAATATATCGATTCCTCAATGGTGCAGGCCTCACTGATGCTGATGTACCCCAACGCCAGTAATTTTTTAACCAACCGAATTGAGCCGCAGAGGGCTGGCAATCGCGGGTACACCGGAAGTCCGACTGCCGATACATACCGTTGTGCCGACGGCTGGCTTGCCACTGCTGCGAACACGCCGTCGCAGTTCCGCAAGCTTACCGCCGTACTGGGGTTGGAGTCGCTCTGCGAAGACGGCGAGGCGTTAGACCTCGACGCGTTCTACGCACCGGGCGGAGGTTTTGTCGTGGCGCGGCGGCTGCCTTACTTACAGCAATGTTTTCGAGATGCCTTTGCTAAACGCTCGGCAATCGAGATGGAAGAACGGCTTAATGCGGTCGGGGTCCCCGCGGCGAGGGTTAGAAAACTCGGCGAATTTCTCGACGAGTTCGAACAAAGCGCCGCCCTCGATCTCGCTACCGTGGATTACGCTCAGGGTGATGCGACCGTGCGCACGCCGGGGTTAGGCTTTCGCTACCGCTTCGAGGCAAATGCCAGCGAGACCGGTGCACCAACGCTCGGCCAGCATACCTCTTCGCTGCTTGCGGAACTTGGCATCGAAACCGCCGCAATAGATTCACTTCGTACCGCTGGCACTATCAACCGATGAATTGACCAAGATATGACTAAGGAGCGATGTTGATGTGCGAGGCAGTCCACGTTAATACGTTAGCTGGAGTCGCAATTGTCAGAGAAGCGGGTCTGCCAGACTGTAATGTATTTGTTGAATTCGCTCATTCGACCGTCAACTACATGGATGCAACCACAGAATGAGCGCATTCAAATTGAACCACGTACTACCAAGCTGAATTTCGTCAATCTGTAGATCGAACTCACTCTGATAACGAGAATTGTATGAATATTATTCCAGATTCTCTGAAGCATCGGCTTCAAGAATTCGTCGACATTCGCAGGGATTTGCATGCTCATCCAGAATTGGGGTTGAAGGAGTTTCGTACGTCCGAATTGATTGCCAACAAACTTAGCAGCTGGGGCTATGAGGTAACCCGCGGTATAGCACGAACAGGCGTAGTCGCTCAACTCAGGCGTGGCGCTGGTAGCAAGCGTCTGGGTCTGCGTGCCGACATGGACGCTTTGCCGATTCTCGAGACTACCGGTTTGGCATATGCGAGTCGTCATGACGGAGTGATGCACGCTTGCGGCCACGACGGCCACAGCACAATGTTGCTGGCGGCTGCCCAGCACTTGGCCGAACATGGACGCTTTAACGGCACCTTAAACCTGATCTTTCAACCGGCCGAAGAACACCCTCAAGGTGCCAAGATGATGGTCGAGGACGGCCTTTTCGTGCGATTTCCGTGCGACGCCATCTATGCCATGCATAACATGCCCGGAATCGACCAAGGAAAACTGGTGTTTTTCGGCGGCCAGGTCGCGGCCTCCTCAGACGACGTCACCATAATCGTTCGCGGCGTAGGTGGGCACGCGTCCAGACCTCAAAAGTCCATCGACCCCATCGTCGCCGCATCCAGCATCGTAATGGCATTGCAAACAATAGTGTCGCGCAACGTCGACCCTCGCAAGGCTGCAGTTATCACAGTCGGAGCTTTCAACGCTGGCGAAGCAAACAACGTGATTCCATCGCATGCTACCTTGAAACTGAGCGTGCGAGCTCTCGATCGCGAAGTGCGCGATATGCTTGAGGAGCGTATTTGCTGTCTTGTTAAGGCGCAGGCCGAGAGTTTCGGTTTGCAGGCTGAAGTGACTTACTTCCGCGACTGCCCGGTACTTATCAACACGCTGCCCGAAACTGACTTCGCCCGTCAGGTTGGCATTGACTTACTGGGACAAGGCCGTGTGGTGTTGCAAGGCGAACCATTGATGGGCAGTGAAGATTTCGCTTACCTTTTAGACCACTGCCCAGGCAGTTACTTTTTGATCGGCAACGGGCCTGGTGAAGAGGGCTCCTGCCTTTTGCATAACCCTGGCTACGACTTCAACGACGACAACATTGGTGTGGGCGCTGCTTTCTGGTGTAGTCTAGCCGAGCGCTTCTTGCATGCGTAGACCAAATTAGGCCATCACGTGACTTGTTTTACATTATCAATTGACAATCCGGAATGGTAGTTATCGTAGAGTCTCCAGAGTCGAAATGGAAACTTTTTTGCTTGCTCGGTAGTTGGTGTTCATTAGTAATTTTTTATGGAGATTTGACATGCATGAATTAGAATTGAGAAAGTTTATCGAAGAGGTTCGCGTGGGCACAGTACCGCGGCGCTCCTTTATTCAACACATGGTTTTTCTGGGGCTAACGGCGCCAATGGCCTCAGCGATGTTGTCTAGTTCAGGCGTGGCGCAAGCTCAGAGTTCGCCAGTCTTCAAGCCGACAAAGCGTGGAGGCGGTGGCGCTTTGAAATCAATTTGGTGGCAAAGTGCCACCTTACTCCAGCCGCACTTCGCTGGCGGCACCAAGGACCAAGAAGGTTGCCGCATTTTCTATGAGCCACTTGCAGTATGGAGCAATGACGGTGCCTTGATTCCAATATTGGCCGCCGAAATTCCGACCCGTGAAAATGGTGGTTTATCTAAAGATGGCACTTCGGTTTTGTGGAAGCTGAAGAAAGGAGTGACATGGCACGATGGCACTCCCTTCACGGCAGACGATTGCGTGTTTACCTGGGAGTATGCGCGTGACCCGGCGACAGCGGCAGTTACTAGTGGCATTTACAAAGACGTGACCGTGGCGAAGATCGATTCACACAGTATCCGCGTCACCTTTAAAAAGGTAACGCCATTTTGGGCGACAGCTTTTGTCGCTGCTGGCGGAATGATCATTCCCAAGCACCTTTTTTCGCCTTATAAAGGTGCTAAAGCGCGCGAGGCACCGCAAAACCTTAAGCCGGTGGGAACTGGTCCCTACAAGTTTGTCGAGTTCAAGCCAGGCGACATGCTGCGCGGCGAGATCAACAAGGATTACCATATGGTAAACAAGCCCTTTTTCGACAGCATCGAAATAAAGGGCGGGGGAGATTCCACTTCGGCCGCACGTGCCGTGCTGCAGACCGGCGAGTACGACCACGCGTGGAATCTGCAGACAGAAGACGACGTTCTCAAACGCATGGAAAATAGTGGCAAGGGACGTGCCTACTTCATTTCCAGCGGCCTAGTAGAAGTGTTTCAGCTCAATCCCACTGATCCCCGCAATGAAGTTGACGGAGAGCGCAGCAGCATTAAAAGTAAGCATTTTGCCTTCAGCGATCCGGCGGTGCGTGAAGCTATTTCGCTGCTCTTTGATCTCAAAGGTATTCAGGAGTTCATTTACGGACGCAGCGGTGTCGCCACGTCAAACGTCATCAATAGCTTGCCGGGTTTTGTTTCAACCAAAACCAAGATGGAGTTCAATGTCGAAAAGGCTAATCAGTTGCTTGAGAATGCTGGCTGGAAAAAAGGTGCTGATGGTATTCGTGAAAAGGATGGGAAAAAACTCAAGATCGAGAATCAGACCTCGATCAACAGCGTCCGTCAGAAGCAGCAGGCTGTTATTAAACAGTCCTGCGAAAAAGCTGGCATTGGTATGGACCTTAAGGCCATCACAGCCTCGGTATTTTTCTCGTCCGATGTGGGCAATCCAGACACCCTTCGCAAGTTCTGGAACGACACTCAAATGTATACCCAAGAGATGGCAGAGCCTGATCCCGGGCGCGCGATGGAATCTTACGTTTCGTGGGAAATCTCTTCAAAGGCAAACAATTGGGCGGGTCGCAATATCGGCCGCTGGAGCAATAGTGAGTTCGACAAGGCATACATTGCCGCCGAATCCGAAATCGATCCAGTCAAACGCGGCGCTCTATTCATTCGGATGAATGATTTGATAGTCAATGATCACTTTTTATTCCCTATGATCAACCGAGCGAAAGTTCGCGCCATCAACCTGAAGCTAGTGCCGCAGTTGACAGCGTGGGATCTGGAAATGTCTTTCCTGCAAGACTGGCATCGATTGGCATGATGCTGCATTGACGATACTTAAGCTATTGAACTGTGGAGCTATCAATATGGTCCCATTCATCTTACGTCGTCTGAGCATCGCGTTACCCAGCCTACTGGGCATTAGCGCGGTGCTGTTCACTATATTAGCACTGGCGCCGGGTGACCCTTTCGCAGAATTAGCCAATAATCCCAATGTGCCCGCAGATGTGAGCGCGATGCTGCGATTGCAGTTTGGGCTCGACGATCCCGTTTGGCAGCGTTACTTTAGATGGCTCTGGGCGATGCTGCAGGGCGACTGGGGCTTCTCATTTGCCAGCAGAATTGACGTGGACACGCTCATTTGGCAGCGCGTTCCTGTAACGCTGGCGGTGATCGGAGCCTCGCAGGTACTGGCGCTCGCTATTGCCCTGCCTGTGGGCGTGATTTCGGCCATAAAGCCTTACTCCCGCTTTGATCGAATCGCAAGCACGCTAACTTTTGTGGGGTTCTCGCTGCCAACATTCTTCAGCGGCTTGCTGCTGATTATGTTGTTCTCGATCAAACTTGACTGGTTGCCGTTTGTTTACCGCGCAGACATCTCTGCCACTGGTGCGCAGTGGTGGTGGGAGCAGATCCGCCAGTCGATCATGCCGGTGCTGGTGCTTGGCCTGTTTCAGGGTGCAAGCTGGACGCGTTACGTGCGATCCTCCATGCTCGACGTGGCTCGGTTGGACTATGTGACGACCGCGCGTTCTAAGGGTCTGCGCGAGCGTGTTGTGATCTTGAAGCACGTGGTACGCAACGCGCTAATTCCAGTGGTAACGCTTGTGGCCCTAACCATGCCCCATGTCTTTGGCGGAGCGATAGTAACCGAGCAAATATTTCGTATTCCCGGCATCGGATCTCTACTCATAGATGCCATTTTAAAAAACGATACCCCTGTGATCATGGCTGTGACTTTTGTCTTTGCCTGCCTGGTGATCACGTTTAATCTGATAGCGGACCTCCTGTATGGCTTTCTCGACCCCCGCATCTCCTTCCGCTGAGAGCATCGCTCTGAAGCGGTCGCCAGAGTCTCCTTTGCGCGAGACTTGGAAGCGGTTTCGACGTCACAATATGGCGGCTATCAGTCTGAGCGTGCTGTTCGCGCTTATCCTGCTGGTAGTGCTTGGTCCTGTTTTTTGGCCGGTGGCTATCGACAACATCGACTTCAGCGCCCGGCTGCAAGGGCCTTCACTTCTCCATCCCTTTGGCACGGACGATCTAGGCCAAGACCTCCTCGCGCGCATGTTATATGGCGGACGCATTTCGCTCGCAGTGGGGTTCGCGGCTATGTTTACAGCTATCTTTATAGGCGTGCTCATAGGATCCCTCGCTGGCATGTTGGGCGGCTTAGTCGATACAGCGCTGATGTGGTTGACTGACCTGTTTTTGTCGCTGCCGCTGCTGCCGTTATTACTGCTGCTGATGTACTTGTTTCGCGATAGCCTAAAGGCAGCTTTCGGGCCCGAGGTTGGAGTCTTCATCATGATCGTGGTGGTGATAGGCGGCCTTAGCTGGATGCCGGTGGCCCGCTTGGTGCGAGCGCAGTTCTTCAGCCTGCGCGAAAAGGAATTCGTTGAGGCGGCTCGCGCCCTTGGCGCGAGCAAGGCACGCCAGATGCTGCGCCACATCCTGCCGAATGCGTTAGGGCCGGTGATCGTTACTGGAACGATCGACGTGGCGGCAGCTATCCTAGCCGAAAGCACGTTGTCGTTTCTCGGACTGGGGTTTCCGCCTGATGTACCCACCTGGGGCCGAATTCTATTTGACAGCAAGGATTTTCTCGACATTGCCCCGCACTGGGCGATGTTTCCGGGACTGGCAATTTTCCTAGCGGTGTTGACCATTAATTTTATCGGCGATGGGCTGCGCGATGCGCTAGACCCTCGCAGAGTGCTCTGAGGACAAAACACCAATGACATTGCTGGAAATTAAGGGATTGAAAACCCACTTTAACACCGACGATGGTTGGCTCCATGCGGTCGACGGCGTGGATATTCACATCGACGCAGGAGAAACTTTGGCAGTGGTCGGCGAGTCAGGATCGGGCAAGTCGGTCACGGCAATGACGGTGCTCAAGCTGCTGCCTATGCCGCCAGGTCGGATCGTCGCGGGTCAAGTGTTGTGGAAAGGGCGCGATCTGGTGCCATTGTCCAATGAAGAAATGCGCGCGATCCGCGCCAAGGAAATTGCTATTGTTTTCCAAGAGCCCATGACTTCGCTAAATCCTGTTTACACGGTGGGTGACCAGATCGCGGAGTCTATCCGCGAGCATGGCGGCCTGTCGCGCAAGGATGCGATGGACCGCGCTGTGGAGCTATTGAAGCTAGTGAAGATCCCGACGCCTCAGCGGCGCGCGCGCGACTACCCTCACCAGTTTTCTGGCGGCATGCGGCAGCGCGTGATGATCGCCATTGCTTTGGCATGCAAGCCGCAGCTGCTCATCGCAGACGAACCCACGACAGCATTGGACGTGACGATTCAGGCGCAGATCCTGGATTTGCTTTGCGAGCTTAAGGACGAGTTCGGGATGGCGGTGATGCTTATTACGCACGCTATGGGTGTAGTGGCCGAAGTGGCACAACGCGTGGTCGTCATGTATGGAGGCAAGGTGGTCGAAGAAGCTACTGTGGCGGAACTTTTTGCCGATCCGCGCCACCCCTACACGCAGGGACTAATTCGCTCTATTCCACGCATAGATACCGCAAAGCTGCACAAGGTTCGACTTGAAACAATTGCTGGAACGGTCCCGAAATTGATCAACCCGCCAAATGGTTGCCGATTTGCCGCTCGTTGTAGCCACGCGCAGCCCGAATGCAGCCAAATCACGCCCTCCCTGCGCGAAGTAGCTCCGGAGCACCGGGTGGCATGCCTATTGGAAATCACATGGCAATGAACATTCCCCTTCTCAAGGTTGAAAACTTGGTAAAGCATTTCCCTATCAGAGGAGGGCTGCTGGGGCGAGAACAGGGACGAGTGCACGCAGTTGATGGCGTGACCTTCGAACTTGCCGCAGGCGAGACGCTGGGTGTGGTGGGGGAATCGGGCTGTGGTAAGAGTACCACCGGGCGCTGCGTTCTGCGGCTTATCGAGCCTACTTCAGGTGAAGTGACTTTCCAGGGCAAAAGTGTGACGCACGCTGACAAAGCCCAGTTGCGTGCCCTAACACGAGACATGCAGATCATTTTTCAAGACCCTTATGCCTCACTAAATCCGCGCATGAGTGCGGGAGAGATTGTGGGTGAAGCGCTGACGATACACAAACTGACTTCCAATCGTGCCGACTATCAAAATCGAATCGTAGAGCTGCTAGAAACGGTGGGCCTGGATGCGGACCACATGCGTCGCTACCCGCACGAATTCTCCGGAGGCCAGCGCCAGCGCATAGGCATTGCGCGCGCGCTGGCGGTGAGACCGAAACTGATCGTTTGCGATGAGGCCGTGTCGGCACTGGACGTGTCGATACAGGCCCAAGTGATCAACTTGCTGGAGGACCTGCAGGCGCAGTTTGACCTGACCTATATCTTCATCGCGCACGACTTGTCGGTGGTAGAGCACATCAGCGACCGGGACGCCGTGATGTATTTGGGACGTATTGTGGAAATCGCTGCTGCGCACGAGTTGTACACCAACCCTCTGCATCCATACACCGAGGCGCTCCTTTCGGCTGTTCCCATTCCCGACCCGGGCGTAAAGCGCACGCGAATTGTGCTGCAGGGCGACGTCCCCAGCCCCATCGAACCTCCCACGGGCTGTCATTTTCATACCCGCTGTCCCATCGCGCAGAAACCACTATGCAGCAATGAAAAACCGAAGCTAAAGGCCCTCGCGAATGGCCACGCCGTGGCATGTCATTTGCGCGGATAAATGTCAGGGCTATCTCGCATATCGTTTTAGTATTCACAGGAAAATTGTCATGCGTGACTTCAAACTGGAAACCTATTTTGCGCAATGGGAGTTCATCGCTAAGTTTCACCTGACTGCGTCTGATTGCGAAAGCATGTCACAAAATGAACTCGTTAAACTGGCCAGCCTCGAAGATCAGGCTAATTTCGAAGAGTTGAGGTTGGGGTATACGGAAACCCGTGGGCAGTTTGAGCTGCGTGATGTTATTGCCAGCACATACGCTGACTTGAACAGGGAAGACATTCTTTGCTTCTCAGGTTCTGAAGAGGGAATTTACATCGCGATGAAAATTCTACTCAAGGCCAATGACCATGCCATTGTCTTCACTCCCAGCTATCAGTCAGCTGAAACAGTACCGTTGTCCATCTGTGAAGTATCTGGCTTAATGCTTCGTCCGGAGGTTAATTGGGAGCCAGAAATTGAAGAACTCAAAACCCTTATTCGTCCCAACACCAAACTCATATATATTAACTTTCCCAATAACCCAACGGGAAAGGCAATCTCTCTCTCTAAGTTATTAGGATTGATTTCACTATGTAGGGAAAATGGCATATGGCTATTTAGCGATGAGGTATTTCGTGGGGTAGAAAGTGATCCAGCCAAACTTGTTCCGCAAGTAGCTGATCTTTATGAACGAGGATTTTCACTCAATGGTTTGTCTAAGGCCTATGGTCTGCCTGGTTTGAGGATCGGCTGGATCGCCGGTAAAGATCACTCTAAATTAGAGCAAATGCACCGTTACAGACACTACCTTTCTATGTGCAATTCGGGTCCCAGCGAGCAACTTTCGCTCATAGCACTGAAGGCACGAGCCACAATTCTCAAACGTAATGTCTCGCTGATTCGTTCCAATCTGGCCTTACTTCGTGAATTTTTCTCAGAATTCACTGACACCTTTGAATGGTACGAACCCGACGGGGGCTGCGTTGCCTTTCCTAGGTATCTAGGTCCCGGCAACGTAGAGTGTTGGGCAACAACGTTGGTTAACGATACCGGTGTACTCCTATTACCTTCGAATATTTACGAGTCCGAGTTGACGGCTACACCAACTGACCGCTTCCGTATCGGATTTGGTAGGGCAAATTTTGCGGCCGGGCTAAACATATTGCGGGAAGCTCTTATGAAGGCGCGCGAACATTGAGCGAACTTAATTGAAGAGGTGCTGTAAGAGAGGAGAACAGACAAAGCTATCTTTGGGGTCACGGCGATCTACTGTGGAGTTCGTCACTAATTTCTCGATTTAAACTGTACTGAGCATTTTCATGAAAATAATAAGTCTTGAAGAGATTCGTGGTGTGTTTAATACTGAAGCAGTCTTGAGCGCCGGTCGCGCAGCCTTTATCGGACACTTCCACCAGCGCTACGTCACTCCAATGCCTGGTCAACTTCTATTTGATTCCCCACCAGGGGATTGCCATATCAAATTCGGATACAGAAAAAGCGGTCCAATCGTAGCTATAAAGATCGCCACTGGCTTTTACGAAAACGCGTATCGAGGTCTGCCAGTGAACAGCGGCATGGTGCTGGTCTTGAACCGAGAAACTGGAATTCCCTTCGCATTGTTGCAAGACGAGGGTTGGCTTACTTCGTGGCGTACTGCTGCGGCAGGTACGTTGGCCGCGTCATTGGCTGCGCCTCTCGCCCCTGAGGTGCTTGGCATTTTTGGCGCGGGACATCAGGCAGAACTACAAGCGCACTGGATAACTAAGGCGATGGGAATTCGTGAAATTCGAATCTGGGCCCGAAATACTGCTCAATCGCAACAATTGGCGTACACACTGAGCCAGGCCGGGTTGGAGGCGAAGGCTTGTCAACATACGTGCGAAGTGCTGGACGAAGCACGCTTGGTTGTTACGACAACTCCGAGCAAGATGCCACTATTTCCAGCTTCCGAAGTTCACCCAGGAACCCACATAATAGCGCTTGGCGCAGATGGTCTTGGCAAACAAGAACTTGACCCATTACTTTTCAAAAAAGCTACGCTTATTGCAACCGATGACCATGAGCAATGCCTTGACCATGGTGATTTTGCGCATGCAGTCAAAGGTGGATATGTACGCCACGATGCAGATCAGAACCTTGGGCTGTTGTTGGAGAATTTTTCTAAATTTAGATCGACTTCTAGTGACATTTCAATCGTAGATTTAACAGGAATTCCCGCACAGGACGTTGAAAACGCTACGACGTTTTGTCGACTCCTTGGACTGCTGGACTTTAGCCCGTAACTCACGAAGGGCTCTACTTGCGTTGTGCTATGCCGAAAAAGCTGTGAGCACTGATCTCTCACTTATCCTGGACCTTTGAGCTTCAATCTATAATTTTTCTCCATGCCTGCGTTATCAAAGCTGTGAAAGGTCTGATAGAGGATGATATTCCAACCCACAATATGCCTGTCTGGCGCGTCGCTTTCGACCAGCTCACCTGATGGACCTGCGCTGGCGAGCGTCATCGGCATCCCTTTCGACTGTGGCACACACAAGTTTCGCGTGGGAGCTCGCCAAGGCCCAGACTCCATTCGTGAGCAGTCGAAACTAATTCGAAGCTATGACATCTCCAAACTTGGTCCCACTGAGAATCCCTCTAGATTTCTGAGGCTGACCGATTTGGGCAATGTTGCTTGTGTCCCTGGCGACGTTAACCAGGCATTCCCGTTGATCGAACAGGCGGTAGATTACGTTCAGCGGACGGGAGCAATGACCATTGCCATGGGTGGTGATGGTGCAGTCACGCTGCCTCAGTTGCGTGCGGTCGCTCGGCATCATCCAGGGCTTGTAGTCATCCATTTTGATGCGCACACCGACACCTATGACTTCAAGGGTTACAACACGGCTACTACGTTCACTCGCGCTGTGGAGGAGCAGTTGATCGATCCAAAAAACAGCTTTCATATTGGTGCCCGGGGCACTACGGGCGTACCTGGCGTCATCGCTTTCGGACGCTCGCTCGGCTTCAACATCGTTCCGTTTGAAGACTATCAACCTCGCCCAGCACACTGGCTAAAGATGCTGAGAGAGAAGCTTGGACGCAAGCCGGTTTATTTGTGTTTCGACATGGATATATTTGACCCGTCGTGTGCACCGGGCGTATGTACGCCCGAATGGGGAGGTCTAACTGCGCTTGAGGGAATTCGGCTGCTACGTAGCCTTGCCGGTCTCAACTTCGTTGCCTTCGATGTCAATACGGTCTCCCCTCCCCACGATATCGCTGGCACCACAGCATTTCTGGCTGCAACGGTGATGCAAGAATTTTGTGGTCTGGCAGCAGAGACAGTTCTAGCATTCCCAGAGCGCTTCTCACATCTGCGCGGCGTTCGATCTCACTAAGAAGTTATCCGTAAATAGTAAACTATCGTCCTGAGCCGCACTGCATGCGGTGAAGGAGCGATGGCATGGCAACACGCAAGCTAGTTGACTCGTGGGTGGTAACTAATGATTTCTGGGCTCGCGTCGAACCGCTGATCCTTGTACGGCAGCGGCTCGACAGCAAGGAGTATTTGCGCAAGCCCGGTGCTGGCCGACCACCCAAGCCGGCACGACAAGTATTCGAGGCGGTCATGTATGTTCTGCGCACGGGATCCCAGTGGAAAGCTTTGCCCAAGGAGAGATTCGGCAGTGCAAGCGCGGTGCACAAGCGGTTCCTGGAATGGGAGGCCGCTGGGGTGTTCGAGTCGCTATGGCAAGCAGGGCTTGCTGAGTACGACCAGATGGAAGGCATCGCCTGGCGATGGCAAAGCATTGATGCAGCTTGTTTAAGTCGCCCCTGGCGCAAGAGGCCGTCGAACCCAACCCGACGGATCGGAGAAAAAAAAGGGGAGCAAGCGACACTTGTTAGTGGACGGCCGTGGCGTCCCGTTGTCGTTCTTCGTGACCGGGGCGAACAGAAATGACGTCACGCAACTCGACGAGGTGCTGTGCAAGCCATCATGGTCAAGCGCAAGACGCCAATCGTTCGACGCAGCAAGTGCCCGTGTGCCGACAATGGCTATCGCGGCGCGCCAGCATTGGCGATCATCGAATCTCACGGCTACATCCCTCACGTCGTGGGTCGCAGCACAGAGGCCGAGGCCAAGCGACGAGACCCTACGAAGAAGGCGCGGCGCCGGGTGGTCGCGGTTTGCCATAGCTGGTTCAACCGTTTCCGCAAGTTACTGGTCCGGTACGAAAAACTCGAACGCAGTTTCGTCGCGCTCAACCACACTGCCGCCGCGATCATCGCGTTCCGTAAGGTCAAATTGACGGTGAATATTATTTACGGATAAGTTTTAAGTATCAACGTAAACACATGCTTGAGTAGGCCGTTCTCACCAATGAGGTCTTCAGTTTTACTGTGGTCAGCCAGCAAGCTGTCGATCAATTCGTTAGTAATGGTCATTTTTCTTCATTTCATTTGAAGCTCAGCAGTTTCCTACTAAATGACCGTTTACGCAAAAGTTGTTACACCCCTTAAGGACCCATAATCCCAGGGTTTTTTGGATCAGAAAGCAATTCATGACCAGCTAACCATGCAATCTTTTGACCGGCACGAACTACCTGGGTTCTGTGCGTGTCAATCACCATTCCGTCTATATTACTCAGGACCGGGATGCGCTCAGAATCTAGCTGAGAGTCAAGTTGCACAATTTCAGCGTATTTATCTCCTTTTGCAACCATTTCTCCTGGCTTCTTGTGAAATACGATGAGTCCCGTTGCCTCGCAATAAACGTGCTCATTACCTGCAAACGGATAAACCGGGATATCCGTGTCGATTGCATGCTCAGCGTCTTCGTTCCATTGAACTAGTCCTTCTTTCGCCAGAAAGCGGATGATTCCTATCGCATCTTCATGAGCAACGTCGTCCATCATATCCGCCTGACCGCGATGTTCGATGACCGCAACAAAGCCCTGATGCTCCTCGTCCACCAAGCCCAACTCCCGCAGTGTTTCCCATGCGCTGTCAAAGCTCTCATCTATGGGCGAACCCGCTAACCGTTCTTCCAAAACTACCGCGCGCGCGCATACGGATTGGGCCAAGGCGAGTACCCGACTTGCGTGCTTACTCTTCCCCACCACGAAAAGCACAGATTTGTTCGCACAGTGCAGGTCTATGACCACGTCATGCTTGAATGCTTCCTGAAGCAAAGTCTTTTTCAGAAATGCTGCAGGGTCCACGGCCTTCACTTTGGTAATTTCAAACTGAAACAGTTCTTTAAAAGCACCAATATCGTTTCTACTGTAGGAGCGCGCGGACACGGCATTTCGAATGCCATCATCTATTGCGGGAAATGATCGATTAAAGTTAGTACCGTCCTGCAGGTAAAAGCGTCCCGGAAACTCCCCTAGCACTTTCTGTGCTAGGCCAATCGGATTTGCATACGGCGTTACAACCACCCGTCCAAGTATTTTAGACTCGCTGTCCAACTTAGCCAAAAGTTTTAGCAGGTGATTTGCTACCAACAAGCTCGGTTGTTCATTCGCATGCATACCGGCCTGAATATAAGCACTTTTGGTGTTGACCCCACCATCGAACACGTGCTTAAGGATAAACATCGGACTGCCCGGACCCAATGAAGGCAAATCAATCCTGTGCATTGTGTGGGAGCTCATTTTTTCCTTAGGGGGTTAATTTATCGGGGCCTGTCTAAAATTGATCTATTGGGTCAGTTTTCGTCCGGCGCTCTCATTCTATGCTCAAAGTGGCGTTGAGTCATTGGCGATAATGGGTCGATTTGTTTTCCATGTCGTAATTTGCGATTAGGATTCCAGCACTGGCGTGGCGTTCCTGTAGGGAATCGTTGATTTCATTAGGTTTTCAGGCTGTTCTTTTGCCGCGTATCGTCAATGTCCCATATGATTCTCGCGCACTTGCAGAAAGAAGTTGCCCAGCTTGGCATCCCAAACCTCCACCCTAACCCCCTCCTTGCGTAGCTTGTCAACGAGGCGCTGGGTGAGTGGGTTTTCATGGTGAGGCGGTTCCTGGGTACATCGGGCGGAAGTGCTATCACTAAACTATATTATACATATAAATAGGTAGTACCGTCAGTGGGATAGCACCACAGCTGTAAAAAAGAAGCGCAGGATGGCTCCACCCTCACGGACCACCCAACGGCCGAACGGTTCGGGCATTACTGCTGGATGCTCTCACTGCTACTTGTGTTGACAAACGTGTAGAATTAAATCATGGTGATATGAGGATTCGACTGGGACATAGGCAACTGGCCCAAATGTGGCAAGCATGGCGTGTCCCGTGAAGAAATCGAACAGGTTCTGCTGGGAACGCCTGCGATGTCCATCTTCACTTGAACGATGTTCTTGACTGCCCACTTAGTTTCTAAAGCAGTACGAACAGCGTTCGAACGTTTTCGGTCGCCGACAAAGACCCCCATCACACGATCGCCGTCATATGCAGTGATCTCACCACTGTTCGATCTGATGATCCGCGCAGCACAGTACAAGATGTTAACGGCTGTCAATTTCCGCGTAAATCTGGTGTCGGCGAGCAGCCAAGCGCATTGACCTGATGAGTCAGCGGACTCCTTCCTGTGAGTTTCCCTTGAGTCGGATTGGGGTGCCCGTTCTGTAGGGCACGGCAGTGCCCTGGACG
>Ga0105045_10002565_pt1 | contig 15384 bp, 9 predicted proteins | sample MAT02_FD_78089 | JGI IMG/M metagenome (GOLD analysis project Ga0105045, IMG submission 78089) | Freshwater microbial communities from Lake Fryxell liftoff mats and glacier meltwater in Antarctica - MAT-02 (megahit assembly) | ecosystem: Environmental > Aquatic > Freshwater > Ice > Liftoff...
TGAACGTCCGCTGGCTCTGCTTCCGGTAGCTGGCAATCATTACGAAATCTTCGATCCCGAACAAAAGCGACGCATTCCGCTCAATGCAAAGACGGCTCAGATGATTTCGCCAGTCGCTTATGTCTTCTATCGACCTTTCCCGCAAAAGGTGCTGAAATCCCTAGAAATTTTGAAGTTTGTTACTAAGGGGATACTGCGGGATGGGGCAACAATTTTAATCCTGGGTGCAATCATTGCAATATTGGGGATGGTAATTCCCCAGGCGACGGGGATTTTAATTGATACTGCTATTCCCAGTGCCGATCGCGGATTGATTTTTCAAATTGGTTTAGGGTTACTAGCCATAAATTTTGGCAGCACGCTTTTAGACTTGGTGCAAAATGTCGCTACTTCTCGCGCTCAGACGCTTGCTGAAGTGCAAACGCAAGCTGCCACTTGGGATCGGCTCTTGAAGTTGCCCCCTCCTTTCTTTCGTAAGTACGCGCTCGGTGATTTGCAATCTCGCGTTTCTGGTATCAACCAACTTAACCAAATTCTGACTGGCACAGTAATGCAGTCACTATTCGATAGTTTGTTTTCACTCATGAATTTGGGTTTACTGCTTTACTACAATGCTCAATTAGCATTGGTGGCGATCGCCGTTGCTGTGGTCAACATCGCAGTTACACTGTTTTCTTTCTTTGTTTCCCGCCAAAAAATGATTCCCATGCAAGAAATGAGTGGGGAAATATCTGGGTTGACTGTGCAGTTAATCGGCGGGGTAACGAAGCTGCGAGTTTCAGGGGCGGAAGAAAGAGCCTTTGCCTATTGGTCGAAAAAGTTTGGGCAACAACTCAAGTTAACGCTCAGTACAGAAGCGCTCGAAGATGTAGTAACGCTTTTCAACATGATGTTACCGACTGTCAGCTCAATAGCGATTTATGCGATCGCAGTATCGTTAATTGTCAAAGCGCAATCCCAAGGACAAATGGGGTTTTCTACGGGAACTTTCTTAGCGTTTAATACAGCCTTCGGTACTTTTGTGAGTGGGGTTACGGGTTTGAGCGGCACAATTATTAAATTAATGGAGGTTAATGTTATTTGGGATCGAGTTAAGCCCATTCTGGAAGCCAAACCGGAAGTTGACGATGACCAAACCGATCCAGGGCTGTTGAGGGGTGGAGTCAAGCTCGATCGCGTTAGTTTTCGCTATCGGGAAGATGGGCCATTAACGCTGGATAAAGTGACAATTGAAGCCAAGGCGGGAGAATTTATTGCTTTAGTTGGGCCATCCGGAAGCGGGAAATCAACAACCATTCGATTACTGTTAGGTTTCGAGCAGCCGGAAGAAGGGACACTTTATTACGATGGCCAGGATTTATCGGGATTAGATATTTGGGCAGTGCGGCGACAATTGGGTGTTGTTTTGCAAAACGGGCGGATTAATGGTTCTTCGATTTTTGAGAATATTTCCAGTGGTGCATTAGTCACAATGGATGAATGTTGGGAAGCTGCGACAATGGCGGGTTTTGCTCAAGATATCGAACAGATGCCGATGGGAATGCACACGGTAATTTCGGAAGGAGGAACGAATATTTCGGGAGGACAGCGCCAGCGTTTATTAATTTCGAGAGCGCTAGTTCTCAAACCGAGAATCCTGATTTTTGATGAAGCCACTAGCGCTTTAGATAATCGCACCCAAGCAATTGTCAGTGAAAGTTTGGAACAGTTAAAGGTGACAAGAATTGTCATTGCTCACCGTTTGAGTACGATTCGCAATGCCGATCGAATTTATGTGATTGCGGCGGGACAGGTTTTGCAGCAAGGTAACTTTGAAGAGTTGATAGCACAACCAGGAATGTTTGCCGATTTGATGTCTCGGCAAATGGCTTGAAAAGAAAAGGGGGATGGGGAGAATTTATCCGCGAATAAAAGGTTATTAGGTAGTCTATCCGTCTATCTATGCAGGTGAATTTATGCTTTTTCCAATCAATTAAGTTGAATTATCAGGGATTTTATGGAAGACGGGAAAGAATATCAACGATCGGGTAGGACGCTCAGAAGTATCGGGGTTTCTGCCAGAGATACAAGGGGAAAGGGAAACCCGCGAATAAAAAGTCTCGCTGGGGAAACAAGAAGTTACTCGGTGGTTTCTCCCTGTCTCGGCTTCGGCTGCCGCCGTACCAGATATCTGAAGAATCTTCAAAAAAAGTGTTGACAAGAAAGAGTAATGTTTGATATAATTTAGTCAGTGAGATTAAATTTCACGAATACCATTAAAATAGAATCAATCAGAACTTATGTCACTTACACAAGTCGAAGAATTTCTGAACAATGTTGGAGAAGATCAAGCTCTGCAAGCAGACTTGGCTAAGGCGCTAGAAGCGGAAAACGATCGGGAAGCCGTGACAGCGCTGGCTAAGTCTAAGGGCTATGACTTCTCCTCAGAGGAACTTTGGGCTGCAATCCAGAAGCGTCAAGCTGAATTCAGTCAAAAGGAAGCTGCTGGAGAACTCTCGGATGAAGAACTAGAAGCCGTAGCTGGTGGTGCAACACCAATGGCTGTCGCTAGTGCAGCCGCTACTATCTTCGGCGTTGGCTACACCGTAGGCGGTGGGATTGGACGCAAAATCAAGTGGTAATGATTACTGTTTTCTTGAGCCTGTAGTTATCAAAATTAAGGAGAACCTGAGAACTTATGTCTGTTAAAAAAGTTGAAGAATTTCTGAACAATGTCGAAGAAAATCAGGCTTTGCAAGCGGATTTGGCTAAGGCGTTAGAAGCGGAAAACGATCGGGAAGCCGTGACAGAATTGGCGAAATCTAATGGCTATGAGTTCTCATCCGATGAACTCTGGGCTGAGATCCAAAAGCGTCAAGCTGAATGGAATCAAAAGGAAGTTGCTGAAGAACTTTCCGATGAAGAACTAGAAGCTGTGGCTGGTGGCCTGACACCAGCCACAGTTACACTCGTCGCTGGCACAGCAGGTATTACTGCGGGGATCGGTGTTGCTAAAATTAAGTGGTAAAACACTAAACTGACTGATAGAATTTCATAGATTTGTTGGGAAATAGTCCTCAATAAATCTATGAAACTCATTGAGTGTGACCGACTTTTAATGAGGGGATACCTCTCTATCTCTATTACAAAATTTTAGGTAGATTATTTCACTCATTTGAAGTTCCTAGCGCTCAAACCTAGCTAATTTCAGCAACTTTTTTGTGATTGTGTTAAATGTAGAGATATTTGTAATTTATCAATTCTCCATACTACCTCTATGCTATTGACTGATTCATCGAGTGAGATTCTCAAGAAGATAGTTATCAAAGCCAGTTCCTTATCAGAATGTTTAACCGCTTTGTTGTCTCAGAAGTGTTCTGACAATAATCTAACTGAAGATGAGCAAGTAGAAATTGAAAAAAAACTGGACTTTTGGTGCCAGATTGCGGCTAAAGGAGACTGGGAAAAATTTCAACGTCGCTTGGCATGGGATGGATTAAGTAATGAAACAATGCGTTGGCTGATCAGTAAGTACGATCCTCGCATTGAGCCAGAGATACTACCTGTTTGGCTCAATACCCTGAAGCAAATTATTGAATCCGCAGAAAAATTTTCTTCTCCAAATGCAGGGCCAGAGCAACCAGCAATCATTCCTGAATGCCCCATTCCATTTGAAGAATTTTATTTTCCCTGTCTGCAAGTAGCCCGAAATTTGCTTAAAGATGCACTTAAAGAGCAGTTTGATAACTACAATAAACTATTGACAAGTAACGTTCAAACCACTTTAGAACGCAGGTTATTAGAATCTCTTGCCCGGATATTTGTGCCGACGCTAATGCAGGAGTTTGCCCAATTCCGCACATCAGGAAATGCCTTACGGGATTTCCTGACTATTTCGGTACAAGGAGCTTCTAAACGCGATAAATACCAAGCGTTTCTCCAAAATCACTTGCAGGATGGGTTTCTCTCACTATTTGAGAAATATAGCGTTCTAGGTCGGTTAGCTGCAATCACCATTGACTTTTGGGTTGAGTCTACCTCTGAACTGGTCAACCGACTCATAACTGATTGGTTAGCAGTTCAACAATGTTTTTCCCCCAATCAACCCTTAACTAAGGTTGTGAATATTGCAGTAGGACTCTCAGATAATCACAAACGCGGACGCACAGTAGCCGCTCTTACCTTTGATAGTGGACTGAAGCTGATTTACAAGCCGAAAGACCTTGCTTTAGAAGTCGCCTTTGGCGACTTATTGAAATGGTGCAATCAACATACAATTAACCTAGCCTTCAAATTCCCGGAAGTATTGAATTGCTCGACTCACGGTTGGACACAATATATTGAGTCTTTATCCTGTGACACGGAGGATGAAGTACGCCGATTCTATCAAAGGTCGGGAATGTTGATGTGCCTGATTCATATTCTAGAAGGGAAAGACTGCCACTACGAAAACCTGATTGCTAGCGGTGAGTACCCTGTTCTAGTTGACATGGAAACATTGCTTCACCCAGAAATCAAAAATTCTGAATCGGTTCAAATACAAACTTACCCACAAATAACTCAAAAACTGGCAGACTCTGTATTGCGTACGGCCCTGTTACCGATGAAGGACATGGTAGTTGCGAATAATATCCTGTCAATTGATATGAGCGGTTTGGGGAAAGTAGAAGAGCAAACTGTACCAAGTTTAACATGGAAGCACATCAACACTGATGGGATGAAGGTAGAGCATGAAACTATCAACTTGGTTCCTAAAACCAATGTACCTACTTTAAATGGAGTTTTTGTAGAACCGAAAAATTTTATCAATGAGGTTGTAACTGGATTTAAGCAGATGTATCGTTGGGTAATGGAGCATCGAGAACAACTGCTCTCTCAAGACAGCCCACTGATGCAGTTTGCCGATCGAGAGTGTCGTCTGTTGTTTCGCAATACCAGAACCTATGAGTCGATTTTGCTGAACTCATGCCAACCAAATTTTATGGAAGTTGGCATGGCTCGCAGTGTGGGATTAGATGTGTTGAGTCGAGGATTTTTGGCAAGCTCTAATAAACCTAACTTTTGGAATATTTTAGCAGCCGAAAAACACGACCTGGAACAACTCGATATTCCCATGCTGACGGCGAATACTTCAAGTAAGCACCTGCATCTGGTTAATGGAACCATTATTCCTGATTTGTTTGAAAAATTAAGTTTCGAGCGAGTTATCTGCCGAGTTCAGTCTTTGTCTGAGGCAGATTTAATGTTTCAAAGCCAGGTTATTTCCCTTTCTCTTTGTTCGCGATTTCTAGAAGAGCCTAAGCTTAATCAATCGGATTCACTTAGTTCCCCTGCTCATGGGACAGCCCTAAAGGATAGCATTACACCAGAAATTCTATTAAATGAGTCGATTAATATTGCTCGCACCTTCGAGCAGCAGTTTGTTAAAACATCTGACAATAGTATAGCTTGGCTGGGGATGGGATATCAGCATAGTAATCAAAGCTTCTATATCCAAGATCCTGGATTAAACCTCTACGACGGTTGTGTAGGGGTGAGCTTATTTCTGGCAGCTTTAGCCAAGGTTAGCGGTAATTCACAATGGCGGGATTTGTCTTTAACAATCCTAAACCCACTCCGTCAGGTGCTGCAAGGGTTAACATCTGGCACTAATCACACATTGCTTAAGCGGTTAGGAATTGGTGGCGCTGAGGGTATAGCATCGGTGATCTATGGGTTTGTCCGCATCAGTCAGTTACTTGATGAAAGTTTGCTACTACAGGAGGCTCACCAACTCAAGGTGCTGATTACTCCAGAACAGATTACAGCCGATAAAATCTTTGATGTAGTGGGAGGAACTGCGGGCACAATTCTGGGGCTTTTAAGCTTGTTTGCAGCTACGGAGAAGATGACACCCTCTCCAGTATTGGAATTGGCGATCGCCTGCGGAGAACATTTACTTAACCATCAAGCAGGGAATCAAGATGAACCAAAAGCCTGGAAAACTTGGCGCGATCGCCGACTAACAGGTTTCTCTCAAGGTGCGGCGGGGATTGCTTATGCTCTGCTAAGGTTGTTTGCTGTCACCCAAGATTCTCGATGGCTGGAAGCCGCAAAAGAAGCGATCGCCTACGAACAAACAAAATTCTCCCCAGATGCCCAAAACTGGTTAGATATGCGCTCAGAGGAGCCTAAGTTTCAAGTAAGTTGGGCGCAGGGAGCCGCAGGTATCGCCTTAGCCCGGTTGGGGGGACTATCCGTTTTAGATACAGATAGTATTCGTCAGCAAATTGCGATCGGCTTAGAAACTACGCAACAGTCTATGGTTTGGGGCGTTGACTCTCTTTGTTGGGGCAATTTTGGCAGAATCGAAACGCTGTTAGTGGCGGCTCAAACCTTGAACTGCCCCCATTTGCTGACTGCTTCTCATCAAGCTACAGCAGTTGTCCTGGAAAAAGCTCGCTCTCAGGGGACATTTACCCTATTTCTTCACGGGTCTTCTCAAACTATGAATCCGGGATTCTTTCAGGGCCTATCTGGCATCGGCTACCAACTCTTGAGATTAGCCTATCCCGAGCAGCTACCATCTGTGTTGCTTTGGGAATAAGTCAGCCAAGTTGCGTTTGACTCTTTTTGAGCATACATACTTATTGTTTTGATATATTTTTGGGAAAAAATTGAAATGGAAAAAATTATTTCTTTTACCAAAAGAGCGCAAGTGCAAGCCTTAACGGCTACTGAGTATCTTAGCTATACCATCCAACCCTTGATTCAAGAGATATTGAATCAGCTTGTTGCTTCTGAAAAGATGGACAGAGCGATTGTTCATGCGACCCAAAAGTATCCGAAAATAGCTGAAACGTTTTTTGATATCGATCCAACCAACGTCGCTGCCAGTTTTTCCCTCAAAGAACCTTTGCTATTTCCTGAGCATAACCCAGTTGTATCTTTTTCCTTTACTAACACAAAATTGTCTCAATTTTTGTCCGTTGGTGGGGCTGAGAAGCTCGAAAAACAGTCAGTCTTACCGGAAATCCATCATTTACTTTATCTATGCGGTCAAGCCAAATTTAACTACGACCAGATTTGCCAACAAGTGAGTGATGATATGGTAACTCTGCTAGATAAACTGATCAAGTCCTGGGTGGTTCAAGAACAACCCCTACCAGCTAGAGGGGTTCCTGTAGAAACACCAGGAGTTTTTCGCTTACAACACGCAGCCTTACTTTATCGCACAAAGACAACAGGAATACTTGTCGATCCACAGTTACACTCGAACTATGGTCTAAGCAACTTGAAGCACGATATTACCCGTGCCATGCTAGAGGGGTTTGTCGATGCAATTCTTATCTCCCACAGTCATTACGATCACTGGAACTTCCCCACACTGATGCAGTTTGCACCAGAAATCCCCATCATCGTGCCCAAAGTGCCGCGAGGTTCAATCACCTGCGAAGATATGAAAGCTCGCCTCGAAGGACTGGGATTTCATAATGTGATAGCAGTGGATTGGTATGCAGAACCAATTGCGATCGGCGATATTGAGATTCATGTATTGCCCTTTTATGGAGAGCAGCCGTTGGTTCCTGAGTACAACCAACCAAAACATCCACACTTACGCAACTGGGGCAATACCTATCTACTGCGTACACCGCACTACACCTCTTGGTTTTTGATTGACGCTGGCAACGATCCAATGGGGTCGATGAAGGATGTTGCAGAGTATGTCAAACAAAAATTTGGTGGGGTTGAGCAAGTGTTGAGTAATTTCCTATCCTTATCCTACAACTCGATCGGCACCGATCTTTCTGGTTGGGGAGCAGATATCGTGGGGAATTTGCTTAGTAACCCCCAAATTTTTTCCGTCACTAACAAGAAGGAAGGATTTCACCTTGCTACCCTAGGGGCTAAAGGTGTGGCTGAACTCTGCGCTATTGTAGGTGCAAAGGCTTGTTTACCCTATGCCCATAGCTGGGCCGAACTAGGACAGTACACCAAAAGCGATGAATCTCTAATTAAAGAGGTAATGGCTGAACTACAAACACTGGGTTGTTCCACTCAGGTGATTCCCTGGCGAATTGGTGATGGCTATCTTAGCAGTAACGGTGATGCGCCGTGTAGTCGAATATTGTATTAAAGGAAAATACAAAGGGGCGTACTCGGATTAAAATCCAGCCAAAAATGACTGAATTTGTAGTGCATTACCTACGCGCCTTTGCATCAGCTCTTGCCGTTCTCTGTTTCCCCCTAAATCACTATTAAATAGTTAGATTAGGGAAGGAAAAATTTATACAAAAAGTTACCAATTATCATTTGTATTAATGAAATAAACTTGTGAAAGCTATGGCCAACGATAAATATTTTCCATGTGCAAGTATTCTAATCAATAGCCATTGTTCTATAGCCTGTAGTTCACTCATCATAATATTTCAGCCTCATGATCCGTACTCAGGAACATTCATTAACCGAATATTTAGCCCTAGTCAAACCCTATGTATCCTCCAAATTAATTGATGCTGAAAGCTGGTGTGATATTGAAGCGATAGCCCGTCACTTACCAAGTCAAATTACTAACTTTTTTGGCTTTGAATGTCGCTTGGGAACTGAGGCAGCCAAGGCGGATTTTTTGCTTTGTATCGGTGCAGCAGAGGTAGGTCAGAAGATATTAGCGAGCGAATCCGCCCTCTCAGACTGCCTGTTGCGAGAGCCTATATGGTCTCAAATTCGCAACTTTGTAACCTGTTGGCAGAATAAAGATTCCCCTCTCCACTCCAATGTAAATAACATCTGGTTAGAGTTTGATGTTGATGGAAAATTAGATCAAACTCCAATTCCTAGCTGCTTTTTTGGTTCCCAGACCATTCATGCTGCATCCTCTGTAATCCCCTATCCTCACACATGGGTAACTCAAACTGCAATTCAATTGTTGCGCGGCCATGTCCTCTCACCTGCCCTTGAGGAGCAACTCTTTCGCTGTGTGAACGCATTACCAACAGGTGTCTATGTCTTTCAGGTTGGTCTGATGTTGGCTCGTCCCTCAGATTTAGTGAGAATCTGTCTGCGCGGCATATCACCAGAACAAATCTTAGACTACCTCAGCCAAATAGGTTGGTCGGCTTCAACTGATACCCTGAAAACTTTGTTACAGGATCTATCGACTTATACAGATCGAATTGACCTCGATCTAGATGTTGGTGAAACTGGGGTAGCTGCCAAAATTGGTCTGGAATGCTACTTGGCTCTACAGCCAAAATTTGAACCTCGGTGGATGTCTTTTCTGGATTATCTAGTCAAGATCGGGCTGTGCCTGCCTCAGAAACGAGAGCCAGTCTTGACATATTCCGGATATGTGCGCGAAAAAAAACAGCCAGAGCTTATGCCCTCACACCTCTTAAAGCTTTCCCAGTTCTTGGGGCAGAACCATGAAAATGTGTTTATGAGGGGATTGCATCATATCAAAGTAGTCTATCAATCCGATCAAGCTATTGAAGCGAAAGCGTATTGTTGGGTGACGCATTCCCTCCTCAGTAAACAAATGATGTTGAAGCAAAATTGACTCTTCCACATCCTGTGATCCCTCTTTTGTTATTTCCGGGCAAGGATCATAATTTTTGTAGGGGCGTTAGCCTTAGCCTTAGCGAGCTGAAGGGTTGACGAGCCTTATCCAAGAATGCTTCGCCTAATAACTAAGGCCCAAAGTAACAAAAGAGGGATGAAAAGTCAGAGCAAATATCGTCTCAACTGCTTTGCTTCTGCTTTTTGCGCTTAATCAAAATATTACCTAAACACATCATAGAAGCTTCATCTTCACTTTGAGACCGATTCTGACTGGATGAAACCCATTTAGCTAGTTCCTCATAAACATTGTTACCAGCAATGTAAGTAGAAGGAAACTGAAGTTGAATAGGATCGGCAATGGTTGTTGTTTCGGCTGAATTAATTCCCTCCCTAGTGATGGAATAGATTTTGTGAAACGTCCGATACTCTCCACTACAAACCAAATAGTCCCAATCGCGTTTCCTGTGAATCAAACTATAGAATGTTGATGCTGTAATATACGAGAACAAATTAGCTAATGGGTTACGCCCCTGTTTGACCTGAATAGTGTCCTCTGAGAAATCAACATTCCATATTTGCTCACCATCGGGAAAAGCAATCTCTAGTTGATAAATAACCTGCCATTGACAATGTTCGCTGAAAATAGAAGTTCGATTATCCCTAATAAATTGAGGTAGGGCAAGGCAAACTTTTTCTTCAATCACTTGTCTCATATCCTCTAAAGGATATTTTTCTGGATTGGGATCAACTTGTTTATTGCCAAACTTAACTGGACTAAAATCCAGAAATTCACGATTATCAATCAGCATTTTGGCATATTCAGATTTGCCATTTATGTAATGATATTCACCACCATTAAACATTAAGCGATCGCCTGGATCGAGTTGAAAGATATTTTCTGCCAGTTCTGGAAAAGCCGTTTGGATATCATGGCAGAATCGCTCACGGGTCACAGGAAAGACCAGTTGATTTTGCCAGGAAGATGTACCAATATACTTGAAGCCGCTGGCTCCAGGAGCAAGCGCTTTGGGCTGAATTAAATTAATCAAATTGAATAGATAACCGTATAATTCAAAGGGAAATGAACTCCTCTGGTTATATTGAAATTTGCCTTCCATACTGATGTGCCAAGTTGTCAACAGAAAGTCAATTTCTGGAAAAGATGCCCGAACACTTTGAATAGTTTTAGGAGAAAAATATGTATCAACTGTGTTCCAGAAAACTCCTGAATCATCTGCGAAAACCATGCCAAATTCCGGCACGCGCACCTCAGAACGAGTTGTCATTAAGGTAGTTGCCCCTGAGCGGACTTTGGTAAAGTCAGCCAATGGATAAATATGAGTATACCCAAGCTGACGTAAACAATCTTCGATGAGTTTATCTCGAGGAATTAAAACATCAACTGTTTTCGGCAAATAAGCCAGGGAACGGATATCAAAATGATCGAGATGCTGGTGGGAAATCACTAGAAAATCAAATTCAGCTAACTTTTCTGGTATTACTTCCCGCTTCGGACAAGATTCATTTAACCCTTCACAGAAAGGGTCCCACAGAACCGGGTCCATCAAGATTTTGCAATCTTGTGTTTCTACAAAGATGGTCGCATGGCCAATCATATCAATTTTCATTGGTCTTCTCCTAGTTTATTCATAGCGATAAATAACTTTGCCAAATCTCTCTTTAGCGTTATAGGTTCTTTCAAAAAACTCTTTAATTTGGTTTCCTGTGAAGACAGAATCTACAACTACAGGAAAGCGTCCTGTTGCACAGTCTTGAATTGCTTGTTGCAAATCTTTAGTTGTCCCTACACAATTCCCGATGAGATAAATATTATTTACCATCATGGTTGCTAATATCTGGCTGAATTGCAACCCATGATATTGAAATTCATTACCTGTAAATTGAGAATATTGCTCGTATAAACCACAGGTAATATACTTCCCCCCAAACCTAGGGACAAATAGGGAAATAACCTTGCCAATATGGAGATCGAAAAAAGGGTCAATGATATAGTTAAAACCACCTGTTTCCTGATAAATGTGTAGCATATCTGGGGATGTGAGCCAGTCATCGTCATCAGGATTTACCTGAATCAACTGCTTCACTCCCATTTCTTTCAGTTCTTGTTCAAAGTGCCGAGAAGTGGATGTAGCATAAAGGTTAACATTGTGCTGCTTCAGAGCGTTAATCACAAATAAGGACGTATTAGACTTAGCGGCAGTTACCAGGACATTAGCACCAGGTTTAATGTCCAGTTTCCGAATCATGCTATATGTAGTTTGCCCCCCGATACTAAAAGCAGCAGCGCACTCATCTGATATTTCTGGTGGGATCTTCAAGAGTTTAGCCTGATGAAAACTCTGGTACTCTTTTGAGGCATTATTGGTGGGAATGCCTGGTAGCAAACCAACTACACCTGAATCAGGATAACTATTATTGCCAATTACGCGATCGCCCACCTGAAACTCAGTCACCTCTGCACCGAAAGCTACTACTTCTCCAACAAAATCAGAACCCACTGTATAAAAACGCTCTTCTGGTACATGAACCGCTGTTTTTAAAATCAGGTTTTTGTCTCGATAATTACAGGAAAAAGCTCGTTTCTTTACCAAAACATTGAATTTATTTTTGGGGAGATTGGCATCAAATTCAGACTCTTCCGTGTGAATAAGTCCGCAGAAAACATCAATTCCGTCAATCTGCATTGCTTGCACAATGTTGGGCAAAGTCAGTGAGTGTTGGAGCTTACTACCACAAATAGATATATTTCTCATCAGCTAGGTTGGTAAATAAAAAATGCTTAGCAGAGGCTGGACGGAAAGGCTTATTATTTCAGGCAAATCTTGACCAATTCTTGGGTAGCTAAATAGGGAGGAAGGGCAAACTTAGCAATATATTCACAGTGATTATGACAACGATAACGGGGGTGGACATCTTGCTGCCGCTGGGGTAAATCCTGTTGAGTCTGGGAACAGGGTTCTGATAGAGCTAGAACTGCCAGAGATGTGGAAATACAGTGATGCACATCCCAATAAAGAGAAATACCATGATACTGATTTTCAATGTTTTTAATCTGTCGCTGCTGGTGAATTGCTGTTTTTGGTGCAAAGGCATTGATTAGCGATAGCTCAAGCAAATCTTTGGTCGGAATATCAGGAGCTAAACGCAGACTGGAATAAAATGGAATACTTACCGGCCAACGCCCTTCAGTATCTATGAACTCTAATAAACGGAGTTGCGCCGCCCGCATTGTCCTGCCTCTAAATCCCAAAGCTGCCATGCTCAAAATCGCCAAAGCTGTGGAAAGGGCAATGTCATACTGGCCAAAAGAATAGTCCGCGTTTATGCTAACTAGAACCTCAGAAAGAAGTTGTTCCCGTAAGGGTGCTGCTGATGGCTCGTGGCTAATGGCACGAGCTAGAACCCAGTCCACCAAATAGGGATTAGCAAAATATAAACCACTTCGACTGGACATTTTGGCAGCTAAATAATCTAATGGAGTTTTAGTCTCCAATTCTGCGTCTTGCCTGAGTGCCTTAACCATGCAGGTTGTAGCATAGTCGGCTTGACACCAGTGGCGGCAGCTTTGATCAAATACCATCTTTCCAGGCTGTTGGTCTGTAGACCACAGTTGCGGATAGTACCCTCCTTTGCCATCAGCAAAGCGTTCCAACGCCTCCACGCCTAGAGGATCTTTAAATCCTTGTAGGATTAAGGCAGAGTCAGTTGATGTAATTAACCGATTAGAGTGAAACGCCCAAAGATTATCTTGACGCTGATTCCCTAAAAATTGTTTCAATGCTTCGCGTGCATCTAAGATTGACTTGACCTCTGAGGTATCAAGGTCTTGGCTAAAATTTATCGATCTGTTTAAAGCATTCAACACAAAGCCCAGGGGAACTAGATCGCCATAGGGAAAATTTGGAGTTGGCGGCGGCGATTGACAAATCATAGATAGCGATCGCAGACAAGCCTCTTGGGCTAGTTTAGTCAAGGCGTTGATACTACGATTTCTTGCCCAGGCGATCCGACCTTCTGCGGCATTAAGCAAACCATTCTCTAACGGTGGGTCAATATTGCCATGCTGGAGGAAAAATAGGTTGCAGTGGGCAGTGCGGCTAAAGTGTGACAAGAAGCCAGCATGGATATGGACTGGCAGACGATTTTGGAATTGAGCCAGATAATACTTTCCTTTGGCTTCACCACCCAAGAACTTGACTCCGACTGCTTGCAGCAATTCATAGTGTTCTCTAGACGGTTCTCGCTCAAAGATAGCCTGAGCTTGACCTATTCCCTCCTGGATTTTGATATGCAGCAAGACTGGAGGGTAGGAATCTAACTCCCCTAGTCCCAGACAATCAGCTTCGTCAACAGGAAATAATGCCAATTGCTCGGCAAAGCGATCAAATAGAGAATGGCTAATCCGCTCACGAGACCAGCTTTTGCCCGAAACAGCCTCCACCAGCCTAGATTGGTCAGCTAATGCTAAAAATCGCCCTGAATTGGCTAATACCACATGGCTGTAGGGAGTCAAATTAATCTCCCTTGGTAAGTGGTACATGGCCTTAATGATATCTTCATTCACAAAAGTACGGATGGGCGAAAGGTTAAATAAAACCATCCATTCTAAAGAGGCAGGCAAGGTATAAAGAATTTCTGAAACTAACATGGCCATCGTCAATTATCTCTTGAAACGTAAGAATTAAGGTGGAATTAGACAATATTATTCTGGCTATCTGTAGCAACCTTAATTTTAAGGTGGTCTATTTTCTTTTAGTTTAAAATTCAAATCTAATGCCAATTCTAATAAATTTATTGCCATTAAATTTGCTAGTAATTTTTGCTGATTTTCAGAATTGTTTAACTCTATTTGATGTTGGATATTAAAGTTTTCTAAATTCTCAGCAGCATCTTTAACTAAAACTTGTAAAATTTTAAATGCACCATCAGAAAGTGGCGGTTGTCCTCGGTAATTTTGTAACCTTCCGCCTTGGCGATATTCAGGAAATGCTTCTAACCCAATAAATCGCAAAAACCAATCAGCGCGATAGCGTCCATTATTTGCCGCCACTATTCCTTGATAGTCTGCAATCAGTTCATCCAGCATATTATTTCGCATCGTACCAAACACCCGCCGCGTAAAATAATGACAGCATTCGTGTTCTAAGCGAATGATGAGGGAAAGGCGCAACCATTCTTCTTTATCGATTCCTATTTCTGACGCAGAAATCGCGCTATAGTTTCCCCGACTGAGAACGATAAAACAATCTTGGTAGAGGTGTTTTTGCAGTTGGAGTCGTTGAAACTCTGCTTGCCAATTGAGAGAAGATCCCCCCAACCCCCCTTGAGAAGGGGGGCTTTCATTTTGGCTTCCATCTTGTTTCCCCCCTTGAGAAGGGGGGACTAAGGGGGGATCGGCATCACTTGGAGATGCCGATCGTTTTGCTTCCCACTCTTTGCGATAGTAGCGAATTCTTTCCCAATTATTAAATCCTGCCACAATTGTTGCCCCCATTGAATCAGGAATTGCTTCTGGTTCGTTGCGCTTAGTTAAAGCTTGCACCAACCTGATAAAATCTGCCCGACATCCAGCAACAATTACTGGAATTTTACCCGCCAAAGTTTGATGAATGATTAATTGCAGTTCTTCCGGCTTTTCTAACTCTAAACCCGTTGCTTCTACCATTCCTTCAGGTAAATAACCTTTGCGAGTAGCAGCACGATAGTCATCAGTTTGGCTAATTGCCTCTCGAATCGGAAATTGTAACTGCACTAATGCAGAACGCAAAGCCTTAAACACTCCTACCTCTTGAGCTTGTGAGTTATACCTTTCCCAAGCAGCAATGTGCGGTTCTGAAGCTAAAGGAA
>Ga0105045_10002566_pt1 | contig 15382 bp, 12 predicted proteins | sample MAT02_FD_78089 | JGI IMG/M metagenome (GOLD analysis project Ga0105045, IMG submission 78089) | Freshwater microbial communities from Lake Fryxell liftoff mats and glacier meltwater in Antarctica - MAT-02 (megahit assembly) | ecosystem: Environmental > Aquatic > Freshwater > Ice > Liftoff...
ACTTGGGATCAGTGCTGCGGGCGCACTGCTCCACTACGCGACCCTCCAGCTCCGGCGGAACGCCTCCCCCATCCGCTCGCTCAAGCCGTATCGTCAGGGTCAGTTTCTTGTCATCGATGCCTCCACCCAATGGCACTTGGAAATTGTCACGTCCCGCGCGGGGCGACCCATGACGCTTCTCGGTATCCTTGACCGCACCTCCACCCCCATGGGTGCCCGCACACTGCGGAGTTGGTTGCTCCAGCCCCTTCGTAACCTCGATGCCATCCTAGGTCGCCAGGATTCCATTGCGCGCATGCTTTCCAATCCGCTAGCTTTGGCCACGCTCCGCGAAGCCCTTGCCGAGATCCGCGACATTGAGCGCTGTATCGCCCGCCTGAATGGCAATTCAGGAAATGCCCGCGACTTGGCGGCGCTTGCAACCTCCCTCGAAAAACTCCCGGCCGTCTGCCTGCGTTTGGAGGCCATCGCTCCCACAGATGAACACCCCTCCATCTGCCCGGCCCCCACCCTCCCTCCTCTGCTCGCGGAATTCCTCTCACAAATCCATCCCCTTCCCGAGCTCTCCGCCAAGCTGCGCAGGGCCATCGTTGACGAACCGCCCGCCATCCTGCGCGATGGCGGGATGATTCGTGATGGCTTCGATGCCGGCCTCGACGAACTCCACTCCGCTTCGCACGAAGGCAAAACTTGGATTGCCCAACTCCAAGAACGCGAAATCGCCCGCACAGGCATCAAATCTCTCAAGGTCCGCTTCACCTCGGTTTTTGGCTACTTTATCGAAATCACCAAAGCCAATCTCTCCTCCGTGCCGGATGACTACACCCGCAAACAAACCACGGTCAACGGCGAGCGATTCATCACACCGGAACTTAAGGACATCGAAGGCAAAATTCTTGGAGCTGACGAAAAAGCCAAAGCGCGGGAAATCGAGATTTTTGGAGAATTGAGGAATGAGACGCTTCTGGAACTGGCCTGCATCCAGGAAACGGCGTCCGCCATCGGGAGCCTGGACGCCACGGCCTCTCTCGCAGAATCCGCCCGTCAACGCGGCTACGTGCGGCCTCAGATGAAAGAATCCGGCATCCTCGAAATCGTCGACGGACGTCATCCCGTCCTTGATGCCACTGGCGAACGCTTTGTGCCAAATGACACTTCCCTGGACGCTGACGGCAAACGGTTTGCCATCATCACCGGTCCCAACATGGCTGGCAAATCAACCTACCTTCGCCAAGTCGCCCTCCTCGTTCTCCTTGCTCAAGTCGGCTCTTACATTCCGGCTTCCGAAGCTCACATCGGAATCACCGACCGTATCTTCACCCGGGTCGGAGCCAACGATGATCTTGCCCGCGGCCAAAGCACGTTCATGGTCGAAATGAATGAGACCGCGGGCATCCTCAACAACGCCACCGCCGAGAGCCTCGTCATTCTTGATGAAATTGGACGCGGCACATCCACCTTCGATGGTCTCTCCATCGCATGGAGCGTCGCGGAGTTTCTCCATGACCGTATTGGTGCCCGCACCCTCTTTGCGACGCACTATCATGAAATGACCGATCTCGAGCGGTCCCGACCCGGCGTCGTGAACCTCAACGTCGCGGTTCGTGAGTGGAATGATGAGGTCATTTTCCTCCGCAAAATTCTCCCCGGACGTGCCGACCAAAGTTATGGAATCCAAGTTGCCCGGCTTGCCGGCCTCCCCGATTCCGTTCTTAGCCGCGCCAAAGAAATCCTCGCCAACCTCGAAAGCGCCGAACTCAGCACCGACGGCGAAGCCGCCTTCGCAAAAGCCCGCCGAAAAAAAGCCGCCACCACAAAAGCCATCGATCAACTAGACCTGCTCTGAGTTTGCCGCTTTGGGAGGCGGGCTTCCATGGCGTTATCAGTCCGCCTAAAAGGCGACGATCCTCAATCGGAAAAATCGTTTAAGGGCGGGAGGTGGCAGGGTCAGGGAATTGACAAAGACCGTTTCGTATCCGTCGCCATCATCACGAATGGAGAGGGTTTGAAAAACCCAGGGGGACCATGCCTGAAGATCCTCGGAGGTTTCGAGGATGTGACTGACACCTGCGGCGACCGGATCGGTTGGGCGGCGGAAGTTCAGCGCGAAGGCTTCTCCATTGAGATCCATTGTCAGAGGCGGCTCCTGAAGGCTTGGGAAAGGGGATCGCCCTAAGGCAAACGCAATCAAATTGGGAATGCCATCCCCGGCGGGGTCGGCGAGCATCCCAGCGATGGATTCCTTGGCGCGATCGGGTTCTGAGAAATGCTGAACCTGCCAAGTCGCGAACGCAGAGACCGCATACAAGGCCCCAAAGCTGAGGCGCTGGGCTTTCAGGAAGCCCTGACCCCCAACCGTGAAATCCGCGCTGGTGCGGATAAAAAGAAAATTGGCTATTCGCCTTGGCGAAGCAAGAAGCCCACTGGCCTGCCGGGTAAAGTTGTCTTCGCTGGTAGAGACGTGATAGGTGCCTGCGGTGAAATTCACGAGGAGTTTGATGGTGAGAGGCGTAATGCGCTCGAGCGGGAGTGGCTGGTCCGAGGACCCGGGGGTTTCCGTGGAAGCGGGACCGCCGGCCGAGCCGAAGAGAGCCATGTTGGAGGCGTTGGCATCCATGCGGAAGTGGGCGACGCTGCGGGTCGGAAGGCCGGTCGTGCTGTTGGCAAGGCCAACCTCAAGCAATGGACCCAAAACAGGAGCCCCTGCAAAGTTCCATCCTGCCAGGACCACTTTGAGTTCGTAAATGCCTGTGGAAACGGCAGGGATTGGAACAAAGGATCGGGAATCCGTGGAAAGCGACGGCACGAAATTCAGGGAACCCCGCCCATCCGCTGTAACACCCGCAATTTGAGAATTCCAAAAGCCGCCGGACGAGCTCAAAACCTGATGGAGGCCCGTCCCCGTGACCTCGTTAAACTCCCAAAGCTGCGCCTTGCCGGGTATGGGGCCAAGCAGGGTCAGGCTTAAGGGGAAGATAACAGCTCGCAGGATCACAGGATTTGGTTCAGTAGGGTGAGGCCGGGTTGAAGACGGTAGGGTTCCTGCCATCCACGCTCAACGGAATCGTAACCCCGCTTGTGGCACCACTTTTAAGATGGAAGGTATTACCCGGTTGCAGCCGAGTCCGCAGGACATGCTCCACCACAAGGGGCACGCCGGCAGCGACCTGAATTCTCCGCGTGCTTCGGCGGCTTCCCTGCAAAACATAGGCGGAACCCGTGGAGTGCTGACGCTGCATCGTCGCAAGACCCGAGGCATCGATAAACAGAGCAACACCTTCATCATTTGCCAGTCCGATGGGGGATTCCAACGATTCGTCCTGACGCAGCCTCGCCAAAAACGCGAGCGTTCGGCCCATGCGGTCCCGCTGCGCGAAATGCGTCTCCACATAGGTCTGACGCATGATCTCAAAATTTGCGAAGTTGTTGGATAAGGTGATGCTGGGGTGGTAAGGATTCGCAATGGCCGTGTTGCTGGTGACGGCGCTGGAGCTTCCGGGGTCATAAATAAAGTGCCCCATCACACAGGCACCAGCCGAAAGCCCACCAATGACCGCTCCCCGCTGGTAAGCGGTGCGCAGCGCGGTTTCTAAAGAAGTGCCCTTCCACTGGTCGAGGTAATCGGATTGGTTTCCCCCGGCGATAAAGATCAAGTTGGCACCTTCGACAACCCATTTGACATAATCGGTCTGGGCTTTCGATCTCGTGTTGACGACCAGCGTTTCCACCGAGTTGGGCTGGAGGAGGGGCCGCTGGTCGGCTGGGAGCTGGTTGACGAGCTGGGTGTAAAGATAGTCCTGATAACCATCGGAACCACTTACTCGTAAAACGACAAAATCTCCGCCATTGGCAATCGGATAGCCATACATGGTAAAGGCCCGGTCGACTTCCGACCCTCCACCCATGAGCAGAATTCCAGGGCCACCCACCGGTTGGTTGACATTACGAACCGTGTTGCCCGCAAAGTAATTGGTGAGGTTTGAGGGCTTTTTCGGTCGCTGACCCAAAGCCACTGGCGAACCAAAGGCGGCAATCGTCAACAACAACAAAACAGCACGTGAGTTCTTAGGAGACACTGTTTGAACTTAAGCCATGATTTTGCGTTCGCAATACCTCCTGCGATGTAAATACCGGGGCTTGTATTGTTGACATCAAAATGATGGAGATGTATTACATCCCTATGATAAAAACTCAAATCCAGTTGCCGGACGATCTTTACCACAAGGTAAAGCATTTCTCAGCTGAGCGTGAGTGGTCCTTGGCAGAGACATTTCGCCGAGCCGTGGAGCAGTTTTGTGCTCGGTATCCGAACAATCCTATGGCGAACCAGGAGTGGTCTTTGCCCACCCCCCGGGATCTCGGCTGGAAGGGATTGAGCGCCAAGCAGCTTCATGATGCTGCGCTGGATGACTTGGAGCCGCGCACTCCATAACCTCCTTTCGAGCTTATCAACGAATCGCTCCGCCCAATGCTCTCCATTGACTCCAATCTGCTTCTTTATGCTGTGAATACTGCAAGCCCACATCATCGGAAAGCCTTGGAATTCCTGATCTGCCTTCGCTCGCGTGAAGACATCGCCATCTCAGAATTCATTCTAGTCGAGTTGTATGTGCTGTTGCGGAACCCGTCTGTGCTCGAAAAACCATTGGATGAATCCGAAGCGGCCGCCCTTGTGGGGACTTATCGCCGACATCCCCGCTGGATGCTCCTCGGTTTTGATCCTCATAGCCGAGAGCTCCATAATGAGCTTTGGCGTCAGGCTGCTCAGCGCCCATTTGCGCGCCGCCGTATTTTTGATGCCCGCACAGCACTCACCCTGATCAGGCAGGGCGTGACAGAATTTGCCACGGCAAATGTGAAGGATTTTATCAATGCTGGCTTCCAGAGAGTTTGGAATCCTCTTGTGGACAGAAAGAGGGAGTTGTAAAAGGTGTTGGAGTTGACATCGAACTTGATGGAGCATTTCTTGTTGCTCCAACTCAATAACTGCCCTTGCCAGCTATTTTATAAGCAGTAATTACGGAAGGGAGTGGCAAAATCCGCCGCCGTGTTTTTTGGCGTATTGCTGATGATACTCCTCAGCGCGGTAGAACGGCCCGGCGAGGGCCACTTCGGTCACGATGGGGCGGGCGAATTTGCCCTCTTTTTCCAACGCGGCGATCGTTGTTCTTGCGGCGGTCTCCTGCTCGAGAGAACTGAAATAAATCGCTGAGCGATAATTATCCCCATGATCGGGACCCTGGCGATTCAGCGTGGTGGGGTCATGGATTGCGAAGAGTGTTTTCAAGAGTTCCGTGTAAGAAATGACCGAAGGATCAAAATCCACTTTCACGACCTCCGCGTGCCCGGTGGTCTGAGCGCAAACCTGCTCGTAAGTGGGGTTTTTCGTTATTCCACCGGCATAACCCACAGCGGTGGCGGTGACCCCTTTCAGTTTGCCAAAGGTTTCTTCCACCCCCCAGAAGCACCCCGCACCAAACACGGCTGTTTCCGTGGAGGGTTTGACCCCTTTCTCATGAAAATCCATGGCAGCGGAGTTGATGCAATAACGCAGTCCGGTCGGGCGCGGGCCATCGTTGAAGACATGACCCAAATGCGTCTCACACCGTGCGCAGTGAACCTCCTCGCGCACCATTCCAAAGCTGACATCTTTCTGAATCCCAATGTTTTCAGACGCCACGGGTTGGAAGAAGCTCGGCCAACCGGTCCCGGATTCAAACTTGGAGTCCGACCGAAAAAGCGGCAGCCCGCAACCAATGCACGAGTAAACACCATCCTTGTGATTGTCATGAAAAACTCCGCAAAAAGCCGGTTCCGTTCCCTCAGTCCGCGCAACCCGGAATTGCTCGGGAGTGAGCTGGGCTTTCCACTGCTCCTCGGTCTTGATGACTCTCGGGACCATCATTGGCTCAGTTAATGTTGCATCAGAATTCAAAAATCGGACAGCAAGTTCAGGAGTTGACACGGCGGGTTGGGTTGGGGTTTTGGGTTGCCCTGCGATGGAGAGGCCGATGAGGGCGGCCGTCACGACAAGGAGTGAGAAGGTGAGAAGTTTCATACGTTGGGACTTGGGCGATTCGGTTCTTAAAGTCAGAGTTCGCAGTCAGCATTGATATTCTTTCAATCTACTCCAGCGATCCGGGGAATCAAGGGCCTCCGGTCACTTTACTGTTCTCACACGAAATGGCTTCATGGTTTTACAATCCAAAGCAGACGTTGCCTCACCCCAATTGATTCCCGCGCTTTATGATAAGATTTTCATGTGGGTGCTTGAAATCGCGGGCATTGCCAGCAAACCTATGGGTCAATGACAATGAAGGATTTAGAGTTGCCCCCGGATTCCCCTACTGAGGGGGGGGATCCAAAGAAACTGATTCGAGGGCGATATTTTTTGGATCGGGAACTGGGAAGGGGAGGGGCTGGGGAGGTCTTTTTGGCTCGCGACCAACAGCTTGAACGGTGGGTCGCGATCAAACGCATGCGGGTGGATATGGGCGGCGTCGCAGAGCGCGAAAAATTTGCCACACGGGAGGCCAAGCGGCTGGCCCGTCTCCAGCACCCGAATATTGTGACCGTTTATGATCTCCTGGAGCACGAGGGCGACCTGCTTTTGGTGATGGAATATCTTGGAGGGCGCACATTGGAAGATCTGGAAGAACCGTTGGCATTTGGAGATTTTATCGAGGTGGCCCGTCATTCCTTGGTGGCGCTTACTGCGGCCCATGCCATTGGGATGATCCATCTGGATATCAAACCCACAAACATCATGCTTGAACGTTTGCCTAGTGGTCATCTCAACACCAAGCTTCTGGACTTTGGTTTGGCGACCATGCTGGAGCACTCAGCGCCAGAGGAAAATGATGCCGAGGAATCCGTGCTTGGGTCGGTTTACAACATGGCTCCTGAGCAGTTGCAGCGGGAGCCGCTCGGTTTTTACACGGATCTTTATGCGTTGGGGTGTGCATTTTATTTTGCGCTGTCCCGGGAAGAGCCTTTTCAGGGAGAGTCCGTCGAAGATGTGATTAATGCCCATCTGCGGCACGATTTTGTTCCCCTCGAAACGCGGCGTCCCGACCTTCCGGGTGACGTGTGCCAATGGGTTGAACGCCTGATGGCCAAGGATCCTTCAGAGCGGCACGAGGGAGCCCAACAGGCGCTTGCGGAGTTGCTCTCCAAGCTGGCTTCACGTCGTGCGGCGGATCGTCAGAGTGTTCCCGCAGCCGGCAATCCCAATTCTCCGCCAGTCCTCGATCCGGCGCATGCGGCGGCGCTCAAAGCGCATCTTGGCAAAAAAGCCACTGTCGAAGGGCGCGTGCAAAGAGTGTGGGAAAACTTCGCAGGCACGGCCAGCTTCATTAACTTTGTTGGCGTCAGCCACCAAGCCTTTTGTCTGGTGATCGGGGCAGGCCCAAACACCACCAACCCCGGTGAGCTTCAGTCCCTCCTTGGCACTTCTATCCGGGCCACAGGCCAAATCACGGATTTTCATGGGAGCCCCCAAATGCTCATTGAGTCACCCCGCCACATCCACAAAATTTCAGGGTCCAAAACGTGATCATAAACAATCGAAAAAACAAAACTGGGCAGTGAGGGGATCGAACCCCCGACCAATAGTGTGTAAGACTACCGCTCTACCGCTGAGCTAACTGCCCTATTCCTCTCACTCGTAGCAGCCGAGAGCTCTCTGCACAAATCCAAAAATCAGTCTCGCTTCGCGCGGGGGGAACTCGCTAGGTTTTCAGTTTATGGCGCTTAAGAGTTTTAAAGATTTCCAAACCGAGAAGTCTCCACGACGAATTATCTTTCCTGTGCTGGCGGCCATTGTTGTCGTCACGATTCTGGGATTTTTGATTTTTTCATCTAATCAAAAGCAGCCGGAGGCGGCAGAGTTCGTTGCGGAGTCAGCGCCTACCCCCAGCCCCGAAGAACTCCGGCAAATTCAGATCAGCGAACTCCGCAGCGAGCTGGCATTGGCGGCGAGGGCACAAAATCGCGAAAAACTGGAAGCTTCCGCCTTGGCGCTTCTTGAGGTTGAGCCGGAGGATGGGGAAGCCTGGAGCCACCTGGGCCGGGTGCAGGAGAGCCGGGGCGACACAAAGGAGGCTCTCGCATCCTTCACCAAGGCAGTGGAATTTTCTGATCAAAAAGCCTTCAACCTCTATTTGCGGGCCAAATTACTCCGCGCCCAGGGCGACCTGCCTTCGGCGGTGAAAGACTTGGAGGAAGCCGCCCTCGCCGATCCCAGCAGTGTGGGAATTTCCAACAGCCTCATGATTTTTAAAATTCAAAATGGAGGCCATGATGAAATCCGCTTACTCGTCGAGACCTACGAGAAGACGGGAATCAACAGAAATGCGCAGTTCTGGCTGCTTGGTGCCGCAGCCATTGCGATGCAGGACGGCAATTCTGTCCGGGCCAGACGGTGCCTTGAGGCCCTCAAACTCACGACGTCGGGGCCCTTGTTTGTCGAAATGCTTGCCGATCCTTTTTTTGATTCCTACCGGGACGAGCTAGGCTATAGGGAATTTTTTTCACGTCCCCCGGCTCCTCAATAAAACTGATGCAGAGCCACGCTGCGCCAGCCCTTACTGTCGCCAAACGGCTGTGCCAAGGGGTTTTGCTTGGATGGCTTGTGGCCGGGCTTGTTGGGTGTGGTCCAGCGTCACATCTCCCGGAATTTAAGACATGGTTGAGCAAAGATTTGGGAGCTAAGGGGCCCTTCCGGATTGTGACGTTGCAGGGATCCGGCGGTAAAAGCATGGACTTCGGTTTTCGGGGAGAAGTTGAGGTCACCGACAACCTGTATCGCCAGATCCCCGTTGTGGACACAGGCAAGCTGGAGCAACTCCGCAAGCGCGCGCACTTGGCAAAGCTCAGTGCCGAGAAAATACAGAGTTTTGACACTTCGTTCGTTTCGATCACGGAGACGCCTTTTTGTGAACGTCTCGCAACCACCGGCCAAATATTTGAGATATCCGGTTGGGCCAAAGCTGGTTCGGGCGAGGGAACCTTCGAACTTGTGTCACTCGACGGCTTGGATGTTTTGCATGGACAACGCCTTCAACACGGCTGGATGGACCGGTCAGGAGAAGAAGGAAACAAGCGGCTCTTGGCGGCTGAATCCCAAAGCATGGCTGACTTAAAAGCCTTCGAAGCGGCGATTGTCACTAAGGAACTCGAACTCCACAGCAAAGGCGTGCAAAAAACCTCCTTGCTTCTGGGTTGCCGTCCCGGCAGCAAATTTCACGGGGTTTGGAAAACCGGGATATCTCAAGGAAGCCTTGGCATCGAGTTCACGAAGCAGGGAACGGAGGAGGAAGGGTTTCCCGTGGAGGGTTTTCTTTTTGATCCCGTCGCTTCGGAATATCGAAAACCATTTCGGGGCCAAATCGTGGACTCGGAGAATGACAGCAATCCGTGGGAACTGCGATTGACGGTGAGCGCCGAGGAAGGGGGGGTGCCCGTGCATGACGAGATCCTCAACCATCGGTCCAAGTCGGAGAGAGCCGGCCTGATCAACAAAACGCTGGGGCTTCTGCTCATCCAATGCGACTACACCTTCACCCTCAAAGGTTCATCGCAAGGGAAATTGGTTGGCAATATCCTGGAAAACGACACGTCAAACCGACTCTGGATAGTTGGTGCCACCCCGGTTCTCGAATTCCAATCTCAGATGCCCCGCGTGGGAGCCATTGAGACGCTCACTCACACAGATGCCTCGGGAACAACGGCCATCAAATCGACCTATGTCATCAAAGGCCATATCGGCCTCCCGCCTCCTGCAATGCCGGCGAAGGCACCCCCACCGGCCTCACCTGGAAATCCATTGCAAGAAAGGGTCATTCAGTTGGCCACAGCAGCCGAACCCATGATGCTTCAGCTATCCGAAGCCATGTCGCGAGGCGACAAAATAGAGGCCAATAAGATCTTTCAAGAGATGGTGCGGAGATACCCCGATGCTCCTCAGACCTTAGCGCTGCGCATTTCTCAAGCGCACTCCCTTGGTAACAGCCGGGGGGCGCTTCAGCTTTTCCAAAAACTGGAATCTTATCCCCTCCCTGAAAGCACCAAGTCCGAGATGAGACAGATTGGTGAGATGATTCGGCAAAAAAAATAAGCCGAGGGTGGTTGTCAGGACTCAAGATTTTATGAGCCGGGCCAGTTCACCGCAACGGCAGCTTTTTCACGTCCCTCGGCTCCCCAATAAAACCGCACTTTTTACTTTCCCCATTAAATATCTACTGGTCTAGTAGTCATTCCTTATTATGGAACACTTGGATCAATTGGAGTCGCAAAGCGTTTATCTTCTGCGGGAGGCCTATCACAGCTTCTCGAATTTGTGCATGCCTTGGAGCATGGGCAAGGACTCTAATGTGCTGATCTGGCTCTCCAAAAAGGCTTTCTGCGGCAAGATCCCCTACCCGGTCTTGCACATCGACACCACGTACGAGTTTCGTGAGATGTTGGAATTTCGGGACTGGGCGCTCAAGCATTACGAACTCGACCTCATTGTTAAAACCAATGAAGACGCCCGCGCCGGACGGGGAGCTTATTCGGACAGCGTCGGCTATGAGACCCATGACCCGGTGACTGTGACCCACGAATTAAAAACGGTGGCTTTGCAGCAGGTGATGACGGAAAGAAAATTTGATGCCTTGATCACTGGCATCCGGCGTGACGAAGACCCGACCCGGGCCAAAGAGCGATACTTTTCGCCCCGCAATGCGGATTTCGAGTGGGACTACAAAGACCAGCCGCCAGAGTTTTGGAATCAATTCACGACCGCGATTGAACCGGGGGAACACATCCGGGTTCAGCCCCTGCTGGATTGGACGGAGGTTGACATCTGGCGTTATATCGAGCGGGAACAAATCCCCATCCCGCAAATGTATTTTGCCCGTGAGGCGGAGGACGGAAAAAAATACCGTTTCCGTTCCTTGGGATGCTGGCCAATCACGAAACCGGTGGTAAGCAACGCCTCAAACATTCCGGAGATTGTTGCCGAGTTGATGACCACCCGCACCTCCGAACGCGCGGGACGGGCCCAGGACCACCACGAGCGCAATGCCATGCAGAAACTCCGCGCCAAAGGCTTCATGTGATCATGTCCACCACCGAACTTCCCACAATCGAAACCCCCGCCTTCCAATACTCCACGTCGCAAAAACTGCGCATTGTCATCGTGGGTCATGTCGATCACGGCAAGTCCACCCTGATCGGGCGGCTTTTTCATGACACCAATTCGCTCCCCGAAGGCAAGGTCGAGCAGATCCGGGCGGCCAGCGAAGCCGAGGGCATGGAATTTGAATTTGCCTTTTTGCTTGATGCGCTTTTGGAGGAGCAGGCCCAAAATATCACCATTGACACCACCCAGTTGCCCTTCCGAAGTGCCACGCGGGAATACGTGATTATTGATGCTCCCGGTCATAAAGAATTTCTGAAAAACATGGTGACCGGTGCCGCCTCCGCCGATGCGGCCATCCTTCTTATTGATGCGAATGAAGGCATCCAGGAACAATCCAAGCGTCATGCCTACCTCCTCTCCATGCTGGGGATCCGACAAATTGTGGTGGCCGTCAACAAGATGGATCTCGTGGGATTTGATCAGGCCCGGTATGATGCCATTCGCTCAGACTATTCGGATTTTCTTCTGAAGTTGGGCATCGTTCCGCAACACTTTATCCCGCTTTCCGCGAAGCTGGGTGAAAACATTGCGAGTTCTTCCCAACAAATGCCTTGGTTCCATGGGCCGCATATTCTAGGGGCCTTGGATGGATTTGAAGTGGCGGTTGAGCCCGAGGGGAAACCTCTGCGATTTGTGCTGCAAGATATCTACCGCTTCGACGAACGACGGATTCTTGCCGGGCGCGTCGAGGCCGGGCGCTTGAGTGTGGGCGATGATATTGCGTTCTGGCCCGATGGCAAACGCAGCCGTGTGAAGTCCATCGAAACATGGGGCGTGGAACCGCCTCGCACTTCCGGCACCGTCGGCGAAGCGCTGGCCATCACCCTCGAAGAACAAATTTTCGTGGAGCGCGGCCAGATCGGCGGCTCCCCCACAGATGGTCCTGCGGAAGGCCGCGAAATTCATGCCAGCCTCTTCTGGCTGAGTGCCGATCCGCTGGAGCTGAATCTCCCCTTCACCTTAAAGCTTGGCACACAAAGTGTGGAAGCGCGCGTGGTTGAGATCGTGCGCCTGCTCGACTCCTCGACCTTAGAGACCATCGAAGGCGGACGCTCCGCTATCGCCAAAAACGAAGTGGCCGACGTGCGCATCCGCACCCGCCGACCCGTGGCGTTTGACCGTCATGACCGAATTAGCACCACCGGTCGGTTCGTCATTCTCGCTGGCAAACGCATTGGAGGAGGAGGAATCATCCGCGAAGCCGACTACGAATCCAGCCGGGATGCCGTCTCCGCCGACAACCTCACGTGGACCGTCAGCCCGGTCACGCGCGAAGCCCGCGCCGAAGCCCATGGTCATCGCGGTGCTGTGCTCTGGCTCACCGGGCTTTCAGGTTCAGGAAAATCCACCATGGCCACCGCCCTCGAAGGCCTTTTGCACCGCCGTGGCATCGCCAGCGCGATCCTCGATGGAGATAATCTCCGTCATGGCCTCTGCTCCAATCTGGGATTCTCAAACGAAGACCGTTCAGAAAATATCCGCCGCGCCGGAGAAACCGCCAAGCTCATGGCTGAAGCCGGGTTGGTTGTCATCTGCTCGCTGATTTCTCCTTTCCAGGAAGATCGCAGCAAGGTCCGCAATATTTGCTCCCGCGATGGGATTCCCTTTGCCGAAATTTTTATCAACGCCCCCTTGGAAGTCTGCGAACAACGCGATCCCCGTGGGCTCTACAAAAAAGCGAGATCCGGCGAGATCACTAACTTCACCGGAGTCGGTTCCCCTTACGAGGCCCCCGAATATCCCGAACTCGTCGTCCACACCGCAGACACCTCCCCCGAAGAGTCCCTGGCCGCCCTCTTCAACTACGCCATCGCCCTCTCGACATTCCCTCCTGACAATGCCTCCGGCCAAGGCGCGTCCGGCGAGGGAATTTAGGCAGGGTCGCCTCGCGCGTGCGCCAGCGCGTTCTTTCCTCGTGCCTTGCCCGCCGACTTATTTTAGGTAGTCTTTTACTCCGATGGATTTCCCTGCCTTTTTTTCCCAACACGCAGCATTCCTGAATGCTGCGGATCGCAAGCTTATGGAAACCCTTTTTGCAGAGGGGCAATCTCACCTTTTTGAAAATTGGCACAATTCCGATGAGGCTGCCATACGGGCCTTTCTTGAGAGCCTGCATCTGGTGGACGCTTCCTATCCTGGCGGGATTGTTGGATACCTTCACAATGCGAGGAAACTGCTGGCCGGAGCCGCCTCGGATGCGAACCCCTTCGAGGGCTACACCCCTCATCAGCCCGACTTGGTGGATCTGTCGGAATTTGGAACCGCCTACGATGAGGCCGAAGCGCTCGGCCTCGCCGCGTTTGCCCACACGGCGGTTGTGCTGGTGGCTGGCGGCTTAGGTGAGCGTTTGGGGTATCATGGCATCAAGTTGGACATCCCCGTCGAGGTCACGGAAAACACTTCCTACCTTGCCCACTACGCTGGTGTGGTTCTCGCCGCATCCCATCGGCTCGGAAAGGAAATTCCTCTCATTATTATGACCAGTCGTGATACCCATGACGCGACCGCTGCCACCTTGGAAACCAACAACCGTTTTGGCCTCGCAGAAAACCAGATCATCCTGCTTCGGCAGGAACTGGTGCCTGCGCTTTCGGATATCGATGCCAAGCTTGCCTTGGAGGGGACCTGTCGCCTCGCTCTCAAACCTCACGGACATGGGGATATCCACATGCTCCTGCACACCAGCGGCACGGCCCGCCGACTGGCCAACACGGGAACCTGGTATTTGCTTTTCATCCAAGACACCAACGCCCACTCGCTCAATGCGGCTTTTGCGGCCATTGGGACTTCTGAAAAATTGGGGTATGACTTTAATTCCATCGCCGTGAACCGCATCCCCGGCGAGGCCGTCGGCGGAATCTCGCGCCTTGTGAAACCGGGCCACCCCGACCTCACGCTCAATGTCGAATACAACCAACTGGACCCCCTCCTCCGCGCCACAGTGAGCCCGGAGGGGGATGTGCCCGACGACCGGGGCTTCTCGCTTTTTCCCGGCAACGTCAACTTGCTTGTCATTCGCATGGAGCCCTACCTGAAAGTCCTTAAGTCCTCGGGGGGAATTATTGCCGAATTTGTCAACCCCAAGTTCGCTGATAACTCCAAGACAACCTTCAAAAAACCAGCCCGCCTTGAAACGATGATGCAAGACCTGCCAAAACTTTTTGTGTCAGGGGAAAAAGTGGGCGTAACCGTGTTTGATCGCACGTGGTGTTTCAGCGCCTGCAAAAATGCGCTCGATGATGCCGCCGCAAAAGTCAAAACGGGCGGTCCGGCGGAAAGTGCCTCCAGCGCAGAAACCGATTTTTATGCCATTAACCGTCGCAAACTCGTGATGGCTGGCATGATCGTTGAGGAGACACCTGCGACGGATATCCGGGGGATCCCCTTCGTCACAGGCCCGCGCGTCATCTTGCGTCCATCCTTCGCCTTAACCCTGGCCGACGTCAGAGATCGCATTCGGGGAGGACAAATCAGTGGTGATGCCACGCTAATCCTCGAAGGAGACGTTCACGCCGAAAACCTGATCCTCCCAAACGGCAGTTCGCTCAAAGTTTCCGCCAGCCAAGGTGCCAGCGTGCATCTGAAGAATATGACAGCGCCCGTTCAGCCCGGTTTTGAACTGGTGCCCCTCACGGATTCCGAAATGGCATCGTCCGATGTCCCCGAATTCCTCCGCATCCGCGGATACCGGATTGTGAATCATGGCGCAAAAGTCCTCCACGCCGACAAACCCGGAACATGGAACGCTGATGGGGAGGGGAAAATTTTGGATTCTTGATTTTGGATTTTGAATGATTTGGCAAGTCGCTTCGCGCATGGCGCCATCAAATCCTTATTAGGTAGGGCGCGTCATTCCTCCTCCGCCAAGGCTATGGAGCAGACCTCCCTTGCCCGCCCGCTTTGCCTTTCATGCGAAGGACGGCGAGGGACCGCCATCCCTGGGCGCATGCCCGAAAGTTGCAAAAGGGCAATACGTGGCGGCTTCGCCGCGATGACGCCCCAGCAGAGTGGGGCGGCTACAACGAGCGCAAGCGTGATCGGCACGCCTTGCGATGTAGCCATGTCACTCCTCCTTCGCCAAGGCTATGGAGGACACGTCTGCTGACGTGTTCCTACCCTCCGCACGCTTTGCGCACTCCTCAGATTTTGCACCTCTCGGGCATGTGCCCGCCATCCCTTCCAGCCGAGATTTTCGCT
>Ga0105045_10002567_pt1 | contig 15382 bp, 12 predicted proteins | sample MAT02_FD_78089 | JGI IMG/M metagenome (GOLD analysis project Ga0105045, IMG submission 78089) | Freshwater microbial communities from Lake Fryxell liftoff mats and glacier meltwater in Antarctica - MAT-02 (megahit assembly) | ecosystem: Environmental > Aquatic > Freshwater > Ice > Liftoff...
TAAGTTTTGAACGTCCGCATGCAAAATACCGCTTGGGATATGGTGCAGTTTGTAAGTCTCGCTACCGGCAACGACTGTGTGACCTGCGTTGGCTCCACCTTGGTAACGCACGACCAAATCAAAACGCGGCGCGAGCAAATCGACAAGCTTTCCTTTAGCCTCATCTCCCCACTGCAACCCGATCACGCAAGTACCGCTCACCAGAATGGCTCCAAAACAAAAACGACGAATTAACCCGCAGCCATTCAAATGCAGCTACGCCTATCTCAAGCCCGAAAAGCGTAAGCGGGTAACGGCGCAATAGCAAGAATGCCAAATCAATATCCGGCTGTTATTTCCGATTCGTATCGATGATCGAATCGTCTAGCTAGCGACTCGATCCAACGATCGACATGCGACAATTTCGCCGCACTTCCAGGCCCAATCGTTTTGTGAAGGGGGTTGTGAAATGGGATTCGCGCGGTCCCGAATCTGAACGAAAACGTGTACCGCGGGTTTCCTCAAAGCGGCTCACCTAGAAGTTAAATCTGCCGCTTTCACAGGATCTTTCTCGATCGCTGGCCGCAATCTACAGCTCAGCCTTTTTCTAATTCGGCTTCGACGGCCTTGACCAATTCGGCGTCCGCAGGCGTTGTGCGTGGCGAGAATCGATTGATCAGTTGGTCTTCGCGATCAATCAGGAATTTCTCGAAGTTCCAACTGACTTTACCTGCGCCCACCGGTTGAGCGTCTTTGCTTGTGAGGTACTTGTAGATTGGGGCTGCGTTCTCTCCGTTGACATCCACCTTGCTGAACATCGGGAAGTTAACCTGGTATTTGGTGCTGCAAAACTGCTTGATTTCGGCTTCGCTACCAGGCTCTTGGCTACCGAACTGATTGGATGGGAAGGCAAGGATCACGAGGCCTTTTTCCTTGTACTTATCGTACATCGCTTGCAGGCCTTTGTACTGCGGCGTCAAACCGCATTCGCTTGCAACGTTGACGACGAGAACTACTTTTCCTTCGTAGTCTTCGAGATCCACGGCCTCGCCATCGATCGTCGTGGCCTTAAAATTAAGTGCGCATTCATGCTCATCGGCCGAAGAATTTGTTGTCATAGTGAAGGCGAGTAGGCAGGCAAGAAACGGAACGGATAGACGTAACATTCGCTCTTAAACTCCAAGTGGAAATGCGTTGAACATAAAGGCGCAACCTGAACGGTTGCAAACGGCGGGAACTCGTGTGGGCAGGGTATACAGGGTGGACAGCGTCACAGGCTGAGCAAAAACCTTTTTCGCCGCTCGCATTCTCGCGTCCTGTCAATCAATATACGCAAGCCGATCGAAGAAGTCTGCAAGCATCCATAAAATCTGCGAACAGCCGGTGCGTCAATCCGCAACAAACGAACGTTAGATTCTGCCTAGGCATTAAACCGTGTGGAAAGTTAACTTCCCTCAGGTCGCAGCAGCGGCGTACAGCTTGACGGCAATCGGCGAAAGTGCCAGCATTCGCGACATCTTTTCCCATCTACACCGTTCCCCCTCCATAGTACCCCCACTTGAGATCTAGGTCATGAGCACAATTGAAGAAACCGTTGGGATTGCGCCCAACGCAAAACGCCTGTTGTGGGCAGGTTTTACCGCGATTTTAGCCGCTGGAGTGGGGTTCGCGATCCGAGGCGGAATTCTTGATAATTGGGGCCGAGAATTCGGCTTTACTGGGCTCCAGTTGGGGACAATCGGCGGTGCCGGTTTTACCGGCTTTTGTTTCGGTATCATCATTGGCGGTTTCGTTGCGGACAAAATTGGCTACGGCAAGTTGGTGATTGCCGCATTCCTGTTTCATGTCCTCTCCGCGTTTGTGACGTTTGCTGCGGTTGAGGGGACGGCACCAGAACAGGCATACACCTACCTTTTTTGGGGGACATTTATCTTTGCAATCGCGAACGGCACACTTGAAGCGGTCGCAAACCCTTTGGTCGCGACCTTATTTCCGAACAACCGTACCCACTATCTCAACATCCTCCACGCAAGTTGGCCAGCTGGGATGATCCTTGGCGGAGTCGCCGGTTGGTACTTAGACGACAAGCTCCAATGGGACTGGAAATGGCAATTGGCTTTGTTCTTGGTTCCGACGGTTGCTTACGGCTTGATGTTTCTCGGGCAATCAATGCCCAAGAGTGAAGCCTCCAAGCAGGGACTTTCGCTCGGGCAAATGCTTAAGGACGTTGGCATGTTGGGCGGAGCGGTCGTTTGCTATCTGCTTGCTCTCTTCTTTGCAAACCTGTTTGGCGGATTCATAGAAAACAAAACCGTCGCAACTTATGCCGGATACGGTATCGGTGCGGCGTTGTGGCTTGGGTTATCGGCGATGACCGGTTTCTCACTCGGTTCGGTGCTTTTGTTCGTGTTGTTTATCGTTCACGCGATGGTGGGAGCGGTGGAGCTTGGCACTGATGGCTGGATTCAAAACATCACCGGAAATATCCTCACCTCTGAGCAAGGAAAATTCCTGTTCGTGTTTACCTCTGCGGTGATGTTCGGCCTGCGGTTCTGTGCTCACTTTATCGAGAAACGCATCGGCCTTTCGCCCATTGGCTTGTTGCTTGTCTGCTCGGTTCTTGCGTTTATCGGTTTGAATTTAACGAGTAACGTTGAGACTTTCGGCATGGCCATGTTGGCCTTGACGGTTTACGGATTCGGCAAGACCTTCTTTTGGCCGACGATGCTTGCCGTTGCAAGCGACCGGTTTCCCAAGACCGGTGCGATTGCGATTAGCATCATGGGCGGGATTGGCATGATGTCGGCGGGACTTCTTGGTTCGCCGGGATTGGGCTACCTCAAAGATCGGTACTCCGGCGAAGCTCTTCAGGAAATGGATCCCGCACTTTTCGAGCAATACAAGGCTTCCAAGCCAAGTAAATTTTTAGCGATCCTCCCTGAGGCGACTGGTCTCGACGCCGAAAAGCTAGGGAAAGTTTCGGCATCTCTCGCGGAACTGCGAAAAACCAACGCAGCAGCGACGCCGGCTGATCTTGAAGGCGACGCCGCAAAGGTAATGACCGCCTCGATCGAAGGTGATCGTCGGACATTGCGGACCGATGCATTCATTCCGGCGGTAATGGCCGTTATTTACTTATGTTTGCTAATCTATTTTAAGATGATTGGTGGGTACCGTCCGGTTTCCATCAATGAGACTAGCAAAGAATAGTGCCGTTGCATGAATGCTTTGTGTCGGGCTTCGATGAGCCGCAGCTTTTTTCAAAAACAGCCGCGGCTTTTTTGTTGCCGTCCTGATGGGTTGTTTCGCGACTATAATGTCACAATCATCCGCAGAGATGTTTGGTATCCTTGGGGGTCTTACGGCTGCGGTTTTAAAGGAAGGGGTTGAAAATGCGTTTGCTTCGGTTTGCGAAATCTACAGGGCCAATTGTTATCATGCTCGCCTCGCTTGGATGCGACAGTGGTGCGATAGGACTGATTGCCGTCGCTTCTGACCCGGTGGTGCCGACCGCCGAGCAGTCGATCGCGGCGGCGGCGAAAACCCCGAGCGAATCGACGGAAACGCGTGACAAAAATGGTTCCCCCGAGAAAACGAAAACCGCGATTAAGAAGTTAGAAATGCCAACTCAATACAACCCGCTCACGGCCGAAGAGCAACGCGTCATTGCCGACAAGGGAACCGAAAGGGGTTTTATTGGCGAATACACCGACAATGAAGCAAAAGGGACTTATATCTGTCGCCGCTGCAATGCGGCCCTCTACAAATCGGACAGTAAGTTTCATAGCGGTTGCGGCTGGCCTAGTTTTGATGACGAGATCAAAGGCGCAGTCGTCCGCGTACCCGATTTGGATGGTTACCGAACCGAGATCGTCTGCAGTAATTGCAAGGGGCACCTTGGACATGTCTTTGTCGGCGAACGTTTTACCGACAAGAATGCTCGTCACTGTGTGAATTCGATTTCGATGAAATTTATCGCCGAAGGGAAGCCACTTCCCGAAAAAATCGTTCTCAAGAAAGAGTAACGGTTCTCTCCCCGCCTACACCTGTGCGACACTGGACCTTAAATGGTAGATTCGTTGTGTCACGAAGCACAATCATTTGTAGGTCGCCGCGGAGGCGGGAGAAGTTATGACGGTCGATCAATACGGCATTTGTCCATGTGGCAACGGAAAAAAAATCAAATTTTGCAAGTGCAAAGAATCACTGCCTGAACTTGATCGTGTGATGACGATGATCGAAGGGGGCCAGGTCGTACCCGCGATCGATCGACTCAACCAAGTCCTTTCTGAGCACCCTGACGCGGCCTGGGCATTGGCAATCAAGGGCCGGCTGATGCTTGATCTTCGCGAGTACGATTCCCTCGCGGAAAATTCTGAGCGTTTCGTTCGCCTGCAGCCAAGCAATCCGCTTGCGTTAGCGCAGCGTGCGGCGGCCGAATTGTTCCACGACAACCCCGAAAAAGCGACTCTATCGCTGTTGGAAGCGCTGACTGAAAGTGGTCGATCGGTAGACAGCTTCGTATTGGATATTTCGTCAATACTGGCCTACTCGCTTGCTGGTTCAGGGATGTACTTGACCGCACGAGCGTACGTGCAGTTGCCGTTGACGGCTCAAGGTTACGAATCGAACCAGACGGCTGCGATGGTATATCAAAAGCTGAACGCAGGCGATGAGATAAATCATTTAGTCAAGTCGGTTCCGCCACCACTGCCACGTGATGAAGGTGCGAGTTGGGGTGAACGATTTGACGAAGCAATCGGTTTGCTTCGCAGCAACCAGATTCTTCTTGCCGAATCAAAGCTGCAATCGCTTGCACGAATGGCACCGCGCGAACCGTGCGTGTTATCGGGCCTTTTGACCTGTGCGATCTGGCGAGGCGATAGCGCAACTCAGGCCGATTGTCTGCGAAAGCTCAGTGAGTGCGAGACCTTGGATTTTCACTCCCGGTCCAAGTACCTTGCTTTGAGCTGGTTAGTAGAGCCGCAGAGCCCGATGACGACGATTGATTCGTCGATCCTTGAAGCCGAGATATCGAGCGTTGATGAAACCGTGATGGCCATGTCGGCAAACTCTCGCCTATTAAGTCTCGATAGCGAAGTCCTGACACAATTTCGGGATGTCTCCGACGGAGTCCCTCCTCGCGGAGGTTTCCAAATCGTTGATCGCGATCCGCCGGAGTCGCTTGAGACGCTCACGGCAGAGAATTTCCCCTTGGCTCTCGGCGTTGTGCTGATCCATGGCAAGCAGACCGATCGTGCGGCTCGCGTTGAAGTGCTGGAGCTTCGCCCCAGTTCGAAAGACACTGTCACGAAGTTACTTCGTGAGGTTTTGGGCGAGTTGAACTGGCAAGAATCAACCGATCGACCAATGTCAATCATTGAATCGCTGCAGGTGCCTCTTGCGTTTCTTGGCCCCGAATTGGACCGTAAGAAGATCACTGCCTTTCAACGGGAAATTGTTGAAAAGACTTTTGCCGAATCGCTTGCCGCCGCTTCGCTGCGATGCTTGGGCGGCCATAGTATGAATGAGATGAAGGCTGATGATTCGACGCTATTGGCGCGAACCGCGTTGATCCGACTTCTGGAAAACTACGAGTTGCTGGAAGACAACGACGACCAAATTATGGATGCGGTTCGCGAACGTGCTGGGGTTGATCGGCTTCCTCCGCTACAGATCGATTCCCAAAAGGACGCTGAAGAAACCGAAGCGGCTGACTTGGCGCAGGTCGAAGTGGAAAGCCTGCCGATCAATACCTTGCTGTTCTTGTTTCAGCGAGCGCGACTGTTGAATGTGACGAAGCTTGTCCGAAGTACGGCGAAGCGAATCATCGAAGTTGAGTTACCTGAAAATGTTAAGGCTGCGAAACTCACGGCTTACACAGCACTGATTGAGTTTTCTGCATCGCTTGAGGAATCGAATGCCTTAATCGAAAAGGCAAAGGCTTACGCGACGGCGAGCAACATCGACCAAGCCAACCTGCGCATCCTTGAGCTTACCCATCGATTGATGAACGGGGATCAAGTGGGATTCAATGCAACACTTCGGCAGATTGCCGACCAGTATGGCAATCGTCCAGAAGTGATGGCGCGCGTGCAGCAATTGCTGATGTCGTTGGGCTTGCTTCGGCCCGACGGCTCGTTTCGAGATCGTCCTGCAGCCGGCCCCGGTGCATCGCCTGCCATCAACGCTCCGGCTTCGTCTCCCTCGTCCGGTATTTGGACTCCGGGCAGCGGATCCCCAGCGGCCACAACCACGGCCGCTGGAGCAAGCAAGCTATGGATCCCAGGAATGGATTAAGGCCTTCGATTGCAAACGTCTGCCCCGTTGGATGATACCCGTCGTGAAGATCATGCCTGGATGACGCGAGCGATTCAGCTCGCCGGTCGCGGCGCGGGTTTTGTTGAACCTAACCCGATGGTCGGTTGCGTTATCGTACGCGAGGGAACGATTGTTGGCGAAGGTTACCACCGTCGCTTCGGTGGAGACCATGCGGAAGTCGATGCAATCAAGAGTTTATCTGATGTATCGCTTGCGAACGGCGCGACTGCCTACGTTACACTTGAACCGTGTTGCCACACCGGCAAAACTCCGCCATGTACGAAGGCGCTGATCTCATCGGGTATCGCCAAGGTGGTCGTCGCGATGGCAGATCCGTTTCCGAAAGTGGATGGGGGCGGCATACGTCAACTGCGAGACGCCGGCATCGAAGTTGACGTCGGTGCTTGCCACGATCAGGCGACAGAGCTTAATCGGCCTTACCTAAAGCGGCTTTTCTTGCGTAGGCCTTGGGTGATTGCGAAGTGGGCGATGTCGCTTGATGGAAGAATCGCGACCGTCACAGGTGACAGTCAATGGATTAGCGGCGAGCTATCTCGTGCCGAAGTGCATCGATTGCGAGGTCGTGTGGATGCGATCATTATTGGCGCTGGAACCATGAGTGCGGACAATCCCACTTTGACAGCGCGGCCGGGCGGCGCTCGTGTCGCCACTCGTGTCGTGCTTGCCGGGAGCAGACTTCCCGAAGTTGGTTCGAATTTGCTCCGAACGCTCGGTGATGCACCTCTGTTGCTGCTTACTTCGTCAAGCAATTTTGCACAATTGGATCTTCTTGCGAGAATGGGCGTCGAGATCATTCCTTGTGAATCAGCCGATCGCGGGCAATCGATCCGTTTGCTGCTGGATGAGTTGGGTCGTCGGGAAATGACCAACGTACTTGTGGAAGGCGGCGGCGAGGTGACGGCAAGTTTCGCGGCAATTGATGAGTTGGACGAAATTCATGCGTACATCTCGCCAAAAATCATCGCGGGACGCGCCGCACCTGGACCGCTTGGCGGCGATGGATTTTTAGCTTTAGCGGGAACGCCAGAGTTTAGGACCACTGAAGTAACCCGCTTTGATGGCGATTTACGGGTCGTCGTACGGCGAGTTCGCTTGGGTTAATCCTTTCTTGGCCGGACAATCGCTACCACTAGTCTTGCTCGCTACGATCCCCATTCGCGTTACCAAGCTTTCATCCACGAGAATCGTTAATGTCGAGGTAACCGAATCTCCGATAACGACTCTCGGGTGGTGTTTCGAATGCATCGCACTGCGACAATTCGAGCGACCCAATGTTGAGTACACCTATTTTTAGGGGGGTGTATTCACGCTATCGATCCGATGAAAGGATGCAGCATGCGTGGACGTATGAATAGGCGAGACAACGGTTGGTGCGGTCAAAAGCGAGCTATGCTCCGGTTAGCATTGCTGGTGGCCATACCCTTCGTCGCGGCCCCATCGATAGCGACTTTGGCGATGGCAGATTCGCCAAACGAGACAAACTTGCTGCTGTTGCCACCATTGCCGCTCGATGGAACAGCGGCTGCGTCGTTCGACGCCCAGCAGATAAATCCGTTCTGTCAGCCTGCACCAGTGATCGATTCATCAGCGGGTCGCGGCCCAAAGTTAGGGCAGCCTTCACTTGGTGTGCCCCGTGCGGTGACCGATCCGATGGTTATCGTTTCGGAACCGAACGTTCAACTCGCATCTGGCAACACCGTCGAGCCAAAGTCTGCTCAGCGAAGAGAATCTGACCGAACTACCGTTCGCTTGGTTCCGACCAACGTCGAACTCGGGGCTGAGGCGATAGGAACGGTTCGCAACAACCCAATCATTACCAAAAAAGCTTCAACGATCGTTCCGAATGAAAGTACCGTTAAGAAGGTTGCACACGACGACGAGAAAGTTCACAGCAACAAATCGGTATCCAAGGCCAATAGCCAGGAAGGCCCCGTGTCTTTCTCACTTGATGATTCGCAATTAGTGGATACTTCGGGCCGTCCCGCGAAGACATCGCAAGAGCAAAAATCGCTTGCTTCCTTGCTTCGCAATACGGATGCGTCGGATACCGTCGTGCAGCACGTCGCGGCCCCTCAGAAGACGCCATTGTATCGTAGTGTTACGATCACGGAGCCTCCGGCGACCAGTAACCACTTGGCAACCATCACGCGCGGTTCAAAGGCGAACCGAACGTTATTGGTTCCTATTCCATCCGCCGATGAATTGATGCCGATATCGACACCGAGTTATCCGGAACCCAAGCCGGTCGTTTCAGGTCCAATACCGACGGCTGTCATTTCAAATTCGGACGCTCGGATCGTAAAGGGCTCGCGTCCTCGCGTTGACGTCGGCCTTCCATCGGTCGCAATCGCTAGAACTTCGGAATCAGCTGCGGGCTCCATTGCTCCTGTCGCAAAGTATTCGTCGCTGGTTACCGCCACTTCTCCGAGCGATGCCGCGTTTGAATCGAGCAGCCCGATCGATTACCAGCTACAGAGAACTGAGGTTCGATCACTAAAAACTACCGGTGAAATCCGCAAAGTCCAATTGGGTGATAGCGCGGTTTGTTCAGCGATTGCCGGGGGATCGATGCAGTTACAATTAATTGGCACTCGCGACGGTGTGACTCGGATGGCAGTCTGGACGGCGACGCCTGATGGCAAAGAGGAAAAGACCGTCTATCAGATTCGAGTGGGTACGCCGGTAACCAACGGCGCAAGCGATCCGGCAAACATTGCGGCAATGCTATCGAAGTCCACCAAAGCTGCGTTTCCAGAATCGGATCTTCGGGTTCGTTATGACAAAGGGCAAATGATTGTCGAGGGTTCTTGCGAGAGCGACGAATCCGCGAAAAAAGCCCTCAGGATGATTCGTTCGGCGTGTTTGTTGCCGGTTGACGACAAAATCGTTATCCGATAGCAGCATAGAGAGGGGTAACTCTGCTTGGAACGACAGAGTTCACATCCTAGTTTAATCGTTCATTCCAAATTGCAAACTTACCGTAACACTGAACCGTTATGTCATGCTCGACAGTGCGTGATTAACGAACGACATGGAAGCATTGAGGTTTCCCGATGGTGACGACAAGAACGATCCGCTCAGTTAGTAGACGTATGTTGCTGGCGTTCCTCGCGTCTGCGGGTGTCGCTGGATTATCCGTTGAGCCGGCGGCCGCACAGTCCGGTACAAGCATGAAGACCAGGGGTGTCCCTGCTTCCGGCTTCGGACTGAGTGATATCCAACTCGCCCCTGGCGAAACGATTGTCGGCTCGCCGACAACCATGGGCGGACCGGTGATCAATCACAATGGCGGTAGTTATCAAATTGTCGATTCGTCATCGGTACCGATGGCTGTGGACTTGATGAACGATTCGATCGTTTCGGAGGTTCCATTGCTTCACTCTTCGTCCGTTGGCGGTTGTGGAAACGCTAGCTGTGGCGGCAATTGTGGGAACAGCTCTTGCGGAGGTTCCTCATCCGCAAGTCGATTCCACGGGAATTCGGGATTGGGAATGGGCGGCAATGTATGTGGTGCTACCTGTAATCCTTATCTTTATGCGTCAGTCGACGCACTCTACATGTACAACAATAGTGCCGATGAGAACGGACGTGCATCTTACTCAGTCATCGATGATTTTGACTATGAGTTTGGCGGTCGAGGTACCTTCGGGATGGTGCCGGATTGCCGCAACGGGTTCGAGCTTTCCTTCGTCGCCCCGCTTGAGTGGGATACTTCGAGCCAGGCAACCGTCTCAGGTGCAGATGTCCGATCGCTGCTATTCCCGACTACCGTTTTGGGCCCCGTCGATCTCGCTGATCTGACAAGCGTCACCGAATTAACACAATACAGTGCCGAGTACTTGAGCGTTGAAATCAGCCGAACCTTGATCGGTTGGGAGATCTGCAAGTTTCTTTACGGTGCGAGGTACGTGGGTTATGACGAAGACTTTTTGGGAAGTGCCGCTTTGACTTCGATTGGAGGAAGTACGAATCCGACCCAAACTCGTGCTCAAGCATCGACCCAAAACCAGTTGTTCGGCCTTCAAGTTGGCGGTGAGCTAACCTACCCGCTGACCTGCAAAATATGGAGCGATTTCAGAGGCCGTGCCGGAGCGTATGCGAACTTCGCAGAGAATCAAGTTCAAACCACTCGAAACGGTACACTCTTCAGCCGTAGTTTTGACGACACAACTCAACTTGCCGGATTGTTTGAGATCGGCGGTGGGGTCCGGTACTACGTCACCGATGACTTTCACCTCAGAGCCGGTGGCGAATTGTGGTACCTAGCCGGGATCGCTACAGCCGGTGGTCAGTTAAACGAGCGAGCCTTAACGAGTCGTGGACTTCAGAACGAAGATGACGTTCTGATGATCGGCGTGACTGTCGGTGGCGAGCTAAAGTTCTAAGTTGAACGAAGATTCGAAATCACGAGGCTGGCGGCTTAGAAAAGTTGCCAGCTTCTGTCTTTTGATGCTAGGCTCCGTTTCGAAATGTGCCGAGTAGGAAGCCGATTTTTTAGTCCTTGTGACCAATCTTCTTCAGCCAACGCTGCATGGTCGCACCCATGCCAGCGATCGGTGGGACATCGTTTGGCGAATGAATTTTGTTCTGGATCAGTTCGCGATCGGCATCTTCCAAGTGCCTTCCACAATTCGGACAAGTGCACGGAACTTTGGAAACTGCCGCCTCACACCCTGGGCAACGCAGGACAACGGTCGGCTTCACTGCCGCTTCGAAAAGACCACCAACATCGTTGGCGGGGAACCATCCGGAATCATCCTTTCGAAGCTTGGTTTCACGAGTGATCGTTCCACGTCGCACCATGCCTAGCAATTCACTCGGCGTGAACGGCCCGCGAACGTCGATTTCGTCGAGAACGAACCACTTGGCCATCGCTCAGTAACTACATGGATTGAATATGGAGACTTCGTTTCTTTCGCTCTTTTCTTCGAATATCGTCGATCAGGCTGGCGACTCGCTTGACATCGGCAATACCTCTCATGATCAGCTGCGGATGAGTTCGGTCACTTCCTGTGATATCGATGGAGCCAACACCGAGAAGTCTCTGGACCGGTCCTTGATGGAAGCTAACATCGTCGATGTCGATGACCTCAACACGATCGGTACGACGGCTGAGTAAGCCGACTTGATGTATGAACCGCTGAGTTGTCAGTTCGTAATGGAAGCCCAAGCGTCGATAGGCGTAGATGCATCCCACAATTACCCACATACCTACGACACAGCCAATCGCAATCGGTATCGTCGGTAAATTATAGATTGCAGCGACGACGAATATCGCAATCGAAACGATTGAAACGCCAAGCCACATGCCGAGCATTGCCCTTGGACTGTAGCCGCCCTTCCAAAGGGTCTCTTCGGGTTCGGAATTTTCTTGACCGGCTCGTTTTTCCGCAACTTGTTTGGCGAATTGGCTATTTGCCGAATTTGAATCCGAGTCTTGCAAAGGGCGATTGGACGGCGAGGGTTCAGGCGTAGCGTTCAAGGGGTTCTGTCTCCGACCGTGATTTTGGGAAAGATTAACGGTGTGCGATTCGATTGACGCTGTTTATTATATCGCAGCCGATCGCAAACGTCATCGATCGGTACTTGTTAGGTCGCTTTTCCCAGTTGATCGGGCGCGCGATCTCGTTCCCAACTTCGTACCAGACATAAATCACCGATGCGATGTCCGTTTTGCCACCTCGACAATGATCGCGTCATCGACACCCGCTCGACGGAGGATGGGTCTGTGGTGCGTCGAAAGCGAGTTTGTGGCTCATGTCACCAAAGGTTTATGACACTGGAACGCCTTGAAGAAGCAAGCGTTCGCGTCGTCAAGCGTGATCAAACTCGCGAACCGTTCGATCGCGAAAAAATCCGACGAGGGATCGAGCGGGCGTGCAGCAAACGTCCGATTAGCAGTCAACAAATCGAGGGTTTTGTTCAGGAGATTGAACGGGAAATCTATCAGAAAAGCGAACTTGAGGTGCCAACAACCGAGATTGGTGAAATCGTCATGAAACGTTTGGCCCACGCCGACGAAGTTGCCTACATCCGGTTTGCCAGCGTTTATCGAGAGTTCGAAGACGCACGCGATTTTTTCAATGCGATCGAAACGTTTCGATCTGCGGATTCGCCTCTGTAGCGTACGACGTCCGCTTTCTCGCCATCGCATCGAAGTACTAGAAGGCAGAATCGCACCACCGATGCCACCAATTGCGATTGCCTCCGAAACATCTTGTGACGTAACAGATTGGTTTGCCGATAAACATCTAGGCATTCGCTATCAAAACTGGACGTTCGAATTGGAATCCGTCATCATGGACTTTGCATTTCCCCGCAATTTTGCTTCGATCGTGTCGCTCACCTGCGCCGGACTGGCTTTCTGTCCATCCTTCGCCTCCGCTCAAAATACCCAGCGAGGTGCGGTTCTCGGCGGGTTAGGTGGTGCGGTTGTGGGAGGCCTGATCGGCGATCACAACGACAAGGCAGGTGCAGGCGCGGCGATTGGCGGAGCGATTGGTGCCGTAAGCGGTGCCGTTCTCGGTAATGCACGTGATAAGGAGGTAAACGCCCAGCAGCAACGCCAGCGATATTACGCCCAGCAACGCGTTTACACCCAGCAACAACAGCAATACGTTCAAGTTCAGTCGGCCGTATCCATTAATGATGTTATCTCGATGTCCCGAAGCGGTCTCAGCGACTCGGTCGTTATCAACCAGATTCAAACACGCGGTGTCCAGCAGCAATTACAGGTCTCCGACATCATTTCGATGCATCAGCAGGGTGTTAGTGAGATCGTAATCGGCTCGATGCAGAATGCTCGCGTGGGTGGCGCTCCCACTTACGTCCAGCCCTCCCCGGTAATCGTTCAACAAACGCCTGTCTATGTTGAAGAAAGGGTGATCGTGCCAAGCTATTCCCCACCCCCAGTTTACCACATTCATTCAAGCCATCAGCACTATCGCGGCTCGCGATATGGCTTCTAAGCAATGGTTCGGTTTAGGTGAATTTTAGTGATCATATCGGTCGATACGAACCATGTCTTTGGTTCGTAATGGGCGATCGCTATGAGTCTTTTTGGTGCCATCCAACAGTCGAATACCGGCCTGCAAGCGGCCCAGATCGGTTTGCAGGTTGTTGGCAACAATATCGCGAATGCCAATACTCCCGGCTACATTCGCCAACGACTAGATCTAGCTCCAGCGGCCGTTACCCGGCAGGGGAGCCTGCTTCTAGGCCAGGGCGTATTGACGACTGGCGTCACTCAGATTGTGGACAAAGCGCTCGCTGAGCGTCTCTTCACCGCTGGTACGGCCGTCGCAGGCGGTGACACGCTTTCTAGAGCTTATAGCCAACTCGAAGAGCTCGTTGGGACGCTCGACGGCGGTGGTATACCGGAACAGTTGACGCTTTTCAACAATGCCCTACACGACCTCACGACCCAGCCCGCCGACCGCGCGTTGAGAGACTTTGTAGTACTTCAAGGGGAAGCGCTCGGTCGGTCGATACGGACTGTGAATCAGCAGGCACTCGATCGTCAAATTGAGTTCAACAGCGACTTGGGTGGCATTGCCGATGAGATGAATAAACAGCTGCAAAGAATCGCCAAGTTGAACGTACAAATCAGTACAGTTGAAGGTGGCGGTATCCTTGGCAGCGACGCAAGCGGACTTCGCGAGCAGCGTTACACAGCGATCGAAGAACTGGCAAAGTTTGCCGACCTTAACATTCAAGAACAATCCAGTGGTTCGATTTCCGTGTTCGTTGGTGGCGACTATCTAGTCGCGGAGGGAAATCATCGCGAAGTCTATACAACCTATAGTGAAGCTGCCGACGGCCTTGAAGTTCGAATACGCGAAACAGACTCACCGCTTCAAAGTTCTGGTGGAAAATTCGGTGCCACTGTTGAAGCGAGAAATGAAGTCTTTGGGAGCTTCCTAAAAGATCTCGACGAACTGGCGAAGGGCTTAATTCGAGCTTTGAATGAAGTTCACTCGCAAGGCCAAGGACGCGATGGCTTCGACTCGGTGATTGGAACGAACAGGGGGCAAGTGGGTGTTCCTCTCCGCGATTCAGGTCTGCCATTCAACCCGAAGAATGGATCTTTTGAAATCAGTGTTCTCGACGCCGACGGTAAAGTTGCCAGCAAGACAACGATCGCAGTCAACGCATTGAATCAAGTTACAGATTCGACACTGGATTCCATCGCTGCGGATATCGACGCGATCGATGGCTTGTCCGCATCGATCTCATCCGAAGGTCGATTGCAAATCTCGTCGGAGTCTCAGCTATCGTTTACGTTCGGTCACGATACATCAGGCTTTCTTGCCTCCACGGGAGTAAACACATTCTTCGTTGGAACGGGCGCAAGCGACATCAGTGTCAATCAAGTTATCAAAGATAACAGTGATTATCTTGCGATCAGCAAAGGAGGCGTCGGCCAAGATACCGACGTATTGGGCTCATTAGTCGACCTGGTCGATAAACCGCTGGATTCGCTCAACGGAAGATCGGCTCGAGGGATTTTCGATGCGAACGTTGCCAGACTTGGTCAGAAAGTTAGTTTGCAAAAAAGCATTGCCCAAGGAGCAAGCGATTTTTATGCGACCCTGAAGAGTCAACACCTTTCGATTACAGGCGTAAACATCGATGAGGAATCGATCCGCTTGATCACTTACAATCGGGCGTTCCAAGCATCAGCACGGGTTATCTCGACGGCTAGTGAGATGCTGGAAATTCTAATGTCGATCTGATTGAAGTCGATCCTTATTGAAATCAAGACTCCATACGTTCTCAATCCACGTTCCACCACCAACGGCGCGACTGGGTCGCATTATGCACGACAGTCTCCGCTTCAGGTGGCGGTACGAATCGTTCTTGCATTGAAGCGATCGACTCATAAGGCCGAAAGTCTTGCTCGACCGTTGTGCTCGTATCAACGACAACACCGCCACTGGCGACGATGATGGCGTGTCGCTTGCCGCGATGCGTGACTCGATGAAGGGTCGCAATCGACGGTACTTTACGCGGCGTTTGTAAATGCCCCATCGACGGATCGTCAAGAAGCATCGGCCCGAGA
>Ga0105045_10002568_pt1 | contig 15381 bp, 13 predicted proteins | sample MAT02_FD_78089 | JGI IMG/M metagenome (GOLD analysis project Ga0105045, IMG submission 78089) | Freshwater microbial communities from Lake Fryxell liftoff mats and glacier meltwater in Antarctica - MAT-02 (megahit assembly) | ecosystem: Environmental > Aquatic > Freshwater > Ice > Liftoff...
AGGTGTCGTCGCCGGTGCTGGCGTCGATCGGCGCGGTGGGGTCGGTGGGGTCGGTGGGTTCGGTGGGTTCGGTGGGGATGGGATCGTCCACGGGGGCGGTCGGGTCTGTGGGGTCGTGCGCTTGGTCGGTCATGGGTTCCATGGTCCGGGAACGGAGGGCCGGCGACCATCGGGTGACCTACCCATTGGACCCCGAGTCGGCGGCCCCATCTCGGGGTCTGTTCAGGGTAGGACCCTGAGGTGCCACCGGCCAGTGGTGTGCGACACTCGATCGGTGGTCCAGACCCTGTCCCCCAGCCGTTGGCAGGTGCCACGGCTGGATCGCGAGGATCGATGGATCGGCGGAGTGGCGGCAGCCATCGCCCGTGAGGTCGGCGTCCAGACCGTTGTGATCCGGGTTGCCTTCGTGGTGCTGGCCGCCGTCGGCGGCTGGGGACCCGTGCTCTACGCCGCCGCCTGGGCGGCGCTGGCCGTCGCCAACCCTGATCGTCTCGCTCCCTATCACCCGCAGCCGAAGGCGGCGACCCCTTCACACCGCCTCGCCGCAGTCGCCATGATCACGATCGGCCTCGTGGTCGCCCTCCTGCCGTTCACCAGTTCCGTGTTCGCCACCGTGATCTGGCCCGTCGGCTTCGTGCTCAGCGGAGTGCTCATCGCCTGGACCCGCTCCGAGGAGGGCGGCACGCCGGCGCTGGTCCGGGTGGTGGCCGGCCTTGTCGTCGCCATCGGTGGGTTCTTGGCGTTCACCGCGACCCAGGTCAACTTCTCCGAGGCGATCGTGGCCCTGGTCTTCGGCATCGCCATCGTGAGTGGCATCGCGCTTGTCGCCGCGCCATCGGTGGTGCGGATAGGGCGCGACCTCGACCACGAACGCCAGGAGCGCATCCGAGCCGACGAGCGGTCCCGCATCAACGCCCACCTGCACGATTCGGTGCTCCAGACCCTCACGCTCATCCAGCAACATGGCGACGACCCCGTGCGCACCCGCCAGCTGGCCCGCCGCCAGGAACGCGAGCTGCGGACCTGGCTGCACGGTCCGTCGGACTCCCCCACCGGGCTCCGGCTCGGACCGGCCCTCGAGCACGTCGCCTCCCAGGTCGAGGAACGGTTCGACGTGACCATCGACGTGGTGACCGTGGGCGACACCAGCGACCTCGCAGCTGTCGACCTCGAAGCCTTGGCCGGCGCGGCGAGCGAGGCCATGGTCAACGCCGCCCGCCACGCCGCCGTGGCGCGGGTCGACGTGTACGCCGAGCATCGCGGTGGACTGGTCCAGGTGTTCGTCCGTGACACCGGGGTTGGGTTCGAGCCCACGACGGTCGGCCGCGACCGCCAGGGCGTCCGGAACTCGATCGTGGCCCGGATGGAGCGGGCCGGCGGCGGCGCCGTCGTCACCTCCGAGGTCGGCATCGGTACCGAGGTCGAGCTGCGGCTACCGGTGGACGAGGACGACCCTGGACCGGACCGATGATCCGCCTGGTGCTGGTCGACGACCATGCGCTCGTGCGGGCCGGCATGCGGGCCACCCTGGCGACGGAGTTCACGGTGGCCGGAGAGGCCGGGACCGTCGCCGATGCCGTTGACCTCATCGTCCGAGAGAAGCCCGACGTCGTGGTGTGCGACGTCCACCTTCCCGACGGGACGGCGACCGACGTCATCCAGGGTGCGGTGGCACGCGGGGTCACCACGGTGTTCCTGGCCCTCTCGGTCTCCGACGCCGCGACCGACGTGATCTCGGTGATCCGGGCCGGAGCCCGGGGCTACATCACCAAGGCGACGGAGGGCGACGACTTGATCCGTGCGGTACACCGCGTGGCCGCCGGCGATGCCGTGTTCTCGCCCCTGCTGGCAGGATTCGTGCTCGACGCCTTCGCCACGCAGCTCCAAGCCCCAGAGGCCGACCCCGAGCTCGACCAGCTCACGGCGCGCGAGCAGGAGGTGATGCGCCTGCTGGCCCGGGGCTACGCCTACAAGGAGATCGCCCGACGCCTCACCATCTCGGTGAAGACCGTCGAGACTCACGCCAGCGCTGTGCTGCGCAAGCTCCAACTGTCGAACCGCAACGAGCTCACCCGCTGGGCCGCCGACCGCCGCATCCTCTGATCCCGATGCGGTGACCCCAGCTGCCCGAGTGCGACAGGCGGGAGCAACAAGACGGTCGGTGCCGTTCAGGTAGGGACCGAGCACACGATTTGGTTCGGCCTGGGTTGGTGGGTGCCCCGTCCTCGTCGGCTTGGCCTGGGGCGGATCTGCCGAGGCCGCTGACCTTCGGGCTGGCCATTCGAAGGCCTCGCTCACAAGGTGGCGCCGACCTGCGAACCCGTGGGTCACGGACGGGCGTCGATCGAGCTGGCAGCCGGGAAGCCTCGCGGACGGTAGAACGAGCCTCGCAAAGCAGAAGGCCCCACTCCGAGACGTGGGGCCTGAGCTGGGTTTTCGGTGGTGGCGGGGGCAGGATTTGAACCTGCGACCTTCGGGTTATGAGCGAACAGATCAGCGTGCCAACCCGTACCGCCGCGTGCCGGATCGTGGCGCTGCGCTGGACTTTCGCCTACCAGATTTCCCGTTCCGGGCCATCGGGTCACCGCCAGTTCCGGGTGGTTCGGTAGAGATCCGAAGCGCCGTCAATCGGCGGTGGCTCCGGAGTGTTCGTGGTTCGTCTCGGACGGTAGGGGCGGTCGGACGGCACGGCGACTACCTGATGGGTAGTGGTGCCCGAGTCGGGCTCGGGTCGATGATGGTCGCACGACAGAACGCAGGCGGTTGCGGCCCACCATGGAGGAGATCGAACGATGTCGGGCACGAAGAACGAACTCAGTGCGGTCGAGGTGGTGCGGGCGTACTGCGATGCCTGGTTGGCAGGCGACACGATGGCGCTGCTGTCGCGGTATCGCCAAGATTTCACTCTGGTGTGGCCAGGTCGCCATCGCTTCGCTGGCACTCACAGCGGCCTGCAGGCGTCGGTCGACGCGTTGCTCGGGTTGGATGCCGAGACGAATCGGGTCCCCGTCGAGGTCGTCGACGTCCTAGAAGGATCCCGGAGGGTGGCGGTGGTGGTCGTCGAGCGTTGGAGTCGCGACCGCGACGATGCTGAGCCGGAGGTTCTCGAACACACGCGTGTGCTCGAGTTCACGGTGCAGGATGCTCAGCTTCGGACATGTCAGGTCTATGAGAGCGCTCAGCGCGAGATCGACGACTGGTTGGGCGCTTCGGACACATCGAGCGAGGAGGATCAGAGGAAGCTGCTGGCGACGTGATCCGGTTTCTTCAACGGACTGATCGCGAGCAAGGACACCCCCTCAGTCGACTCCGCAGCGGGTGAGCGCAGCGACCTACGCTCGGCCGATGACCGCAACCGCGATCGGGCCACTCCTCAAACAGTGGCGGCACCGGCGGTCGATGAGCCAGATGGCGCTGGCTCACGCGGCGAGCGTGTCCCCCCGTCACCTCAGCTTCGTCGAAACCGGGCGGTCACGACCGAGTGCCGAACTGGTGCTCGCGTTGGCGATCCACCTCGACGTGTCACTGCGCGAACGCAACGAGATGCTCCTCGCAGCGGGATTCGCACCGCGCTACGACGAGACTCCCTTGGACGACGACGCGATGGACCGCGTCCGCGTCGGGTTGCAGCGACTGTTGGACGCCCACGATCCGTATCCGGGCGTGGTGCTCGACGGTCACCATGACATCGTGGCGCTGAACTCGAGCGCCGAGCGCTTCCTGGCGACGCTGCCGGCATCGTTGGCGGCAAGGCCGGTGAACTTGTTCCGGTCATGCCTGCATCCGGACGGGCTCGGCCGCAACAGCAGCAACTTCGAATCGTGGGCTCCGGTGATGATCGCTCGGTTGTCTCGATTGATGGCGACCAGAGACGACGCCACGTTGGCGGCGCTGCATGACGAGGTGATGTCGTACCCGAACATCAGCCGCATCGCCGAACCAAGCAGCACGCGTGGCACTGACCCACACGGAGAACTGTTCGTGTCGTCGACCTTCGTGATCGGCGGCGTCGAGTTGTCGTTGTTCTCCACCCTCACGTCGTTCGGTTCGCCACGCAACATCACCCTGGATGACTTGACCATCGAGTTGTTCTTCCCCGCTGACGATCACACCGACGCCACACTCTGCGAGTAGGCCAAGCGGTGTTCTACGTCGTGTGGGACGAGCGATCCCAGGCGAGCGCGGCCGCACCCCAACGACCGTGCGACCTACGTCGACATCACCCGCGGCCGCCACGCCAACCACCTCTACCTCAGATCTCGGTTCTTGCCGGTGTTGACCGGCGCCAGGCAACATCCCCAGACTCGAGTCGAGCTGCTCTTGCCCTCGCTGCGAATGGCGGCCGCTGGAAGGGCCTCGATGACCTCGAGGTGGCCACCTGAGGGTGGGTCCGCTGGTCCAAACGAAGAACGCATCCACGTGAAGCTCGACGACGCCGCGCCGGCCGAGTTCGAAAACCGCCCACTACCGTCGGATCGCTCAGGCCAACGCGGCATGGGAAGCCAACCCAACGGGCACCCGTCAAACCCAGTGCGATCAATCTGGGCCTGGCGCAGTAATTGCGCATTCGTGGAGGTGGGTACCTTCGCCGTGCGCTCCGAAGACGGGTAGGACCTGGAGTGGCGTGGGGTTCACTGGTCACGGTCGCCGGGAACAGCAACGCCGGTCTCGTAGGCGATCATGACCAGTTGGGCCCGGTCTCGTGCCTCGAGCTTCATCAGAAGTCGGCTGACGTGGGTCTTGACGGTGGCGTGGCTGACGTAGAGCTCTAAGGCTATCTCGGCGTTCGAGCCACCTCGGGCGATCGACTCGAGAACTTCGCGTTCGCGCGTGGTGAGGCGCGACAGCATCAGCGCCGCCTGAGCAGATGTGTCGGGGCCCGGGCTGCGGGCGAACTCTTCGATCAGTCGGCGGGTGATCTTCGGCGCAATGAGAGCTTCGCCGGCTGCCACCACTCTGACTGCGTGGATGAGTTCGGCGGGGAGCGTGTCCTTGAGGAGAAATCCGCTGGCTCCGGCGCGAAGTGCCTCGTGCACGACTTCATCCAGGTCGAACGTCGTGAGGATGATCACCCTGACCGTCGTGAGCGTCTCGTTGTCGGTGATCCGGCGGGTGGCTTCGAGTCCGTCCATCACGGGCATGCGGACGTCCATCAAGATGACGTCGGGTCCGGTGTTGGCTGCGATCGAGACCGCTTCGGCACCGTCGCCCGCTTCTCCGACGACGTCGATGTCGGGTTCGCCGTCGAGCAGCATGGTGAACCCGCTACGCACGAGCACTTGGTCGTCGGCAACCACGACTCGGATGGTCACGTCCTGGCTGCTTTCGGGAGTGTTGCACCGACGCGATAGCCGCCGCCGTGGACCGGACCTACCTCGAGTGTGCCACCCCACACGTCGACGCGTTCGCGCATGCCGAGCAATCCGTGACCGCCGCCGGGTGTCTCGGCACCGTCGGCACCGGGGCTGCTCTGGTTGCGTGCGGCGGCACCCCGACCGTCGTCGATCACCTCGACGCTGACATCGTCGGCCGTGTGGGTCAGTCGGACGGTCACCTCCTTCAACGGTCCGGCATGCTTGATGACGTTGGTGAGCGCTTCCTGCACGATCCGGTAGGCAGACAGCTCGACACCAGCGCTGAGATGGTCGGGTTCCCCGACGACATGCAATGAGACAGGTATCCCGGCCGCCCGTACGTCGTCGACGAGTTGGACGACGTTGCTGAGCGAAGGTGCTGGTGCGTGACTGCGATTTCCGTCGTCGTCACGCAGCACACCGAGCAGACGTCGCATCTCACCGAGCGTGCTGCGAGCGGTTCCCGAGATCGCCTCGAGTGCCCTCTTGGCTTGGTCGGGACGATGGTCGACGACGTGGGCTCCGACGCCCGCCTGCACTGCGATCACTGACATCGAGTGCGCAACGACATCGTGCAGTTCCTGGGCAATGCGAAGGCGTTCCTCGGCGATCATTCGTCCTGCTCGTTGCCGTTCGACGTTGGCGCGTTCTTCGGCCTCTCGAACGGTCGCTTCCAAGGTTTCGCGACGCGCTCGCACGGCCAACCCAGCTCCCCAGGCAGTCGACAGGAACGCCAAGTTGGCGCCGACGGCCAACCCGTCGAAGCCTGGGGCGTTGCCTAGGCGGAGCGCAGCAATCACCGCCCAGACGATCGCAAGCCCGGCGATCGCCCGTCGAAGCGTGCCCGTTGCCGCCACCGAATACGTCAGCAACAGTCCGGTGAATGGCAGGAGTCCGTCGGGAAATCCGACGAGGACGTGCCAGTAGATCGCTGCGCTGCTGATCGCAACCGCCAGCAACGGCGCCCGCCGCCGGAACGCGATGGGCGCGGCTGCGATCAAGATCAACACGATTGCGAAGTCGTTCGGTTCGCGCATGCCGTCGACGAGGTCCTGGCTCCCCACGGTCGCGATGGCGAACCCGGCGAACAACAGCGCAAGCACCACGTCGACGACCTCGAGCGGATCGCGTGTGCGCAGCCAGGTTCGGGTCCGTTCGATCTGGCGCACCACCTGAACGTACCCCTGTGACCGGCCTGGCTTCGTCCGTCTCGAAGCGGATGTTCTCGTCATCCTGCAGATGTACGCCGAGCGGCCCGGGACGAACCACCCCAGGGCCGACGAAACCAGCCCTGAAAGGCACGACCGTGGAGACATCACATCGAACCAGACCTGAGGAACAACATGACTGCCACATCCACCACCACACCAAGACGCCCCATCCAGCTCCCACCCCTGCCTACCGCCGGTCCCTCGGCGCGGACTGTCGCCACCGTGACTGATGCCGTCAGGGTCTACGGACGAGGCGACAACGAGGTACGCGCACTCGACGGTGTGTCCGTCGAGTTCGCTGCGGGAAAGTTCACCGCGATCATGGGGCCGTCCGGCTCCGGGAAGTCGACGCTGATGCACAGCGTTGCGGGCCTCGACCAGCTCACGTCGGGCACGGTGCTGATCGGCGACACCGACATCTCGTCGTTGAACGACCGCAAGCTCACCCAGCTGCGACGCGACCGCATCGGGTTCATCTTCCAATCCTTCAACCTGGTCCCCACCCTCACCGCAGCCGAGAACATCGCCCTGCCAGCCAAGCTCGCCGGCCGGGCAATTGACCCCGAATGGTTCGCCCACGTGATCGACACCGTCGGTCTCGACAAGCGATTGAAGCACCGCCCGTCGGAGTTGTCCGGCGGCCAGCAGCAACGAGTCGCCGTCGCCCGAGCCCTCGCATCGCGTCCCGAGATCATCTTCGCGGATGAACCGACCGGGAACCTCGACTCGCTCACCGGCGCCGAGATCCTGTCGTTCATGCGTTCCGCTGTGCGCGAACTCGGCCAGACCATCGTGATGGTCACCCACGACCCGAGCGCTGCGTCCTATGCGGACCGCGCCCTGTTCCTCGCCGACGGTCGGATCGTCGACGACCTCGACCAACCGACCACCGATTCCGTCCTCGACCGCATCCGTCACCTGGGAGCCTGATCCACCATGTTTGCCTTGACCCTCAAAGAACTCGCAGCACACAAGCTGCGACTGCTCACCACCGCATTCGCGGTCCTCCTCGGTGTCGCCTTCATGTCCGGCACCCTCATCTTCACCGACACCATCGGCGCCACCTTCGACTCGGCCCTCGCCGACGTCGACGCAGGCGTCGACGCCTACGTACGCACACCGACCGACATCGACACCGCCTACGGCCAAGGCCCCCGCCTCGACGCCTCGATCGCCGACACCGTCGCCGCCGTCGAGGGTGTTGACCAGGTCGCACTGCGGCTGAACGGCTACGCGCGACTCGTCGGACCCGACGGCGTGCCGGTCGGCGACATGACGCAGAGCCCGGCGTTCGGGATGAACTGGGTGACGGTCGACGAGCTCAACCCGTGGGTGATCTCCAGCGGCAGGGCACCGGCCAACGACGACGAGATCGTCATCGACAAGTCCAGCGCCGACTCAGCCGGCTATCAGCCGGGCGATGTAGCCACCGTGTTGACGAAGGGAGCGCCGCGTGACTTCACCATCTCCGGTGTCGCCCGGTTCGGTGAGCTCGAATCCCCCGCCGGCGCCACCGCCGTGTTGTTCACCGACACCACCGCCGCCGAAAAGCTCGCGTCACCGGGAGAGGCCAACGCCATCGCGATGACCGTTGATCACGGGATGTCACAGAGCGCGATCGCCGCTGCCGTTGCGGGTGCGCTCGACAGCGATGTCGAGGTGATCACCGGAGCTGACTTGATCGCCGAGAACCAGGCGACGTTCGCCGCTGGCTTCGCCCCGTTCAAGGCCATCCTGCTGGTCTTCGCGCTCGTTGCAATGTTCGTCGGGGCGTTCATCATCAACAACACCTTCTCCATCACCGTTGCCCAGCGCACCCGTGAAATGGCACTCCTGCGGGCCATCGGCGCCTCGGGCCGCCAGGTCAAGCGCTCTGTGCTGATCGAGGCGGGCATCGTCGGGGTCCTCGCTTCGGCCGGCGGGCTCGTCGCCGGTGTCGGCGTCGCATCCGGCCTCACGAAGTTGATGTCGCAGTTAGGTATCGACGTCCCCGACGGGCCGATGCAGATCTCCAGTACTGCCCTCGCCATGTCGTTAGGGGTCGGTGTTGTGGTCACCACGCTGTCTGCGTGGCTCCCGGCTCGTCGCGCAGCCAAGATTGCGCCGATCGACGCCATGCGCTCGGTCAGTGTTGATGACTCCGCTGGATCCTCCCGACGCACGACATTCGGCGCGATCGTCGCAGCCATCGGTATCGGTGGGGTCCTCACCGGGCTTGCCGTTGACGAGATCTCTCTGGTCGGCGTAGGTGCGCTCGCCACATTCGCCGGTGTCGCCATCCTCGGGCCCGTACTCGCCCGGCCGGTCGCCCACCTGCTCGGCGTGCCGCTACGTCTCCGCGGCGTCAGCGGAGACATCGCGACGCGCAACGCAATGCGAAGCCCGCAACGCACCGCCCGCACAGCGATGTCGTTGATGATCGGGGTCGCACTCGTCGGATTCATCACCGTCTTCGCCGCATCGACGAAGACATCACTCGCCGGAAGCCTCGACAAGGAGTTCGTCGGCACCCACATCATCAGCGACGGCGGCTACGACAACGCCAGCGGTCTCAGCCCAGAACTCGCCGAGCGGCTGCGAACCCAACCCGGGGTCGACGTCGTCTCCCAAGCCCGTACCGCCCCCGCGGTGGTGAACGGCACTGCGACGGACGCGTTCTACGCATTCGATACCACAACCATCGACGCCACCTTCCAACTGGGCAACATCAAGGGTGACCTCCACGCACTCGGCAGCGATGGCATCGCCGTATCCGACGAAGAGGCAACCGACAATGGCTGGACCCTCGGATCGAGCGTGCCGATCACCTTCACCGGCGGAGAGGCCGTGTTGACCGTCGAAGCCATCTACACCGCCGGCACCGACTGGGTCGGGACGAGCTTCGTCGACGTCGACGCCTTCACCGCGAACGGATTAGACGAACTCGACTACCGCGTCTACGTCTCCGGAGACTCAGCAGCGATCACGAGCGTGACAGCCTCCGACGCATCAGCGATCGTGCAAGACAAAGCGGCCTTCATCGACAGCAAGAACGCCGACATCGACATGATGCTCGGACTGTTCTACGCCATGCTCGCACTCGCCGTCTTCATCGCTCTGCTCGGGATCGCCAACACGCTGGCGTTGTCGATCTGTGAACGCACACGCGAACTCGGCCTGATGCGAGCCGTCGGCATGACCCGAGCCCAGACCCGGTCGATGGTCCGCTGGGAAGCCGCAATCATCGCCGTGTTCGGCAGCACCCTCGGCCTCGCCATCGGCACCTTCTTCGGATGGGCAGTCGTGCGAGCACTCGCCGATCAGGGCATCGACACCCTCACCGTGCCGTTCACGTCGCTCGCCGTGGTCACCCTGGTCGCGGCAACGGCCGGAGCAACCGCCGCCGTCCTCCCCGCACGCCGAGCCGCCCGACTCGACGTCCTCACCGCATTGGTCAGCCAGTGAACCGTTCGATTGCCCCCGACTGCGACCAGACCTACGACAGGACTGCCGCCCAGCGATGCGACCACAGTTCCGCAGCGACAAGTGGACGTTCCCGTTCGATGGTGGAGTGGTTCTACGACTCCCTCGCCGAAAGCTCCCGTTTGCACTTCGATCGACTCCGAATGGACGCATTCCCCCACGGCGAGGGTCTCGGGATCCAATCGGGCATCGACGTCGAGGGCCAGATCATCAACGGCGGCTGGCTGAGTACCGCCACCGAGCGTGAGCGGTTCACCGCTCTGTTGCGGCTTCTGGTGGACGGCAGATCCTCGCCGTCGCTGTCCGGTACAGGCAGCCGGTCCCAGCGACGAGTGCCGTAGCGAGACGTGGTTCGCCACTGGTCGGTCCTGGCCAACGCCCGGTTCACGGGTTGAGCACCGCCGTCCAGCGGTTGAGCAATGGATGCTCAGGCGCTTTCACATCTAGGGGCGCACGATGGCTCCGGCACGTGACGGACCGGCCGCACGTCTTGACCAGGAGGTACCCCGATGGGGTTTTTCAAAAGTATGAAGGACTTGACGGACATGGCTCACGAGGCGCCCGGCCTGATCGCCCAGTCGGGCGAGCTGGCTGCCAATGCTCAGGCCGCGGCTGCTGCCCAACAGGCTTCGTCGGCGCAGGCCATGGCAGCGATGGCGAGTCCTGTCCCCGCGGCCACTGCCGCGGACCTCACCCCTATCGCCGGGGTGAGCATCGAGACCTATGCCGCCATCTCCAAGTCCTTCGCCGAGGTGGCCTATGACCAGAGCAAGGGCCCGGAGTTGGCCGCTCGCCGAGGTGTCGACGCCGCCGCATGGGCGGAAGCGCTCGAGGGGTGGAACGCCCGCATCGCCGCCAGCCCGGCCGTGGCTTCGCAGTTCAACGCCCTGTACACCGGGCGCGCCTGATGGGCTTCTTCAATGACTACGGCGACATCAAGAAGGAGACCCGCAAGATTCGGGAGAACAGCCCGAGAGCGGGAGTGCGCATGGCGGAGATGAGCCAGCAGATGGCCGATCTCAATGCCTCACTCGCCCAGACCGCTGAACTGCACGCGCCGGCGGCCAGTTCGGTACCGGCCAAGGTCTTAGTCGTCTCGGTCTCGCCGGCCGCTGGGTCCATGAACGGACAGATGTTCATGGAGGTCACCGTCAACGTGCTGGCCCCGGGTTGTCCCCCGGTGCCGGCCTCGGCTCGCATCCTGGTGCCACCCACCGGTCTGCACCGGCTCCAGCCAGGGGTCACCCTGGCGGCACGCGTCGATCCGGCTGACCTCGCCGCCTTTGCCATCGACTGGGCCATGCCGGGCTGAGGTCGGATCCCCTCGACCGGGTGACCCCGGCCGAAACGCGCTCCATCGGCGGCGGCTGGGGGCCAGGGGGTCCCCGGCCCGGGCCTTCAGCTGGCTCCGAAGACGTGGCCGAGCTGGTCTCGTCCGTTGACGCCGAGTTTGGCGTAGACGTGCTGCAGGTGGTTGTTCACGGTGCGCACTGAGAGATAGAGGCGCTCGGCGATCTCGGGACTCGAGAAGCCCTGCGCAGCCAGGGCGGCGATCTCGCGCTCACGGGTGGTAAGTGGGATGGGCGTGTCGGCACGGAGGAGCCCGGGGGTGCGAGCCCCTGGGCAGCGAGCCGCCAGCTCGGCCGCTCGCTGGTCGAGACGGGCTCCGGATCGTTGGTCGCCGTCCTTGCGGAACCGGTCCGCTGCGGCACCGGCGGCCTCGGCGGCGTACAGGTCGAGGCCCAGCTCTTCCAGACTCGTCGACGCCGCGGCCAGGGCCGGAGCATCACCCTGCTCTATGGCGAGCACATGCGCGGCGCGCTCCGCCAACAGCGCGCTCGAGGACCGATCGGCGAGTGATGCCAGCTCGATCCCCACCTCGGGCGCACCCAGGCGGGCAGCGTCGTGCCAGAGCCACGCTGCAGCAGCCAGGTTGTCGTCGTCGGTGGCGGCGCGTGCGCCGTCCAGCAGCATGGTGCGTGCCCGCACGGGGTCACCGTTGGCCCATGCCGACCATGCCGGTCCGAGCACCTGTTCATGGTGGAAGAACCCGTAGCCGGGCAAGCCGTCAAGCTCGGCCACAGACGCGCTGGCTCCGGCCACGTCGCCGATGGCGGCTTGGGCGGCGGCGGTGCCCGATAGGGCGATGCGCAGCGGGCCCGAGAAACCGTGGGCCCGAGACGTGGAGGACGCCTCGTGGTACCAGCGCAGGGCTTCGACGTGGTGGCCTCGTATGGCCATCGACCGGGCCAGGTTGGCGGCGAACCAGATCTCGGCGATCGGTACCCGGTCACCGACCGCCACTTCGTAGCCGGCCAACGCCAGCGCCTCGCCCTCGCCGAACCGGCCAGCCTCGGTCAGCGCGAAGACCTGGTTGACGATGTGCGTGCCGGGATGAGCCAAACCCTCCGGGTCGTTGATCGCCAGGTGCAGCCGGAACCCCTCCACTGCGGCCTCGACACCTTCGTCGGGCCGTCCCACCATGGCGAGCGCAGTCGCAGCCGTGAGAGCGATGCCCACATGGAGGCGCTCGGAATCGACTTCGATACCGGCCAGGATCTCCAAACCGGCCTCGGGGCGACCGGAGAACACCAGCACCGACGCCTCACCAGCGCGCAACGCTCCGAGCACCGGCACCGGTGCGTCGGAGACCGCCTGGAGAACGAGGCGCAGCGCGGCAGCCGGATCACCGAGGCCCCACTGCAGGTTCTTCACGCGCGCCAGCACCACCTGAGCCGACAGGTCGGCTTCGGCAACCCAGTCGAGTGAGCAGTCCAGTACCGCCTCGGACCCGGCGAAGTCACCCAACTCGTAACGCGCTTCGCCGAGGAGCAGGTTGGTGCTCAGGCTGGGCGCCGCCCCGTGGAGCACCCCGGCCAACCTCACCACCTGGGCGAAGTCGTTGGCGAACCGGGCGACTCGCGCCGCTTGCATGAGAAGATCGTGGTCGGGCACGACGCCAGCATCGAGGCGCCAGGTGGCAATGCGGCGAGCATCTTCCCGTCGACGGGCACCGAGCATCTCGACTCGATCGGCTCGACCGAGTAGAGCCCGACGTCGGCGGAGCGCGGTGAGTTCGGATCGCAGGACCTCGCCGAAGATGGGGTGAGCAAGGATGACCTGACGGCGAAGGCCGTCCTCGATCAGGCGGATGAACCCTGCGGCCTCCAGCCGTTCGAGGTCTTCTTCGTCGGCCAGATCATCGACCTCGGCGATCCCCACCGGTTCGCAGACGGCGATCGCCTCCAGCACGGCACGCTGCGGCCCGTCGACGCCGGGGAGGCGGTTGGCGAGGAGGTGTTGCAGGCGTCGGGTCGGGGCAAGATCGCCGGTGAGGCGCCATGCTCCGGTGGATTCGTCGAGAAGACCGGCGTTGCTCGCTGCGATGACCAGCTCCCGGAGGTACAGCGGGTTTCCGCCGCTTGCCCCATGGAGTCGTGTAACGGTGTCGTGAGCCACGAAACCACCAAGGGCAGCGATCAGCATCGCCTCGGTCCCGTTCCGATCGAGATCGGTCAGATCCACGCGTTCGGCACGCTCGTCGCGCCACCACGCTGCCACCGCATCGGGAAGCGGCTCGCCGTCGCGAACCGTGGCGATCAGGAACACCGCCTCGGCATCGAGGAGTTGGCTGAGCAGCATCGCCGAGGAGTTGTCCAACAGATGCGCGTCGTCGACCATGAGCACGAGCTGACCATCCTCCGAGCGGAGCCGATCGAGCTCCACCACGGTCCGGTCCAAGAGGTTGCTCGGCGAAGCGGCGACGTCCAGATCGATGGGCAGAATGGCGGCCAGCGCGCCGAGGGGCAGAGACGCTGCGGCCAGGCTCGCGGTCACCCGGGTGGTAGAGAAACCGCCGGCAGATGCTGCTGAACGGCACTCGTCGGCGAGACGGGATTTGCCGACCCCCGGGGGTCCGTGAAGCAGCATCGCGACCTTGTGCGGAGCACCCAGCAACTCCAGGAAGTCGTCGACGTGGTGCTGACGATCGACCAGGGGCCACGAGTCGCTCACACCGGCCACGCCCGTGCTCCTTCCGCCCGAGCTTCCCCCCGGCCGAAGCATGATACTCCCGGTGCCGACCACAAGAGCTCGGCTGCCGGTTCGACCATCCGACACGCGTCGGAAGAATGAGCAAGGGGCGCTCAGGTGCTCCGGACCGTTTCGGCCGAAGGTGAGTCCATGGCCGCCGCCGCTATCCCGTCCGACGCCACTCCCCAAAACCCTCTCCGTAACGAGTCGACCTCGTGGTGGAGCTACCTGCTGCCCCGCCTGACCGACGTCCTGCCCGCCCAGCGTCCCTCCACTGACCTCGAGATCACCTGGGGCATCGAGGCCAGCGGCATGATCATGAACGGTGGCCGTGCGACCATCCCCGCTCACCAGGTGAACGACTTCAACGCCTTCGTAAAACAGGCCTCAGCTACAAGAACGCAGCACAGGCCTGAGCGCACGGTTACGTTCGCATCGGCATGCGAGCGAGGCACGGCGCAGACCACAGCGCTTGAGCAACAGCTCGAGGAGCCTCGCCGGCCAGCCTGGATAGAGACGTCGAAACTCCGACGTTGGATTCTGGTAGGCCGGCAAGGGTCGGTGCGTCTGAGGGAGAGAAGCTCCTCGGGCAGGGTCGGGAGCAGTTTTCCGACTGGGCACGCGAGGAAGACCTCCTCGATCTCGCCGGCCGACCTGTCACTACGGGCAGGGAGGCGGTCGAGCTCGCAGGCGACCTCGGCGCTGACCCGCCTGCGGACGTCATCCCCAGACAAGGGGAGGGGACGCATCGAGGTGATCCGCGTGCCCCTGGCATCCGGTAGCCCAAGGGCATCCGTCGCGTGGTGCCCTGCCCAGCGGGCCCAGCGCAGCAGGTCGGCATCTCCTCGGCCGCCGAAACGAAGGTCGTCCTCACGACGTGACCAAACGATGTCGTAGTAGCGCACTGCCGCTGGCGGCTACATCACAAGCTGCACGTCACGCCGCCCGCCACCGTGCGGGTCAGGCCCGGCGGAGAGAGAACCGGCGCAGGGCGATGCCAAGGCCCAGCAGGGTCAGACCGGTGAGCGTGAGGGGCAGGGTGGCGGACCCGGTGCGGGCCAGCTCGCCTGAGGCGACCACCGGGCCGGCGGGCGGCGGCGTGGCTTGCTGCTGCAGGACTGGCACTGGTTCGGTAGTGGATGGCCCCGAGGGCGCGACCGCCGAGGTCGAGGTGGTCGCCCCTGGCATGGCGGTGGTGCTGGTGGTCGTGGTCGTGGGGTCGGGCGTGCAATGCGGGGTTCCCTCCAGCGTGGCCACGGTCTCCTGGTCGAACTGGCTCTGGACGGAGACCGAGAAGGCCACTCCGTCGGCAACGGTGCCGG
>Ga0105045_10002570_pt1 | contig 15375 bp, 10 predicted proteins | sample MAT02_FD_78089 | JGI IMG/M metagenome (GOLD analysis project Ga0105045, IMG submission 78089) | Freshwater microbial communities from Lake Fryxell liftoff mats and glacier meltwater in Antarctica - MAT-02 (megahit assembly) | ecosystem: Environmental > Aquatic > Freshwater > Ice > Liftoff...
AACAAGGCATTGATTGATGCAATCAAAGATTTGAAAATTACAATCAGCAAAATAGAAATACTAACCGATAAATAAAATGGCAAAATCAAACGAAAAAAACAGAGACTTTTTTTGGTTAAGCTATTCAGACTTAATGACGAGCCTATTCTTTGTGATGTTAGTTTTATTTGTTTTGGTTTATACAATGCAAAACAAACTCATTGGAGAACTTGGAGAAAAAGGACGTGAACTTGATAGAATCAAAGAAATTGAAAAGACCATTAACAATATTGACACGACCTATTTCAAATATGACGAAGTAAATAAAAAGCATATTTTAAATATGCAATTTCTATATCCTGTAGGTAGTGCAGAAATTTCAAAAATTGTTCCCGACAAGAGAAACGAACTCTTAGAAGCAGGACAGACTGTAAAAAATCTAATCTTAAAATATCCCGAAGAAGATAATATAAAATACTTAATTGTTGTTGAGGGACAAGCATCAAAAGATAATTGGAGTGGTAACGAAGATTTGAGTTTTCATAGAGCACAGTCATTGACAAAGTTTTGGGAATCAAACGACATCGGGCTGGATAAATTAAAAAACTGTGAAATAATAATTGCAGGTAGTGGCGAAAAAGGTATTCCACGGACACAGCCAGACATCGGGACAGCAAACCAAAGATTTTTAATTACAATCGTTCCTAAAATTGGACAAATGAAAAAGAAATAGCCAACGCTTTTGGTACCACATTTGCAGTTTTTTCCAGCCGCACAAAGCCAAGCCAACGCACAACGACACGACAATGGACAGACAAATAACGACCGAGAAAGAAGAACGAACGCATAACAGCACCTACAATAAATTGGCGGTTCAGTGGTTAAATGAATATTTGTGCCGCTTCGGCGGTTCGATTTGTATCAAATTCAGTGCTGGCAGACAGTTTAGTGCTTCGTAATCGCCAACTTTTTGTAGCTGAAAAACGTTGGGTGCAAGTACTTAGAACACTCTAAAAATAAATAAACGTACGAGAAAATAACTAAACCTAAAATATAAGGCAAGTCCAGCAAAGCCGTTAGAGTTGGAAATAAAATGAAATGAAATATGGACATTAATTTACCAAAATTAGAAAAAAGTGGTAGTTGGTCTTTTGTTGGACAAACTATTGGAAAATTACAATTAGAATCATTAAAAGAAATTGGAGAATACTGTTTTCTACAATGTACTTTTAATAATGATGTAGAATTTAGTTCTTTAATTAAAGTGGGAAAGGGTTGTTTTGCAGGTAGCACTATAAATGCAAATTTTATTTTTCCAAAATTAACAGAATTTCCAAAAAACTTTGCATTTGCAGTACAAATAAAAGAAGGTAATTATATTCAAATAGGAAATCATAAATATTACTCTTTCAACGAATTGGTTTCAAAATTAAACTTTGATTTAGACCAAATTGAAATTAACAACGACATTAAAATTCAAAAAAATAAATAATAAAGCAAAACACAAGAAGAAAGTAAACAAAATAAATAGCACCTGCCCGTAAAAGCACCCATAATAAAGTGGCGGTTCAGTGCTCCGCAGACACATTTGTGGTTAATCAGAGTTTGGTTCTCCGCATCAACATTTGTGGTAAAAGTCCCGCCCTTCTTGTAGCTGCCAACCGTTATTTCCCCAAAACCTACTTTTCGGCCCGCACCCAGCGCCCGCCGTGCCGTTCTAGGGCAATGGTTCCGTTCAGATCCAGTTTTTCACCAGTGATGGCATCAGACATGGACTGGTAGCGGTAACGCGCAAATTGCAAACGGACTGACTTGGGACTGCCACTGTCATTGAGCAAAAAATAATGATCGGCGGTGGGGGAGGCCAATCGATAGGCGATTGCCCCGGTGCACGTGAACGCGGGCGAATAGCCACCCAATGTGTGGCGGAGGAGGCGCTGCTCATTGGCGGGTTGGCCGGGCCGGAAACAGTCGCGGGAAGCTTCAAAACCCAGCAGGACAGCACTGCCCTTGCCGAGGCTGTTTTGCACCACTGCCGGTTTGCTGGTGTCATAAACCGCCATGGTTTGGCCCGTGGTGGGGGTGAGGTCGGCCACGAAGCCCCGGAGCGCATAATCGTCGAGGTAAAGCTGCACATTGGTGCCGGAAAACTGGTGATCGTCGAGCGTGGTGCCAAAGATCCGGGCAAACGCGCTTCCCTGATCCGTGTCGAGCAAGCGGGCAAAGGCATCGTATTTGGCCCCGGGCAAGTCCAGTACCACCCGGCCGCCCTCCTGCACATAGGTTTCCAAAATGGCCAACAGGTCGGATTGGAGGGCAATAAACGCGGGCAGGTAGATGATTTTGTAACGCCCGGCCAGTCCTTTGCGCAAGTCGGTGGGGGTCACATACTCGAACGGCACGTTGGCATTGATCAAGGCCCGGCTCACGCCCACCCGGGCCTCGACTGGCTGCATCCTGAAAGTTTCGCGCCCCGGGACGGACATGGCCCCCCAAACCGCTTCGTTTTCCCAATCGTACAAAATCCCCACTGCTGGTTCTTTGTGGGCTTGCCAGAGTTCGAAGCGGTATTTTTGCAGGGCTTGGCCCAAAGCTCCGATTTTAACGGCCCGGTCGGTCACTTTGCCGTGCTTGTCCAGCAAAGCATATTCGCCGCCTTCCTTGCCCGCCGTGCGCACGCTCCAGGCCCAGATCCCAAAACCTTTGAAACCGGCGGCCACTTGGCTCAAGTAAAATTGGGTGAGAATGTTACCATCGACGTAAAAGGAATTGTTGGTTCCCAGTTGTTCACCATCGAGCTGCTGCGGCCCGCCGGTGGACTCCCAGCCGCCGGTCCAGCCCCCCTTGAACAGGTCGTTCATTAGGCTGGCTTGCATATAGGACGGGCGGGTAACTTCCTGTTGCACAGCATCATAGTGCCACGAAAAGTGCATGGAGGGGTAAAAAGAGCCGTAGTTGGTCAGTTCGTTGGCAATGCCCTCCATGTCCACGCCCATGTAGGCCATCGGGTGGAACAGGCCCAGTTCTCCGCCGCCCCGGTAGGGCATCTGGGGGTCAAACTGGTGGATTTTCTGGGCACTGTCGCGGATCCGCAACAGGCTGTGCTCCACTTTGAAGCGAAAAATATCGCGCAGGTGGCGGTATTCCCGGCCGCTGGTGGCTTGCCAATTGGCGGCCACGTCGTCCCAAGAACGAAAGGGCCGTTCTTCGCGCAGGAACAGCCCGGCGTGGTGTTGGTTCCAAGCTTGGTTCAGGTTCTCAACGGTTTGGTAAGTGCTTTTCAACCAATCCAAAAAGAGGATCTCGCCCTTGAGGCTCAGTTCGGTGCCACGCCCGCCGATTTCGGGATCATACGCGGTGCTGGTGGTGCGCATAAACCGTTTGGCCGGGCTTTGATCGGCAAAGACCATCATCCGGTCGTTGCGTTTTTTGAGTATTTCGCGCTGGTGGGCCAGCATTTTGGGGTGTTGGAGCACTTGCGGCATGGGCAGGCTGGCCGCAATTCCCAGTTTTTGGCGCAGTTCGGGCGTAATGTCCTCGTAGCCACCCTCGCCATACCACCACGGGATGATGCCCTCGTCCAAGGCCACGGCCGCAATCCGTTCCACCGTCCAGTCGGGCAGCGGCATGATCTGCTTGAGGGCATTGAACCCCAATTTTTTCATGGTGCGGAAGTGTTCGCGCATTGCTGGCTCGCCTTCACCGGGTTTTTGCACATATACTACCCCGGCGGGAATGGGGGCCAGCCGCCGGAATTTCTGCTGCATGGGCGAATCGTGCAACTGGTCGTAGCGGCGGTGCAAAAACGGATCCTCGGGGCTTTGGGCCCAAGTGGGACTGGTCGCAAGGATCCACAGGCAGAGGGCAAACCGGAGGGGTTTAATCGGCAATGAGATGGTCATAGTCAAGAAGTTGCATAGATAAAAAGTGGCACTGGCTCGCCGCAAGGGTGAGCTATCTCGGCAGATGCCCGGACTGCCGCCCGCAATAATGCGGCTATTTGGGCAATTGGCAAAACCACGGGCCGAGCAGCCAAATAAATCCCGGAAAATTTATTTTTTCAATTGATCCACGCTCAATTGATCCTCGCGCCGATCAGGCAGAACTGGGCACTGTTGACGTCCAGAAGTTTTGGGGTTGGCAAGGAACAGATAAGGCGTCATTGACCGACTTATTTTACCAAACGCACCCGCTGGATCTCGTCCCCAATTTCCAAGCGGTTGACCACCTCCATGCCCTTGGTTACTTGGGCAAAAATAGTGTAGCGGCCATCGAGGTGCGGGGTGGGCACATGGGTGATGAACCACTGGCAACTTTCGGTGTCCTTGCCCGCCGAGGCCAGCCCCACCGAACCGGGCTGATAGCGCAGCGGGGCAAATTCCGAGCGGATCGAGTAGTCGGTGCTGCCGTAGCCATCGCCCCGGGGGCAGCCGCCTTGGGCCATAAAGTTGGGCACTACCCGGTGAAAATTTTTGGCGGAATAAAAGCTCTCCTGCACCAGTTTGACGAAGTTGGCGACCGAACCGGGCGCTTGCCGTACCAGCAGTTGAATTTCAATGGCTCCCTTGCTGGTCTCGATCAGCGCTTTCTGGTCGATGGGGATGTTGGCCACCGCTGCCCAATCAATGGGGTGGTTATAGGTCGGGGGTGGCACTTCAGCCGGTTTTTTGCCCCCAAAATAGTCAATGGTCTTTTGTAGCTCAATCAAGGTTTCCTGCTCTTTGGGCAGGACCAGGGCAGCCTTGGCCACTTCGAGGAAACTGACATCGGGCAAACGCTTGGCGTAATCGTACTGATTGTTGCGCAGGGCCTCGGCGGCCAACGCAATCAGGGCCGCATCGTAGCTGGCAATGGCCCGGCGCAAGAGTTCGGCAAATTGTTGGGCCGCCGGTTCGCCCAGGCTGGCGAAGTCGGCCCGCGATCGGAGCGCCAGCAAAGCCTCGAGGGCGAAGGTGTTGAGCAACATGAATTTTTCCGGGGCAAAACGGGCCGCCACCCGCGCCAAGTTCTGTTTGTTCTCGGCCAAGGCCCGCAGCAAAAAGCCTTTTTCGTAGGGGCTATTGGTTTGGCGGTACCATTGTTCGGCCAGTTGCGTAGCCTCGTCGGCTTGCTCCAAGTGGATGGCCGCCCCCAGCACAAGGGCGCGGGCACGCGGGTGGGGGCAGGCCTGTGCCCAGGCAAGGTAAAGGGCCTTGTCGGTGGCCAGGGCTTTTTTGCGGATCAGCTCGGCAGCCGCCACGGCTATATTGGGGTTGGCGTGATCCAACGCCTTGGCTACTTCGGCTTGGACATCGGCCATGTCGAAAGCCTCCAGCCCCCGGATGGCCCCGATCCGCACCACGTCAGACGGGTCATTGGCCAGCAGGCTCTTGAGGTGGCCCACCGCTTCGGGATTTTTTGCCCCGCTCATGGCCACGGCCAAGTTAAAGCGCACCAGCGGTTGGGGGTCGTTGATCATCCACTTCATCAGGGCCGGGGCAAATGCCTCGTAATTTTTGGGGGAGTTGCGGGCCAAGTAACTGGCGGCCATGACGCGCAGAGAGTCTGGATAGGTGCGGTCCAAGTAAGAAACCACTTTTTCGGTTCCCGAGGGCAGGGCAATGGAGCGGAGCAGGGCGCGGTACAGGCCCAGTACCTGCCCATGGCGCAAAGTGCCCAAGTCGGGCCCGGGGAGGCTGAGAGAGGCCAAAAAATCGACGGCACTGCTGTCGGCGCACTTGCCAATGGCCTCCAAGATCGCTGCGCGCACGGGTTGGCTCAGGTTCTCGGTCTGGAACGCATAGATCAGCGTGGGCACGGTAGCCACGTGCGCTGTTTGGCCCAAGGCATAGGCGGCGGCATGGCGCACCCGCTCCTCGGGATCTTTGTTGAGCAATCGGGTCAGTTCGGGCACGGCCAAGGTGTCTTGCACTGAAGCAAAGGCCAAAGTGGCCCAACGGCGGTGGTCGGGGTTGTCACCAGCCAAATAGGGCAGGAGCGAATCGGTGAGGCGGCGATCCTGAAAATCGCCGATGCGCTGCCAATGATCCACTTGGGCAGCCTTGTCTTGGCAGGCCACTAGGGCCAAACCAGCAAGTAACAGGAGATAGGGTATGATCCGGTTCATTTCGAAGAGCTTGCCAGCAAAGGTAGAAAACCTTCCAGAGGTTTTTGATCGGGCCGAGCAATTTATGTTGGATTGCGAAAAAACAAAAAGGCAACCACACAGTGCGGTTGCCTTTTTGGGGTAATGTTGGTTGATTAGTTGAAAGTATAACGCACCCCAAACTGCATCCGGTAAACATCCAAGGTAGAGGTGCCAGTCCGGTAAGTAGTGTTAGGTAGTAATGGATTGGTAGTAGTGCCAATGTTTACCATCCGGTATTGGGGAACCCCCTGTGCATTAACACCCGCTGACGCTATCGGCGTGGTGGTGATCACCGTGTTGCCCACTCCCCAGTTTTGGTTAATCAGGTTGCCCACATTAAAAATGTCGGCCCTGAACTGGAGCGTGTTTTTCTTGTACACTTTCAGGTCAAGGATTAAGCTAAAGTCGGCCCGGTAAATCCAAGGAAAAACCACCCCGTTCCGTTCGGTGTACTGGCCCCGGCGCGAGCTAAGGTACTCGTCTTGGTCAATAAATGAATTGAATGCTTGCGCCTGTTCTTGGGGGGTAAAAGTGCGGGCTGTTGCCCCAGACCCAATAACCAGTGGCACAAAGCCTAATTCATTGGCATCGCGCGGTACAAATATCAGGTCATTGCCGTTAACCCCATCGCCGTTCATGTCACCGTTGATGCGGTAGGTAAAGCGGCCCTGGTTGCGGGCCTCCCAGAACAGGTTGGCACTTATGGAAGCAACACGGCCCAAGTTTTTGCGATAACTGATCGCGGAGATGATACGGTGGCGCTGGTCGTTATCAGAAAAGGACAGGTCAGGCAGGTTGCTGCCCCGAGAAGAAGAGTTGCCCGACCAAGAGGAAAAGGCGATTGAACCCGGATCGATCAGGTTGCGCGACGAGCCAAAGTTGTAAGCGGCCATGATGTTCAAGCCAAAATCAAAGTTCTTCTCCAAGCGGGCCGTAATGGTGTAGGCATTGCCTTGGTTGGTGTTTTTCAACACAATGGCATCGGTAATGTTGTCGTTGATGCGGATCGCATTGTTCTGTGTGGCACCAGTCAGGCCAGAACCTGGGAAACGTGGCCGACTATCTGGTCCGGAAAACGTCTGGGTGGCAGGCTCGCGGTTGGCATCAATGTAATACACTTGGTTCACATTGCGCGTATAAATAAATTCAAGAGTACCAATGATGCCACCGGGGAGTTTCGTGTCGACCGCCAAGTTGCTGCGCCATACTTGGGGGAAGCGGAATTCAGGGTCGGTCACAGCGATATTGAACGACGATGGCCGCGCAGGGTTGGCCGGGATGTGGCGGCGCGGATCAGGACTAAAGGGGAAGGTGGTCGTGTTGTCAACGTTGAGCAACCCGGTCAATACCCCGTTGTTGCCCACTTGGTTTGATATCCATACAAAAGCGGGGCGGCCCGTAAAAATGCCCGTACCACCACGCAACTGGATCTTGCGGTCTCCGGTCACATCCAAGTTAAAGCCCAAACGTGGCGACCAGAGAATGTTCGGGTCGGGCAGTTTGGAGGTGCTGTAGCGCACGGTGGCCCCAGTCTCGTCGCGGAACGACAGCCCCTCAACGATGGGGTTGTTCAGGGCGGTGTTACCAAAGAATGGGATATCGGCGCGCAGACCGAAGGTCAACTTGAATTTTTCAGATGGCGACCACTCATCCTGTAGGTATAGACCTGCGTAGGTCACCTCGGTTGGTTGCGTAGGCTCGCCCCCGCCGGGCAAAGCCGAGAAGTTGAGCCGGTAGTTGCGCACATTGACCGGCGAAACCGTCAAGTTGGGGTTTGCCAACGAGGCATTGGCGGCAGTGTAAAAATCTGTCAAGGAGTTAAAGGCATAGCGGCCTTGCGAAAAGGGGAAGAACACGTTTTCAAAGGCGAGGCGCTCCAAGCTAAAACCGGCCGTAATGGTATGGTTGCGGCCATAGTAAGTCAGATTGTCTTGGATCTGGAACGTACTGTAGTTCAGCTTATTGCTTGGGGTAAAAGGCTCGAAGCCCATAGTGATATAGGTCTGGCCACCATTCAGGATCTCCACCAGCGGGAAGAAAGAGCCACGTGAGCCACGGTCTTCGTTCTGGTAGGTATAGCCCACAATCAAGTTATTGGACAATTTGCCAAAATTAGAGTTTAATTCACCTATGATCGAACGAATGCCCTCCAACTGCAAATAGTTGGAATTCTGGTAGTTGAGGGCTGACAAGTTGCCACGGCGGTCGCCCCCGATGGTGGTACTGTTACTCACTAAAATATCGGTCTGAGAATCCAAGTGAGAATAACGCAGGCTCAATTTGTGCTTATCGTTGATATTATAATCCAAACGAACCAAGAACTTGTCGCTGCGTGCTTGGTTATTGTAACCTTGGTAAGGACCCGTTTCGTAGTTGAAGCGGCTGCGCATGAAATTGCTCAGTTCGTCCATGTCGGAGGCAAGCACCCGCGTGGTGTTACCAATTACCTGTTCGCCGCCAGCATTGGCCCGGAAAGTAGTGCCGGGGAAGGTCTCCCGCTCTTGCTCACCATTGAGGAAGAAAAATAGTTTATTTTTAATAATAGCACCCCCCACGCGGAAACCAGCTTGGTAAAGATTGAAATCACCCACTGTAACGGAGTTGCCCTTAGCTTGGTCACCCACAAAGTTTTTGTTGCGGACATTGTAGAAAACGGATCCGCTAAAATCATTGGTCCCACTGCGAGTCACGGCGTTCACGCCCGCTCCCACGAAGCCTGCTTGACGCACATCGAATGGGGCAAGGTTTACCTGAACTTCTTCAATGGCATCCAATGAAATGGGCGATGAGCCTGTACGGCCGCCGGGCTGCCCCGCCAAACCGAAGCTATTGTTGAACAGCGAACCGTCAATGGTGATATTGTTCAATCGGCTGTCTTGACCACCAAACGAAGTGCCACTGGCCTGAGGAGTCAATCGGGTAAAGTCGTTGATGGAACGGCTCAAGGTAGGCAGGTTGTTGATCTGGTCTTTGCCAATGTTGGTGGCCGCCCCCGTGCGCTCGGAGCTGAACACGTCGTTTTTAGTAGCTTGGATCACCACCTCGGTCAGTTCCACGTCGCTCGAGGTCATTTTGGCACTCACGTCGGCTGCCGTTCCGAGGCTCAAAAAGATATTGTTAAACACTTGTTCCTTATAACCCACAAAGGTAATGATCACTTTGTATGGGCCGCCCACCCGCATGCCGGGGATGTTGTAGCGGCCATCCACTTGTGTAGATGCGCCATAACGAGTGCCCGAGGGCGTGTGGATGGCCACAACATTGGCCCCGGGCAAGCCCTCCCCTTTCTCATCTTTGACGTAGCCGGACAAGGCACTGTTGGTAACACCTTGGGCCTGTGTGTTTTGCTGGATCAACAAAGCCAAGAAGACCCCAATAAATAAGAGTAAAAAGTTTTTCATAACGAAATGGTTTTATTAGGCCACAAAGTTATGGGTTAGGATACGGTAAGCCAACTTCTAATGTTAACAAATTGCTAATTCATTTATGTTGAAAAAATGAATGCGTGTGTTGTTTTTTCAGCTTTTGCTATTTTTACAACCCATTCCTCCGCCCAAAAGGAAGCAATGATGATTTTGGGGTTCATTTTTACCCCAGTTTGTTCATGGGCCAGTTTTTGACCGGCCAGTCACAACTCAATTGCCCAATGGCGCAGCGCACAAGACCCAATTTCTGGGAGGATCAATTCCCTACAAACAGTTTTTGGCTTATCTTTGTTATCAAGTCTATGGCTGAAAGATTGCCAGAAAAAATCCTCCACATTTGACCCGTTTTATCGCCATGTACAACCAAGATTTGCTTTATAAAAAATTGATCAGTGTTTATACCGAGTCAGTGCCCAATCCCGAGGCCATGAAGTTTGTGGTGAACACCATGCTGGCCCCCAACGATGACTTTCTGCGCGACTACCCCGAGGTCGCCACTGCCACCGATTCGCCCATGGCCCAAGAACTTTTCAAGTTTGACTTTGTGCGCCGGGTGTTTATCACCAAAAACTTTGTGACCATCAGCAAGGACGAGGCCAGCGACTGGGCCGAAAAAGTGCCCGTGGTGCGCAATTTCCTCAAAAACTATTTGGAAGAAGGCAGCGAAGTATTTTCTGGCCTGGTGGAGGCCATCCCGGGCGCGGGAACTGAAAACGATACCGAGACCGTCCGCAAGATCAAGGAAATCTTGGATGAATACATCCGTCCGGCAGTTGAGGGCGACGGGGGCAACATCAGCCTGCACTCCTATGATGAAGCTACGGGCACGGTAAAAGTCCACCTCCAAGGCTCATGCAGCGGCTGCCCTTCCTCCACAGTCACGCTCAAGGCGGGCATTGAGAACCTGCTGCGCCGCATGATGCCCGGCGAAGTAAAAGAAGTAGTGGCCGAGGGAATCTAACCCAATAGCGCTGGGCAATGGCCCAAATAAAAGTTTGGCCCGGCTGGTGTAAAACCCGGCCGGGTTTCCTATTTTTGCTCCCTGATGTTGGCCAACTGGTTTGAACGCGGGAAGTCCCTTGCTGGGCACAGTGGGCCGATTCAACCAAGAGAACCGATCATAAGATTATGGGAAGAGCATTTGAGTTCCGCCGGGGGCGGAAAGAAAAACGTTGGGACTGGATGGCCAAAACCTTTACCAGATTTGGCCGCGAGCTTGCCATTTCAGTTAAACAGGGCGGGGCCGATCCCGAGACCAACCCCCGCTTGCGCATGGTATTGGCCAATGCCAAAAATGCCAACATGCCCAAAGAGCGGATCGAGAATGCGATCAAACGTGCCTCGGCCAAGGACGAGAAAGATTTTGAGGAAGTAGTGTATGAAGGATATGGGCCTTATGGCGTGGGCATAGTGGTAGAAACCGCCACTGATAATCCTACCCGAACGGTGGCCAACATCCGGCTCATTTTCAACCGCAACGGCGGCTCGCTGGGCAAATCCGGCTCGCTCGATTTCGTGTTCCAGCGCAAGGGCGTGTTCAAAATCGCGCCCGATGGGGTCAATATTGAGAATCTCGAACTTGAACTCATTGATTTTGGCCTAGAGGAAATTACCCAAGAGGAAAACAACATTTATATCCAAACGGCCTACACCGATTTTGGCACGATGCAAAAAGCGCTGGAGGACCACAAAATCAATGTACTGAGTGCCAACTTACAGCGGATTCCGCTCAGTTATGCCGAAGTGACCGATGAGCAGGCCGACGAGCTGCTCGAGATAGTAGACAAGTTTGAGCAGGACGACGATGTCCAGGCCGTTTACCACAACATGAAGTAACTCATTGCCCGTGGGCCATGCCTGCGGCTTCAACCCAAGCACCCATGCCCAGCGCCAAAAATCCCCGCCAAGCCGAAGCGACCCCCATCGGGGAAGCTATCGCGGCCATGCTCAAAAGTTTTGGGCTGGAAGACCGCTACCACGAGGCCGAGCTGATCAATGGCTGGGGCAAAGTAGGCTTGGCCCTGGGCAAACCGCTGGCCCGCTACACCAAGCGGATTTTTATCAGCAAACGGATCCTTTACATCGAGCTGTCCTCGGCCCCGCTCAAAAATGAATTGGTCATGCGCAAAACGCACATCTTGGAACTGCTCACCCACGACAAGCCTGGGCGAATCGATGAACTAGTGTTTCTCTAAAATCTACCTGATCTCACTTCATCCCACCCAAACCCTCATCAACCTATCATGCACGATCATTATTACGTCATCATCATGGCCGGAGGCGTTGGCACCCGATTTTGGCCCTATAGCCGCACCGCAAAACCAAAACAGTTTCAAGACATCTTGGGCATTGGCCAGAGCCTGATCCAAATGACCATCAGCCGCTTTGCCGAGGTGTGCCCCATGCGCAATATCTTTGTGGTGACCAATGCCGACTACCACGATCTGGTGCAAACCCAACTGCCTGGCCTAGCGGAAGACCAGATCCTGCTCGAACCATTCATGCGCAATACGGCGGCCTGTATCGCTTATGCCGCCTACAAAATCCGGGAGCGCGACCCCCAGGCCAACATTGTGGTAGCCCCTGCCGACCACGTGATCCTCAAAGAAAAAATCTTCAGCAATTCGTTGCTCACTGCCTTGGCCGCCACGGCCAATAGCGATATCATCATTACGCTGGGCATCAAACCCACCCGCCCCGACACGGGGTATGGCTACATCAAAATGGCCAACCTCAAAGAGGGAGAGACGGTGGCCAAAGTCAAAACCTTTACCGAAAAACCAGATTATCAACTGGCGCTGGAATTTGTCGAAAGCGGCGATTATCTATGGAATGCCGGTCTGTTTGTTTTTCAAGCCAATACCATCATTGAAGCCTTCCGCAAATACATGCCCGAGCTGCACGGGGTGTTCGAGGATGCCAAAGCAGATTTTTATTTGCCCGCCGAGGGCGAGGCAGTGCGCAAAGCCTATTCGCAAGTCCACAACATCTCGATTGACTACGGGATTATGGAGAAAGCCGACAATGTCTATGTGATCCCCTGCGATCCGGGCTGGTCCGACTTGGGCACTTGGAAATCTATGTATGAATATTCCGAAAAAGACGAAACTGGCAACGTGATCGGGGGCAATGCCCTGACCTATGAAACGGCCAACACGATCATCAAAACCCCACCTGATCGGTTGGTGGTGGTGCAAGGACTGGACAACTATATTGTGGTGGAATACGACAATGTGCTGCTAGTCTGCCAAAAGGATCAAGAACAGCGCATCAAGCAATTTTTGGAAGATGCCAAATCCCAAAAGGGAGCCGCTTTTGCGTAAGTATTCTATCAACCATTTGTGTAATCTAGTCGCCCATCCACAATGAAACCGCAAACCATTGCCGAAAAAATCATTTCCGCCCACAGCGAGCGTCCAGTGTATGCGGATGAACTGAGCATTGTACGGGTGGATGGGGCCATGGCCAGCGACACCACTGCGCCCTACACCATCAAAGCCTTCGGTGAGATGGGGGGCCTGCGGGTGTGGGATCCGGGCAAGGTAGCCTTGGTCATCGACCACGCCGCCCCAGCCCCCAACGAGACCATCAGCAATTTGCACCAAATGATGCGCCGCTTTGCCCGCGAACAAGGCATCCGGCTGTTTGATGTGGGCGAGGGCATCTGCCACCAAGTGATCATGGAAAACGGCTATGTCCGGCCCGGTGACGTGTTCATCGGGGCCGATTCGCATACGACGCATTATGGGAGCATCAATGCGTTCTCCACCGGGGTGGGCTCCACCGATCTGGCGGCGGTATGGCTCACCGGCAAAATTTGGCTCAAAGTGCCCCGCACGGTGCGCATTGTGCTCAATGGCACGCTCCAGCCCGATGTCCATGCCAAGGACGTGATCATGCACATCATGGGGATCGTGGGGATTGAGGGAGCCACCTACCAAGCCATTGAGTACTGTGGCGAGACCGTGGAACGGATGACCACGGCCAGCCGGGGCGTTTTGGCCAATATGGCCGTGGAAATGGGTGGCAAAGCGGGGCTGGTCAACCCGGCCGGTTTGCAGCTCGACCACCCTTTTACCCCGGTTTTCCCGGATGAGGGAGCGGTTTATTCCCGCACGCTGGAGATTGACGTGTCCACGCTGCGGCCCCAAATTAGCCTGCCCCACTCGCCCGACCATGTGCGCGAACTCGCTTTGGTCAAAGGCAAAAAAATCACTTATGCTTTTATTGGCACTTGCACCAATGGGCGCTTGGAAGATTTGCACGCCGCCGCCGAGGTGTTGCGGGGCAGGCACGTCCACCCCCAAGTGCGGTTGCTGATCATCCCGGCCTCCAAAAAAGTGTACATGGAGGCCCTGCGCGATGGCACAGTGGAAACTCTGAGCGAAGCCGGGGCTACGTTTGGGGTGTCAGGTTGCGGGCCTTGCGTGGGATCGCACATGGGCGTGCCCGGCGACGGAGAGGTGGTGGTGTCGGCCGCCAACCGCAATTTTCAGGGCCGGATGGGCAACCCCAGAGCGGAAATATACTTGGCTTCGCCGGCCACCGTGGCAGCCTCGGCGGTACTGGGCCAGCTGGCCGAAGCCGCCGACCTTGGGTAAGGATCAATACTCGCTTTTTTATTCATCTACCCCATTCCGATGTTCACCAGCTCCACCCAAGTGCGCGTCCGCTATGCCGATACCGACCAGATGGGCTACGTCTATTATGGCAACTACGCTGCCTACTACGAGATCGCCCGGGTGGATGCCCTGCGCCAGATCGGGATCAGCTATAAAGCCCTGGAAGAGGAGGGCATCATGCTGCCCGTCCTCGAGAACCACTCGCGCTACTTGGCCCCGGCCGGCTTCGACGACTTGCTCACCATCCAGCTTTTTGTGCGAGAAATGCCCTCCGTGCGTTTTGTTTGCGATTACGAAATTTACCACCCAGATGGCCAGTTGATCCACATCGGCCAGACGGTGCTAGTGTTCATGCGGAAAGACACGCGGAAGCCTTGCCGCCCCCCTGCCCACCTCTTGGCGATTTTTCGGGCTTATTTTCCAGCCAGTTAACAAAACTTAACCCCACATGGTCAGCGAGCAGACCTAACTATGCAACCAGCCTTGTAACTTTGTCCGCTCAATCAGTGTTGGTTACACCAGTAGCCAACCCGCTGGTTAGTCCCAAACAATGAAACAAGTCATGAAAAAAATCCTCCTCACTGCCTTCTTTTGGGCCTTGGCACTAGCGGCCCCGGCCCAAGTACTCAACCCCGCCAAATGGAAGGGCAACACTTCCGTGGATGCGGCCAAAGTCGGCGATGTCGTGGAGCTGGTGTTCTCGGCCACCATCGAGTCAGATTGGTATATGTACTCCAACGACTTCGATCCCGACTTGGGGCCGAACTTGACCACCTTTACCTTCAAGCCCGATCCTTCCTATCAACTGGTGGGCAAGCCACAGGCCATTGGGGCCAAGAAGAAGTTTGATAAAATCTGGGAAGGCGACGTGACTTACTTCACCAGAACTGCTGAATTTCGGCAAAAGGTCAAAATTATTAAAGAGTTGCTCAGGGTAGAGGCCACTGCTACCTACCAACTGTGCTCCGACGTAACCGGGCAATGCCTCCCGCCCACTGATGCCGATCTGGCCTTTGCCCTGCGAGCCGCCCCCGGCGAAGTCGCCACCAAGGAACCTACTAAAGCTACAGGAATCAATGAGCAACCTGCCAACGGGGCCAAAGCAGAACCAACGATCGCCAAAACCGGGGATTTGCCATTGGCCAAAGACACGATCATCAGTAGCAAGGATGATTCGGTGAAGAAAACCGAACAATTGGCCCCCCCCAATCCCTCACCCGAA
>Ga0105045_10002572_pt1 | contig 15372 bp, 16 predicted proteins | sample MAT02_FD_78089 | JGI IMG/M metagenome (GOLD analysis project Ga0105045, IMG submission 78089) | Freshwater microbial communities from Lake Fryxell liftoff mats and glacier meltwater in Antarctica - MAT-02 (megahit assembly) | ecosystem: Environmental > Aquatic > Freshwater > Ice > Liftoff...
CTTATCAAAAACGCCGTCTTTAAAACCTATGGTTGTGGTTCGGCTATCGCTTCAAGTTCCTTAGCAACTGAATGGTTAAAGGGGCGATCACTAGAAGAAGCTGATAAGATAAAGAATACCGAGATTGCAGCAGAGTTAAAGCTGCCGCCCGTGAAAATACACTGTTCTTTGTTGGCTGAAGATGCCATTAAAGCTGCCGTGAAAGATTACCAAGCGAAAAAAGAAGTGCGAGGTACTTATGCAGAATCTGAATAATTTGCCCAGCAGCGATCCCGGTTTATCGGTGACGCCCATTGCTTTGCAACATATTCGGAGTTCATTAGAAAAAATGGCTGCACAGAATCCCATTGGGATCCGTGTGGGCGTTAAAAAAGCGGGTTGTTCAGGTTATGAATATATTTTAGAAACCGCTTTTGTCGATAGCAAAAAAGAATTCGATTACGTTTTTTCTTTTGACGGTGTATCAGTGTTGATTGATAAAGAAATTTATTTAAAATTCTTTAAAGGTGGCACGGTGCTTGATTTTCGCAAGGAAGGCCTGAAACAAGGTTTGCAGTTCGAAAACCCGAATGTGGCTCATCAGTGTGGTTGTGGTGAGAGCTTTACCTTGGAAGATGGATCCTAAGTGATTAATATCGATTTTTTTACGTTGTTTGGCATAGCACCACAGTTTACGCAAGACCCAGCTGCGGTTAAAGCGCGCTATCTCGAATTGCAACAAAAAATGCACCCTGATAACTTTGTGAATAAATTAGCTAATGAAAAGCAATTGGCTAATCACTATGCGGCAATTGTAAATGAAGCTTATCAAGTATTAAAATGCCCTTTGCAGCGTGCTATTTACTTACTCAAAATAAATGGTGTGGATACGCAAAGTGAAACCGATACACAAATGCCAGTAGAATTTTTGTTGGAGCAAATGGAATATCATGAGCGTTTAGCCGAGCTGTCGGATGAAGCACAGCGAAACGAATGTGCCAAGCAATTAAACAATGCTTGGCAGCTCTGCGAGCTAGGATTAGCGAACACGTTAAATAGTAGCCCTAAAGCGTTGGCGGATGCCAGACTATGGGTTCGTAAAATGCAGTTTTATGCTAAGTTACGCCAGGAAGTAGCAGTATGTCTTTCTTAGAAATTACCACGCCAGCCATAGCGACACCCCGAAAAGCGGTAGGTATTGACTTAGGTACCACGCATTCATTGATTGCCTGTGAAGTTAATGGCGAGATAGTGATCGTAGGGGATGCCCAAGGCGAAGCCTTAGTTCCTTCTGTTGTGCATTATAGCCACGACACCATTGTCGTTGGTAAAGTGGCGAAAAAGTTGTTTGCCAGTGATCCGCAAAATACGATTTTGTCGATTAAACGTTTAATGGGTAAAAATGCCGGCGATATTCAACCTACCGATCAGCTATTAACCTATGATTTTGTGACCTCCTCACCCTTTTTGCAGCTAAAAACCGCGATGGGTGATTTTTCCCCGGTGGAAATTTCAGCCGATATTTTAAAAGCCTTATTACAGCGTGCTCATACCTTAGATGAAACGATTCATGAAGCGGTGATCACTGTCCCTGCTTATTTTGATGAAGCACAACGCCAAGCTACCAAAGACGCAGCCCGTTTGGCGGGTATTACGTTATTGCGATTATTAAATGAACCTACCGCCGCAGCGATTGCCTATGGCCTTGATCAAGGCACCCAAGGTTATTGCCTGGTGTTTGATTTAGGTGGTGGTACCTTTGATGTTTCCTTACTCAAACTCTCCAAAGGGGTTTTTGAAGTTTTAGCGACCGGTGGCGATACCCACCTAGGTGGTGATGATATCGACCAGCTCATTGCCAGCTGGATCATGGTGGAATCATCTGCTGCTAACACGTATTATCCAGAAGCCTTAACGCATGCGCGTATCGCTAAAGAAGCCTTAAGCCGGCAAGACGCGGTTATGGTTAGCTTGAGTAATGGTTGGAACCAAGAACTTTGCAATTCACAGCTTGCCAAATGGACGTTGCCGCTGATTGAGCGAACCTTAGTTATCTGTGAGCAAGTTCTAAAAGATGCCGAATTGACCCAAGCTTCGCTTGACCATGTGGTTTTAGTGGGCGGGGCAACACGCATGCCGCTGCTTCGCGAACAGGTGACTGCTTTTTTTAGCAAAGAACTGCTTTGTAACATAGACCCCGATAAAGTGGTTGCGATGGGGGCTGCGATGCAGGCCAGCTTATTAGCCGGTAATCGTCGTGACAGTAGTACGCTGTTATTAGATGTGATCCCCTTATCGTTGGGTATTGAAATGATGGGCGGTGTAGTCGAAAAAGTATTACTGCGTAATACGCCTATTCCCGCACAAGCCAAACAAATGTTTACCACTTACCAAGATAATCAGACGGGTTTATCGCTGCATGTGGTGCAAGGGGAGCGAGACTTAGCCCAAGATTGTCGCTCATTAGCCAACTTTGATTTAACTGGTATTCCTCCTATGCCAGCAGGCAAGGCGCGTATTGAAGTGATATGTAGAGTCGATGCCGATGGTTTATTGCAAGTAGAAGCCAAAGAATTAAGCACGGGTCAGACCAGCCAAATAGCGATTAAGCCCAGCTATGGCTTAACGGAATCGATGGTCAACCAGATGATTGAAACCGCTATTGGTTCTATCGATCAAGATAAACAAGCCAGAAAGTGCCAAGAAAAGATCAATGAGGCGCAATTAATATTACTTAATCTAGAAAAAGCGTTGCAGCAAGATGCCGGACTTTTATCCGTTAATACCTATCAGAGCATACTGAAACAAATTGAAGCGCTGCGTTTGGCGATAAAAGCAAGAGACCGCGAGGCGCTACAAAAAATCATCAAAGACATGCAGCCTGCTCTACAAACGTTTGCTGAGTTGAGATTAAATGCCGCATTGCATCAAGTGGTTACTGGTAAGCGCGTCACTGAATTGGATAAACTATTATCATGACCAAAGTCACGTTTTTACCTCATGAAGTGCTATGCCCAGAAGGAAAAATCCTTGAGGTTGCACCTGGCCAATCGATTTTAGAAGTGGCGTTACATAACAACATTCAGATCGACCACGCCTGCGAAATGTCATGTGCTTGTACAACCTGCCACGTGATTGTGCGCAAGGGTTTTCGTTCACTTGAAGAAGCCACTGAGCGCGAAGAAGATCTACTCGATAAAGCCTGGGGACTTGAAAGCGAATCACGTTTGAGTTGCCAAGCGATAGTTGAAAATGATGATCTGGTAGTCGAAATTCCTAAATACTCTATTAATCAAGTTTCGGAGAGCCATAAGTGACCTACCTTTGGACCGATATTAATTCCATTGCGGAAGATTTATACGAAGCGCATCCGGACATCGATCCGCAAATGGTACGCTTTACCGATTTGCATCGCTTCATCTGCGAATTACCCAATTTTAAGGACGATCCTAAACGCAGTAATGAAAAAATACTGGAGGCGATACAAGCCGCCTGGATGTCAGAGGCAACCTAGTTGTAGACCTACTATCCAACCTAGTATAATACGCAGTCTAAAAAATTAGTTGGAATAATGACCTGGAGATTAGCATGACAACCGAAAGAACCCTCTCAATTATCAAACCTGATGCTGTTGCCAACAACAACATTGGCCAAATCACTGCGCGCTTTGAAAGCAAAGGCTTAAAAGTGGTTGCAGCGAAAATGATGCAATTGACCCGCGAACAAGCAGAAGGCTTTTATGAAGTGCACAAAGCACGTCCTTTCTTTAACGATTTAGTGACGTTTATGATCAGCGGCCCCGTATTCGTACAAGTATTAGAAGGCACCAACGCAATTGCTGCTAACCGTGACATCATGGGTGCAACTAATCCCAAAGATGCAGCTGCCGGCACCATCCGCGCTGATTTTGCAAAAACCATTGATGAAAATGCAGTCCATGGCTCTGATGCGGCTGATACCGCTGCCAGAGAAATCCGTTATTTCTTTAAAGACAACGAGATCTGTGAACGTGTCCGATAATAAAGTAAATTTACTGGGGCTTTCACAAAAAGCCCTAGGTGACTATTTTAAAACCCTTGGCGAGAAACCTTTTCGTGCACAACAAGTGCTAAAATGGATCCACGCTGAGGGCGTAACTGATTTTGCGCAAATGACGAATTTGAGCAAAACTTTGCGTGCGCAATTAACCGAGCATTGTATCGTTCAACCACCTGAGGTGATCAGCGAGCATACCGCATCCGATGGTACGCGTAAGTGGCTGTTTCGGGTTGAAGGTGGCGGTGCTATCGAAACCGTTTATATTCCTGAGCCAAAACGCGCCACGCTATGCATTTCTTCGCAAGTCGGCTGTGCGCTTAATTGCAGCTTTTGCCATACTGCTCAACAAGGGTTTCAAAAGAACCTGACGGCCAGTGAAATTATTGGTCAGCTATGGGTTGCCGTTCAGAAGTTAACCGCAGAAGGCATTTTCAAAGCCATCAATCGCCCTATTACCAATGTGGTGATGATGGGAATGGGTGAGCCATTATTGAATTTTGATAACGTGGTCATGGCAATGGATCTCATGTTAGATGATCTGGCTTATGGGCTTTCTAAGCGCCGTGTCACGTTAAGTACCTCAGGCGTTGTGCCTGCCATTGATAAACTGCGTGAAGTCACCGATGTGGCGTTGGCGGTTTCATTGCATGCGCCCAATGATGCTTTGCGTACCGAACTCGTACCGATTAATAAAAAATATCCCATCGTTGAACTATTAGCGGCTTGTAAGCGTTATTTACGAGATGATGCACGTCGTCGTGTCACTATGGAATATGTGATGTTAGATGGGGTGAACGATCAGCCACATCACGCGCATGAGCTGGCGAAAATTTTAAGAGCCGTGCCCTCTAAAGTGAATTTAATTCCCTTTAACCCGTTTAATGGCACAAAATATCAGCGTTCATCGAACGAAGCTATTTTAAAGTTTCAAGCGATTTTAATGGAAGCGGGTATCGTGACTTTAATCCGTAAAACGCGCGGAGATGATATCGACGCCGCTTGTGGCCAACTAGCAGGGCAAGTAAACGATAAAACGCAACGAAGCGCTAAATTTAAACAACAATTAGCAGCAAAAACGATCCCAATCAATGTATTGAGTTCTTAGGAGTCTGTATGAACCACGGAAAAGGTTTTCTCATTGCAACTTTTTGTCTATTAGCCGCCTGTTCTGGCAATAAAGACGATAAAAACCTCGCGCTAAATTCGCAATCTCCCAGCATGTACGATTTGCCCGAATCGATCGATCATATTAAAGCGGCAAAACTGAACGTGGAATTAGGTTTAAATTACTTAAAACAAGAACAAGTTTCACGGGCGAAATCTAAACTATTACGGGCAAAAAAGTTAGCCCCTGATTTACCCGAAGTACATTATTCTTACGGTTATTTTTTAGAATATGTCGGTGAAATCCCCGCCGCTGAAAAATCGTATCAAAAAGCGGTTAGCCTTAACCCAAAAGGTGGTAATGAGCGTAACAATTTAGGTGCCTTCTTGTGCCGTCAGCATCAGTATCGCAAAGCGGAAAAGGAATTTTTAAAAGCCATTGATGATCCGAATTATCCTAATACCGCTGAAGCGCTCGAGAATGCCGGTGTTTGTGTTAACCAGATCCCGGATGTGGCCAAAGCCGTTGAATATTTTGAAAAATCCTTACGTTACGATGCTAATCGTTCCACCGCATTGTTAGAATTAGCGATGATCCGTTATCAAGAAAAACAATACCAGCAAGCGAATGAGTACCATCAGCGTTTTGCACAAATTGCGCGGCCCAATGCGCGCTTTTTGTTGCTAGGCATTGAATTAGCCAAAAGAAGCGGCGATAAAAATAAGGTGGCAAGTTATCAGCTATTGTTGAATAACCAGTTTCCAGAGTCTGCCAAGGCTAAATTAACCACCGCAACGAAATTAGGCGCTGCGCCAAAATTGGAGACAGCCACTAAAGAGAATATGGCTGCGAAATTGCAGACAGCTAGACTATAAGATCCTCACCCAAACCCTCTCCTGTTTACGGGAGAGGGAAAATATGAACCAGTTAGCAGGGGTTTCTCGCCCTTTATCCACAAACGCTATTTAACTCAATAACATCTTGTTACTGTGGTTGCATCAAAAAATAGTAAAGCGGGGATACACAAGTGTTAGCACAAAATGGTTTAAATCTAGATTCAGATAATGATGTAGATACGATTGACGAAACACGTGCTGCTCGTGAAATAGGTGATTTAATCAGTTTACCCTATGAAATTCAGCTGCTCGTCATTTCGAAATTGATCCCTGATCCCGAATTTATCTCTTATTTATTAGCCTATGGCTCAGCTGCAAAGCTTCCTCAGCAAACGATCATGGATTTTAGTATTTGGCTACAGGTTGCCAACTATTGGTTAAGTGCAGAAAATTTACCCACACTTTCAAAATCCAAATTGGCTAAAATTTTACAAATGTTTGCGCAAGCTGGGCGAAATGAATTAATTGATTTACTCGATCCTAATTATGAACGTCTTTACCATGTAAATGGTAAAGCATTGGTTGCCGCTGGCAATGCCGCTGACACTAACAGTCTTCAGGCATTTGTCGGCCGTTTGCAAAATAATTCTTATCCTCATTATGTTGGCGAAGCGTTGAAAGCCATTTGTGCCAAAGGGACGGTTGAACAAGCACAACTGTTATTAACCATCTTATTGCGCAAAAATAAACATGGTCGTGATAGTCAAATTCTAAATGCTTGCCAAATCGCGTTAGCAAATGCTAAGTGGGATAGTGTTTTGTTATTGTTAAAACAAGAAGTTTGTCACAAAGACAGCACGTTGTTAGGGCAAGTTTTAGTAAAGGCAGGGCAAGAAAATCACCCGGAGATGGTTAAGAAAATCGTTAAAGATTATTTACCGATGTTGTGTTTTACAGATAAGTGGGCTGTGAAATCGTTGCCAGGTTTTATGGCATCGGGGCTAAGCGTCGATGATTTATTTACCAATCATTATTGGTTCGTGCGTACTCCCATTCACTTTTTGACCCATAACCCAACGTCCGCAAAGGTAGATAGCGTTGCAGATTTGTTGGCGAACTTATCGTTGGATAACAGCGAAGACATGCCGCGCCCTGAAAAGTCACAGCGCGGACCCACTACATGATTCTGTTATTTGTCTTTATCTGAGTCGGAGTCTTCATCGTCTTGCGGCTCGATAAACAGGCTCAACGCATAGACTTGCGCTAAGTCATGGGCAGCTTGCTGAGTAATTTCAATGATAACGCGCTGCGTTAAGGGTACGGGCGTTATTTTGGCGACTTCGTTATCCCGTAAATCCACCTGACTCTTTATCATGCTCATGATCTCATGGCAGTGAGCCCTTGAGATACCATCGGGTTCATCATTGAGTTGAATGGGGAATTTTTCGTTGTGTGTCAGATACTTCAGTTCAATTCCAGTTTGGTCTTTAACTTCTTGAAAGAAAGCATTTAACGGTTTTGGATCGAAATGGTGCGACATTTTAAAGCTCAAGTCCTTATTTAATAGTTGTTTAATAGTTATTTAAGAGTTTTAAAAGCTTATACCTATCTTATCGTATAAGAGTACATATTACTTAATACCTTACTAAAGATTGTAGCTGATTTGCCGAAAAAACGGATGGGATGGTACTGTAAAAAGGAGGCAGGGCTCGACCTAACTGAAGAGCACTGTATAAAATTGATGAAATATATAATGTCTTTACCCTTAATCGTTCTTTCAACCGGTCTTTTAGTTGGCTGCCAATCTAATGGTGGTGGTAACCAAGAAATGGCAGGGACAGTCGTTGGTGGTGTTACCGGCGGTATCATTGGCTCGCAGTTTGGCGCAGGTATGGGCCGCTGGGCAGGTGGCGCAATTGGTGTTATCGCTGGAGCTGTTGCGGGTGAAGCGATTGGCCGTTACCTCGATGAGTCGGATAATGGTCATGCTAGAAAAGCTTTTAGCGCAGCCTCACGTGCACCTGTTGGCGAAGTGGTTTACTGGCAAAATGGCCGCACAGGGCACCATGGTTGGTACCAACCATGTGCTGATGGACATTCACGTTATGGCAACTACTGCCGTGAGTTTACGATGAATGCGAATATTGACGGAGGTTGCCAAACAGTGAATGGTACGGCGTGCCGCAGACCAAATGGAACGTGGTATGAATTATAATAATAAAGTAAGTTATTAAGTTAAATTTAAAATATTCCTAGCGCCTCGCTAGGAATATTTAGCTGCTTCTGGGCTTAGTTGTCGCACTTGTGACTGGTTCTTGATAAAGTAAACCCCTTTATTTTATTAAGTTCGCCAAGGAGCAGTTTTGCTATGTCATCAGGCCTAAAAGTCGTCAAAGGAATGAAAGATACTTTGCCGCATGAAATAGCTGCCTGGCACTACGTTGAAGCCCAGATCCGCAACCTTGTCTCATCTTATGGCTATCAAGAAATTCGCATGCCCTTGCTGGAGCAGACTGATCTATTCAAGCGCGCTATCGGTGAAGTGACTGATATCGTTGAAAAGGAAATGTACACGTTTGAAGATAAAGGGGGCGAAAGCCTAACTTTGCGCCCTGAAAGTACTGCTCAGACAGTACGAGCGGTCCTTGAGAATAGCTTGATCCGAAACCAATCCCAGCGATTATGGTATTATGGCGCCATGTTTAGACGCGAAAACCCCCAAAAGGGGCGTTATCGCCAATTCCATCAGTTTGGTATTGAAGCCTTTGGCCTGCAGGGACCGGATGTCGATGCAGAGCAACTCTTGATGACGGCACGCCTATGGCGACAAGTCGGCTTAGATAAAAAGCTAGTTTTAAAGCTTAATTCTTTGGGGCTAGCAACAGAGCGTGCAACCTACCGCAATGCGCTGGTTGACTATTTTAAAGCGTCTCTCGATTTGTTAGACGAAGACAGCAAGCGACGATTAGAGAGTAATCCGCTGAGGATATTAGACAGCAAAAATGAAGCAATGAAACCACTCATTGCCAAAGCACCTATCCTTTTAGATTACTTAGGAACCGAATCGTTAGAGCACTTTACGAAACTGAAGCAGCTCTTAAACAATGCCGGTCTGGCTTTTGAAGTTGATCCCCGATTGGTGCGCGGATTAGATTACTATACCCACACGGTTTACGAGTGGGTAACGACAGAATTAGGCTCGCAAGGTACCGTCTGCGCGGGTGGCCGTTATAACGATCTGGTCAGCCAAATGGGCGGGCCTGCTACACCGGGCGTTGGCTTTGCCATGGGGGTCGAACGTTTAGTGATGTTGTTGGTCGATAATGCACTGATCCCAACGCAAAATACGATGGATGCCTATTGTGTGGCAGAAGGCGAATTAGCGGAATTTCAAGTGCTTGTACTGGCAGAGCAATTACGAGATGCCTTACCCCAGTTACGATTGCTGGTGAATTGTGGGGGTGGCAGTTTTAAGAGACAATTTAAAAAGGCCGACAAATCTGGCGCGAGTTTCGCTCTTATTATAGGCGAAGAAGAAATTAAGAACCAAAAAATAAGTATTAAATCTTTACGAGAAGAAATGCCGCAACAAACCGTGACGATCGATGAAGCGATTTCGTTTTTCAAAACACGTTTGATGATTAATAAGTAATAGGGGACATTCATTCATGGAAGCTTATGTAACAGAAGAACAACAACTTGAAGCCGTGAAAAATTGGTTCAAAAAGCATAGTAATCAATTGATCTGGGGTTTGATTATTATTCTTTCAAGCATTGCAGGCGTACGATATTGGTATCACCATCAAACGGTTATCGCAGAACAAGCTTCTGAGAATTATGTCTCACTGATGATGGCATTTGAACAAAATGATCAAACGACATTAAAAAGTAAAGCGGAACTCTTGATAAAAGATCATCCGAAATCGCCTTATGCATCGTTAGCGGCATTAGTGGTCGCGCATCAGGCCGTTAAAGAAAACGATTTTAAAACGGCGACGGAAGGTTATCAGTGGGTCATTAAACATGGCAAACAACCAGATTTTCAAGCACTGTCACGTGCTAGATTGATGCGGTTATTGATTGCCGAGAATAAGCCTGATGAAGCCTTAGCGGTATTTGATGAAGAAAAAGCCCGTGCCTTTTTGCCACTCATGGCAGAAATGAAGGGTGATATTTTATTAAAGAAGAATGATCAAAAGGGTGCTACAACCGCTTATGAACTTGCATTCAAATCCGCTAAAGAAGAAGGCATGGTCGGTCCTTTATTAAAAATGAAGCTTGAAGAGCTTGGGATCGCAGTTGATAAAAATAAGGCAGAAAAATCATGATTAAAGGGTTGATAAAAGGGTTAAGCGTTGTCGCTATCAGTGGCCTTTTCTTACAAACGATGGGTTGTGGTCAAAGCCCTGTTCGTAACCCCTTTCAAGGACGCCAAGAAGCTAAAATAGGTGATCTTCCCGATTTATCAGCAGTGAAATCGGCGCCGATTGCGGCTAATGTCGCGTGGACGAATGGTAACTTAGCTAAACAAGAGTATTTCACTAAACTAAAACCTTTTGTGGGATCACAAACCGTTTATGGCGCGGATCACAGTGGTAAAGTTGTCGCACTGGATGTGAACAGCGGCAAGAAACTGTGGAGCGTTAGCACCGGTAAGAAATGGATTGCCGGTCCTACCTTATTTGAAAACAAATTATTGCTCACTACCAAAGATGCGATGGTAGTTGCATTGGATGCAGCAGATGGCCGCCAATTATGGGAAGCCAAAGTATCCAGTGAAGTATTAGCGCCACCCAGCGGTTCAAAAGGGGTCGTTTTAGTTCATGCCATCGATGGTTCGGTTAATGCCATTTATAGCAATAAAGGAACGCCCATTTGGCGTGTAGACCAATCGGTTCCCTCGTTAAGCTTACATTACAGCAGCTCACCCGTTGTGACGGGGAACACGGTATTAGTGGGTTTTGCGACGGGTAAATTGCAAGCATTTGACTTACAAAGTGGCTTAGTCGAATGGGAACGCCCCATTACGCAACCACGTGGTCGTTCAGAACTACAACGCATGGTCGATATTAGCGCGGATCCTGTGGTAGTGGGTGAGATGGTGTACGCCATTAACTATCAAGGTAAATTAGCTGCAGTCAATGTTAAATCAGGCAATTTAGTTTGGGAGCGTGATATTTCTTCTTATCAAAATATTGCTGCGGATCACCAATATCTTTATGTGACCGATACCACCCATCAATTATGGGCTATCGATCAACACACCGGCAAAACGTTTTGGAAACAAGACGCATTGAATGATCGTTTTATTACCGGCCCTGCTGTAATCAGAGGGAATGTCGTGGTCGCAGACCGTGGCGGCTATCTGCATTTTGTCGATAGCCGAAATGGACATCTGTTAGACCGTTTAAAAATTAAAGGCAAGTATTACCAAGAGCCTATTACTCACGCCAATGGCGTTTGGGTTCGTGCGCAAAACGGTAAGATTGCTGCAATCCGCTTAAAAGATGGGAGTGTGGGATGATACCGTTAATTGCCATAGTCGGGCGCCCTAATGTTGGGAAATCCACTTTATTCAACTGTTTAACGCAATCGCGTCAAGCCTTGGTGTTGGATCAACCTGGGGTAACCCGTGATAGGCAATGCGGCCATGGAAAATGGCAAGACAAGTCCTTTTTGGTTGTTGATACAGGTGGTATCGGCGAAGGCAAAGCACAGGACTTGATTGACCAGGCTTCTTATCAGCAAGCCATTCAGGCATTAAGCGAAGCCTCCCTCATTTTGTTTGTGGTAGATGCGCGTCAAGGCTTTATGCCCACCGATGCAGAACTCGCTAAAATGTTGCGCAAGCAATCAAAACCCATGATGTTGGTTATCAATAAAGTCGATGGCTTAAATATTGAAGTGGCTAGCGCAGAATTTTATCGTAGTGGTTTCACCCACCAAGTTGAGACTGCGGCAAGTCATAACCGAGGTATTCATAACTTACTGGAAAAAGCCTTCGCTTTGATCCCAGAAGCAGAACCGGATGACCTTGAACTTGAACCTGAATATCGTAATACCCCTAAAGTAGCCATTATCGGTAGACCGAATGTGGGGAAATCCACCTTAGTAAACCGTTTATTGGGAGAAGAGCGGGTGATAGTTTGCGATCGACCGGGTACTACACGCGATAGTATCTATGTGCCTTTAGAGCGCATGGGCAAAAAATACACTTTGATTGATACCGCCGGTGTGCGAAGAAAGAGCACCATTACGGAGACTTTAGAAAAATTCTCAGTCATTAAAACGTTCCAAGCCATTAAAGATGCGCATGTGGTTATCATGGTGTTTGATGCCAAATTGGGTTTAACCGATCAAGATCTGACTTTGCTCGATCTGGCTATCGAAGAGGGTAGTGGCTTAATCATCGTTGCCAATAAATGGGATGGCTTAGCAGATGAAGACAAAGAAAACGTCAAGAAGCAATTGGTTTATCGCTTAAAATTTGCACACTTTGCGCCACGGCACTTTATCTCAGCGTTGCATGGCTCAGGAGTCGGGAATTTATTCCCATTAATCGATCAAGTGTTTGCGAGTGTGAACACCGTTTTATCGACCACCGATTTGTCTGATATTCTACAAAGAGCATTGCGTTCCCATGAGCCGCCATTAGTCAAAGGCCGGCGCATCAAATTGCGATATGCACATTGTGGTGGGCATAACCCCTTAATCGTGGTTATACATGGTAACCAAACCGATGAACTGCCGCAAAGCTATCAGCGTTATTTGTCAAAGTTCTTTATGAAAGCGCTAAAACTCGTTGGTACGCCTGTGAAAATCGTCTGCAAAACCGGTGTCAATCCTTATGAAGGTAAGCGAAATATTCTCACACCAAGACAAATCAAAAAACGTGAGCGTTTGATGAATTTTGTTAAAAAGCATGCCAAGCGACGTAATAAAGGGTAGGAACGTAAAACTACTTATATTACAAATCTGACTGACATATTAATGTAATGTTTTACTTTACGTTTTCAATCTAAATAAATTAAGTTAAAATTACTACTATTTATTTAGATTGTTCTCGTGGGTATATTCACATGTTAAACGGCACCAGCAGTTCGCAAAGTAAGATCTTCGTTCCAAGTATCAATGATAGCCTCATCCCTGAAGATAATATTCAAGCTATTTTGCAGCTGGTTGAAAAGGCTTTAAAAGAGGTTGTTTTAGACGAATCAGGGACAGTGCTAACCATTGATTATAATCAAAAGCCTTGGCAATTTATGGTTTGTTTAAAAGCAGATGATAAAAAACACAAAAAAATCAGACTTAAAAATGTCGATCTGTATGTGTTAAGCCATACTCATGTATTAGGCGAAGGTTCGCAAGGCAAAGTTATCTTAGCGCAGCATGTTACAACAGGCCGATTAGCCGCTGCAAAAATTCAAACACCAAATTCACCCTCATTTGATCAAGATCTTGCCATTGAAAGGCGCAACTTATCGCTTTGCGAACGTTTATATGCCTGTGGTCAAGTTGCACCAAGCGATGAGGAACTTACTCGTGATCAGTCATCAAACATTTCAGATGATCAGCTTGAGTGCTTACGATTCAAAGCGACAACCTACTATACTTTGATGAAACATTTTCAAGGGAAAAGCCTCAATGAATATTTGTACGATTTAGATAAATCAAAATCTAAAGATAGCCCCAATTACTATGCACAGAAACGTGAATTGGATATTCTGTCCGTCGTACGGCTATCTTTTTATGCAATGCAAGAAGTGGATGAACTACATGCGCGTGGTTTGGTGCATCGTGATATTAAATCAGAAAATTATGTCGTCAATACATTAGGTTTTTTACAAGATTGTATCGCGTTGCGTCTTATCGATTTGGGCACGGCCTTATTAGTAGCATCTGATAAATCAAAAGACGATGCGAGTACTTTCGGTTATATGCCACCGGAGTATTTAGTTGATGTCAAAGATCGCGTAAATTGGGACATAACTTGTGATAAATTTCAACTTGGCATGGTGTTGGCTGAATTGTTGACCAAGTACAATTACCAAGCGGGGCTTAAAAAGCATGCACAACTTCAAGAACAAACCGGTGTTAAAAGGCATCTGACATTCGCTGAAATACAAGAGCTAATGCCGGATATATTTGTTAAATTGAAAAAGCCAAAGAATAAAAGTAAAGATAAAGATAGCAACCATAAAAAATCAGCAACTGAAACTGAGATTGAACTAAAAGATACGTTATATTATCTTTTGCTTAAGACCATACAATTACTCACTCATCCTGATAGAAATCTGCGTGAATCCTTTGACTTAAAGCAAATGGTCTTTGAGCTACGCAGCATGCATGTTCGCGCCAGTACGCTAGTATCATTGAATAACCCATATAAACGTTTTCAAGAATATAAAATGCAACGGCAAAATACCGCATCAGCCTTACCGAAGCTGTTACCAGCTAGCACATCTTCGAGCATGGAATTGCCCACTACCTCTACCGCAATCCCAAAACTGCCATTGCAGCGGAGGAAATCTGTTGGCAATCTTAAATTGAATACAGCTTCCACACTGATCATAGAAGAAGAAAGACCTTCGACAGAACGAATTGAGCGTAGCCAATCTGTCTTGGTTAGCAGAAAGCGCAGTATCAGTTCTAGCGCCAATACAAGAAAGACTATCAAAAGTTCAGCAACAAGTAGTAGTGTGCCTGATATCGATCTGAGCGCTAAGCTTGGCCAATTATTGATATCTGCGCCAGATCAAGATCAGGTTATTGAAAAATTAGTGAAAGTTTCTCAAAGACTAGATTTGTTGCTTTCTCAGGTTAAAACCAGTCCACAACAGGGGTCAATAAGTGATTTCATGATTTTTTCTCTCTTGGGACAACGTCTAACAAGCGCAATTAGTGCACCTACTGCTGACAAACAACATCAAGATCTCATTCGACTGGGCAAGATGGTGAGTCATTACCAAAAGACCGACAATACCGCACTCAATCAAGAAATGGATATCATTTCTAAGACACTGGCTAATTATCCGAAGTGATTTCTAAAACAGTGCTTAAAAAGCTTCCTTGGCCCAAGCGTGTTTTCACGGTTTGGCCGAGGGTGAGATCAGCGCTGTTATGAACAACCTTTGCACCCCGGAGTTCCGTGACAATAGCATAGCCACGACCGAGCGTGTTAAGCGGGCTGACGCTATTGAGATGGTTGCTAGAGTTGCCCAATCGCATCGCTGCACGTTCTAGGGTACTTTGCATGAATAGCTGCAGTTTGCTTTGCAAATGTTGGCAGCGCAAAGCAGCTTGTTGTAAGCGCTGCCCAGGATGCATTAACCGTTTTTCAAGCCCATCTAGCTTTTGTGCGTAATGTTGTAACAATCGTAAGCTTGATTGGTTTATGCGTAATCGTTTCTGCTC
>Ga0105045_10002573_pt1 | contig 15371 bp, 11 predicted proteins | sample MAT02_FD_78089 | JGI IMG/M metagenome (GOLD analysis project Ga0105045, IMG submission 78089) | Freshwater microbial communities from Lake Fryxell liftoff mats and glacier meltwater in Antarctica - MAT-02 (megahit assembly) | ecosystem: Environmental > Aquatic > Freshwater > Ice > Liftoff...
AGACAAAAGCCCATCGCCGACGGCGGCCTCTTATCGACCCAGCGCGCAAACGCCCAGGTGGAGAGAACGACCCACATCGTCTGAATCATGACGCCCGAGACGAATGACCACCCGCCTGGCGTAACCCGCATCCAGAGCCACCCGAGCACGTAGCCAACAAGCACGACGAGTGTGTGCAGCACCAAGCGAATCGCTACACGGAGGCGGCCCGCATCATCCAGCGCGAGCCTTCGCCACCAGCTCATCCGCGCCGCAGACGCTCAAGCCTGGTTAGTCGCGAGAGCTCGGCGGTCGGAGGGCCAATGCCCCGTGATTGACGCGCGCGATACCACGCGAGGTACGAGTCAATCAGAGGGTAAAGATCTGGAAACGCATGCGGATCGAGGTCGTTCATGCGGTCGAGCACTTCGTCCGAGAGCATCGCCTCTTGGCGTCGATAGAGAGAGAGAGACCACGCAATCCAGTCGCTGGAGCCAACAAGCCGAGCGAGACGCACAGCCGCAGCACCTAGCGTGGAGACCTGCGCTGGGCTGAGCTGCTCCGACTGCATCAAGCGCTCATCCACCTCTTGAGCCGCGCGACGCATCAGGCGCTCGGCCTCCACAGAACGGCCACTCGCGAGCGCCCGCTCCACGACCTCCGACATCAGCTCGAAGGTCCACGAGCGCTTCGGCTCAACGATGTTGCCCGTCATCGTGTCCTCGTCGGCCGTCGCTGGCGCTCCACATGAAGGGCAGCTTGGCGAGCCCTCCGAGTAGGGCGTCCCACACGCGCTGCAGAGGCGCATATAGCCCGTCGCCTTGGGTGTTCGTGGCGAATCGCCGACCGCCGAAAAGATGAGTTCCTGCGTTCCAAGCCGAACGCGGTCACCATCCTTCAAGAGTTGCTCGCCCTTGATCAGCCTGCCGTTGACCCGAACGCCGTTGCGGCTCCCAAGGTCGCAAACCCATGCTTCATTTTCACGAATCTCCACCCTCGCATGACGACGCGAGATGAGCGGATCCTCGATGGTGATCTGGCACTCAGAGCTACGACCAAGAACGACCTCCGGACCGACGAGATCGAACTCCTGCAGCAAAAAGCGCATCCTGAAGCGCAACACAAGCTGAGTGTACGCAACTCAGGAAAACGCAGCTTGGAATTCGCTCCGCGAATTCTTCTATCGGCTGTCTTTCCTCCCGGAAATTCGCCAGGGATGCAGCGTACCAACGAAGAGGCCCGCGCGAGGCGGGCTTCTTGTTCGGTCATTTTCTGAAGTGCCGAAGCGCCTCAGAGGTCCATGCCTGCGAAGGGGTCATCGTCAGCGCGACGCGTCCCTGCGGGTGGCGCGGCCCCTGTTGCTGGAGTCCCTCGGGCGGGTGTACCTGCAGCTGGCGTTCCCGCAGCGGGGGCATCCTGGCGACGACGAATCTGACCCGTCATGCGATCGACCACGTCCGCATTGACATCTGCGCCTGCCCTCTCTTCGCCCTCGCCAACCAACACTGAGTCCACGATCGACGCGCCGGCCTGCGTTCGCTGAATCGTGTGGCTACGAAGCGTGGGCAACTGCGCGAGGACCGCTTTGTCCTCGAAGACGAGACAGAAGAATCCGTAGAAGCGGCTCTGATCGACTGCGCGAAGTCGCGTTGTTCCGTCCTGCCACTCGATCCAGCGCGTCGGCGGACGGCCCTCCACCAGCGAGCCAGTTCGCTCGACGCCAGGCCCGAAGCGACGCTGAATCGCCTCCGCAAACTGGTCGAAGGTCGCGCCGCCAAATGCACTCGAGTCGAACGCCTGGTAGCGCTTCCAGAGGCGCTCGTTGATGAAAAAGTAGTGGCTGTTCGAGTGCGTCTGTTCCTCACGCACCTGAAGCATCGCCTCGTTGTTCCCGTGCGTGTATTCGTCGCGAAGGAAGGAGGAGTCCCAACCGGACGCGTCGCCGGTGAAGCGAATGAACGTGCGGCGCATCCGCGCCTGCTGGTCGCGCATGTCGCCGCGAAGGCGATCCTCTTCAATCGCGCCCGTGGCCTTCGCGAGGCGTGGACGGTAGCGCTCTTGGAGCTGTTTGGTGAAGTGATCGAAGCCCTCGCGCGGTGACATGCCCCAGGAGATCCCGGCCTCCTCGAGCGCGGGCGCAATCGCGGCGCTTACAGGCGCCTCTTGAGGAGCCGCAACGGCAGCGGCGGCCGCTCCACGACGCTGTCTTCCTCGACGTCGCTGAGCTTCAGCATCGTCGACCCAAGCGGCTGCGAGCAGGCTGAAGATGCTGCTCGCGACAACGAGTGTGACGAGCCATCCACTGCGCGAAGCGGTTTTCCCGAGCGGGAGAGCATTGTTGTCTTGAGAAGATGATCCACGAGTCACGGCGAGCCTCCATGGTTGCGGGCAACCTGGTTGAGAGTCGGAGCATAGCGCCGTCACCTTCGCGACGGAATCCTTCCTCGACTGACTGGGCCACGAACGGGCCAGTTCCCCGTTGGACGCATGAGGAAGCAAGATATTTGCTGGTCAGCGAGCGACACCACCCAGTGCGCCGCCGAAAACGGCGAGCAATGAGGTCAGGTCGTTGTCGTCGAAGCGAAGCATCGCACCTAAGAAGAAGTCGACTGTGCGCTCGTTGAGCACATCGTCCGCGCCGCCGAGGACGTAGAGCGAGGGAAGAATCTCGTAGCTCGCACGGAAGCGAAGACGCGGATTGGTCGAGTCCGAGAACTGGAAGATTTCAGCATTGATCTCAAGGCTCTCGTCGAAGAAGTTGAGATCGAGGCCGAGGCCCCCGGACGACTCCAGAATGCCGAAGCGGAAGGTCGCGAAGTAGATGCGCTGAGCCACCATGATGGAGACGAGCATCGAGCGCGTGGTCGTGACGCGCTGCTCTTCATAGAATTCGGGCTCGCCCGCGGCGGGGGGACTGCGCCGAACTTGAGTTGTCTGCTGGTCGATTCTGCCGCGCGGGTCATCCACAAGCTGGATGTAAAAGTAGCGACCCTCGCGCGGAAGGATGCGGAAGGTGAAGTAGTTCTTGAACGCGTTGGAGAGGAAATTGTACTCGCTGCGCAGCTCCATGATCGTGCGCAGGCGCGTGATGCCACCGACGAAATCCGAGATGCCCTCGGTCGTATCTTCCACTTCATCGATGAGGTGATCGTCTGAAGTGAGACGACCGATCGTGCCCTCGCCTGCTGCGGTTCTCTCCGTGACCTCACCAAGATCCTCAAGCACGTGATCGAGCTGATCGGAGGCCCGATGAATGGACGCGATGGTGTCATCCAACTCACCGATGCCGCGATCCACATCGTCACGGTTGTTCTCGATCAGGAGTCGAACTTGCTCAGTGATGGCCGCGATGTTGTCGAGAATCGCATCGAGGTCAGGGCGTGCGTTCGTCGTGATTGACTCGATGTTCTCCAGCGTTCGATTCACAACCTCTTGGTTCTGCTGAATCGTGTCGTTCACCGTCGCGAGCGCTTCGGAGAGATTGCGCAGCGCGGAAGCCATCTGCTCGCCGGCCTCGTCATTTCCGAAGCTCACCTCCATCTGTCTGGCAACCGCACGAACGGACTGAGCGATGGCGCCGACGTCGTTCATGATGTCGCCCATCCCGGCGGTCTCAAGGACGGTACCGATCTGGTCCCCGTCTACCAACACGCGTCGACCCTCTGTACCCGGCGTGATCGCCAGCAGGTACTCGCCAAGCAGCGACGCGCTGGTTCGTTGAATCGTCGCGTCGTCGTGAAGGATCACGCCTTCATCGATCTGTATGTCTACGCGCGCTCGCTCTCCCTCGAGGCGAATCGTCTCGATACGACCCACGGAGATACCCGCGATGGTGATGCGCGACTTGGTGATGAGACCCTGCGCGCTGCCAAGCAACGTGTAGACGCGATAGCCGCTACCGCGCGCGGAAGTCTCGTCGACCTGTCGGTAAAGCAGGAACGCCGCAACTAGAGCAGCGACGACGAGTGCTCCGACCTTGGCTGACTGTATGACTTCCTTCGTCACGCTTGCGGCATCCTACTCTGGCCGCGCCGTCGAACGCGAGGCGAGGAACGCGATCAGCGCAGGAACGGTGAGCACCGCAGCGCCGAGGCAGGTGATCTCGCTCGCCCCCATCGCGAAGCCAAACGAGTTGAGCGCCTGATTGGTCGACACGAAGAGGGAGAGGTAGCCGATGAGCGTGGTGAGCGAACACAAGATGACCGCACCGCCCGCACCCTCCAGCGCGGCGCGCGCCGCGTCGATGTCGCCCTTCCCCAGCTCCACCTCTTCGCGAAAACGCTTCACATAGTTGACCGCGTACTCAAGCCCGATGCCGAACGTGATCGGGAACGCGACGATGTTGAGGAAGTTGAGCTTGACGCCAAACGCCGCGAGCAAGCCCGTCATCCAGAGCGTGCCCAGCAACATGGAGAAGAATGCGAGCGTGCGATCTGCTCCGCGACGAAAGCTCAAGATCATGAGCAGGAGCGTCGCTGCCAGCGCGAGACCCAGCGCCTTGGGGACGTCGGAGTAGAGCGACTGGAGCAAGTCGGCGAAAACCACCGCGATGCCAGCGATCGCAGGCCTTGAGTCACCCAGACGCACCGAGCGAACGCCAGCGGCCCACGCAATCATGTAGCGGCCATCCCAGGTGCTCTGGTCGTCGGCGTGCTCCACGAAGACGACGCGCCCTCGCGTGCCGTCGCGCTCCATAAACGCGCGCGCCACGCAGAGGGGAAGCGCATCGCGAGAGAACGCTGCGAGATCGGCAGGAGGAATGTGCTCGTCGACCCGCGCCTGCTGGGCCTCGTCCAAGTGCGGCCGCACATCCAAGAGCAGCTCGCGAATCTGGGCCAACACAGGCAGCTTCGCCTCCACGTCACTCGGCATCAGTTCATCGATCGTGCGTGTCGCGCCGAGCACATTGGCATGCGCACTCCGATAGGCTTCGAGCTGCGCCACAACGCTTGGAACATCGTCGACCGAGGGGGCCAAGATGGCGAGCGCACTGCCCGTCTCCGTCTCTTCAATCGTCTCGCCCATTCGACTGTTCACCCACATCACGCGGCTGCCATCGGAGCGCACGGACTGAAGCCGTCGAAAGTCGTACTCGAGGGGCTCGGTCATGGCGACACGACCTATCGCCAGCACCGCCAACACAGTGAGCACAAGGGACACGGCCAACACCCACTTGGGCGAACGGCTTGTCGGACTCTTCGAGGTCGAGGACCCCAGCGCCAGCCGCGCGAAGAACACGCCGTAGATGCCCTTCCGCTCGTTCTCCTTCGCGGTGAACACGAGGGGTCGGACCTTCTCTGTGAACGCGGCCAGCGAGGGCAAGAGCAGATACGCAGCAAGCCAACAGAACGACATGCCGAGCAAGCCGACGAGGCCAAAATCTCGGAAGCCGCGGTAGTCCGTGATCATCAACGAGGCGTAGGCGAGCCCTGCTCCCAGCGCGGCTGCGAGTGTGCCGCTCCAGGTGCCCAGATGCGTGTTGATGATCGCATCGGAGACCTGGTGGCCAGCGCGTCGCTCCTCGAAATAGCGACCTAGCCACATGACGCTGCTGTTGACACCATTGCCAATAACAATCGAGCCCAAGAAGGCTGTTGATGCGTTGAGGTAATCGATCACTGGCTCGGCGAGACCAAACGTGACGAGGCACGGCGGGATAAGCGTCAGCGCGAGCAAGAGCGCGGCGCGCCACCGGAAGAAGAAGAGATAGATCGAGGCGAGCAGGAGGACGCCGGTGATCAGGGTCGAGAGCTCCACCGCCTCGCGCAGCGCGACGTTCTCCTCAAGGACGTCCATCACGTCGCCGCCGAAGTCGATGCGTACGTTCGAGAAGACGATGCCTACATCGGAGCCGTCGGAGCGTCGCGCGCTGGGTGCTTCATGCATCGACGCACCGAGCGCGTCTTCAATCGCCGCGAGCAATGTCTGCACACTGCCGGTATCGCCGCCCTGCAGATTGGTGCGGAGGAAGACGAAAATGACGGACTCAGAGGGGTGCTGATAGAAGCCCTCGGGGAAGCGCTCCATCGCGCCCCGCGCCTCAGCCGCGTCTTGCTCGATGCGGTGAATTACCTCCTCGGGCGAAGGCGGAACTTCGTCTCCGAGGTCGATGTAGAACGGGTTGGCGTGCGCTCGCTCGTAGTCGACGCGCGCTTGAAGCGAGTCACGAATCCCTTCGAGGTCTTCACGCTCGGCGTAGAGATGCCGATGCTCGGTGACGAATGTCTCGAAGGGCGTGAGGTTCCAATCCACGGCCGCAACGCCGAGTGGCTCCATCGCCTCAAGGGTAGGGATCGCGTCGCGCACACGCTCTCGGAGGTCTTCGATCGAGCCGCCTTCGCGTGATTGAAAAGCGAGCACGAGTGTCGCCGTACCGCCAAAGCGCGCTTGGATTTCCTGAAGGTCGCGCACCGACTGCGCGCGCTCGGGGAGCAACGCGCGGAAGTCGGAGTTCAACTCAAGCTTCGTGACCAATGGCAGCGCGGCCAATCCAATCGCGAAAGACACGATGATGAAGCCGATCGGCGCGCGGGCCTGGAGGTGTCCAAGCCATGTGAGGAAGCGATCAACGGTCGTGCTTTTGGGCGTCATTCGAGGTCACCTGAGAGAAGGCGCGAGAATGCCCTAAGCAGCGTGCTGTGCACCCTTGGAAGCGGGTGAAAGTGCACCAATCGCCAATCCCACAGCGGCCAACACGAACTGGCAGAAGCGAGCGAGGAGCGCGATGCCGATGGCGCTCGCCGCGTCATCCGCCAGACCCAGCGCCGGTGCGAAGACGCGATATGCGCCCTCGGTGATGCCCACTTGGTTAGGAATCAGGTCGCCAAGCCCCGCGCCGACGAGGTGAATACCTTGCGAGACCAACGCGGAGAGGAAGGTCAGCGAGCCGCCCACTGCGAGCAGCAAGATGCCGTACTGCACCGCCTGAATGGCGCGACCGAGGAAGGAAATAAAGATCGGGGCCCCCCACGGCGTCTGCTGGCGAAGCGCCTCATCAAAACTCGCACCTTGTTGACCGAATGACGGAAAGCGCTTCCCCATCCAGGCGCCGAGCGAGCTCTTTCGCGCAGCCACCACGACGAGCCCGCCAAGAATTCCGGTTCCGATTCCGTTGCCAAGCACGAACCAAGGCAAGGCCTCGCTCGCACCCGCGGCGATGAAGCAAGCGATCGCGCAGGGGATCGAGATCGCTGTGTTTCCAAGCAGCGTCACGGCTTGAAGTCGTGTCGCGTAAGCCGCCGCTTTGGCGCCTCCACCAAGGTAAGGCCCGAGTTGCGCGGCGCGCGCCACCTCTCCTGCGGCACGCCCACCCGGCAAGAGGATCATGATCGCGTAGGCCGTGAACCCCGAGCGAAGCCACACGAGCGCAGGGACATTCTTCGCCGGCGCGCCGATCAGCGCGCGAAGACTCATCACATCCATCGACATGAAGAGCGCCTCCAGCGCGATGATGAGGGGCACGAACACGCCCGCAGCGACGAGCGTGTTCCACACGTTCTGAGGCCCCGCTTCGTTCACAACGTAGACGACGGCGCTCAACCCGAAGACGAAGAGCAAAACGCGCGCGAGCGTCTTGAGCCACGCCCACTTGTCTTTGGGGGGCTTCTCGACGGTGACCCGTACTTCGCCTTCGCCGCTCACCTTAGCCGCGTGCCACTTCAGCGAGGTGCTTGCGCTCGTTCCACACCTTGCGGAACGCCTCAGCGTAGAGGTCCACCGTCTCGGCGGTCTGCGCGATCAGCGGACACGTCTGCGAGAAGAGCACGAGCGAAGAGTCGAGGAGCTTCACGGTGTTGGGGTAGCTCGCGGTGTAGTTCGTGCGAAGGCGCTCCGTGTCGCTCGCGCTGAACGGAAAGCCCTTGCCGTATCCCTTCATCTCTTGGAAGAGCGGGAAGCTTGAGAGCGGCTCGCTCTGCCACATCACGACCTCGCAGCCCTCCGCGCGAAGCGCGTTGATCGTCGCATCACGAAGCGCAGTCGGCGAGAGATCCACGCCCGCGACATGCGCATCGACCCACACTCGATATTTATGGAAAGCGGAGGTTCGATTCGAAGGAATCACTGGAGCTGACACACCTGGGAGGTCGTTCAACGCCTTCGCGAGACGCTCACCATTGGCCTGCGCGCGTGCTGTCAGCTCCGGCAAGCGCTTGAACTGGCTGTGTCCGAACGCAGCCATCATCTCGTTGCCCCGATACATCGACCCAACACCCATCGAGACGAGCGCCTTGTGACCGTCGAGCGGGCGATCAAGGTTGTAGTGCGCGCTGTCTGCACGAACGAGATTCTGAGCGAAGTTTCGCACCCGATTGGCGCGCTCAAGCAATGCCTCGTCGTTCGTGACGTAGAGACCGCCCTCTCCTGCCGAGAGGTTCTTCGACGACTGAAGCGAGAAGCCTGCGCCTGAACCAAACGTGCCTACAGGCTTGCCCTCGTACGTCGCGAGATGCGCCTGCGCGGCGTCTTCGATCACGAAGAGGTTGTGCTTCTTCGCGATAGCGCAGATGGGTCCCAGATCGGCGGGACATCCATGCACGTGCACCGGCATGATCGCCTTGGTGCGTGAGGAGATGGCGGCTTCAATCTTCGACGGATCCATGTTGCCCGTCTCGGGGAGCACATCGACGAAGACCGGAATCGCGCCCTGCGAAATCACCGCAAGCGCGGTCGCCACGAAGCTGTACGCGGGGACGATCACTTCATCGCCCTCACCGATGCCCAGTGCACCGACTGCGACCTGAAGCGCGCTCGTTCCAGAGTGCGTGAGCAGCGCGAATTTGGCGCCATGCAGGCGCGCGAACTCGTCTTGAAAGGCACGCGCGGCCGGTGCGTCTGAGCCCGAAAGAATCGCGCGATCAAGCACGTCCATCACGGCCCGTTTGTCCGCATCCGTCACCACGGGCCACTTCGTATGACGCGTCTTATCGAAGAGAGCCGAACCACCAAGCGCAGCAAGGGTCATGGGAATCCTCCAGGAACGGATCAGGCAAGAAGGGACGCACTTCACCGCGAGGTGAAACAGCGAAGAAATTTCCCTCTAGGGAAACCAGCGAACAATTTCCAAAAAAAGAGGCGATTCGGTCGGAAGGAGCGCGAACTCTGCCGACCCAATCGCCCTTGGCTTCACCTTGCGGCGAAGGGCTTCAACTCACTTCGCGGCCGACTTCGCCCACTCCACGAGCATCTTCTCTTGGATGAAGACGTCGTGCTCGGGCTGCTCGCTGCCCGCCGCGTAGGGGCTCTTGAAGAAGAGCGAGAGTGGGCGCTGAATGCCCTTCTCACCCTTGGCCTTCATGATCTCGATGATGCGGACCATGTCGAGCACCAGTGGTGCAGCGAGGATCGAATCCTGGCAGAGGAAGTTGATCTTCATCTGCATCGGAACGCCGCAGAACCCGCCGATGTCGATGTTGTCCCAAGCTTCCTTCGCGTCGCCGCGGGGCTTGTAGTAATGGATGTGAACCTGGTGGTTCTCGACGCGGTAGCCGACGATCGAGTCGAGGACGGCGGCCTTCGAGAGGACCTTCGTCTTATTCGAAGCGGGGTTGTCGAGCACAAGGCCGTCGTTGTTGCCGAGGAAGTTGACCGAGTACCAGCCAATGACCTGGAGGTTACGAACGCGGAACATCGCCGCGAGGACCGTCTTGAGGAGCGTCTGGCCGGTCTTGCCGTCCATGCCGCAGTATGGGTTGCGCGTCTCGTTCGCCTGCTCCTGAAGCGCCGCGATGTTCGTGAGGCTGGGGGCGAAGTTGCAGTACGGAACGCCGAGCTTGTTGGCGACGTAGAAGTAACGCATTGCCGGCGAGATCGCGCCGTTGTTCTCGTCGATGCCCTTCTCGAACGCGGCGAGCGTCTTGTGGCAATCCACCAGCTCTTGGTAGCGCTCAGTCGAGGCGAGGTTGACCATCACGACCGTGTCGCAATCGTTCGCCGTCTTGAAGTCCGTGATGTTCTTCTCGATGACCGCGAGCTCCTCACGGAAGTTCTTCACCTTGACGATGTTGTCGCCCTTGGCGTTCGAGGCGTACTCGCCCGAGAAGACAGCTGGCCAAGGCTTGATCGCCTCAAGCTCGGTCTTGACCTGCGCGAGGTCTGACTCCGCCAACACCTTGTGGTGCTTCGATGCCGAGTAGATGTCCGTGCCGGACAAATCCCAGCCACCGAATGCGATGTCCTTGAGGTCGCGGAACTGGAGGAAGTCTGTGACCTTCTCACCAGGTGCTGGGTTACCAGCTTCCGTGATCATGCCAACGCGGGGCGCAAGGCCCTTCACCATCAACGCCACACCTGCGATCACGGTCGAGCTAACTGCACCGTTGACGCCGACGATTACGACTCCGAGCTTCTTACCCATGTTGTTCTCCTGATCGATCCAGGCGCTGTGCGCCTTTCAAACTCTTGGCCTGCGGAATGTTCACTGGTTCACTTGCGGTAAAACGTTGCTGAGACTCCCTGCGAGCGGGTGGCTGCAAGGGATAGGAATCTTTAGGAAGTGAGGTAGCTGCGCAAACGTGCTTTGCGCTCGTCGTCCACGATGCGGGGAAACTTCGCCTGCACGTTGTTGCCGCTGTCTTTCATGAAGCGCTTCACCGAGCCAGCCGGCAATGCGACCGCCTCAGGGCTGAGGATGCCGACGTCTTCTTTTCGATGCTCGCCATAGACGCGATTCTCGCGACACAGACCCTCATCGAAGGCGTGGGCGAAAGCCTTCATGTCGGGCGCTTGCCCTTCGAACTCTGCGAAGAGCACGTAGCGCGACTTCGCAGTACCGTGAACGCCTACGTCGGCGCCACACCCGTAGTCGACCGTCGTCGCGGGGAAGCGCTCAAGCGCGTAGTCCATCGCGCGCTGGATCTCGACGTGCGTCGTGAGCTCTTGCGTCGTGGAGAGGCAACCGGAGAGCCGACCTGCGAACTCCATGCGGAGCGGCGACGTGCTCGTGAAGCGAACGAGATCGCCAAGGCGGTAGCTGTAGAGACCGGAAGGCGTCGTCACGTGGATGGCGTAGAGCTTGTCCTTCTCGACGCCCCAGAGCGGCACGCGTGCCGGCCAGCTTCCGATGCTCGTGAGGTCGCTGGCGTTCTCGACCGGGACGAACTCGAAGAACACGCCGCGGTCTGGGATCATCAACATGCCGCGCTCACCTGTGTGATCGCTTGTCGCGTAGATGCCGCCTTCGGTCGCGTTGTAGGTATCGACGAGGGTGAAGTCTTGTCCAAGGCGCTCGCGGATCACGGGAACGTAGGGGTCCGCTGCGACACCGCCGCCGAGGAGCACGCGGAGATTGGGCCAGAGCTCCGACACGGTGCTCACCTTGCGGCCGCGACGTGCTGCGGCTGCGAGGAGCTTCTCAAAAAGAATCGAGAACCAACACGTCGTGCCCGCCACGGAGCGCACGTCGTAGTCCATGTAGCGATCGACGATGCGCTCAAGCTTGTAGTCGTAGTCGGAGATCTCGCGGATCTCCTTCTCCGGAAGCATCACGAGCTTCGTGAACGAGGGCATGCGGATCGACTGCAGCGAGGGGTTGGTCGTGATGAAGACAGGCCCTTCGCGACGCATCGTGGTGGGCGGGAAGAGACCGAGCGTGTAGCCGTCGGTCATGTCCATGACGCCCTTGGCGGCGAGGTATCGGAAGAGAGCATCCGATGCGGAGCCGCGCTGCTGCACGATCTGCCTCTCGCTTATCGGTAGGAACTTCGGCTTCCCCTTCGTCGAGCTGCCTGACGAGTTGCCGAAGTACATGACCTTCTCTGGCACGAGCACGCCGGTCTCACCTGCGCGCATCGCCTCGAAGGCCGCCGAGAACGAGTCGTAGTCACCCACAGGAACACGGGCGGCGTACTGCTCGAAGCTGCGAATATTCGCGAAGCCATAGCGGCGTCCGAAGGTCGTGTCCTTCGAGTGCTTCATGAAGTCGCGCAGCATCTTCGTCTGCACTTCCTCGACGTTGTTCAGCGCGCGATCCCACATCGCCACACGGACCTTCGCGGTGCCATAGAGAGCCTTGCCGGCGAGGCTCGGGAAGGGGCTCTTCTTCAGGGTGCGAGGCGTGGTGCTCATGCTGGGCTCACGATTCGATTCTGTCTTTCGCGCTTCGAGTTCCATGCTCTTTGCCTTTTGGGATTCTGGCTGCTCGTGACTCGTTCGCGCTGCGAAAGACTGCGTGTTTCGCTGGCTGAAGCGCGAGCGATTCATTCATCTTGCGAAAGCGGCGCGACTATCCCACTCGATCGGGGCCGCGCAAATCGGATGCGCGGGATTCGACGGAAAGGGAGACACCAGGCGGAAGCGAGGGCTCCGCGCCGAGGGACTCAAGCAGCGCCGTGTGAAGGACACCGTTTGAGGCAAGGAAGCGACCCGCGTGAAGGTCGAGCGCGTCACCGTTCATCTGCGTGACCGTGCCGCCTGCTTCGCGGACGATCACCGTGCCAGCGGCGAGGTCCCACGCCTTGAGGCCGATGTCCCAGAAGGCGTCGTAAGCGCCATCGGACACAAGGCAAATCTCAAGCGCAGCGGCACCACATCGACGCACGCCATGCGTGGTCGAATCGAGTGAGAGGAAGGGTGCGTAGTTGTTGTTCGACGTCGATCGGCGTGCCGCTGGAAAGCCTGTTGCGAGCAGCGCGTCCTCGAGCGCTGAAGTGGCGCTGACGGTGAGACGTTCTTCGCCATGCACGCTCGTGCGCTTCGAGCCAAGACCGCGTGCTGCAGACCACATCGTCTGTAATCCAGGTGCGATCACGACGCCCGCGACCGGCACTTCGTCCGTGCCCTGACGCTCGACGAGACCGAGTGAGATGCAGAAGAAAGGATGGCCGTGCGCGAAGTTCGTCGTGCCATCGATCGGGTCGACGTACCAGACGAGATCTCGGTCGTGCATCTGCTGACCTTGCGCCTCCTCGCCGACCACACCGTGATCCGGAAACGCATCCGCGAGAAGCGCGCGCAGCAAGCGCTCACATTTCTCATCGTACTCGGTGACGAGATCACTCTTGCCCTTCGAGCGAACGCTTGGCGCGCGACGCCAGCCTTCGAGCACCAGCACACTCGCCTCGCGTGCGATGAGTTCAGCACGTTCGAGAATCGCTTGGAGCTGGGAGGTGGAGAGCGGCATTGTCGGATTCGCTCTACGCAAGCCGCGGGCCAGGCTCTCGCAAACACCTTCCAAAAGAAGGAGTTCAAGAATTTCGGCCAATCAGCCGGTTGGAGAGCGTGTGGCTTTCGGCACACCGTGAAGAAGTCGCGTCAGCCAAGGTGTCACGGTCGTCGAAACGCGAAGACGGCTACGCGGCAATGCGAAGCGCGCTGCGCAGGTGTCTATCGCGCGACTTCACCGAGGCCGCGCATGGCGCTGCGGACCGCGCCGCGAACTGCGCTGCGCCGAAGCGTGGTGTCCCCTGTCCCGCCGCGTGCACCGGCGCGCCCTTCGAGCATCGCGCGCACGTTGCCCAAGCGATCCGCGACCACGATGGAGACGCGACAATTCACGAGATGATCGGCACCTTCGACATGATCGTCGAGCTCGACAACCGAGCCCGTGACGACGTAGCGCGCTGCGCTCGCGGTCGTGGTGAGCGTCGCGGTTGGATGGGTCGCCAGCGCCTCTCGCATCGCCTGATCCATCTCAGTTCGCGCGGACTCACCACCGACGCGCGCGCCTGCATCTGCGACCATCACGGCCGTGCGCGCGCGGGGCTGAGCGCGGTGAGTTCGAGCGCGCTGGGCGGCGACATCGAGAGGAGTGGAAGCAAGCGCTGCCAACAAACCCACACAGAAGACACGACGGATTGAAGCCCGCAAAAACGCAGCCTGCATGAACGCCTCCGCACGTAGAGTTGAACGCTCTCCCTCACGAGAAAGCGGCGTCTGGCTTCATGGATTCGCCCCCACGAGACCAGACTCATGACGAGTAACAGCTCGCGATCAGCGCCGAAAGAAATCGGCGTACCCTGCATCGCATGGCCCTTCGTGACCTTCTCCGTGAACGCGCATTGCTCGCATCCATCCGCGACCATCTCGATGGCCTGGCTCCTGAGGTGCGCACCTTTGAAGCGAACTCGCTGACGCGAAAGGAGCAGTCGCAGCTCTTTGACCTCGCTGGAGAGGGCCCACCCATTCGCCTCTCGCATTTTGTTCCTGACGAGCTCGGGACGCGTCGCGCAGTGCACCACCCCGGGCTCAACACCGTGCCGACGTTCAACTATTTTAAGCACTTCCAGAAGCGCTTCATGAAGCCCGAAGAGCCCTCCAATTCAGGCAAATTGGGAGGCTACAACGCCTCGAACGCGTGGTTCATCCGGCCTGGATATTTCGTCGCGTATGAGACTGATGGCGCGCACACGCCGGCGGAACGACGTGTGGAGTGGAGTCGTCGTGGTGGCGTGGTCATCGACTACTTCATGGTTCCGGAGGGCTGGTCGACGCCGGAGGGCTGGCCGAAGGTTGTGCCCAACTCATCGGGCCTTCAGCGGCTCGTCTACTTCCAGACGCGTGACTTCATGCGCGGCGTGTCGAAGCACGTCTCGATCGGTAAGGCGGCGACCGAAGACAAGAGGGGCGACCGCGAGCTCGACTATTGGTTCACCTTGGTGCGCGAAGAGCCTCGCCCTGCGGCGCTTCTGCGCTGAGCGCGCGCGACCAGCACCAAGACGAGCGCTGCGGTCAGGAAGACGAGGACGAGCGCGATGAATCCACTCGGAGCGAGTTCGTTCCAGCTACGGATGACCCCTCGCGTGACGAACCCGGCGAGCACGATCAGCACCGCGAAGGCCCCACGTCGAAAGCCCTCGCGTCCGATCGAGCGCATCCATCCGCTCGCCGCCAAGCCGACCAATGCGAGCCCGAAGAGACACCAGAGCATGCGGGCAAACGCACCGGCGAAGCGTCCGAAGTGAAGCGTATCGACGATGTCAGCAACGAGGTCGAGTGGATGCGACGCGTTGGCCTCATGCGTGCCGAGCACCCTCCCCTCGCGCCGATCGACGACGACGAATGAGCCGATGTCACGCGCGAGCGGCGCGCTGCCTGGGCCGAAGACCGTGAGCACGGCGCCGTCCTGTGAGAACGCCAGTTCTCGCGGGGAGAGCCTTGGCGAGACTTCATGCACGAGACGCATGACATCTGACAGCGTCATACGTGAATCGAATAACCCATCCACGGAATCGCCACGAGGAGGCTCAACCTCAAGCGAGCCGCCCAAATCCTCGACGAGCGTCTCCGCGATATAGAACGCGCCTGTCGTCGCGAAGAGAAGGCCTGGGAGCAAAGCGTATGTGCCGAGCATGCGATGCCACGAAGAGAGCTTCGCTTCGTACTGCATCCCCTGCGGTTTCCACACGAAGCGCCTTTGGCTCAGCAGTCCGGTGATCAGCAGCACGCACAGCAAGATC
>Ga0105045_10002575_pt1 | contig 15369 bp, 15 predicted proteins | sample MAT02_FD_78089 | JGI IMG/M metagenome (GOLD analysis project Ga0105045, IMG submission 78089) | Freshwater microbial communities from Lake Fryxell liftoff mats and glacier meltwater in Antarctica - MAT-02 (megahit assembly) | ecosystem: Environmental > Aquatic > Freshwater > Ice > Liftoff...
ATCCCTTCAAACTCCTCCCCTTTGAGAAAATCCCCAACCATCTTGCCCGTGGGCTTGTTTAAGATCAGCCCCACTGCGCCATCACTGAGTTCATGCTCGTGCAACAAGACTACAGAGCGATTGAATATCCCTTCCCGCAAGGTCGGATCTGCGAGTAATAGCTGGCCCCCGAGCTGAATGGGGGTGTCTGACGAAGACGAGTGGTTTTTCACATCGAAAGTCTAAGCGGAATCACCCGCGCCGCCAATCGTATATTCTGAGATTACGGTAAAACAAAAAACCATCGACTTTAAAAGTAAAGTCGATGGCGAAGATGTTATGTAAACTGTTGGAAATATCAGTTCACCGCTACGGCAGACGTGCCAGTCTCACCGGTCCGGATGCGGATAGCCTCCTCGACGGTGGAGATGAATACCTTGCCGTCACCGATTTTGCCAGTGTTCGCACTCTTGACGATTGCAGCCGCCACGACTCCTGCCTGGCCATCGTCCACCACGATCTCAATTTTGACTTTGGGGAGGAAATCCACGGTATATTCGGATCCACGATAAATTTCCGTGTGCCCTTTTTGGCGACCGAAGCCCTTGACTTCGGTTACCGTCATGCCTTGCACACCCACCTCTGCGAGGGCTTCTTTGACTTCTTCTAGTTTGAATGGTTTGATGATCGCTTCGATTTTTTTCATAGTTCGGCGGGTTGGTAATTAAGTGGTAGCAAGGCGCGTGCCAACTTTGGCACGTCAGAGTCTGTTAATTGTTGTATTTCTAATGACTTAGGAATGTAACTCCACCATTCAACCATCACAAATTCAGAAATCCACTGCCAAATTTTTGAATTTGTTGAGAGTCAATCCGGGAAGAAGCTTACCTAAATATAAGTCATTGCTGTTTAAAGACTTATGAAAATCTTTGGCTGCCCTGTTTTCACAAGGATCAGGCTTTTTGTTTGAGCAGATCGCGGATTTCGGTGAGGAGTTTCTCTTCAACGGAAAGCGCGGGAGGGGCGATGGCCTGTTCCTTTGCGACAAGCGTTCTAGCTTTGGTGATTGCCTTGACGACGAGGAACATCACAAACGAGACAATCAAGAAATTCAGCGAAATGGTGATGAAGTTACCATAGGCAAACACGGCACCTTGTTTCTTAGCCTCGACCAGGCTGGTTGCGGTGACCGTGTTTGAGAGGGCGAAGAACATGTTGGAGAAATCCACGTCTCCTGAAATTTTCCCAACAAGGGGCATCACCAAATCCTCTATGACCGAGGTGGATAATTTCACAAATGCCGCGCCCATTACAAAAGCGACGGCGAGATCGACCAGGTTGCCTTTGAGAGCAAATGCTTTGAATTCTTTAAACATATTACGGGTAGCTTGTGGTTGATGATCCTTGGCGTGGGACAATGAGTAAATAGAACTTTGGCGTTCTTCAACCCCATAATGACCATACCCCGGAAGAGGGCGGTTCTGCATCCCGCGCCTTTAAAACCCCTTCCAACACATCCACCGCAATGGGCGTAGCCTCATGCAAAAGCACGATGTCCCCGCCCGCCATCCCGGGGAGGATTCGCGCCAAAACCCTGGCCGGATCCCGCGTCACCGCATCATAGCCGCGCCGCTTCCAAGCCATCACCCGTAAGCCATTCTCCCGGGTAACGGGATGGGTAAATAGATTCCGATGGCCCACCGGAGCACGAAACCAAACAGGTATCACGCCGGTAATTTCATAAATGGTTTTCTGACATTCCTCAATCTCCCGGCGGGTCCGCGCGGGACCTGCACACCAAAAACTTGCTTGCGGATGAGTCTGAGTATGATTGCCGATTTCATGGCCACGCCGCAGCACCTCACGGGCCAGTTCCGGGTATTTGCGGACTTTATCACCAATCATGAAAAAGATCGCCTTCACAGCATGATGATCCAATAAATCTAACAAGCGAGGAGTATCATCCGGGTCCGGGCCATCATCAATGGTGATAAGAATTTCCGCTGAGTCCGTGGTCGTATAGGCCGGGCCTAGCAATTGAGAGCTTGGATTCAGAATCATCCAACAACAAAATCCGGCGATTGCCCCACCGAGGATGAGACAAAAATACCAACCATACCAGAAGCCTGTACTGACCGCCAACAAATGGACAGCGGCGAGTAAAACTGCTCGCGTCCATATCCCCTGTTTCCCGGAAATTGCCATCCATCTCTGCCAAACCATCACCCCCACCGCAGCCCCGCTCATGATGCCGATGGCGATCCATAAGTAAGCCATAAATCCGATAAAGCCACTGCGCTGGCAGTGGAAAATGGCCCAAAGAAAACACCCCGCAGACCATAGTTGCCATTGGGTTTTGGAACTTCTTCCGCCGAAGATGAAGGGCAAAACATTTAATAACAGAAATGCCACAGGCAGGGAGAACAACAGCCCACCGAGCTTACCGAACAATCGCACTAGAACGTCGAAACTTGCCACCACCACCGTCAGCGGAAATAGAATCGCAAATGCAATCGTCTCACCACGGTGCATCGCAGTCTCGCCTGTGGCGACACGCCGGTCTGCCGGCGGCGAGCGATCCTCGCTGCCAAATGCCTGAAACAAGCTGCTCACTGCACGATTTCGATACATCGGTATCATACTTCTAGCCATCCGCCCGGCTGACGAGTGCCATTTGAGAAAAATGGGTTCACCCCAGTTTTGCAGCAGGCAAAACTTTGGACAGCGGCGAGGATCGCCGCTTTGGGATGCAGGCTGATTTTCGGGGAAGCCTTGGGAAAACTAAAAAAGACGTGAACTCGGACATTTTATCCAAAGCCCCGGCGCTTTGTTAGAAGCCCACCTCCTGCGTCAAAGCGGTGATGCTCGTCGCATTCCAAAGGCTAGCGCCTGGGTTCCGGACCTCGCTGGCTTGAAGTTGCTTTTTTGAAACTCGCTCAAAACAAGTCATTGGCCAACCCGCGAGATCGAGTAACATCGCGCCATGATAGGAATTGTTCTGGGATCTGGCTTGGGTCAATTGGCAGATGCGGTGGTGGTGGAGCGCGAGATTTTATTTACGGAAGCAGGCCTGCCGACATCCTCGGTAGCGGGCCATGCGGGAACTTTTACATTTGGAAAACTGGGCAACTCAGCGGTAATTCTGATGAAAGGCCGCATCCATCTTTACGAGGGGCATTCGCCACGGCTCGTCACCAGCGGTGTGCGTTGGCTGGCCGAGCAGGGCTGTAAGGAAATCATTCTCACCAATGCGGCCGGAACTCTCAACCCAGCCTTCGCGCCCGGCACTTGGATGATGTTGAGCGATCACCTGAATCTCACAGCCGCCTCCCCGCTCGAAGGTGCGAATTTCCTGGATCTTTCCGCCGCCTATGATGCCGAGTGGCGTGCGGAATTCCGCGCCGCCGCCATGGGCACCGGGATGCCGCTGCATGAAGGAGTCTATGCTGGCCTGCGTGGCCCGCAGTATGAAACTCCAGCGGAAATCCGGATGCTGCGCACGCTCGGCGCGGACGCTGTAGGGATGAGCACGGTATTGGAAACCATCCAAGCCCGCGCGCTGGGGCTCAAAGTCGTGGCATTTTCTTGTCTCACCAACTGGGCAGCAGGAATCACCGCCGCCCACTTGGATCATCGGGAAGTTCTGGAAACTGGCAAACAGGCGGCGCAGGCGATGATCGCACTGATCCAAAGTGTCATCTCTGAATCCGACAGAAAGTTTTGATTCAACCTAGGTCATTTGCGAAATGAACCGGATTCGCACTGCCGAATCGAATGCTGGCTTGTCAATGGGTCTTGGAGTCCTACGCTGCCGACCTGCCTCCATCGCTGGAGCGCCAAAATTCTCCCAGACTCCATGAATATGATTCCTCTTGCACTCGCTGCCAATGAAGCCCGTGGCCTCGCCATGGATGCCGTCCATGCCTGCAACTCAGGCCACTTGGGTCTGCCGCTTGGCTGTGCCGAGATCGGCGCAGTGCTGTTTGGCGAATCCCTCCGCTATTACCCGGATGCTCCGAAGTGGCTCAACCGCGACCGCTTCGTGCTCTCGGCCGGCCATGGCTCGATGTTTATTTACAGTTGGCTCCATCTTGCGGGTTATGCGGTCTCGCGTGAGGATTTGAAAAATTTTCGCGCTCTGCATTCGATCACGCCTGGCCATCCCGAATTCCATGAGACTCCAGGCGTGGAGGCCACCACCGGCCCGCTCGGCCAAGGGGTGGGGAATGCAGTTGGCTATGCCATTTCCGGCAAGCGCGCGGCGGCTCTTTATAATACCGCTGATCACACGATCACAGATCACCATGTCATCGCGATCCTTGGCGACGGCTGCTTGCAAGAAGGCGTGGCAAAGGAGGCCATCGCCTTCGCCGGCCACACTGGCTTGGATAATTTGATCCTCATCTACGACTCAAATGACGTCACCTTGGATGCCATGGCGGCCATCACCCAAGGCGAAGATGCCGAGCTCTATTTCACCTCCCAGCAGTGGGATGCCGTCACCATCGATGGTCACGATCTCGTTGCCATCGCTACTGCCCTTGCCGAGGCCAAGGCAAATGACAATGGCCGCCCGAAGGTGATCATCGCCAAGACCCTCATCGGCAAAGGGATTCCCGAAGTGGCCGGCACCGCCAAGGGCCATGGCGAAGGTGGGGCGAAATTCATCGAGGCCGCGCGGGCTGGCTTGAACCTCCCCGCGGATGAGCATTTCTATGTTTCCCCCGAGACCATGGCCTATTTCGCGGAAAAAAAATCAGCTTCAAAAGTGGTATTTGAAGCTTGGCAAGCGACTTACGATGCTTGGGCTGCCGCAAATCCAGTGCTCGCCGCAGAGCTCACCGCCTCTCTCGCAAATGCCGTCCGGCCTGATCTCAGCACCCTGATCCCCGCCTTCCCCGCGGATTACAAAGATGCCACCCGTTCTGCGGGTTCCACCGTCATCAACGCCGTGGCCAAGGTTATGCCTAACCTTCTCACCGGCAGTGCAGACCTCTTCGGCTCCACCAAAAATTACATAAAGGATGGCGGCGATTTCTCTGCGGAAAATCCTCTGGGGCGGAACATCTGGTTCGGCATCCGCGAACATGGCATGGGCGCGATCTGCAATGGCATCGCCTACGATGGACTCTTCCGCGCAAGCGGCGCGACCTTCCTTGTCTTCGCCGATTACCTCCGCGGCTCCATCCGCCTGGCTGCGCTCTCAGGCATCCCTGTCACCTATATTTTCACTCACGATTCCGTCGGCGTCGGCGAGGATGGACCTACTCACCAACCGGTTGAAACCGTCAGCGGCCTGCGCGTGATTCCTAACCTCGATGTCATCCGCCCCGGCGATGCTGAGGAAACTGCGGGTGCCTTCATTGCCGCGATGAACCGCAGCGACGGCCCGACGGCCCTCATTCTCACCCGCCAGGCCATCCCGCTGATGAACGCGCTCAGCGTGGACGAGCGCCGCGATGGGGTCTCGCGCGGCGGCTACATCGCCCACCAGGAAACTGGCACTCTGACGACCATCCTGCTAGGCACCGGCTCCGAGCTGCAACATGCGATGGCCGCTGCCGCCGAGCTGGGCGATGGCGTGCGCGTCGTTTCCCTGCCCTGTTTTGAGCGCTTTGAGCGCCAGAGCCCGGCCTACCGCGAGAGCGTGCTGCCGGCTGCCGTCACCAAGCGCATCGCCATCGAGGCAGGCGTGACCGGCCTGTGGTGGAAATACGTCGGCACCGGGGGCAAGGTTCTCGGCATCGACCGCTTCGGCATGAGCGCTCCCGGAGACATCGCCATGCGAGAGCTGGGAATGACCAAGCAACACGTCATCAACGCGGCGCAGTAAGATACTGCCGTCTTGGTCTTCTAAAATCAGTCCAAGTCAAAAGTGATAGGGTTGAGCACCTTATTATTTTTGAGTGGCAGAGCCTGGTTACGATTCAAAATTGAGGAACCTTTCGGCTTGATAAAGACCGGCGATCCACAAGCAGGACAAGATCAGTGCGCAACCTTGATAACACTCGTTCCATCGATATCTTACCCAACTCTGGCACTGTAGCCGCTCATTCGGTAGAACTGATATGAAAATCGCGAGCCACCAATATGGAAAACAAAAAGTGCGGGTGATGAAAATCCTCCGCGAGGGTGCCGTCCATACCATCAAGGAACTCACCGTAAGTGTGGCCCTTCAAGGCGATTTCCAAAGCTCATACATTGCGGGAGACAATCGCCTCGTCGTCGCTACCGACACAATGAAAAACACGGTGCAGGCATTGGCGAAAGATCATCTGGGGCTTGAAACCGAGCGATTTCTAGCCTTCCTCGGCCAGCATTTCCTGGAAAAGTATCCCCAGATTGAAGTGGCCACCCTCCGCGCCGATGAGCGCACTTGGGGGCGTCTGGAAATCGAAGGCCGGCCTCATCCGCATGCCTTCACCGCACACGACAAGGTGGTACCATTTACAAAGGCCATTGCCTCCGCGGCAGGTATGGAAATCCACTCAGGCATCAAGGATCTGGTTTTGATGAAATCGACCGAATCAAGCTTCACAGACTACCCGCGGTGCGAATTTACAAATCTTCCGGAAACACTGGATCGGGTCTTGGCCACCTCTCTCACAGCAAGCTGGAAATGGTCCGCCATCCCGCCGAATTATCCTTTTGCGAATGCTGCGATCCTCCGCGCGATGCTGGTGCCATTCGCCAATCATCACAGCCCCAGCGCCCAGACGACCTTGTTTGAAATGGGAACCGCCGCGCTCGATTGCTGCCCGCAAATCGCAGAAATCCAGCTCGCGATGCCAAACCAACATTTTATCCCAATCTCGTTAGAGCCATTTGGAATGACCAATCAAAACGAGATTTTCCTACCCACCGATGAACCCCACGGCCTGATCGAAGCGACTCTGGTGAGGACTAATTAGAATTCTCTAACAAGCGTGCTGCTTGAGATCGGCGAGGTCAATGAACTCAAGGGCAGATTCATGAGTGGCTTCCAGCACGACGCTTGGCGCACAATTAGCCTCGAAGGCTTCTTGCCAGCGAGCGGCACACAGGCACCACTGGTCGCCAGGCTTGAGACCGGGGAAGCTGAAATCCGGCCGCGGGGTGGTGAGATCATTGCCGCGTTGTTTCGAGAACTCGAGGAAATCCGCAGTCACTTTCGCGCAGACGACGTGGATGCCCTGATCGCCAGCGCCGCTGCGGCAGCAACCATCGCGGTGCCAGCCGGTGAGAGGATCCGTCGAGCAGGATTGGAGGTTGCCGCCGAGCACATTATGGTTTGCGATTGTCATGGCATGAGCCTAGACGCAGAAGCAAGATTTTCCAACTACAGAGTTTGGCTAAAAGTCATGGATTTGTGATTGATGATCGCTGGCGGGCTGCGAGGCTGTGGTGCAGTGGCCGGGCTGTGGACAAACGATTTACCGGAGAGCTTGCATCCGATGGCCGCCAAGGAGCTACGGCAGAGTTTGAGGCGGGCCAGCTTTGTCTATCCGTTCCTGGGGATTCAGATATTGGCGCTGTGTGCGATGGTGGCAGAATTCCAAATGGCTGCAGATCCAACAGGCTCGCAATTCATAGGTCTATTGAATCTCGGGATATTTTACCACGCTGGCCCATTCTGGGCGGTGGTGGTGGGGATCTGCATGCTGCTCATGCCGCTCAGCGGCGTGGTGCTGATGGGCCAGGAACTGGATGAGGGAAATCACGAGTTATTACTTCTCACCAAGTTGGATCGTTGGAAAATCGTGCTGGGGAAATTTATTACCTTATGGGGTTTATGCTTTCTTACCTTCATCTCACTCCTGCCTTACATGGTGGTCCGCTATCTGTTAGGCGGAGTTGAATGGTGGCATGAGGTGGCCTGCGGGATGACGGTGCTGGCCGGCGCGGCCATGCTCAGCGCGGGTGCCATCGGCGCATCAGCATTTCGAGGAATTGCCGCACGGCTGGGAGTCCTGATCTTGTTCATTCTATCCATGTTCCTTGGAGCGGGCGTTGCCCTGCTGGGTGCCGCAAAGGCCTCGGGTGGCTGCGGAGTGGTCTATCACGTCACCGCATTTGCCGCAGTGGTCTGTTATGTGGCGATAGGTGTGGCACTCGCGCGCTCACGGCTGAGGCTGGCGGTGATGGCCTATGAGATGAGGCCGTATGGGATGATGATCGGACTCATGGTTGTCTCACCATTCATAGTCGGGACGGTGGCCGCGTTCACCATTGGGTGGGGCGGAGCCTTGGGCTTGTTAGGCATGGCAATCGTAGCAATCCGGCTAGACCTCACACCGCAGGCACCGAACTCACGCGACGCCACTGTGGATAATCCTGACCAAAAAATCACCGTTGCAGAGTAGCCGCAGCGATCTATCATCCTCACTGGAATGAATTTCTCGATCCTCATCGCCTTGCTCTTTCTGAGTCGCTTGCCGCTCCATGCGGATCTCGCGGCAAACATCGCCCGAGGCGATCAGTTCGATCAAAAACAACAACCCACCGAGGCCCTTAGATTTTACAAAGAAGCGGAAAAAGAAGCCCCCGACGACCCCGTGCTACTCGTCAGCATTGCCCGCCAGTATTCCTACCAAATGAATTTACTCAAGACCCAGGCAGAGAAAATCGCGGCAGGTCGCCAAGCCCTGGCTTACTCGGAGCGCGCGGTGGAAGTCGCTCCCAATCAATGCGCCCCCCACCTCAGTGTGGCCATTTCTCTCGGGAAACTTGCGCCTCTCATCGGTAACCGGGAACGAGTTGAAGCCTCACGCCGAATCAAACAATCCTCAGAAACCGCCGTCCGTCTCGATCCCAAAAACGACTACGCCTGGCACATCCTCGGCCGCTGGCACCAAGCCCTCGCCAACATGGGCGCCGGCACTCGGGTGTTGGTGAAAGTGGTCTATGGCGGAATTCCAGCCGCGTCCAACGAAGAGGCCGTGAAGCACTTTCAAAAAGCCATCGCCCTCAAGCCTCGACGCCTCATCCACACCATCGAACTCGGCCGCACCTATGCCCAAATGGGCCGCACCGCAGATGCCCGCAAATGGATTCAAAAAGGCCTCGCGATGCCCAACAAAGAATTCGATGATCCCGAAACTAAAAAACGCGGCAAGGCCACCTTGGCGGAGATTTCCTGATTCGGACCTCTTATGCTAGTGCCCGGTCACACCGCGCTTGCGGCCTCGCAGGTAATCTTCCGCACTCATCCTGCGGCTGCCTTCCGGCTGGACCCACTCGATCAGGAGCGCTTGCGTGCCACAGCCAATCAATAACTTCCCCTCGGAACTTTGATGGAATTCTCCGGCTGGGAGAGTGCTTTCCACCACTTGGGTGGGCGGGAAAATCTTGAGTCGCTTTTCTCGGCCATCTTCCCTGATCACTGTAAAAGTGCCGGGCCACGGCTCGTAGGCCCGGATCCGGCGCTCGATGGTGGCTGCATCTTGGGTCCAGTCCAAGCGCCCATCATCGCGCTCCAGCTTAGGAATATAACTCGAAATTCGATCATCTTGTGGAACACGCCCTGCAGTTCCATTCGTGAAATTTACGATCACTTCCGCCAGTACTTCGGCTGCCAGCAGGCCAAGCCGATCGTGTAAGCCACCACCCGTTTCATCCGCAGCAATGGCTAGGGTTTTGATCAAAATGATATCTCCCGCGTCCAGCTCACGCACCACATGCATCGCAGTGATTCCGGTCTCCAAATCTCCCGCAGCGATGGCCGCCTGGATGCAGGCCGCACCGCGATACTTTGGTAAAATCGATGCGTGGAGATTGATAATCGCCTGAGTTGCGAGATTGAGAATTTCCTTACGCAGGATTTGACCGTAAGCCATCACCACCAAAACCTCAGGATCCAAGGCATGCAGCTCCGCAAATGCATCGCCGATGGTCTCAGGCTGGTGTACCGTAATTCCTGCGGCGAGAGCCACCACTTTGATCGCAGGTGGAGTCAAGGTCTGGTGCCTTCCCACTGGCTTGTCCGGCTGTGTCACCAGAGCCAATGGCCGCGGCCCATGCTCGAGCAGATAGCGGAAAGACGGCAGGGCGATGTCCCCGGTGGCGATGAAGATCAAGCGCATCGTTGAATTTTTTCAGGTAATCTCCTTCGCCATCATGGTATAGCTCGGTAAGCTGGTTATGATATGGATTATCTCGGCAATCACCTGAATTGGTGGCTGGCTTGCATCGATGGTGGACACTCGTTGCGCAGGATAGAATTCCAAAATCGGCTTGGTTTCCGCTTCATACGTCGCAATCCGTTGATCGATGACAAGATCATTCGCATCATCGATTCGATTCTCCTTGAGCGCCCGCTTGCGCATGCGCCGGGCGAGTTCATTCCGGTCTGGGCACGAGAGGTGGAATACCTGATGCACATCCACATGCCGCTCCATGATCTCAGCTTGGCGGACGTTGCGCGGGATGCCGTCGAGTATTAGAAAGTCAATATCCGGTTTGTAAAGGTGAGCCGCGCTCATATTGTCCAGTTGGGCTTTCCATAACTCGATGGTCAGTTCATCCGGCACCAGTTCTCCCCTGCTCGAGTGGGCGACGAATTGGCGCCCAAGCGCCGTCCGAGTGTCCAAAGAGCGAAAAACATCACCACAGGCACAATGGAAAAATCGCGGGATATTTCCTAGTATCCGGCCCTGAGTCCCCTTCCCCGAACCGGGTGCGCCGAGAATCAGAACCGCAGGTTTTTTATGCATATCAGGGTGAGTGGTCATGGTAAAATAAATGAAGAATGGAGAAGCTACTACCCAGCATCATGCATCGCCGCAAGGTAAACCAAAACAGGAAGCAGAAGCGCCACATCCGCAAGCACCCGCAGCGCATCCATTGAAAAGCGGCCACGGATGCGATTGAGAATTTGCAACAGGGCCGCACCCGTGAGGACCGCATAGAAGAAAGGCCTGGTCGCCATTTGATGGTCCATCACCGCATAATACAGGCAGACAATGCCTAACAAGGTAAGTGGTATCGTGAGCATCAACTCCGCTGTCGCACTCATTTCCAAGTCGATGGAGCCGGCTGCATGTTCCCATAAATCAATCGCCGAGATGTTCAGGATGCACAGAAACGCGAAGCAAACAAACTCACGCGAGCCGAGCATTTTATAGACACCCAACTCGGGGAGATAGACATGCGCCATCATGGCTGTGCCAAACGCAAATCCCATGCCAGCGAGAATATTCTTAGTATGAGGAACTTCCGCAGCTTCCTGCGAAGAGAGCATCGACAGCCCGAAAAATCCGGCCACAATCACCAGCCCGAGCAACAGATAGGCATAGATCGAAAGTGACATATACGCCACCACCAGCACCGCGGCCGTGAAAAACGCAATGCCGCAACCGGCTATGAACAACGTGCGATGGCGCCGGTGGAACGCATGGCGAGCCTGGAGCCTTCCACCAGTGGCACCGGACAGCGAGGCATCCAGCAAGCGATCCACCACATAGACCCCCCAGACCGTGAGACCCAGCGTGACGTAGGCTTCCCATGGATGATAGTCCACCCGCCAGGTTTTACTGAAAATATAAAGCCAAGCGACTGCGACAAGCGGGGCATCCAAGCTCAACAAGTTAGGATAGAGCCAAAGTGGCTTACGTTGCACAGGAGGCACGACGGGCGGACCATCTGTGAGCCGACGAGTGATGGCAAGCGTATTGCTCGTAATTTCGCTAGGCCATGATGGCATTGCAGACTTTCCGCGCAGCTTCATCTCCGAGCAAGTGGGCGACGAGTGCCAAGCCGAACTCAAGCGCGGTGCCCGCCCCGCGCGAGGTGATCAGCTTGCCATCCACCACCAGCCGCGCGTCCTCTGCGGTGGGCAACTCATCACGAGTGGAAGAATGTGCGGTGAATTTCCGCCCTGTGAGTAAGCCTGCATCATGCAGAACCAAGGGTGCCGCACAGATTGCTGCGAGAGTTTTGCCTTCTTCATGAAAGCGCTGGGCGAGCTCTACGACCCTACAATCGCGGCGCATTTCCTGCACCGCCGGGCCGCCAGGAAGCAGTAGAAGATCAAAGTCTTCAATGGTCACATCGTTCAAGAAAGTATCTGCTTCGATCCTGATTCCGGATCGCCCGGTGATCCATTTTTCCCCGAGTGCGGCGGTGATCACTTCCACATCAGCCCGGCGCAGCAGATCAATGGGTGTGACCGCTTCGATTTCCTCAAAGCCATTCACCAACAAACATAAGACACGGGTTTTCATGTTATGAATTTTTCTAACAAATCCCGACTGCACGGCGGATGCGATCCAATACTTTAGAGGCTTCCTCCCGCGCCCGCAGCCCGCCGGCCGCGAGCACTTCATCTACGTAACCCGGCTGCGCGAGGATCTCAGCGCGCCGCGCCCGCATCGGGGTGAAGTAATCCCAATAGGCATCCGCAAGGCGTTTTTTGAAATCGCCATAGCCAATGCCGCCGTTCTGGTGATCTGCGATCATGCTGGCACAGTCGCTGGCATTGGCAAAAAGGTTATAGAGAGAAAGAATCGTTGAACCCGCAGTGGGTTTCGGGTCTTCCACAACCGTCGAGTCGGTGAGGATTTTCATGATGAGTTTTTTCATCGGCTTTTCCTCGCCGAAGATGGGCAAGGTATTATTATAACTCTTGCTCATTTTCCGGCCATCCAGCCCGGTCACGACGGCAGTATCTTCACGGATGATCGGCTCTGGTAGAACGGCAGTGCCCTCGCCATAGGTTTCGTTCATTTTTACAGCAAGATCACGGGTCACCTCAAGGTGTTGCTTCTGATCCTTGCCGACAGGGACTTTGTTAGAATCATAGAGAAGTATATCCGCCGCCATCAGCACCGGATAGGCAAAGAGGGCGTGGTTTGGGGAAACTCCGTTGGCGACTTTATCTTTATAGGAATGGCACTTCGAGAGCAGCCCCATCGGGCAAACGGTCGAGAGTATCCAAGCAAGTTCATTGACCTCCGGCACGGCACTCTGGCGGAAGAAAACGGCGCGCTGGGGATCTAGCCCGCAAGCAAGGAAGTCGATCGCGAGTTCGCGCACATTTTCACGCAGAGCCACGGGATTTCGCGCTGAGGACATCGCGTGATAGTCCGCGATGAAGTAGAAGGCCTCGCCCTGATCTTGGAGTCGGACGGCAGGCTCCATCGCACCGAAAAAGTTACCGACGTGGAGTTTGCCGCTTGGTTGCAGGCCGGTGAGAATGCGCATGGGGAGATCCTAATTTCCCGACAGGGAGCTGGTCAAGACCTAGCAATGAGGCCATTATAACCTATGTTTCTGAGAACAGCGCCGTCACCATCTCCACACATTTGATGCCGGGCATCACGCTGAGGTCCATTTGATTCATGGTGTAGGCAAAGGAAATTCCCGTCTCCGGATCACCGAGAGCATGGCTACCGCCCGCGCCGGGATGGCCGAATGCAATGTGGGATGGGCCGTAAAGTTGGCGCAGTTTATCACCCTGGTCATCGAGTGGATCCTGCTGAGCCCCGCAGGTAAATGTGGTGGGCCGCAGTAGAACCCGGTCCTCGCCGGTGATTTGACGCTCCGCGAGTGCATGGCGGATGGCTGGTGTGAGCGGGCTGGCGATGGAGCCGATGGCCGCCTGATAGAACTTCGCAAGCGCCGAGGCGGTGCCCACTCCGCCGAGCGCAGGCAAGGCGGCACTCCAGGCACTGGATTGGTTCATTTCTTGAATGCCGTGCAGCCCGCGCGGCGATGAGAAAGCCCTGCGGGTATAGGTGCCTGCGGTGGTGAGTTGTTGATGGAATCCATCTGCTAGATTGGATTTATCTGCCTTCCCTGGATAGAGCTGTGCTACCCGTGGCCACTCGCTTTGCGGCAGGCCGATCCAGAAATCAAGCTCCAGTGGCTTCGCTAGATTTTCCAACCAATAACTGCCCAAACTGCGCCCGGTGAGACGGCGGACGGGTTCTTCGACAAGTGCTCCAAAGGTCCGCGGATGATAGCCATGGCCACTGCCTGGCAGCCAGCCCGGCGCTTGGGCCTCGATGGCCTTGACCACCTCGGCATGTTCGAAAATACTTGCCGCTTGATCGAGCACGGCCAGCCCGCATTGATGCGATAGCAGGTGCGAAAACCGAGCTTCTGCCAGCGGGAAGTTTGGCCAAATTTCCCTGACCTGTGTTTCATGGTCAAGTCCCCGGCTCGCCAAAGCCAGTAGCAAAGTGGCGGCTGCCGGCACCTTCGTCGCGGAATAGACCGGCACCATGGTCTGCGCCGTCCATGGCCGGAGCTTTTGCTTCTCACACCAGCCTTGGGCGAGGCAGAGAATTTCCAGCCCATCCCACCAAATACTCACTGAGGCACCCAGCTCTCCCCGCTCGCGGAAGTTCCGCTCATAGACATCGATTACTTTACCTAACACCGAGGGACTCACCGCCATGCGCGGGTGTGGACGCTGCCCGCTCATTCTGCAACCTTGAACTCAGTTCTGGAATAAATGGATTCTCGGAATCCCTCACCGTCGATGACCATTCCTCCACCAGCCGGAATGCGACTGCCAGCATGGTGGGGCCGATGAAAACACCCACCAGGCCGAAAGCGATGATCCCGCCGATCACCCCACAGAAGATCAAAACGAACGGCATTTTACTGCCGTGGCTGATGAGGTAGGGACGAAGGAAATTGTCCACTGCGCTGATTACAAAAAGTCCCCACAAGATCATGAAAATCCCCCAGCCTGTGCCGGATTGAGCGAACAACCAGATCGATGCCGGGATCCAAATCAACGGTGGGCCGAAGGGAATAACCGCAAAGAAAAACGTGAGAACCGCCAGCAGGACAGCACCCGGCACGCCTGCGATCCAGAAGCCAAGCCCGGCACACAGGCCTTGCACGATGGCCGTGCCAAAGATCCCGTAAATGACGCCGCGCACGGTATCGCCTGCGACTTTGAGCAAATGTTTGCCTCGCCCACCCGCTAGACGACCCGCTGCGATGGTAAGCCTTTCCGCAAGCACCGGCGCATCCCGCAGCAGGAAAAAGGCAAGGAAGGCGCTCAGTAAGACCTGGGTCACCCCCTGCCCTACGGCAAGTGTCCCGGATAGCACATAGCCCCAAGCTCTGGATAAAAACTGGCCGATCAATACAACCACCTGCGGCGATGCGGGCTTTTTCTCATCCACTCCCGCAGCACCATTGAGCTGCTCGGACGAGAGCGGCGGGGAATCTCTAACAATCAATTCCTCGCCTTCTTCGACCACGATTTTTGGCCGCGGCGCGACGATTTTCACCTCCTTCTCAAGCTGCGTCATCAGCCTGTTCCTGTCCTCGGAAAAGGTCGCCCAGTAGCCTTGGAGTTCCTCCCCCACCATCGGCACCCGGCCCACCCAGGCCGGCGCTTGCTGCGGTGCGGCCATGAACCACTTGCGAGTGGCCGAGGCCAGATCTTTACCA
>Ga0105045_10002577_pt1 | contig 15364 bp, 15 predicted proteins | sample MAT02_FD_78089 | JGI IMG/M metagenome (GOLD analysis project Ga0105045, IMG submission 78089) | Freshwater microbial communities from Lake Fryxell liftoff mats and glacier meltwater in Antarctica - MAT-02 (megahit assembly) | ecosystem: Environmental > Aquatic > Freshwater > Ice > Liftoff...
CGCACAGGCCTTGATGACCGCTTCAAAGGCCTGATCCCGGGTCACTAAGAACCGACCGGACCGCATGAGCCGCTGCATGCGCGCATTGGGGTGGGACGTATCAAGAGGAATGATCGCCCGGGGATCCGGATCATGCCAATACAGGGCGCCATCTCCGTGGCACATTGGGAACCGTCCTTGGGCATATGCATCCACCAGCACATCCACCGGAATGGTGGGTACCAGGGCACTATGGCTCATGGCATCTTAAGCACCGTGGTGGCATACACCCCACCCACACGAAGGATGTAGGTTCCAGGCATCAACTGATCAAGTAACCCGCTTTGCACACGGATCCCTTGAGCATTGGATGTAACACGCTCCGTCCACACCAACCTGCCGGACGGATCGAAAAGCTGTAGGTCCACGGCCTTCCCTTCTGCTCCAGAGAATTGTACGGTGAACGCGTCTTGGAACGGGACCGGATACACGCTTACTTCCGTAGAGCTTTGTTCGACCACTGAAGTCGTGGTCTCCAACAGCTGGTGCGCGAGCATGAAGTCCGGGATGCCGAAGCCCAATTCGGTATCCGGAGTATCGAACTGATGGGCGCTGCGGCGCACCGCATCCATGACATCGTTCGCGCTTCGCTCCGGATGCAATTGCCAGAGGCAAGCGACAAGGCCGGACACCAGCGGAGCAGAGAACGACGTGCCGTTCAACAGGGTAACTTCTTCCCCACTCGGCCCCAAGCCTGTGGCACCCCAGCCCATAGCGGCCACATCCGGTTTCACACGACCATCGGCGCTGGGCCCTTGTGAGCTGAAGAACGCATATTGCCGTTCGGCTCCTACTGCCCCCACAGCAAGTATGTTGAATGCATCGGCAGGCGCACTAATGTGGAACCAGTCCGAATTGCCTTGATTGCCAGCGCTTACCACTGGTATCATGCCTTTCTGGGAAGCAATTCCACAGGCAATGCTTATGCGTGTCGTCGCGCCATCCAAGTCATCGTATGTGTGGTCTTGGGTGCTGTCGTCAAAGGCGGTGTAACCCAAGGAAGTATTCAAGATATCCACCCCAAGGCTGTCGCAATACTCTGCCCCGCTTACCCAATTGTCCTCTTCCACGATGAACTCCGTCGCTGCATCTTCGGTGCGCACCAGCACATAGTCGGCTAAGGGGCCGGTGCCGATCAATTGACCCTCCACGATCCCGGCCATGCAAGAAAGTACCGAACGGCCGTGCCAGTGGTCCTGGAACACATCTCCATCATGCTCCACGAAGTCCTTGGTGTGCAGGATGCCATTGCGATCGCGCAAAGCGCTGAAGGCGGGAAGGAGATCCGTATTCTCGAAACCCGAGTCGAGCACTCCGATCATCATGCCTTGCCCCTTTGCACCGATCTCGTGCAGCAGGTGGCCGTTCATCATGCTGATCTGGAGAAATGAGCCACCGAAATCTCCATCGCGCATGTTGCCAATTGCTTGTTCTTCGAACTTATGGGGCAATGGCGGCTCTGCTCGAAAACGCCGCGTTGAACGCAGGTTCGCGACAAAGGGAAGATCTTGAATGGCTGCGAGGATAACAGGATCCGAGGTGCGAATGGTAACGGCATTGAACCACTTGCTGCGATTCATTAGTTCCACTTCTCCCAAAGCCAACACTGCACTGATGTAGGCAGGATCGACGGGCAGATCCAGATCATCGATCGAGATGCCTTGTTGCTGACGGCGCTGGATAGCGCGTAATGTGAGGAACGCTTCGGGCTGATCGATCGAATAGGGTGTATTGTCCTTGTCCGTGAATTGCACCCACCACGTGTTGGGCGCGGTTTGACCCACTAGGGAATGCGCTACCAGAAGCAGCGTGTAAAGCGAAATCGAACGATGGATAAGAGCTTTCATTCAGTACCGTAAGCGACTACCACCATGGAATACTTGGAACCTCTCACAACGAATTGTTGGATGACCGAGTTGAATTGTGTGTTGGTCTCCCACTCTTTCTTTTCAACTAGACCAACGTGCCTTGCATAGCGCTCTTCGAAGTCACGACGTTCGATGGGGTTGGGGCCAAGCAAATTGCGAACGACGACCGTACTGTCGAAGGCCAGGCTTCCTGCGGTCCAAGGCTTGTCCACATCCCGAAATGCGACGTCCAAAAGCCGTTCGGTGTTGTATACGTTGGTGTTCCATGTCCTCGCGCTGCGCACGGGGAATGACAGTTTCAAACGCCTGTTGTTCTCTTCGGTCTTTTCCGCATATCGCGCATCGGCGGTGGCGGTCCACACATCACGCACCTGCCATTCTCCTTCGGCGTTCCGAACATACCGCAGGATCCGGTAGGCTGTCCTTCCTGTGGGATCCGTGTAGGTCTCCAGGATCTTTTCGCGCAAGCGATAGCTCACACTGTCCCGAATGGCCAGAAGATCATCCTGCCACATGGAATCCACTTGGTACTCGACCCAGGATCCCACGTTCAGGGGGAAGTATGAATGGCCCGGGTCCAACGGGACCGCGTTGTCGTCCTTGCAGGCCGTAAGTGATGCGGCTGCAAAAGCAGCCAGCAGGGCATTCCGAAGTGTAGCCGTTGATCTCATGTGCGTTCCCGGTCTATGAATCCGCCTCCAATAACATCGTTCCCGTCATAGAAGACGGCACTTTGGCCCGGAGCGATGCCTGCAACGGGAGCATGGAATTCAACTTTCACGCGGTCGCCGTCCATCTCCAAGGTACTTGCGGTACCACGGTCCTTGTACCGGATCTTGGTCAAAGCCTCCATCTCCCCTTTCAACGCCTCCACCTTCTGGAAGTTCGGTCTGCGCACCCACATGCTCACCCTGTCCAAGTCCTCCTTACGCCCCAGCACCACGGTATTCGTCTCGGGGACGATCTCGGTGACATACAGCGGCTCCCCGGTTGCGATGCCCAAGCCCTTGCGCTGCCCGATGGTGAAGAAGGGGTAGCCATCGTGCTCTCCAAGCACATCACCGGCAAGGCTCATAAGCTTGCCATGGGCCAATTTCGCAGTGGCTTCGGGTTCCTTCCTCTTCAGGAAACCACGGTAATCGTTATCCGGAATAAAGCAGATCTCGTAGCTCTCGCTCTTGTTGGCCAGTTCAGGGAAACCGCTATCCATGGCCATTTTCCGGATCTCGCTCTTGCGGAATCCGCCGATGGGGAAACGCGTTCGTGCCAGGTTCTTCTGTTCGAGGCCCCAAAGAACATAGCTCTGGTCCTTGGTCGGATCAAGGCCCTTGCTCACGACCCAGCGGCCCGTATCCTCCAATTGGCGCACCTTGGCGTAGTGGCCCGTGGCGATCAGCTCACAATCCATCATGTCGGCCCGCTTCAACAGTGCCTCCCACTTGATGAACGTATTGCACAGTACGCAGGGATTGGGGGTTCGACCAGCGAGGTATTCACTGGTGAAATTGCCAATGATCGCCTCCCCGAATTCTTCCCGGATGTCGATGATCATGTGGTGGAACCCACGGCTAACCGCCATGTTACGGGCATCGTTGATGCTATCCAGGTCGCAACAGCCGGTAATGCGTTTGCCTCCGCTGGCATCGGCATAGTCCCAGGTCTTCATCGTGACCCCGATCACCTCGTAGCCCTGCTCGTGCAGCATGAGTGCAGTTACAGAGCTATCCACTCCTCCGCTCATGGCCACCAAAATGCGTCCGTGCTTGCTCATGGTTTTACTACCTCCTCTTCGGCTAAGTACACCGTAGTGCTTATCAGTTTTCCCTTTTCGTCGTACTCCCTCACTTCGCCTTCCAGCTGGTCGTTGCGGTAGGTGCCTTCGCGCTTGCGGGTCTGGCCCTGAAGCGTTCGCTCCATATCGGGCGGTATTCCCTTGACCGGGTCAGAGGGCATGGGCTTCACCTCCCAGCGTCCGTTGTTGTAGTATTCCACGAACGGGCCTTCTCGTTTGCCAACCTTGTAGGTCACTTCGCTCATGAGTTGCTCATCGTCGTAGTATTCCTTGAAGGTACCGTTCTCCTTGCGTTCCTTGACCAGCACACCTTGGCGGTATAGGACTTGGAGCTGCAAACTGCCGTCGGTATTGAAGTAATACCACGTACCATCCCGATCGCCGTTCACCATCTTTCCTTCGATCTCCTTTTTGCCGGATGGATAATAGAAAGTCATCTTTCCCTCGGGTTCACCTTTCGCGTAAGTGGCTTCGGATCTCAGACTGCCACCTTCGAACCAGCCTTTGCTCTCGCCTTGGCGAAGACCTTGTTCAAAGCTCTCCTGCTCTGCCAAGCGACCATTCGCGTAGTAGACCTCCTGCACACCATGCAATGCGCCATTGGCATACCGCTCCACCTTCCTGAGCTGGCTTGAAGTATCGAAGTAGCTCCACGTGCTATCCTTCTTTTGTGCTACGTATTTCCCCGTGGCCAAGAGCGCACCATTGGGGTGGAAATGTCGGGCGCGGCTCACTTTCCCATCGCCCGCATGTTGTTGGATACTGGTAAGCGTGCCTTCCTCATCAAAATGCTTGAACTCTCCTATCGGTCGATCATCCTTGAATGCACCCTCATACCGGACCTTGCCCGAGGGCCATGCCTTTACCCAAGTTCCTTGCTTGCGGCCTTGGGCATCGGACCGGTTCATGGAACCACCCTCTGGTTGAGCGAGCAACACAGCGGTGAATGAGAACAACAGCAGGAGCGCAACTATACGGTTCATGTAGGCCACAAAGGTAGCCGCCCGGAGTGCAGCAGCTTCTTCGTATGCTGCAACGCCGAATGGTCACAAGGCATTGCGACGACAGGGAATGTGGTGCCTTGATCGCCCTACCTTTGCGGCCACATTCCAGCACCATGAAATTCTTCATCGACACGGCCAGTCTATCACAGATCAAGGAAGCACAGGACCTTGGGATCTTGGACGGCGTTACCACGAACCCATCGTTGATGGCCAAGGAAGGTATTAGTGGCCACGACCGGGTGATGCAGCACTACGTGGCCATCTGCAACATCGTGGATGGTGATGTCAGCGCAGAAGTGATCGCAACCGACTTTGATGGTATGGTCAGCGAAGGGGAGAACCTTGCTGCACTGCATCCGAACATCGTAGTCAAGGTGCCTATGACACGCGATGGGGTCAAAGCGATCGCCTATTTCACCGGCAAAGGGATCAAGACCAATTGCACTCTGGTGTTCAGCGCCGGGCAAGCTTTATTGGCGGCCAAAGCTGGAGCCACATACGTTTCTCCATTCATTGGACGCTTGGATGACGTGAGTACGGACGGAGTGCAACTGATCGAGCAGATCCGCGTGATCTATGACAACTACGGCTATGCCACGGAGATCTTGGCCGCTAGCATCCGCCACCCCATGCACATCATCCAATGCGCCGAGGTAGGTGCTGATGTTGCGACATGCCCTTTGAGCGCGATCATGGCCTTGTTCGACCACCCATTGACCACCATTGGTCTTGAGAAGTTCCTGGCCGACCACCGCAAGGCTGCGGAAAAGTCCGTGAAGGCCTGAGAACAGGGAATGCTGTTCGCCATTCATCCGAAGAACCCCGAACCGCGCAAGATCGCGGTGGTGGTGCAGGAACTGCTGGACGGCGGAGTGGTCGTGATCCCCACGGATACCGTGTATGCATTCGTGTGCAGCGCGCACAGCGCAAGGGCCATCGAACAGGTGACCAAGTTGAAGGGCGCCAAGCCCGGTAAGGCGGACCTTTCATTGATCTGCAAGGACCTGAGCCAGCTCTCGTTGTATTCTAGGCAAGTCGATACACCGGCTTTCCGGATGATGAAAAAAGCCTTGCCGGGCCCATACACATTCATCGTCCCGGCCAGCAGCGAGATCCCCAAGCTGTTCAAGAACAACAAACGCACGGTGGGTATTCGTGTTCCGGACCACCCGATCCCCTTGGCCATTGTGGAAAGCCTGGGGCATGCGTTGGTCGTGGCAAGTGTACACGATGCCGATGCCTTGCTGGACTATACATCGGATGCTGAGCGCATCGATGACCACATCGGCTATCAAGTATCCATGGTGGTGGATGGCGGCCCTGGCGGTCTGGAAGGCAGCACAGTGATAGACCTGAGCGGTGTTGAACCCCTTGTGCTGCGAGAAGGAAAAGGCACGCTCGAAGGGCTGTTCTGATGCGCTTCGCCACTATCCTGCATTAGCAGTTGGTCCAATACTCATGCTGACTCGAATGAAGCATTGCGCAAACGCATCCATGCTTCCGGTATAGCCGTTACCACATCATTCGCGGTCATACCATCCATGCCGTGGTGAACTGCTGCGATGTCGCCTGCTAAACCATGCACATACACCCCGATCTGAGCGGCATACAAAGGGGCATATCCTTGTGCCAGCAAGCCTGTAATTAGGCCCGTAAGCGCGTCACCACTGCCCCCTTTGGCCATTCCTGGGTTCCCTGTCGAATTTAAGAAGACTTGCCCATTGGGTGCGCAAATGGCCGTCCATGCGCCCTTGAGGACCATGATAACATTGAACTTGCGAGCGAATTCTTGGGCACGTTCCAACCGCTGGTATCCAGAGATCGCGGTACTGCCTACCAAGCGATCGAACTCTTTCGGGTGTGGTGTTAGGACCGTGAGTGGAGGAAGAAAGGAATGCCATGTGCGGTTCTCGGCAAGGATGTTCAAGCCGTCGGCATCAAGGACCAAAGGCACAGCGACCTCTTGTATCAACTTCTTAACGATCAATTCAGTACACCCATTTGATCCAAGTCCCGGACCAAGCCCTACCGCATCGCAAACTAGTTCGTTTGGCAAATCATCAACCCACAGCGCATTGCTGGAAGCCGAGCACATGGCCTCTAGACAAGAAGTCTGCATGATCGTCTGGCCGGCAGCCGGTACATGGGCACTCACAAGTCCGGCCCCACTGCGAAGTGCAGCCCGGGTCGCCAGAACGGCCGCTCCCATTTTTCCTTGGGAACCCGCAATGATCAGTGCATGACCGAACGTGCCCTTGTGCCCGAACCGTGGCCGGGGTTTCAGCAGCTGAATGATATCGCTTTCTTCTAGGAAGAGGTGGTTCGACCGCAAGCTGTTAAGGTATGTGCGATCCCATCCTACAGGAACCAGTTCCCACTCACCAACGAACGAAGCGTTTTCAGGAAGCAAGAGAGCCAGTTTGGGCACTTCGAATGTCAATGTCCATGTGGCTCGAATGATCGCTACAGGGTCATTCGATGAGTTGTCTTCAGCAAAAAGTCCACTCGGAAGATCGATCGAGATAACTGGGCGGCTGCTGGCCGTTACCATGCGCACTACCTCAGCTGTAACTCCGGCCAATGGCATGGTCAAGCCCACGCCTATCAAGGCATCCACAACAACATCTTGCGTACCGATGTACTGGTCCTCGCCTAATGTCTTGATCGAACTGCACTGGACACCCGAGCCTTCCAAACGTTGCCAGTTGGCACGATTCTCCGGGCTTGGTTCGGGTCTATGCTCTATCCGTAACACACGCACATGGCAACCGCTGCCGTGAAGTATGCGGGCGATCACAAGTCCATCCCCACCATTGTTGCCCATACCCGCCAGCACCAGGAAAGAGACGGCATCTGGCGCACCGAACACTCCGTTGCGCAGCTGTTCAAGGATCCGGTGGGCACAAGACGTTGCTGCTCGCTCCATCAATTCCACCGAAGCAATTGGTCCAGCGGCCATGGTATGCGCATCAACCATACGCACTTGTTCAGCATTCAGCACTGGTAGCATAGCCTCGAAGGTAGGTGGATACGCTCCATCAAAAGCGGAAAGCCCCCCGAGCAATGCTCGGAGGGCTTTCAAAATGAATGCTTAACGACTACTGGAAGTAGAAGTTGAGGCCAACGGTAACACCACTTACACCGGTGTCGAGACCGAAGCTGCTGGACTTGCCGGTCTTAGCCTCAGTCGAGACGATGGTATTGGTAACGGTATTCCACGTTTCGGTCGTGGTCGTACCTTCTCCGATGCTGTTCAGCGAGAGACCCCAAGAGTACTCGCCGCTCAAGGAAAGCTTGGGAGCTGCGAACCATTCCACGCCACCGAACACACCAACACCAAGTCCGAAGCTTCCACCTTGTTTTTGCTCGGTGGTGCGGGAAATTGGGTTGTTCACACCCAATGCATTGCCATAATCGAACGTGGTCTTGTTGGAGCCGATCGAAACGAAAGCCTCAGCACCATAGATACCGACAACGCGGGTGCTACCAACCCGCTTTTCGAGACCACCACCGAGCACTATGTTGGTACCGCTCACTTTGGTCACGTCCTCAACGAAGGTCACGGGTGTCGTGCCTGGAAGGATCGGTACCAATTCAGTCTCCTTGTTGGAGCCGAAACCGATACGCAGTTTTCCACGGTAAGCTGTGTTGGCATCGACCAGCTTCTTGCCTTGAATGGCGAACAATGGGTTCGCCCATGTAAAGGCAACACCACCGTTATCGGCAGTATTATTGAACAAGTTGCCGGCGTAGTTCAGGATCGGAGTGGCATCGAACGTGAGACCCCAATCACCGTCCTGTGACAACCAGTTCTCACCACGGTTGCTCGTGATCTCGCCGGTCTGGGCGGACACGGTCGAAGCGGCGACTAGCGCAGCAGCGAAAAGTACTTTCTTCTTCATGTCGAACGTTTTTGGTTTGTGTGCTTTCAGGTTAAATTGATCGGCACTCGGCGGTCAAATGTACGTGTGGACAGATCATCGGTAGTTAGCGACCGGCAGCTTTCTCAACAAGCAATTGTTGAGAGCAAGCCAGCAAAATTTCGCAACGTTGAGCCATCCCCTCTTCCATTCATCCTTCTCTTGCCGGGTCAAAAGTAGAAAAGTCCGCATAACATCAAACACTATCCGGTTTTCTGTTCCAACATGGGAACAAAGCGGAAGTCGCCGTGCTCCTTGCGCACGAATGTGTCGTTGCCCTTGCGTTCGATCTCCAACATGGTCTGGATACCACCTTCTCCAACTGGTATGACCGCACGGCCTCCCACCTTGAGTTGTTGAAGTAAGGCGTCTGGCACAATAGGCGCGCCACAGGTGACCAAGACCCGATCGAACGGTGCTTCGCGTGGCAGTCCGAGATACCCATCGCCGTGGAACAACGTGGCCTTGTAACCCATGCGCGACAAGCGCTCCTTGGTCCTTAGGTAAAGTGGCTTCTGTCTCTCGATGGAGAAGATCTTCACTCCCAATAGCGCCAAAACGGCGGTCTGGTAACCACTGCCTGTTCCGATCTCCAGCACCTTCATGCCAGGAGTAAGCTCCAAGAGTGCGGTTTGGAACGCCACCGTGTAGGGCTGTGAGATCGTTTGGCCGCAACCGATCGGAAAAGCAATGTCAGCATAGGCCAACTGCAAAAATGCGGTATCGTCTATGAACTGATGTCTCGGTATTTGCGCGATCGCATCCAGCACGCGCTCATTGGCGATACCCTTGCTGCGAAGTGTATCTACCAACTGCTTCCGCAGGCCCTTGTGCCTGTAATTGTCCTCCATGGTCCGTGTTGGCAAAAGTAGGCCGGGTAGTTCCCCTGCGCGCCGAAGCCTCTATTTTTGCCACCCGTCATGGAGCCTTGAGTCCATTGCGAACGATATTCCAAGACCATGTCCTCAAAACTTCGGATCGGTGTCCTGGGTGCCGGCCATTTGGGCCGCATCCACATTCAGCAGTTGCACGAACTTCCGGACTGGGAGGTCGTAGGCTTCCATGATACCGACCCCGCGCGCGGTGGCGTGATCCGGGATGAATTCAACGTAAGCCAATTCGCGGATATCGACCTTCTTCTGGATGCGGTGGATGCGATCGACATCGTAACCCCTACCCTTACGCACCATGCGCTCGCAGTGCGGGCCTTGGAGCGTGGCAAACACGTCTTCATAGAAAAGCCGCTGACCAACACGGTCGCAGAAGCAAGGGACCTTGTGGAGCGTGCCGAACGTGCAGGCCGAGCGGTCCAGGTCGGACATGTGGAACGCTTCAACCCGGCGTTCCAAGCCGCGCAGCCCTATCTGAATAAGCCTATGTTCATCGAGACTCATCGGCTTGCACAATTCAACCCGAGAGGGACCGATGTGAGCGTGGTACTCGACCTGATGATCCATGACATCGACATTGTACTGCACGTAGTTGGAGTTCCTGTGGCACAGGTGAGTGCAAGCGGTGTAGCTGTGGTAAGCGATACACCGGACATTGCCAATGCCCGGATCCGGTTCGAGAATGGCTGCGTGGCCAATTTGACCGCGAGCCGGATCAGTTTGAAGAACATGCGGAAGAGCCGATTCTTTCAGCGGGATGCATACATCGCCGTGGACATGTTGGCCAAGGAGACCGAGATCGTTCGCATGCGTACTGTGGAAGGAGAACCCGACCCTTTTGCGGTGACCATTGATCTGGGAAGTGATAAAGGCCAGCGCCAGATCGAATTCGAGAAGCCCACCATACACGCCACGAATGCGATCCGCGAAGAGCTTAGGGAATTCGGGGCCGCGATCCGGAATGGTACGGTGCCAGCAGTTAGCATTGCGGACGGTGCCGCTGCGCTTGACATAGCACACCGCGTTCTGCAAGAAATGGAGTTGAATAAAGCATGAGGTATATACTGATCGCATCTTCCATGCGTTGGGCTTCCCGGATGGACATTTCTACTCACCGCCATTGGCTGTTCTTGTTGTTGGCTTTAGGCGGCTGTGCCAAAGGCGACAACGTGCCGTCCTATTTGGAAATTCCTGCGGTCACCGTAAGCACTACTCCATTGCAAGGAGCACCGACCAGCAGGATAACCGATGTGTGGGTCTCGGTGAACGACGAATTGTTGGGCGTTTGGGAAGTGCCCGCTCGCATTCCAGTGCTCTATGAAGGCCCGGTCGAGGTGCGCGTGGAAGCTGCGATCAAGCGCAATGGCATGTTCGATGACCGCCTGAGGTATCCCTTCTTCAATTCATCTACGACCCAGACCACACTTACGCGTCTGACTACGACCACGCTGAACCCGGTGGTAACCTATTCGGGGCAGGCCGATTTCTGGATCGAAGCCTTCGAGGAACCTGGTACTCTGTTGAATGTCACCCCTGCCAGCGACACCACGCTGCTGCGTTTCACGCCTACCGAATACCCTGATCTTGTGCTGAACAACAGCCCATGCGGCGGCTTCGTACTGGACCAGGAGCATCGGTACATCAGGCTATACACCGACGAGGATCTCGAAGTGTTCGGCGGACCGGTCTTCCTCGAATTGGACTACCGGACGGACATACAATTCACCATTGGCGTCCTATACGTGTTCAACGGGGCACCGAACGTTGAGCCTTTCGTGTATGTGGCACCCACCGTTCGTCCCGATGGAAGCACCTATTGGAACAAGATCTACATCGACCTATCTCCGGTGTTCAACACTGGTATAAGCCAGCGGGACATCTACATCGAGGGTAATTTACCCGATGGCAGCTCTTCGGCGAGGGTCCTGTTGGACGATCTCAAACTGGTCCGGAGTTTACCATGAGTGAGCGCCGTGTTCAAGTAGCCAAGTATGTTGCAGCCGACCTTTTGGGTTCAGCTGCTGCGTGGACCTTGTTCTACTTGTACCGAAAGGCCTACCTCGAACCCATCAAGTTCGGCTATGAGGTGCCCTTGACCTTGGATTCCAACTTCTATAAGGGCCTGGTGATCATCCCCCTATTCTGGTTCGGGTTGTATACCATCGTGGGAGGTTACCGCGAAATTTTTCGCCGCTACCGGACGAAAGAACTGGGACAGACCTTATTGATCTCCTTGATCGGTGTGGTCGTGATCTTCTTCGCACTGCTGCTGGATGATGAGGTTGCCGGCTACCAATACTATTACAGATCATTCGCGGCCCTGTTCCTGTTGCACTTCAGCATAACCTCCCTGCTTCGATTTATCCTAACGAGCAGAACTGTTTCGCGGGTACACAACCGGCTGATCGGGTTCAATACGGTGTTGGTCGGAGGCAATGAACAAGCGTTGGCGATCTACCATGAGATCGAAGCCATGCCTCGTTCGCCCGGAAACCGATTCATCGGCTTCGCGAACGTGAATGGTGGTGACCAATTGTTGGCCAGTGTCGGCTTGCCAAGACTGGGCAAGTGGAATGAGCTTCGCAGCATCATAGATACCCATGCCGTAGAAGAGGTGATCGTTGCAGTGGATTCCGGGGAACACGGCCACATCAGCCGGATCATGAACGAGCTTGAAGGAACCGGTGCTCGCGTGAAGATCATTCCGGACATGTACGATATCCTCTCCGGCTCGGTCAAGATGTCCAGCATCTTCGGAACCCCGCTCATCGAAGTGAATCCGGAGATCATGCCAGCCTGGCAATTCTCTATGAAACGCGCAGTGGACATTGCGCTAAGCAGCTTCGCACTGCTGGTGCTGTTCCCGGTCTATGTGACCTTCGCTTTGTTGGTCAAATTCTCCAGTCCCGGGCCCGTCTTCTTCAGCCAAGAGCGCATTGGTAAGTATGGCAAACCTTTCCGCATCTTCAAGTTCAGGACCATGTATACCGATGCGGAGGCCAATGGTCCGCAATTGAGCAGCGCTACCGACACTCGGATCACGCCAATTGGACGTTGGTTGCGGCGCACCCGCATGGATGAACTGCCCCAGTTCTGGAACGTCCTGAAGGGCGACATGAGCTTGGTGGGCCCACGCCCAGAGCGGCAGTTCTTCATAGACGCCATCATGGAAGTGGCCCCGCACTACCGGCACCTGCACAAAGTACGCCCCGGCATTACGAGCTGGGGCCAGGTGAAATTCGGCTATGCTGAGAATGTGGGCCAGATGGTGCGCCGCTTGAAGTACGACATCCTCTACATCGAGAATATGAGCTTGGCTGTGGACTTGAAGATCCTAGCCTACACGGTCCTCATTATCCTGAAGGGTGACGGCAAATAATGGGGCATTTAGTGGCGCGAGATCTCGCGCCACTACATGCCCCATCCACCCCTACCTTGCCGCGCCAAACGCAAAACCATCCATGAATATCTCTGTCATCGGTGCCGGCCAAATGGGCAACGGCATCGCGCACGTTTTCGCTCAAAGCGGCCACAGCGTAACGCTGATCGATGTTTCGCAAGCCAGCCTGGATAAGGCCTTGGCCACCATCGGCAAGAATCTGGACCGGCAAGTTTCCAAGGGTACGCTCAGCGAAGAACAGAAGGCGATCGCTTTGGGCAACATTGCTACGAACACCGACCTGAAGGGCGGTGTATCCCACGCTGAGTTGGTAGTGGAAGCCGCCACGGAGAACGTGGATCTGAAGCTGAGCATTTTCCGCGATCTGGATTCCAGCGCACCAGCGAACTGCATCCTGGCCACCAATACATCGTCCATTAGCATTACGCGGATCGCAGCTGTGACCAAGCGTCCTTTGCAGGTCATTGGCATGCACTTCATGAACCCAGTTCCAGTGATGAAGCTCGTGGAAGTGATCCGCGGTTACGACACCAGCGATGCGGTGACCAAGACCGTAGTCGAGCTGAGTACTGCGATAGGCAAGGTGCCCGTGGCGGTGAACGACTACGCCGGCTTTGTGGCCAACCGGATCCTGATGCCCATGATCAATGAGTCGATCGAGACCCTGTTCCAAGGTGTGGGTGGTGTGGCCGAGATCGATACGATCATGAAGTTGGGCATGGCCCATCCCATGGGTCCGTTGCAACTGGCCGACTTCATCGGACTGGATACCTGTCTGGCCATACTGCGCGTGTTGCACGAAGGTTTGGGCAACCCCAAGTATGCACCCTGCCCCCTGCTGGTGCAAATGGTCGCGGCAGGCAAACTGGGCGTTAAGAGCGGCGAAGGGTTCTACGCCTACACTCCGGGAAGCAAGGATGTGGTGGTAGCACCAGCCTTCCACTCCTGAGATCTTGTATCCGTGGCCAGTAGCGAAGTATCACAAGCCACACCCAGCAGCTCCGGTGCTTTACAGATCCGCAGGGCTACAACTTGGGACGCCGTGACTATACAAGCCATCGCCGCCGCTACTTGGCCAAGTGCATACGCTTCGATCATCTCGCAGGAGCAGATCAGCTACATGCTGGAGGGCATGTACGGTCTGGAGGTGCTGCGTGGCGAAATGAACGGAAAGCACATTTACCTGATCGCCGAAAAGGAGGGCAATGCCATCGGCTTCGCGGGTCTGGAACACAGCTTTCGGGGAAGCCCCAACACGCGCCTTCACAAACTCTATGTGCTCCCAGAAGCACAAGGCACTGGCGCGGGTCGCCTGCTTCTACGATCCAGCGTAACGGCGACCGCGGAGCATGGCGATACGGCTATCGAGTTGACCGTGAACCGCTACAACCGGGCAAAGGACATCTATCTCAGGTGGGGATTCCACATCGTTCGCGATCAAGTTCTCGACATCGGGAACGGCTTCGTCATGGATGACCATGTAATGCAGTACACATTGGCCAACTCTTAACACCGGTCGAGATGATACGCAGCATGCTCCGCCGTGCGTTGGCGCGCGTTACTAGCCCCGAGGCCACTGGGCCAGATGCATTCCTGAACCAATGCCGAAGGGTGATCCATGTTGGTGCCAATTCTGGTCAGGAGCGTGAAGTGTACCGCACGCATGGACTTAAGGTGGTGTGGATCGAGCCGATACCTTCCGTGTTCGAGAAGCTCAAGCATAACCTGATCGAATATCCGGACCAGATCGCGCTCCAGGCACTGGTCACGGATAAGGACAGCAAGGATTACACCTTCCATGTAGCCAGCAATGAAGGGGCATCATCCTCCATCCTTGAGTTCGGGCAGCACGGCGACATCTGGCCAGAGGTCCAGTTCGAGCATACCCTGCAATTGAAAAGCACCACGCTCGCCAGCTTGCTCCGGAAGCACTCCATCATACCCAACTCGAACGATGCACTGGTACTCGACACACAAGGGTCTGAACTGCTCGTGCTTCGAGGTTCGCTCGCGATCCTGCAACAATTCCGGTCCATCAAGACCGAGGTGGCCGATTTCGCGGTCTACGAAGGCTGTTGCCAGCTGAACGAGCTATCGACCTTTCTTCAAGCACAAGGCTTCCGCGAACAGGCCCGGGAAACCTTCGCCACCCACCCTTCGGGAGGCCGATGTTACGATGTGCTCTACGTGCATAGCTGAGCTGGTCTTCGCCACGATCCTTGTGGACAAAAGGAAGCATCGGGTTCTTCCGCCGCACGTACAATGGACAGGGATCATGCCTACCAGCAACAGATCGTCAGGACATCATCCGTCCTCGCTCAGCGCTCACATCATCCACAACGGTATCGCCGTCGCACGCCCACTGATGGCCTGTGGTGGTTCCACCTACCGATCCCCTTTCTGCTCTGTTGCACCGCACATACCCAAAGACCTTCCCACGGATGTTCCCAG
>Ga0105045_10002578_pt1 | contig 15359 bp, 14 predicted proteins | sample MAT02_FD_78089 | JGI IMG/M metagenome (GOLD analysis project Ga0105045, IMG submission 78089) | Freshwater microbial communities from Lake Fryxell liftoff mats and glacier meltwater in Antarctica - MAT-02 (megahit assembly) | ecosystem: Environmental > Aquatic > Freshwater > Ice > Liftoff...
GCCATGCCCAGGTCGTGCCGATGGAGGACATCAACCTTCATTTCACTGGCGACTTCCACGCCATCACCAGCGCCCACAACCTGCTGGCGGCGATGCTGGACAACCATATCTACTGGGGCAACGCGCTGGGGGTCGACAGCCGACGGGTGGCCTTCCGCCGCGCGCTGGACATGAATGACCGCGCCCTGCGGCAGATAACCCAAAGCCTGGGCGGCGTGCGCAACGGTTTCCCGCGTGAGGATGGCTTCGACATCACCGTGGCGTCGGAGGTCATGGCCATCCTGTGCCTGGCCGATGGGCTGGATGATCTGCAGGCCCGGCTGGGCCGCATCATCGTGGGCTATACCCGCGACGGCGAGGCGGTGACCGCGAGGGACCTCAAGGCCGATGGCGCGATGGCCGTCCTGCTGCGCGACGCGCTGGCACCCAACCTGGTGCAGACGCTGGCTGGTTCGCCGGCGCTGGTCCATGGCGGGCCCTTCGCCAACATCGCCCATGGCTGCAACAGCGTCATGGCCACGCGGCTGGGGCTGCATCTGTCGGATGTGGTGGTGACCGAGGCCGGCTTCGGCGCCGATCTGGGCGCCGAGAAATTCTTCGACATCAAGTGCCGCATAGCGGGCCTGACGCCCGATGCCTGCGTCATCGTCGCCACGGTCCGCGCGCTGAAGATGCATGGCGGCGTGGCCAAATCCGCGCTCGGGGCCGAGGATGTGGCGGCGGTGCAGCGCGGCGTGGTCAATCTGGCGCGCCATGTGCAGAACATCCAGAAATTCGGTATCGCGCCGGTGGTGGCCCTGAACCATTTCTCCGCCGACACCCCGGCCGAGATCGAGGCGGTGCGACAGGCGATGGCCGAGATCGGCACCGAGGCCATCCTGTGCCGCCACTGGGCCGACGGCCCGGCCGGTGCGCAGGAACTGGCCCGCGCGGTGCTGGCCCGCATCGGCCGGGCGGAGGCCCGCTTCGCCACCCTCTACCCGGACACCCTGCCGCTGGCCGACAAGCTGCGAACCGTGGCGCGCGAAATCTACCGCGCCGCCGATATCGACATCTCACCCACGGCGGCCGAGAAGCTCAAGCGCTTCGAGGCCCAGGGCTTCGGCCATCTGCCGGTCTGCATCGCCAAGACGCAATACAGCTTCTCGGCCGACCCCACGGCGCTGGGCGCGCCCACCGGCCACACCCTGCCGGTGCGCGATGCCAGGCTTTCGGCCGGTGCGGGCTTCGTCGTCGCGATCTGCGGCGAGGTGATGACCATGCCCGGCCTGCCCAGGGTGCCGGCGGCCGAGAGCATCTGCATCGACGCGCAGGGGCGCATCGACGGGCTGTTTTAGACGCCCGCCATGAAGGCCACTGGCATGAGCGTGGTGTTATCCACCACCCCGCGAACGCCGGAGACACTGAGCGCCAGCACATGCATGCCCCGGCTTGTGCCGCCATCCTGGCGAAAACCCTCGAACGTGACCACACCGCCGCGTACCCCGACGGTGGTATAATAGCCGTTGGACCAGCTTTCGCGCCGCATCGCCTCCATCACCGCCTGGCGGATATGCTCATCCACCAGCCCCGGCGCCTCCTCCTGCGGCATGGTCAGCGCATGCAGCAGATCCGCCCGGCTGACGATGCCGGCCAATTGACCGCCATCGATCACCAGCACCCGGCGGATGTTGTTCTGCTCCATCAGTTGGGCGATGGCGGAGGCGGGGGTGTTTCCGGCCACGCTCACCACGTTCTGGGTCATGATGTCCTCAGCCACCATGCCATGGGTGCGGGCGTAGCGTTCGGCCCGTTTCGCCGGGTCGGCGAAGAGCCCACCCAGCCAGCCCAGCGGCGCATCGTCCAGCCCGGCCAGGCGGCGGATCAGGTCGGCCTCCGTCACCAGGCCCAGCACGCGGCCGGTGGCGTCGACCACTGGCACGGCGGAGATGCCGCGCTCGCACAGGATCTGCGCGATCTCACGCACCTGCGTTGTCGGCAGTACGGTGACGACGCTGCGGGTCATCAGGCTTTGGGCTTGGGGGTTGTTGAGTTGGGTCATGTCAGGCTCCTTTCTGATGCCGCGAGCATGCCCGGGCGGCGGGCCGGCCACCTTGATGCCGGTCAAAGCCGCGGCGTCGGGCACCACGGACACATTCCGACATAAACTTGCCAGTTCGGGCGAAACCGCTTGCCAATGACAGGCTTGTGACCTGACATCCCTCCATGAAGATAATGCAACTCGCCTGGCCCGTGGCCCTGGCGCTCCTGCCGCTTGGCCAGGCCCTGGCGCGCGACCCGGTCACCGTCACGGTCGAGGTGCCGGGGGAGAGCGGCACGCGCAGCCTGCGCTCAGTTGATGCGCTGCTGAACGCGCTGACCAACAACGCGCTGCGCGGCGTTGCGCCCAGCTACACCAGCAACACTGCCGCCCTGGCGCGCATCGATGTGCGCGGCGTGCCGGCGCTGGCCAGCTTTGCCGCCAATTCGCCGGCGATGCGGGTCCAGATCCCCACCACCGGGCTGGACCGCACCTTCAACGGCGCCACGCGCGATGACAGCACGCGGCTGTTCCGGAGCTTTATTCTCGGCGGCGAGGGTTCGGCCGCGCGCAACGACCTGCTGCGGGCGGCGGTGCGCAGTTCGCCCATCGATCCCATAGCCGGTGGCCCGAATTCGGCGCTGACCCAGCTTGCTGTCGCCGATTTTGGCCGCGCGTTGCAGGGCGAGTTCGGGATGCGCACGGGCTATGGCATCGGCCTGCGCGTCGGCAGCTTTTCCGCCGGCGGGTACGACAGCTTCAGCATGACGGTCCCGCTCGATGCCACCTGGCGGGTGGGCGACCGCGCGACATTCAGCGTCGATGCCCCCGTCACCTATACCAGCACCGCCGGCGCCACCTCCTACAGCGGCAATATCGGCGGGCAGTATCGGCACCAGGTGCTGGACAACTGGCAGGTGCAGATTTCTGGCCGGCTGGGTGCGGCGGGCTCTGCCGCGCTGGGCGGCGGGTCTGGCATCTATGGGATGGGCGGCATTTCCACGCTGCGCGTCCCGTTGGGCGAGGGCTGGCGGCTCACGCTGATCAATGCGTTGAACTATGTCTCCACCTTCCGCTCGGCCGTTGGCGGGCCGACCATCGACTACAACGTGGCCAACACCATTTTCCGCAACGGCGTCATCCTGGCGCGCGATCTGCCTTTCGAGGTCATGGGGCAGCCGCTGTCGGCCTCGGCCTATGCGGTGGACACGCGCTTCGCCGGCTCGCCGGTCTTCGTGCGGCATTTCCAGGAATTCGGCGTCTTCGTCTCACCGGGGCAGGACAGCCGGTTTGGCGCCGGGTTCCAGATCATGACGGGCGATCGCGGGCTGTTCGGCTTTACCTTCAGCTCCGGCGTGCGTTTTTAGCGCGTCGTGCTTCAATCGGCGGGGCAATGACGCTATACCGGCATCAACCAATTTTCGGGAGAAACATCATGTCCATCATCAGCCGCCGCGCCACCCTGGCAACCGGCGCCGCCCTGGCCCTGCCGGCGGCCCTGTCGTCGACCGGCGCCCGCGCCCAGACCAGCCAGATGTCCATCGCCACCGGCACCACCGGCGGGGTGTATTATCCGCTGGGTGGCGCGCTGGCCAATTACCTCACCCGGGGCATCCCGGGCCTGAGCGCCACTGCTGAGGTCACCGCCGGCTCCGTTGCCAATTTCCAGTTGCTCGGCGCCAACCGCGCGCAGCTGGTCTTCGGCCAGGTCGATGCGGCGGTGGACAGCATCCGCGGCGCCGGCCAGTTCCGCGGACGCGTTGTCCCCACCCGGGCGATTGCCGTGCTCTACACCAACCGCATGCAGGTCGTGACGACGGCGGACCGCAATATCCGCTCCATCCAGGATCTCAAGGGCAAGCGCATTTCCACCGGCGCGCCGCAATCGGCGACCGAGCTTTTCGCCTCCCGGCTGATCGAGGCCGCGGGCCTCAACCTTGCCACCGACTTCCGCGGCCGCGAGCGGCTCTCACCGGCGGAGAGCACGGCGGCCATCCGCGACGGCAAGATCGACGCCTATTTCTTTGTCTCGGGCGTGCCGACGAGCGCCATACCCGCCCTGGCCGCCACGCCGGGCACCACGCTCGTGCTGATCGACCATGACCAGTATGCCGAGCGCATCATCGCCGCCCACGGTCCGGTCTATTTCCCCGAGGTGATCCCGGCCAACACCTATCCCGGCCAGACCGCGCCCAACAGGCAGCTCAGCGTCGCCAATATCCTGGCAATGCGCGAGGACGCGGCCCCCGCCCTGGTCACCCAGATATTGACCATCCTGTGGCAGAGCCGCGAGGACTGGGCCCGGGTGCATGCCGAGGCGCGGAACTTCAGCCTCAACGGCCAGAAGACCGCCGCCGCTGGCGTGCCCTGGCACCCAGCCGCCGAGGCATTCTGGACGGCCGCAGGCGCCCGGCTGAGCTGAGCCGCGAGCCCGCGCGCGGATGAGGCGACCGCCCGGGAATCCACCCGGGCGTTCTGCCTGCAAATATACGGACGGGCATTCGTTCCGCTAACGTAAAAATAACAACTCCGGCCCTATTCTTCGACTGTCCGATGCGGAACCGCCCCCCCGGGCATCCGCGTCGCTGTGGGCAGAAGCCTCCGCGGAACCCCGCCGCATCCACGAAGAAAGGCTCGCCTGCCATGCTGCACGCCACCCCGGCCTTGTCGGCCCGCCACCTTCCCGCCATCCACCATCCACACTCCGCGCTTTGGGCACGGCCGGCGTTGCCCGCCCTGAGCTTGCCCATCGGCTGCCCGCTGCGCACCCTGGCCGAAGCGGCGGAGGAGGAGGACCTGCTGCTCGCCGCCCGCATGCTGCGCCTGGCCGCCGCCATCCTGGCCGCCGAACCGCGCGGCGGGCTGTTCCGCATCACCTATGTCAGCCACGCCACGCTGGGTGCGCAGGACACGCGCGACAGCACCGCCGCCATCTTCGCGATCGCACGGTGCCGCAACGCAGTCGAGGGCATCACCGGCGCGCTGGTGCACAGCCCGTCCTGGTATGGTCAGACGCTGGAAGGCGGCATGGCGGACCTGGAACGCACCTTCGCCCGCATCACCCTCGATTCCCGGCATACCGATATCCGGGTGCTGCGCATCGAAGCGATCGAAAACCGCGGCTTCGGCGCCTGGGCGATGGCCGAAGCCGGGGATGCGCCCGAAACCCTGCTCGCCCATGCCGCCACCCTGCATCATTGCCAGGGCAACACCACCGACCAGGCGCTGCATCAGGCCACCGGGGACATCATCGCCATGTTGCACCAACGTGCGACAGCAGTCTGATAAAATGCGACAGCAGTCTGACGCCCCGCCGCCGCAGGGAGCCCGGGCCCGCGAGGCAGCGGCCCTGGCTGCGGCCATCGCCAGCTTCCCCGCGCCCGGCCGCACTGCCCTGGCCGCGGAATTGGCGGTGTTGCTGAACCTGCTCCCCCACGGCACGCCTGAAACAGGCATGCTGCGCGCCGCACAGGCAATCCTGGACGAGGCGCGGGCGACGCGGCACTGAATATCGCTGGCAAATTCCTGCCGGCACCGCGATACCGGGGCCTGCCACGTTGATAAAGCCTGCCATGAAACCCGCCACCCTCGCCCTCGGCTTCCTCTGCGCCTTCCTGGGCGTGCTGTTCTTCCATCAGGCGACCATCAGCTTCTACCATGGCATGGGGTGGATTGCGGGCCCGGCCTTCCGGCAGATACCGATCGCGCCCTGGGGCGTGCCGGCGGTGTGGAACTCCTGCTTCTGGGGTGGGCTGTGGGGCATCCTCTTCGCCATTCTGGAGCCGCGCCGGCCGGCATCGATGCCGCTCTGGCTGTTCGCCATCCTGTTCTGCCTGGCGCTGCCGCTGGTGCTGGGTGCCTGGGTCATCGTGCCGCTGATCAAGGGCCTGCCGCTGTTCGCCAATGGCAATACTACCGCCATGGTGCGCAACGTGGGCATCTACACCGTCTGGGCGCTGGGCTTGGCGCTGTTCTGGCGTGGCCTGCCGGCGCTGTTTCGCCGGGCATAAATCTCACCTTGAGGGTGTGAAAGCCCGTTTGCTGGTCACCCCGTCAGGCGGCCTGTTCCAGGCTCGAACACGAATCGCTGACCGTCACCCGTCGCATGTCCCGCACCTCGGCCTTGTCATCGAAGCGTGTGCCGCGATGCATGGTGCAGCGGTTATCCCACATCACCAGATCGTATTGCGCCCAGCGATGGCGATAGACGAATGGCTGCTGCGTCGCATGTTCCATCAGGTCGCGGATCAGCATCATCGCTTCCGGCCGCGGCCAGCCCTGGATCTGGCCAATATGCGACGAGAGGTAGATCGTCTCCCGCCCCGAGCCCGGGTGCCGCCGCACCAGGCGCTGCGGCACGGGTGCGAATTTCACCCGTTCTTCCGCCGTGTAGTCCTCAAAGCCCAGCAGCGCGCGGGAATAGATCAGCGAATGCTCGCAGACCAGGCCGCGCGCCATGCCGTGCAGCGGCTCGGGCAGCGCGTCCCAGGCCGCGCGCATATCGGCGAATTCGGTGTCCGCGCCCGATGCCGGCACCTGCCGGCCAAGCAGCGCGGAATACTTCGCCGGCACCCGCTTGAAGCTGCTGTCGCTATGCCACAGCCGGTTGCCCAGTGAGAAGAAGCGCCGACGGTCATCGGCCGCCAACACCCGGCCCTGCTCATCGAGGTTGGAGATGTCGTTCATCCGTGGGTTGCCCAGGCGGCGCTTGTGGACATCCACCGTGGCGCTTTCGGCCTCCATTGGGCCGAAATTCTCCCCGAAGGCGATCTGCTGCTCATCGGTCAGCGCCTGGTCGGGGAAGACGAGGACGGCGTATTCATCCATCCGGTCTTCCACCCAGCGCGCCTGTTCGGCACTGAGCGGCTGTCGCAGATCCAGCCCCTCCACACGGGCGGCGAAAAGCGGGTGCAGGGGCCTGGCGTGCATCGCGTGTCTCCCAACGGGCGGATCAGCGTGCTGCCGCTCAACCGCTCGAGTCAAGCTCCGGAATGGTCGATCGTGCGAAGGCGATGAGATGGGCGATCATGCGCTCATGCAGCGCCACCGCGCCGGTTTCGTCGCCCGCCACCACCGCCTCGGCCACGCCGACATGCAGCCCCGCCATCACCGTCAGCTCCCTCTGGTCCTGGCCATGGAAGAACCAGAAGCGGCGGGAGACGGCATGCAGCGGCCGCGCCGCCGCCGCCGCCACATCGTTGCGCGCGGCGCGCGCGATGGCCGGTTTCATCTCGGCATCCAGCCGCAGGAAGCCCCGCAGGTCGCCCGCCTCGCCGGCGCGGCGCATGCCCATCGCCAGAACGGCGATAGCCGCGCGCTCGGTCGCATTCGCCCGCCGGCCCGCCGCGCGCACCAGCAGCCGGTCCAGCTCGCGCCGCGTTTCCAGCACCTGCAGTTGCTGGCGCACATCCACCGCCGTCACCACCACGCCGCGGCGCGGCAGCACCTGCACCAGGTATTCGCGCGAAAGCCGTTGCAGCGCCTCGCGGATCGGCGTGGTCCCGATGCCCAGGCGGCGGCCCAGTATCGCCTCGCTCACCACCGAACCGGGGGCGAGTTCGAGGGTGACGATCATCTCCTCCAGCCGCCGGTAGGCTTCCCCGGTCAGCGTCGGCGCGGGCGTTTCCAGCGGCCGGATCGGCCGCACCAATGCGGTCATCGCAGCACCAGCAGCAGGCCCGCCACCGGGTCGCCGCGCTCCTCGCGCAGCGTCACCCGTGCCTCGGACAGCACGGCAAAGCCCGCCGCCTCCGCCGTCGCGCGGGCCGAAGCGGGCTCGTGCCGGTAGCGCATGCCCGCGCCCAGGCTGAAGGGCGCGACATCGCCAACCTCCAGGCTGAAACCCGCCAAGCCCCCGGGCTTGAGCGCCGCGCGCATCGCCGCCAGTGCCGGCGCCAGATCGCCCAGGTAGTTCAACACATCGGCCGCGGCGATCACATCATAGCCAGCGCGGCGGGTGGGCAGGAAGGCCAGCAGATCGGCCTCATGCAGTGCCGAATAGAGCCCCTTCTCCCGCGCCGCGTCCAGCATTCGCGGCGACAAATCCACCCCCTCCAGCCGCCGCGCGAAGGGTTTCAGCGCCACACCCGACAGGCCCGTGCCGCAGCCCAGATCCAGCACCGCCAGCGTGCCCTGCGGCGGCCGCACGGCGCCGATCGCCTCAGCCAGCAGGGCGGGCGTGCGATAGGCCAGCCTGCCCTCCAGCTCGGCATCGAAGCGCGGGGCGAACTGGTCGAACAGCTGCTTCACATAGCCCGCGGGCGCGCGGCCCGGCGGCTCGCCCTCACCCAGCGCCGCCAGCATGAAGCGCGCCTGCTCGGCCGCCGCGCGGTCCCGCCCGGCGCTGGCCAGCGCGGCCTGGGCGGCGGCGCGCGCGCCCACCGGCTCGCCCGCATCGGCATGGGCATGGGCCAGGGCCAGCCAGATCTCGGGGGCCTCGGGCGTCAGCTTCGCCGCGGTCAGCAACGGTTCCTGGGCGGCCCGGGGCTCGCCCTTCGCCACCAGCGCCTGGCCCAGGTTGCGCCAGGTCATGGCATCGGCGGGCGCGCGGGCCAGCGCGGCGCGCATCACCTCGATTGCCTGGTCCAGCTGCCCGGCTTCGGCCAGGCCGGCGCCGTAATTGGCCAGCATCAGGGGGTGGTTCGGCGCCAGGGCGACGGCACGGGCGGAATGCTCCAGCCCCTCACGCAGCAGGCCGCGGCTGCGCAGCGCCACGCCCAGCAGGTTCAGCGCGTCCGGGTGGTTGGGATTGAGCCGCAGGGCGCGCCGGTAATGGCTCTCCGCCTCGGCAAGCCGGCCGGCCCTGTGCCTGTCGGCGCCGCGCGCCACGAGTTCGTCAGCCTTGTCCATGCCGCAAGGCCATGCCGCTTCGCTCGCTTCGGCGCAAGAGAAGGCTTATGGTAGCGCCATGCAGAACCTGATCCGCAGCGCGCGCGATCTGCGCGTCGACCTGTTCCGCGGGATCGCGTTGTGGTTCATCTTCATCAACCACGTCCCCGGCAACTGGCTGGGCCATGCCACCATCCGCAACTTCACCATGGCCGACGCTACCGAGGTCTTCGTCTTCCTCGCGGGCTATGCCGGCGGCATCGCCTATGGCCTGGTGATGCTGCGTGAGGGCTGGTTCTTCGCGGCTGCCCGCGTGATGGGCCGGGTCGGCACGCTGTATGTGGCGCATGTCTTCCTGTTCGTGGTTTTCACCGCCCAGGTCGGCTTCTCGGCCGCCGCACTCGACCGCGCCGCCTACCTCGACGAGCTTCAGATGGACGCCTTCGGCAACGCCCCCTACGAGGCGCTGGTGCAGGCGCTGCTGCTGGCCTTCCAGCCGGCCTTCCTCAACATATTGCCGCTGTATATCGTGCTGCTCGCCATGTTTGCCCTGGCCATGCCGCTGCTGCGCCGGCCACCGCTGCTGCTCGGCGCCTCGGTGGCACTTTACGCCGTGGTGCGGGGCTTCGATCTCAACCTGCCCTCCTGGACCGGGGGCGGCTGGTTCTTCAACCCGCTCGCCTGGCAGCTCCTGTTCGTCTGCGGTGTGGTGATCGGCTTCGCGCCGCCGGGCCGGCAGCCTTTTCGCCTGCCCTGGAGCCGCTGGATCATGGCGCTGTGCCTGGCCCTGCTCATCCCCTGCGGTGCCGCCATGCTGCTGGTGTGGAACGCGCCGGAATTGCTGGCCGAGCTGCCCGGCCCCTGGACCGCCCTGCTGGAAGGCGTGGACAAGACCAGCCTGCACCCGCTGCGCCTGCTCAGCCTGCTGGCGCTGACCTATATCGCCGCCCATTTCGTGCCGCGCGGCGCCGCATGGCCGGCCGGTTTCATCGCGCGGCCCTTCGTGCTGATGGGCCAGCAGGGCCTGCCGGTATTCTGCGCCTCCATCGCTCTCAGCTTCCTTGGCCGGGTGGCGCTGGAGCAGGATGACCGCGCGGGGATGCAGTTGGCGGTCAACGCGCTGGGCTTCGCCGCGCTGCTGGCGGTCGGCTGGGTCTCGGCCTGGTATGGCCAGAAGCTGCGCGCCACCAAAACCGCAAATCCCGGCTTGCCGCCACGCGCGGCGACGGATACGGCTTGACCATGCGCGCAACCCTGCTGGCCATGCTGCTGCTTTGCGCCTCCCCGGGCCTGTTCCCCGGCTCGGCGCCGGCCCGGGCCGCCGTATGCGACACGCCGGTCGATCTGCTGGACCCGATCCCCCTGCCGCGCCTGCGCCCGGCCATTGCGGCCGGCGAATTGCGCATCCTCATCGGCGGCTCCGCCACCGCCGAGGCCGCGGGCGCTGCTACCTATCACAGCCGCCTGGCGGCCCTGTTGCAGAACCACTTCCCCACGTTGGCCCTGCGGGTCGAGGCGCGTGGCCGGGCGGGCGCCACCGCCGCCGAAAGCCTGGTCCTGATCCTGCGCGAAATGCCAGGCTTCCGCCCCCATCTCGTGCTCTGGCAGACCGGCACTGTGGAAGCCGTGCGCTCGCTGGAGCTCGACGAGATGTCCGACACACTGGGCGAGGGCATCACCCGCATCCGCGCCGCCGGCGCCGATGTGGCGCTGCTGGACCAGCAGTTCAGCCGCTTCCTGCGCGCCAATGCCGATATCGACAGCTACCGCAACGCCATGCGCGTGGTCGCCGCCGCCGAGGGCGTGCCGCTGATGCGCCGCTACGACTGGATGCGCCACTGGATGGAAAACGACGGCCCGGACATGGAACGCGCGCCGCGCGCCGAACGCGCCGCCACCCTGGCGCAGCTCAATGACTGCCTGGCCCGGGCCATCGCGGCCCAACTGCGCCACAGCGCGCGGCGCTGATGCCCGACGGTTCAACCCTGCCCGAGGCGCGGATCCTGCTGCCCGAGGCGCCGCGCCGCCGCCGCTGGGTCAGCCCGCTGCTGCGCCGCATCCTGCTGCTCAACGCCCTGCCGCCGGCGCTGCTGGCCGCGGCATTGCTCTACCTCGACCAATACCAGAACGGCCTGCTGGCCGGCGATGTGGAGGCCATGCGCACACAGGCCCGGATCTATGCCGGCGCGATCGGCGAGGCCGCGGTGCGCATCGAGAATGACCGCGTCGTGCTGGTGCCCGAGCTCGCCCGGCCGCTGCTGCGCCGGCTGGTCGAGCCTTCGCCGAACACCCAGGCCCGCCTGTTCGACACCACCGGCCTGGTGGTGGCCGACAGCCGGGTGCGGGAGGGTCCGGGCGGCGCCGTGGTGACCGAGCCCCTGGCACCGCCCGCCCCGCGCACCCCCGTCACGGAACAGCTGGCGGGTCTGTATGAACGCCTGCTCGCCCTGCTGCCGCGCCAGGCCCGCACGCCGGTGGTGGTGGATATTGCCACCGACGCCGACAGTTTCGACTGGCAGCCGGCACTCGGCCCCGATCGGCGGGAGGAGCTGCGCATGGCGCTGGAGGGCGGCGTCACCCCCTTCATCCGCCGCACCCCCGATGGCCGGTTGCTGGTCAGCGTGGCCGAGCCCGCGCGGCGCGGCGGTCAGGCCGTGGGCATCATGCTGCTGACGCGTGAGGCGCGGGAGGTGGACCAGCGGCTGTTCGAAATCCGCGCCTCCGTCCTGGTGCTGTTCCTGCTGGCGCTGCTGCTGACCACGCTGCTTTCGCTGTATCTGGCGCAGACCCTGGCCAACCCCATCCTGCAACTGGCCACAGCGGCGGCGGCGATGCGGCAGGGTAAGGGCCGCGTCGGCTCGGTGCCGGAAAACCTGTTGGAGCGGCAGGACGAGATCGGCATCCTGGCGCGCGACCTGCAAATGGCCGCCCGCGCGCTGTGGGCGCGCATCGACGCCAATGAACGCTTCGCCGCCGATGTGGCGCATGAGCTGAAAAACCCCCTCACCTCCGTGCGAAGCGCCATCGAGACGCTGCGCCGGGTGGAGGATGTGGCGGCGCAAAAACGCCTGCTGAGCATCATCGGCAACGACGTGATGCGGATGGACCGGCTGATCGGCGACATCTCCGACAGCTCGCGCGTCGATGCCGAATTGTCACGCACGGTGGCGGAGCCTGTGGATCTGCAACCCATCCTGGCCGTGCTGGCGGAGCTGCACAACACCACCCGCCAGGAGGCCGACCCGATCCTGGAGACCGAGATGCCCGAAGGCCCGCTCGTCGCCATGGGTGTCGAGGACCGGCTGGTGCAGGTGCTGCGCAACCTGCTGGGCAACGCCATCTCGTTCAGCCCGCCCGAGGGCCATGTCTGGCTGCGCGCGCGCATCGCCGGCAACTGGGTGGAGATCGTGGTCGAGGACGAGGGGCCGGGCATTCCCGACGCCAAGCTCGAAGGCATCTTCGACCGCTTCTATTCCGAGCGGCCGCGCGGCGAACGCTTCGGCCAGCATTCCGGCCTGGGCCTGTCGATCAGCAAGCAGATCGTCGAAGGCCTGCGCGGGCAGATCAGCGCCGAGAATATCCGCGATGCCGATGGGCGGGTGCGCGGGGCCAGATTCGTGATGCGGGTGCCCAAGGCCTGAGGCCGCCCACCCTTGCCCCGGGCTGGGATGCGGTTGCATGGTGGCGCCCCGCTCGATCAAGGAAACCCCATGGCCCAATGGCTCAAGACCTCCATCGCCACCGCCAGCAAGGATGAGGCGCAGGCCAGCGTGCGCGCCACCGTGGAGACCCTGCTGGCCGATATCGCGGCGCGCGGCGATGTGGCGGTGCGCGAGATGTCCGCCCGCTTCGACCATTGGGAACGCGCCGATTTCCGCCTGACCGATGCCGAAATCCGCGCCTGCTTGGCCGAACTGCCGGCCCGCGCGCTGGATGATATCCGCTTCGCCCAGGAACAGGTCCGCAACTTCGCGCAGCACCAGCGGGAATCGATGAAGGATGTGGAGGTGGAAACGCTGCCCGGCGTGGTGCTGGGGCACAAGCATATCCCGGTCAATTCGGTGGGCTGCTATGTGCCGGGCGGCAAGTATCCGCTGCTGGCCTCGGCCCATATGTCGGTGGTCACCGCCAAGGTGGCCGGTGTGGCGCGCATCGCCACCTGCGCGCCGCCCTTCCAGGGCCGCCCGGCGCCGGCCATCGTGGCCGCCCAGCACCTGGCGGGCGCGGATGAAATCCGGGTGTTGGGCGGCGTGCAGGCGGTGGGTGCGATGGCGCTGGGCACCGAGAGCATCGCCGCGGTGGACATGCTCGTCGGCCCCGGCAATGCCTATGTGGCCGAGGCCAAGAGGCAGCTTTATGGCCGCGTCGGCATCGATCTCTTCGCCGGGCCGACCGAGACGCTGATCATCGCCGATGACACGGTCGATGGCGAAATCTGCGCCACCGACCTCCTCGGCCAGGCCGAGCACGGCCCGACCAGCCCCGCCATCCTGCTGACCACCAGCGAGCGCCTGGCGCGCGACACCATGGCGCAGGTCGAGCGTCTGCTGGGCATCCTCCCCACCGCCGAAATCGCCCGCAAGGCGTGGGAGGATTACGGCGAGGTGATCCTGTGCGAGGACCGCGCGGAGATGCTTCGGCAGGCCGACCGCATCGCCTCCGAACACGTCCAGGTCATGACCGCCGATGATGACTACTTCCTGGCGAACATGACCAATTACGGCGCGCTGTTCCTCGGCCCCCGCACCAATGTCAGCTATGGCGACAAGGTGATCGGCACCAACCACACGCTGCCCACGCTGGGGGCGGCGCGCTACACGGGCGGGCTGTGGGTGGGCAAGTTCCTCAAGACCGTCACCTATCAGCGGGTGCTGACGGATGCGGCCAGCACGATGGTGGGCGAATACTGCTCGCGCCTGTGCATGCTGGAGGGTTTTGTCGGCCATGCCGAGCAGGCGAATATCCGCCTGCGCCGCTATGGCGGCCGCAATATCGGCTATGGCCAGGCGGCGGACTGAGATGGAGCTGCCCCGTACCCCCTCGCTGCGACTGGAAGGCAAGCGCGTGCTGGTGACGGGCGCCGGGCGCGGGTTGGGGTTGGCGGCGGCCGCCGCACTCGCCCAGGCCGGCGCGCATGTCGTGCTGGCCGCGCGCACGGGACCGGAGATCGAGGCGGTGGCCGAGGCCATCCGCCAGGGCGGCGGCGCGGCGCAGGCGCTGGTGATGGATGTCCTCGACCTCCAAGCAACCGCCGCGGCCATCGCCGCGCATGGCCCCTTCGACGCGTTGATCAACAATGCCGGCACCAACCGCCCGGCCCTTTTCCCCGATGTCACGCCCGAGGATTACGACGCGATCATGGGGCTGAACGTCCGCGCGGCATTCTTCGTGGCGCAGGCGGTGGCGCGGGGGATGATCACGGCGGGCATCGCCGGTTCCATCGTGCATGTCTCCTCGCAGATGGGGCATGTGGGGGGGACGAAACGCGCGGTCTATTGCGCCTCGAAATGGGCGATCGAGGGCATCACCCGGGCGATGGCGATCGACCTGGGCCCGCATCGCATACGCGTCAACACCATCTGCCCGACCTTCATCGAGACGCCGCTGACCAGGCCGTTCTTTCAGGACCCCGATTTCCTGGCCCATGTCATGGGCAAGATCAGGCTGGGCCGGCTGGGGCAGTTGGAGGATGTGATGGGGCCGGTGGTCTTTCTGTGCTCGGACGCGGCGGGGCTGATGACCGGGTCGTCGCTCATGCTCGATGGCGGCTGGACGGCGGGGTGAGCGCCTGACCTAACCCTTCGCCGCCGCCACCACGAAGGCGCCGCGTGCGGGCACCCAGGTCCGCCCCGGCACGTTCTCGGCCCTGGTGCCGTCCAGCACGGCGCGGATGTCGGCCAACACCTCCGGCCGCTTGCGGTAGTACTGATGGTTGGCTTCGAAGGCGGTGGTCTCGCACACATTGTCGCAGTCGATCAGGGTGATCTTCTGCGGCAGGCTGGTCAGCGTCTTGGGGCCGGCGGTGCCCAGGCGGTCCGCGTTGCCCTTTGTGGTGTCGCTGATCAGCAACGCCCGGTCGGAGGCGGCGAAATAGACCTGCACCGCCTCGGCCATCTCCGGCAGGCGTCCCAGCTTGGCCGGGTCGCTGAGCGCGTCGTCATCCTCATCGGCCGCGCACAGGAAGATGTTGTGGAAGGCGCGCGGCAGGCGTCGGCTGCCATATTCCGACAGCATGGCCTGCAGCGCGTTGCGCAGCGCATAATTGCCCATGCTGTGCGCGAGCAGGTGCAGCCGGGCATTGCACATGTCCTGCGCCTTGATCTTGTGGAGGTAGTCGAAGAAGAACAGCAACGCCCGCGCCACCGCCTTGGCCGAATTGCGTGCGTCGTCACGATCCGACTTGTAGGCGATGAGCGGCGTCAGGCTGCCATCCGACGGCCAGGAGAACACCGCCACCTCCACCGCGCGCTGCCTGGTGGCATAGGCGCGCTTGATCTCGGCCGCGCGTTCC